>Ga0137384_10003497_pt1 | contig 12506 bp, 9 predicted proteins | sample SagtaG_2_FD_104922 | JGI IMG/M metagenome (GOLD analysis project Ga0137384, IMG submission 104922) | Vadose zone soil microbial communities from Sagehorn Ranch, Mendocino, California, USA - Sage2_R_60_16 metaG | ecosystem: Environmental > Terrestrial > Soil > Vadose zone | place: USA: California... | reverse complement strand
CGCTACACCGTCGACGATGCACAGTTTGTCCAACAGGCTGACCAATCCCTATCACGGCTGCGTAACTGGTCGGAGGTCTCGCAAATCGTCACCTTCGTCGATAATCCACGACAGGTGGCGCTGGATCGCAAGGCCGGCTACGTCAATATTCTGCTCAAGCCCGACCCCGATAGCGCCCCTAAGCTGCTGCCCGAATTGAAGCGGCTCCTGGGCCAGGTGCCTGATCTGCGCTACCAGGTCGGTGGCGGCCCCGTGTTCTACGAAGATATCCAGGTCGTCAGCGAGAACGATCTGCGGCGCGCCGAACTGCTGGCGTTTCCTTTCGCCATCATTGCCCTGCTATTCGTCTTTCGCTCGGTCATTGCCGCCCTCTTGCCCGCGCTGGTCGGAGGCTTCGCCGTTGTGGTCTCGCTGGCCCTCGTCTTTGCCATCGGCCACTTCACCTAACTCTCCATCTTTTTGCTCAATATTACCACGCTTTTCGGATTGGGCCTGGGCGTCGATTACTCGCTATTCATGGTCAGTCGCTTTAGAGAAGAACTGGCACAGGGACGTGATATCCAGGATGCTGTAGCGCTCACGGTGGCTACTGCGGGACGCGCGGTGGCCTTCTCTGGCCTGACGGTCTCGATCGGTCTCTTCGGCCTTATATTCTTTCATATAAATATGTTGCGCTCCGTGGGCCTGGGCGGAGTGATGGTCGTCCTGCTCGCCGTAACTGCGGCACTGACATTATTACCGGCTATCCTCTCCATCATCGGCTTGCGCGTCAACGCCCTGCCAGTGAAGTTCCCGCGCTTTTGGAAACGCTCAACGGTTGCGCAGGAGAGGATTGGCACAGAGATCGTAGCAAGCGAACCGCATCATGGCTTCTGGTATCGTCTCTCACATTTCGTGATGCGCTATCCCGTACGTGTCTTCGTGACGGTTTTGCTGCTACTGCTTAGCTTTGGCTTGCCCTTCGTGGGGGTACGCTTCTCCGCGCCCGATGCCTCTATCTTGCCTGCCAGCGTCCCATCACGCGAGGCGTTCGATCTGTTGCAGGCGCGCTTCAATCAGCGCGACACCACGCCGATCTTGATGGCTGTGCAGACAAAAGGCGATGTGGTGACGCCGCAGAATATTCGCAACCTCTATTACTATATCAAGCGCATCGAGGCCGATCCCCGTGTTGAGCGCGTTGACAGTATCGTGAGCGCAGACCCGCGTTTTACTCTCGATCAATATGAATTGCTATATACGCATCCACAATTGATAGCCGATCCCTACCTGGGTGCCTTCTATAAAACGTCAGTTGCGGGCAATACAACGATGGTTCAGGTCATCAGCAAGTACAGTATGGATGATCCGCGCTCGCTCGCTCTGGTGATGGCCATTCGTAATACCACACCCGGCAATGGGATTACCACGCTGGTTGATGGCGGGTCGGCGGGCGACATCGATTATGTCAACTCGCTGTATAGCGATTTTCCTGTAGCCATGCTGGTAGTGGCGCTGACCACGTACTTTGTGCTGCTGTTCCTCTTCCGTTCGGTCTTTCTGCCGCTCAAGGCCATTATTATGAATACACTCTCGATCCTGGTCAGCTATGGTGCACTGGTGATCATCTTTCAGGATGGCTTCCTGCACCAACTGCTCGGTTTCACGCCGCTGGGATTTGTGGAGGCGTCCAGCCCCATTCTCCTCTTCTGCTCGCTCTTTGGCCTCTCGATGGACTACGAGGTCTTCCTGCTCTCGCGTGTGCAGGAGGCGTTCTGGCAGACGGGCGATAATACGCGGTCCGTCGCGCTCGGTTTACAGCGCAGTGGAGGTATCATTACCAGCGCGGCGGTGATCGTGGTTGTTGTCAGCGCCTGCTTCGCCACCGCCGATATGATTCTGGTGAAGGCGCTGGGCATCGGTATGGCGCTGGCCGTGATCGTCGATGCCACGCTGGTGCGCGGCCTGCTGGTGCCCGCTACTATGCGCCTGCTGGGCAACTGGAACTGGTGGTTGCCCTTTGCTGGCGTACAGCGACATCCACCGGCCCTTGCCGAATACATGGTGACGGATCAAATATCTCCGCCTCCACATGCTGACGATGACGATGCTGCCACAGCACATACAGATATGGGAATTGGAGGAAAGCGGTGAAACGATTATTCTCCATCTGTGGGTTGCTAACTGTGTTGGCTCTTGCGCTGACGGGGTGCACCTTTCCGGGCGTGATTACCAGTTCGCAGAAGTTACCAACTGTCAGCCAGCAGACGCCGACAACGAATTTGCCTCCGGTCCGCTTCCCACAGGACGAGGGCGCGCACAACAATCTCACCGAGTGGTGGTACTACACGGGTCATCTGAGCGCGACCGAGCGGAATGGTAAAACGCATCAGTATGGCTTTGAGCTGGTCGTTTTCCAGGCATTGCGCAGCGATTTGCCGCCTGTGTATCCATCGCATTTCGCCATAAGCGATATTACGCGTAAAGAGTTCCACTACGATCAGCGCCGCGTGGTCGAACCGATTCCCATTCCTGATGGCACATCGACGCGGGGTATCGATGTGCATGTTGGCGACTGGAGCATCAAGGGATTGAATGGGCAGGATCATCTTGCTGCTGCGATGCAGAATTATGCCATCAACCTCGATCTCGCCGCCACGAAACCCGTTATACTGCACAACGGCAACGGTCTGATCACCTATGGTCTTGGCGGCTTCTCGTATTACTACTCCCGCACGCGCATGGCCGTGACCGGCACCATCATGGACCATAACCAGCCCTTGCAAGTGACCGGCCAGGCGTGGATGGATCACCAGTGGGGGAATTTCCTGACCGTGGGCGATGGCGGCTGGGACTGGTATAGCTTCCAGTTCGACAATAATAGCGAGATGATGGTCTACTTCATCCATGATGCCACAGGTAAGCCCATTTCGACCTATGCGAGCTACATCGATCAGCGTGGCAACGATATCGTCCTGCCAGGCAGCACAATACAGAGTAGTGTACTCCGCAAGTGGATCAGTCCGACTACCAGTATCACGTACCCCTCAGGCTGGCGGCTCAACGTAAATGATACGCACCTGCGTATGACCCTGACAATCATGCCGCAGCTCAAGAACCAGGAACTGGTCACCTATAATTCGACGGGCAATACGTACTGGGAGGGCGCTGTCACCATCCAGGGGAGGAATGGGAATGCATCTGTAGGTGGCAAGGGATATGCAGAACTGACGGGATATACAAAGAAGTGAGGGACGCATGGTAGGGACGGCCTTGAGCAGTCAGGCATGAAGGTAAGAACATGTTCTCGGGTGTTCATGCTCTCTCGAAGGGGATGACGTTTACCAGGCCGTCGAGCGCCGTTTCAGCAAGCGTCCCACCTATCTTACCTTCATGCCTATGGGGACACGGCCTTTAGTCTCCCTACCACGCACGCCGTCCAGCCTTCGTGCGCCCGATCATGGTCAATCGACCATCGACAAGGCCGTAGTAGACATGTTGTGCCGCATGAGCGTGTTCATCATGCGGTTGCAGGATGAGATATCCCAGCGCGTTCTCATATAAGATTCTGCGTCGCAAGTCTCGCGTGTGCTCCGTCGCTTCCAGTGGCAACATGCGTGTGTGTAGTCCTCCATAGGGGAGGGCGGTGATGCGCGATTGTTGCTCGATCATGGTGCGGCTACCTGGCTCCAGTTCATTCTGGATAGGTGAGGAGACAAATTGATAGATATGGGTGTGATGGGAGCGACCAAACGCTTTATGGGCTTCGACGGCGTAGGAGAAGTGCACATCGCCCGAAAGCACAAGCATATTGCCATTGTGCTCCTCGAAAAGATCGACCAGCCGTTTCCACGTTTTCGCGAACACGGGCCAGTGATCAAAGCTCGTGCTCTGTGACGTGCGCAGTTGGAGCGCGGCAAGCCGTTGTCCCAACCAGCGTAGCGGCAGAGGGTAATGGGACCACGGACGTGTCCCCATAAGATATTCAGCCATACCGATGAACGGGGGCAAGAGCACGGGAACCGACGAAACCAGGATGACTGTGCGTCCATGATACCTCTGTAGCCATTTGTCCAGATCGCTCATCTGCTTTTCTTCCATAATAGCAGTAGGCGCGTAGACATCAAACTCGTCTCCTTCGAGCACTGTTGTGCGGTCGGCGCGTGCATTCATCACAAAAATGGCCGGGTTGGTGGGAAGCGTATAATGCCAGGGTATAATAATCTCGTTATAGATTGACTGCTTAATGGCGTCACGCAGGGCTTCCAGCACATCTATACCACTGTGAGCTGCCGACCGCATGATCTTCATGAGGGGATGATCCGTATCGTCCTGGGCCAGAAGATTGCCCCACCCCTGATAGAGCCAGTAGGCAACGAGGCCGTCGACCATCATGTTTACCCGGCCATGACGTAACATCGACATTCTCCATGTAGGGGAAATGTTCCAGTTATTAGTGACTTCGTGATCATCGAATATCATAAATGTGGGTATGAGCGCCAGAGCCTGGCGTATACCCGGTCGGTATGTCCAGGCATGCTTGTACATCTGCGCGTAATCCTCAAACGACTGGGCGTGCCCTGGTAAGTGATAATGTGCCCTGAGTGTGGGCGGAGGTTCATCTGCGTAGATCTGGTCGCCGATCAGTAGTAGCAGGTGAGGCCACACGCGCTCGCGTTCGTCGAAGCGCGCTATCAGCCAGTCACCGAGGGCAGCAAGGACATCGGCCTCTGGATGGTTCAGCTTGCGGCATGAGCCATAGAGCACGCGCAGCGTTGATGTATTCTCACCGTCGTCCAACGTGCGAAAGCACTGCAACGGGAGGGCCGGAAGCGGAACGGTGTGCTCTTCATCCAGAATGGCGAGTGTATAGCTGTACCATGTCGCTGGCCGCAGTTCGTGCAATTGCAGTATTACGTAGTGATGACCACCTGCCGTAATGCTGCCAGCGCTGGTAGTAGTTGGATTGCTTGTAGATGCATCGGTGGTAACGGGAACAGCCTGGAGCAGGATTGTGCAGGGAGAAGCGACCTCGGCCCATATAATCACGGATGTAGAACTGGCGGCGCGCACCAGGGGACCACAGCGTAGGTCTATCGTCATGTATAAATCCTGTTACTTAATGATATGGAGTGTTTAGTATGGTAAATGATATACTCACGATCAAGCACACTATACACGAGCAACAGGTTGACGGTCAACGAGCAGGGGTCGAGTGGACTCGCCCGCGTGGCTCAACAGCCACCTTGCACCTCAGCCTGAGCCATTCCGCCTTACCGGGCCGGTAGAGGCGCGCACGATCAGTTGTGTGGGCACAATAAGTGGCTCCGGCATCTCTTCTCCCTTTATCAATTGCGAGAGTTTTGTGATTGCTCCCGCGCTGATGGCCTGCATATTCTGCTGTATCGTCGTGAGAGGAGGATCTGAGTGCTCGCTCAGGTTGATGCCATCAAAACCAATCACCGACACGTCGTCTGGAACACGTAAACCACAGGCATGCAGGGCACGTAACACACCCAGGGCCATCATGTCACTGGCGGCAAAAATCGCCGTAAAGTCGCGCCGCTCTTTCAGGATCGTCAGGGCTTCCTGGTAGGCTTCATCCGCCTCCCAACCACAGGTACGAACAAGGTGAGGATCAATAATCACTCCGGCGTGCGCTAGCGCCTGCTGATATCCTAACAGGCGCTCTGTGCCGGTCAAAGACAGCCGGTCCCCCGTGAAGTAAGCAATACGCTTATGCCCAAGCTGGAGAAGATGATTGGTTGCCTGGTGTGCCCCCTCAGTATAATCCGATTTGACGTAGGTCGCGTGTGGTCCTTGAAAGATATCATCAATGAAAATGGTGGGGATCGGAGAGCGACATAAACTTTGAATGCGTGGATCGCTTGTGCGCAGCGCGAGGGTAAGCGCTCCCTCTACACCTCGCTCGCGTAAAGCAAGGGCATACATCGTTTCGGGATCATCAGCGCTATCGACAGGGTCATAGGGGCGAGATGGCAAAAAAAGATCAAAGTTCTCTTGGGCTGCCTCTCGTTCGATGAAGCGCAACAGTTGCAGGTAAAAATAAAATTGTGTCTTGGTTAGATGCGAAAGGTTCAAGCCATCTTCACTACCGAAGAGCGCCAGAGCAATCAGGTGTGAGCGCTGCTGGAGTATATCTCTGCTAAAAGCATTCGTCCCATAACCCAGCGTAGCAATAGCTGTGTAAATACGCTTTCTCGTTTCTTCACTCACGTTAGCGGATCGATTGAGCACGCGCGATACCGTTGCGCGCGATACCCCTGCCAATTGTGCCACTTGTTCACTTGTGACCATAAAAGACATCTTTCTCAGATCGCTGATCCCTGTAGATGGGATGAACATATGTAACATTTGCCTGACACTATCTCATAAATAACGAGGTTTTGTCAAGCTGAAATACATTGATAGTTCTGATGGTTATTGCCGTGTTATTGTTGTGCAGCGTTAACTATACCAGCGTCGAGAAAGGCTGGCCTGACATAGATGAAATAGTGTCGCAAGAATGTGAGGGCTGGCACACCATTGGGATGCAATGTTACAAACTGCCCGACTTCATTGCTGAATTACATAATATTTTTTGTTATTACAGCAATAGATGCAGTAATAAATCGATTATATGCTTTCTGCATACTAAATGTGTACATAATAAATCCAAACTATTGACTTAAGCACCATTTAACATTACAATATTTACATCAATGGGCTATCTCATTGATTGCACATTTACAATGTTACATTTCTTACATGCAAGACCGGTCAGTTTTTATCCCTTTACGTTTGTCCTCGATGGTGTTGGCAAGGATTTGCTATAGCGACCCGGTGATGGGGCTACTAGCGGATCGCGTAGTGGAGAGCGGTTCTTTCGCTCATTTCATTCAAAGGAGATGAATCTTATGGCACAAACGACCGATACCTCTTCAACCATTATCACCCGTAGAAAAGTGCTGCAGCATGCTGGACGTGGTGCGGCCGGGATCGCGGCGTGGGCGGCGTTGCCCGAATTGCTTGCAGCGTGTGGAGGCAGTAGCGGTGGCAGTGGGAGCGCATCAGGAGGCTCACAGTCGCTTACCGTAGCTTACTGGACCAATGTCACACCACCGCAGTATCTCACGCAGCTCTTTGATGGTTTTTCGAAGAAAAACAATGTCAAGGTTAATTATTTCCAGTTGCCACAGGTCTTTGGGGACGATGTCCAGAAGTTAACCACGTATCTTTCCTCTGGCTATAGCGGGTTGGATGTGCTCTGGCTAGATGACTTCATGACCGCCACTTTCAGCAATGCTGGCTGGTTAGCTCCACTTGATGGTGTCGTTGCCGCCGAAAATTTCTCTGCGGTGGCCCCCGCGCAGCTTAAACTGAGCACCTACAATGGTCATCACTATCGCTTACCTGCCAATTCTGGCAGTGTCGTCTTTTTCTATCGCAAAGATCTCTTTGACAAAGAAGGGATCAGCGTGCCAACCACCTGGGATGAACTTGTGCAGGCTGGCACAAAGCTCACGAAAAATGGTGTTTATGGTATAAGCCTGGCAGGTAAAAGTGGTAATACCCAACTATTTAATGAGATGTGTTACTGGATGGGCCAGGCTGGAGCCGATCCTCTGCACATGAACACTGCCGGTTCCAGGCAGGCAATGCAATTTGTCTACGACCTGATCCATAAATATAAAATCGCTCCGCCAGATGCTGTCACTGCCGATTACACTTCTATACAGACGGCGTTCGAGAATGGCAAGATCGCCATGTGGATTACCTGGGATGGTCTCTATGCAAGTACTGCTATCTTTCCCAGTGTTGCCAAGAATTATAAGCTCGCTGTGGCGCATCCACCCAAAGGTCCGGCGAACAATGGCACCATCATCGCCAACTGGGGCTGGGCTATCAATAAGTACTCGAAGAATCAGGATCTGTCTGGCAAATTCATCGATTACGCCGCTTCCCTCGATTCTGAAATCGTGCTTGCCAAGACCGGCTCAACTCCGGCGCGTACCGCTGCTCTTTCCAACCCCGATGTGCAGAAGGCACTCATCCAGGCGCAGTATGATGCGGACTACGTGCAGAATGTTGAACTGCACTTTCGTCCCATCACGGCCCATGCTCAGCGTGTCTCCGATGCTTTTGAGCAGATTGTCAACAAGTACTTGAATAATCAGTTAGACCTGGAAAGTGCGATAAGTCAGGGCCAGCAGGCCGTCGATCAGGCTCAGCAAGGGTAACATCTCGTTTACCTAATGAAGAGAGGAACGTTATGTATGTAGGAACCGCTAAGGTTCCTACAGCCAAAGTGGCTGTAGGAACACGTCGACGGCGCACGCGCCAGCTCCTGCTGGCTTATGTCCTGGTTGCTCCCGCCGTGATATGGCGCCTGGCTGTCGCTATCTATCCCTTTCTCACTACCATCTATCAAAGCTTTACCAACAGCAGTCCTCTTTCTGGCACTCCTGCCTTTATTGGATTGGCTAACTTCACGCGCATGTTCCAGGATCGCATGGTCATGCAGTCTCTGTCGTTCACGTTGATCTTTACCGCGTCTTCAACGGCCATTCAACTGGTTTACGCCATTGGCATTGCGCTCCTGCTCAATTCTGCTTTTCGTGGACGTGGCCTGGTGCGTGCCGTCAATCTGTTGCCCTGGGCGATGCCTGCTATTGTGATTGCTACCGCATCGCAGTGGATGTTTAACTCCCAATATGGCATGATCGACGACCTGATTGCCCGCGTGTTGCCGTTTCGGCCTCTGTGGTTGGGCGATCCCACTCTGGCGCGTATCGTCGTCATCCTGCTTGATGTGTGGAAGAATGCTCCCTGGGCCTCTATTATCATCCTGGCCGGGCTACAAAATATTCCGCGCGATCTCTATGAAGCGGCGAAAGTCGATGGCGCTTCAGCCTGGCGCATCTTCTACTCAATCATTTTACCTATGCTCGCGCCGTTGATTTTTACGCTGCTCATCTTCATTTCGACCTATCGCGTTATCACCTTTGACCTGGTCTATGGATTGACGCAGGGAGGTCCCGGTAACGCTACGACGCTGCTCTCGTATCAAATCTACCAGCTAGCGTTTACCGGTCTCTATTATGGCTATGGCTCGGCTGTCGCGGTCTTTGCCTTTCTGATGGTGGTGGCGCTGAGTCTCATCTTTTTCCTCTTCATGCGTCGTAGTGAGCGTGCCCTGTAAGGAGGTTTCCGCATGTCTACTACCCAGATCGATACCCACGCAGCGGTCTCGACCTCCGAGCATGCTCCTGATGCGCGTTCTCGTTCTGCGCGCAAGACGCTCCTCAAGGTCCTGCTCTATGTCGTCATCATCATCTTCTTGCTGGTGACATTGCTGCCGATCTACTGGATTGTGCTCTCGGCGTTTACTCCCATCGATGAGCTGTTCACAACACCGCTCAATTACTTCCCCGCCCATCCCTCGCTCGTCAACTTTCAAACGGCCGCGCAGGCTGTGCCGCTGGTGCAACAGTTTATCAATAGCTCAGTGCTATCGATACTCTCTGCCTTCTTTTCTGTGGTGGTCTGTGTGCTGGCCGCATATGCCTTCGCGCGTATCCGCTTTCCAGGCAGCAACGTGCTTTTTTTAGGGCTACTCCTTTCGGGATATCTGCCCACCATCGCGATGATTATACCTCTGTTCCAGCTATTTGAAAATCTCTCCTTGCTGGACTCGATTCAGGGCCTGGTCATCCTCCTGGTGAGCTTCTTGTTGCCCACCAGCGTCTGGATCATGACTTCGTTTGTGCGGCAGATCCCTATGGAGCTGGAGGAGGCTGCCCAGATCGACGGTGCGCATTTTCTGGCTACGCTCTGGTACATTGTCGTTCCCATATTACGTCCATCGATTGCCACGCTGTTTATCATCAATCTGGTAACGAGCTGGCAGGAGTTCTTCTTCCCGCTCATTTTCAGTCGTTCCGACAGCTCGGCGACGCTGACGGTAGGTATTACCCAGGCAGCAGTGAATCCCATCTATCAAACCGTGGCCTGGGGCAATGAGGCGGCGATGGGGTTGGTGGTGATTGTCCCGATCTTCTTGCTGACATTGATTTTCCAGAAGCAAATAGTGGAGGGCCTCATGGCCGGTTCTCTCAAAGGGTAGCCAGTAGGCGTGACTTCTCAGCACCTTCGGTGCTTCGCAGTACTTTTATTGAGTGCTGTGAGCTTTTTCGCCACCGGCGAAAAAGCTCACAGCACTCAATAAAAGTAAAAAGATGTGTATGTGTTAGAGTGTATGCTTTAGAAAGAGGGCTATGAATGTCTATCAAGATTGCTATGATTGGCGCGGGATCAATTGGGTTTACTCGCACGCTATTGCGCGATATCTTGTCGGTGCCCGAACTTGCTGATACCACATTTGCGTTCACCGATATTTCCGCGCATAATCTCGAAATGGTGATGCAGCTCTGTCAACGTGAGATTGCTGCGAGCCGTTTACCCGCAACGATTACAGCGACCACGGATCGACGCGCAGCCATTGCGGAGAGCGATTATGTCATCAGTACTATTCGTCAGGGGGGGCTGCCGGCGTTTCAGACCGATATCGATATTCCGTTAAAGTATGGGGTGGATCAATGCGTTGGCGATACCATCTGTGCTGGCGGCCTCATGTACGCACAGCGTACCATTCCTGCCTTGCTGGATTTCTGCCAGGATATTCGCGAGGTGGCGAAGCCTGGGGCACTCTTTCTGAACTACTCTAACCCGATGGCTATGAATGTCTGGGCCTGTAATCAGTACGGCGGCGTATCAACTATTGGGCTCTGTCACGGCGTTCAGGGAGCACATTGGCAGATCGTGCATTGTATCGAATTGTGGGCTAAAAAAGCAGGACTGCTGGCAGAGGATGAACAGTTGCATCGCCGCGATGTTGACATAATCGCCGCCGGCATCAATCACCAGACCTGGTTTATCAAAGTACAGTGGCGTGGCATGGATATGCTTCCTCGCCTGTTGGAACTGTTTGAGGCCCATCCCACCTATCGCCAGACCGAAAAGGTGCGTATCGATGTGTTGCGCCGCTTTGGCTACTACAGCACGGAATCAAATGGTCACCTGAGCGAGTATCTACCCTGGTATCGCAAGCGTCTCGGCGAGATTTCCCGCTGGATTGATCTCTCTGACTGGATCAATGGCGAAACGGGCGGCTACTTGCGTGTCTGCACTGAGGGACGCAACTGGTTCGAGACCGATTTTCCCAACTGGCTGCGCGAGGAGCCACAACCAATCAGCACGCGCAAGCGCAGCGAGGAACATGGTTCCTACATCATCGAAGCGCTGGAGACCGGTCGCCTCTACCGTGGACACTTCAATGTGGTCAACCATAATCACATTACCAATCTGCCTAACGGCTGCGTGATCGAAATTCCCGGCTACGTCGACAAGAACGGCATCAATATGCCCGTTGTTGGTGATCTGCCATTGGCGTGCGCGGCTACCTGCTCCGCGAGCGTGCGTGTCCAGCAAATGGCGATGGAGGCGGCCGTGCATGGTGATCTCACACTGCTCAAGCAGGCTATGCTGCACGATCCGCTCGTCGGGGCAGTCTGCAATCCCGAAGAAGTATGGCAGATGACGGATGAAATGCTGCTGGCCCAGGCGCAGTGGTTGCCACAATACGAGAGCGAGCTGCCAGGTGCAAGGAAACGCCTGCAACAGGCTGAACAGGATGGCACCCGCGTCAAGCTACAGAACACCACTGGGGCCGCTCGCTTGCATACCAAGACTGTCGAAGAGATGGCGCTCAACAGCACTGCGGCCAGGGCCAATAGTGCCGCGGCCGACAAAGGTAAGATGACCAAAATATAGGAAATACTGCTAGTTTGTAGTATCTGTTAAGCTATGCCATCCTCTGGAATAACCGCGGGATGCGTACACGCGGGGAAGCTTGCATCGGGCTTTCTAGCCGCCTGAGCGCATCCCGTGTTGCTGTCTGATTGTGTGTGGGCTGAAAGTGGAGCAGTACAAAGCTAGCTAATAGTTCCAAAGAGCGTGGACATCTCTAGACACCACGCTCTTTGTTGGATTTAGACGGCTATGGCTAACCGTAAGGGCTGAACTACATAGGCCGCTACTCCCTTTGCCTCCGAAAAGGCATCAGGCATACGTTTGCGCAAAATGTTGTAGGACCCGTTCACGTCCGCACAAATCTTACGTCTATCTTTGGTGCGATACAAGCGGTTTCTCGGTCCTATGCGCTTCCCACTAAAAGTGTGCTCTTCCTCATCATTGGGCTTGTAGGTCGGAATTGGGTCCAAATCAAGGAAGCTGGCTTTGCTGGTATAGCTCTCTTCCTGTACCTCAACTTGGATATCTACGAGCGCCGCTTTGTAGGTGAGCATGTCAATGAACCTAGCGTGAGGTATCTGAACAAAGTTCTGGTTATTCCTTCTCCCCATACCGGTCTCCTGCTTCCAAAGCGGATTTTTGCCAACAATGATCGTGCCTACCCCCTCTTGTACGAGGAAGTCGATGATGCTTTTGCTGGCCGCATGCAGGTAATG
>Ga0137384_10003490_pt1 | contig 12523 bp, 8 predicted proteins | sample SagtaG_2_FD_104922 | JGI IMG/M metagenome (GOLD analysis project Ga0137384, IMG submission 104922) | Vadose zone soil microbial communities from Sagehorn Ranch, Mendocino, California, USA - Sage2_R_60_16 metaG | ecosystem: Environmental > Terrestrial > Soil > Vadose zone | place: USA: California... | reverse complement strand
TTGGAAAGATTGCGAGCAACGAGCGCATGGCATTTCTTGCACATTGGCTCGCCTTTGAGCTCTTAGTTGAGCGTTCACTAGGAAACGAGCCTTCCACGACAGTGCTGAAAAAATATATTCCAAAGAAGGAAGATCGAGCTTTGATCAGGGAGGAGATGAGGCAACTACTCAGGAAGTACATTCAGGATGACACCGCATTAGAGCGTCTAGTCAACTACTTTGAGCAAACAAAGTTAGAAAGCGACATTGATCGTTGGACTCGTACACTACAAAAAAGCGGTGTAAACATTCAGCTTGAGGAGGTCCAGGAATTCATTCGCACTCGGGGAGCAATCGTTCACCAAAGTGGTGCAAGCAGGAGAATAGCACATTCCCCACGTTTACGTGAGGTAGTAGCAGCCTATCTCGATTTGCTGCTACTTGGCGAACTGGATGATGAAATGTCCACCTAATTTAGGCTTGTTGAGCGACGATCATTATTGCCATCCTAATGCGCATTATCAACCAATCAGCAATGGTGGCTGGTAGTAGACCCTGCGATCCATCACTGTATCAAGATCGCTCTGCGACCTTGGTTACCAAATCAACCTTTATTCAAGCTGATCTTAACAACCTTTGGGTTAATTCGATCATGATCGCTGCCGTATTCCGATGCATCAAGTAAAGTAGAAATGCAGCCTGAACTAATGCCTGTTAGTTCAAGTATCCTGTTCCTTATTTTCTTCTGGTTCCCTCCGGGTCTGGAAGTGGCCGCAATCGTTCTATGGCTTGATCCAAAATCTTTTTCGCGAGAGGCGGAACAGGCATACTCTCAGCAAGAACGCGCGCCTCATAGACGGTATCCGCTTTTTTCAGTGGATGCTCGAGTCCCTGCAAAAATGCTGCCACCTCTGGGATTTCCTCAAACTCAATTGGATCGGACGTGTCATAGGTATAAAATCCAGCTCGCGCCGCTTCCCTTTTTAATACCTTAAACGAATTTGTTTTTTGCGGTATCCTTATTGTGGGGCAGAGCTCTTTTAATACCTTCCATAGTGGTGAGAGCCGCTTGTTTTTCTGTGTATCCCCCTTTTTATTAATGAAACAGGGTTGGAGTGCGTCGCCATCTCCGATAACCGCATATGGAACTCCGAACGCCTTCAAAAGACGAAGATAAAATGGAAAACCAGGTTTTCCTCCTGCATCATGCAGGGCAATATTCATATTTGCCAGGGTCTGTCCTTTTCCATTCTCCGTCTGGGGAATCCATATAGGAAATGCTCCAACTTCGGTTGCACCTTCCACGAGCAGAACTCCATTCGTAAAAAGCAGGTTGGCGACATTGATTGAAGTGGCAAATTTATTTTCAACTCTCTCTAGTTCAGCTTGTAGGAAAGGCCCGCCAGAAAAGATCAGCGTTCCCGTTCCGTTTGCCTCCTTCTGGAAGCGGTATACATGTTTGGAGTCTGTCGGCGTGGGTAGGCAAGAGGTGTGCGGAGTGTGTTACAACGAGCACCTGCCCTGGCGCTTTGGAGAGTTCTTCCACCAACCGGTGCTGCATATTCGGGTGTAGGCTCGCCGCTGGCTCATCTAACAGAATCACGCGGCCTTTACTCTCATCAAGAAAGACTGACAATACCAGGGCTTCCCAGAGGCCTGAACCTTGCGATGCCATTGAAATGGTCCCTGTTGTATCCGTCACGAGAATATCGATCGTTCGTACTGCTGACTGGACTCCGTTTGCAGCAAACTGCATGCTCGTTTTGACAGCAATGTCGAATGTTCTTCTTTCTCCTGTAAGCGACTCGAATGAGTTCTGAATGCGTTGATAGCGCTCCTTCTCAGCAGGCGTTCCATTCTTGATCCCGAGAAGCCAGTATGGAATGTCGTTTTCATCGATCACTGTTTTGTGTATGGGAAAAACTCTTTCATCATCGAATGGAACGGGCTCCTCAAAGGGAGTAAAAACACTCTTCGTAAAAACGCAGGCATTGTGCAAAAGCAAAGAAAAGAATTTGCTGCATGATAATCTGCTGCTATTGGGCTGAGAGAAGTTAATGCCGCTCATCTCTTTGAGCAGAAGGTATTCGGGCAGATACGTTTGGGGTTCGTTCACTTGGCCTATTTCAAGATACCCATGTTGCTCTGCGAGATCGAGCAGAAACGATTCTATGTCCAATGGTGCAGGTTTATCGTCTGCTAGATAAGCAAAATACTGATCAGCCTTGGCCTCCGCAGCAGCCTTTATTTCAACCTCACTCCTAAGCCTAACTGCCTCTCCATCTTTTTCTTTTTCCAGGGAATCCTTTGAAAAGAAAAGATTTTCTAAAAGGATATCAATGCTGACTTTCCAGGGTGTAGGAGATGCTGGCACTGGCCCTTTCCAAAATGTTCCGTCTTGAGGGGGATATGCTGCCATCAGAATGGTAACTGGCTCACCATTGCAGACAAATGTATAGCTTAGTCTAGTACCCATATCCTCGCGGTAGGTAAGGTGTAATTGTCCTGTGAACACGAATTGAAGTTTTTCTGGAGTACATTGTTCTCTCAACCAGTCACTAAAAAGTGCAGACTTTTCGGGGGTAATTTGATATGCTGAGAGATCCGGTAGCCTTTTGATTGCTTCGTTGAGAGGGCTCGTTGTGTTTAACGAGGCGTACAGGAATGCACAGATCGCTCTTTGCTCTTGATCGGTATCCCAGGAAACTTTCACGTCGATGTCCATTTGTGGTGGGTTGGCATGAACGCTGTAAAGATAATCGAGCGCCTTTCTTGTTCCTGATCCAGCCGCTTCAAACGACTCTTTGAGCGCGCGAAATAAGCTCGTCTTGCCACTGCCATTGGGGCCAACAAAAAAGTTGAGATGCTCATCGAGCGCGTCGATGGTACAATCTCGGAGAGCCAGGAAATTCTTGGGAGTTATTTTGTGGACTTTCATCTGATCTTCCTCATCCTACAATGTTTTCTATGATGCCTGAGAATAGATATGTTCTGGTGTCATGGGATCAACGGCCTAAATGGCTGGGTATCCTTGCGGCTCAGGAAAGCAATATAAGGTATTGTGCCGAGATACGTGTAAAATAGACTATCGGAAAGAGGCGCTCTTCATACAATAGAAGTAGAAGCTGCTTTACTCGATCTACCTCCTCCTTCTCTAGAAAATCGGCGTGTGTGGTACATCAAGATCGAGATACAGGTATCGTTTTTGGGCAAGCTCCCTCAATATTTTAAAATTATAGGCCCGCGGTCGAAAGACTGCCCCTTTCTTTTTCAGAAAAGTAGCCGTGCCGGCATTTAACAACATTTCCATCATCTCAGCAGTAAAGTACGTGGGAGGAATAAGGGGATCTTCAGGGGACTCTCCATGCTTAAGCAGTCGGCGAACAATCCGGTCTCCCTCCTGATCCCTTTGTTGATTCTGCCGCGTACCCAACCGCTCGGTAGACCAATTCACGACACCACTAAAGACCGCTTGCAGAATATGCCAATCTTTCCATCCATCGCTCCGAAGTTGCTTGACGAGCAGAAGAAAGGATGGAGACCGTTGAAGATGAGGTAATGTGTGTGGAAGCGCGCGCGAGACATTGGAATAGCGCAACTCAATATCTTCATGCTCTGACTGTTCATTATATGACTCAAGAGGCATCGTCTGCTCCTACTACTGATTTTGCAAAGGCGTTCTTGTTCCAGAGGTAGGCTGGATGGGCAACGGCAGAGAGGCGGTGAATTGCCTCTCCATGGGCATCAGGGTCGAAGAGCGCAACCATCTCTTCTGGAGGGTCAAGGGCTATATCCATGAGCACCTCCCCAATACTCTTGAGAAACAGATCTATCGTTCCCTCTAAAGTCGGATCGGAGAGACGTTCCACATATTGGGGAGTCATGGTAAGGGTGACAACGGCCATGTCATCTCGGAATTCTGTTGCAACCAGAAGCGGTTCTTCCTGTTTGGTCTGTAGCCTTAGGCTCATGGTCACTACGTCGTCCACGATGGTCAGCTCTGCGATCTTCCTGTGAAGAAACACGGACCAGATCTGCGTTGTCGTTGCTAAGGTGTAGGCCACTTGCGCGAGGTGAGGGTTTCGAGGATACGTAATACGGATGGTGAGTCTCTCTTGATCAAATGTAGGTATGTGCCACTCCACCCTTTGCACAGCAGCCAGTTCGTCATACTCGACCAAGTCTTCCAGGGAAGACTTTTCCCCCGCTTGCACTTTACGGCGCAGGTTGCGTGATTCAACTTGCTGTTCGGAAGTGAGGTCACTCAACCAGATCTCAAACTCCTCATCACTGGAGAGATTGATCTCCCGATGTGCGAGGAGCAGGTTCGGATCGATACTCTCAGCTATTTCAAGCAGCCGATCATGTACGGGACGATTATGGGTATACAAATACATCGCCAACACATTTAGATTCCCTTCGATCACCTCCGTCATGATCTGCGGGTCTGGTGGGAGGCGGTAGCGCTGGCAGATGCGCGGGTAGTAAAAAAGCCAGCGAAATGCGCGCAAGGCGCGTCCCTGCAGGAGAGCAAGATGGGCCAGTCCCGCGATCATAGCCAACAAGAGGTCTGGTTCCATATACGTCGGTTGCCAGGTAATCATATGTAACCCCTCCAGCAGTTCATATTCGGCTGCTTGAAGGTATCCCAGCTCGCTATACCAGGAGGAGAGCGCACATGTTACGAGCAAAAATCCACGCATACTCCGTTCGTTGAGCCAGAGCTGCTTTGCTCGCGATGCCATGATGATCGCTTCATCCCATTGCTGTGCGCGTACATGGGCAAGCGCGCGATTCTTGAGGGAGGTTGCCTTTGCAAAGCCGCCCTCTTGCTTACTGTTGAGCTCCATCGCCAAATCGAAGCAGGTCTCGTATTCAGGAACCTGGCTCAAGTGCGGAGCCAGCACCTCAAGTATCCCAGCAATATGACCGCGTGGAAATGCCTCAACCTCCTGGATTCGTTGGAGGAACGCATGGACACGCTCAAGCCAACCTAATACTTCTTGCTCTTGATCATATACCAGAAAATATTCGAGAAACAGAATCGTTTCATCCAGGTACGCATGGCTCAAGAGTCCCCATCCAGAACGGTCGAGGGCGTGAAATCGCTCCAGCGTCGTGCGGTAAAGCGTATCAAAAGGCTCCTGCCCCCTCAAAGAAGGAAAGAGCGTATGTAACCACACACTGGTATAGTGGTACAACGCTCGTGCTTCACTCGCAAATACCATATCGATGAACTTAGGTAACCAGGCAAATATTTCTGCCGGTCCGTCTGGGAGTTTACGCAATGCTTTGAAGTAGGCATAGAGTAGCTCAATGCCATCAGGCAGATGCGTAATGCGGCCCAGTTCTGGGAAACCCTCTTCGTACCATTGAATAGCTTCCTCCAGGAACGCCTCATAAGGAGCGAGAATATTCCCGATTCTGAGGATGTCTTGGAGGAGGTGTTCCGGGGTATCAATATAGCGATTGCGGTACTGGACCCGCTGTTTCAGCTGCTCTAGTTCGTGCGCTTCGTCCTCTGTCAGTCCGCCTTCTTGCAAGCCGTACAGCCGCTGGAACATCTCCATTAACCTGGGATCAGATTCAGGAGGACACCCCAAAAACTCAACAGCAAGTAGGTAGTCGTCTTCGTAGAGTCGATCAAGAATCCACTGGCCATCTAAAATTTCACAGCCCACTCCATAGCGCTCGGTGATTGCTCGTTCCTCATCGATTTTGCGATGTTCAGGATGGATGAATTGATTGGTGACAAAGATGATGGCATCTGGCCCCAGTCCATTAGCGATGATTTTGGCGGCGTCACTCGCCAATTTCGCTTGCCAGTCTTGCCTGATACTGAAAGCGAAAATCCACCGCTCCGCAACGGTAGGAGGCGAGGCATAGAGCCGGAAACGTCCATCTGTATCGAGTACAACTTGTTGAGTGCGTGCGTCCTGGCCCAGGTCACCCCCAGCAGATGGTTCTGTTGCGGGAACGACGTTGGCGCATTTTCTTCGGTGGATGAGATGCACGACAAGCTGTGCAAACGTTCCAGCACCACTATCTTCATCATTTAGCCCTTCCAAAAGATACCGCAGGTATTTGCGCGAGATGGGACGATAGACTGCCGCATCTTGTTGGTTTCCTGCCGGTGGCATACAAGCCTCCTCCTCAACTATCTTTGTCGTTCAGTCAGTATTATGACACGTATCTGGTGATTCCAGCTTTTCGTGTAGAGGCTGTTCCTGTTTCCACTGTAGGTCACCATCAGGAGAAGAGCAGAGAACCAGAACACACCTCCTCATTAGACAGAGTTCTTTCTCTTGGGGATCTTATCCTTTCACGCTCTTGAGTTTTTCCTTGACCTGCTCACGACTCACTTGCGTATAGCGCACGGTCGTCTGAATGGCAGGAACCCCTTTCTTCGTGACATGCCCAAGATAATACGCCACTTCTTCCAGTGACCAACCCGCCTCCCTGGCTCGATGCGCGAAGTCGTGCCGCAGGTCATGGAAGGTGAGATCATGGATATATGCCCATTGGTCTTTCGTCGCCTGCGCTTTCAGCATGCGGAACCAGTAGTGAATGCCTTCTTCAGTCAAGCGATCACTACGTTGTGATGAAAAGACGTATGTTCGATCGGCTTCGCCACTCGCCCGGAGATACTCATAGAGCGGCTTGCGTGCTTCATTCATAAGATCAATATCGCGCCACTTTCCGCCTTTGTACCCGATGTGTACCCATCCGACTTTTGGACCGACATGCGTATGAGTCATCTGCAGCCAGGAAACGTCACTGACGCGACAGCCTGCCCAGTAGCCCAACGCGAAGAGCGCAGCCCCGCGTCGATCATCCTCTTGTTCAACTAAAGTACGCAAGATATAGCGCTGATCTTCCGAAAGTTGACGAGGAGCCAACATTTGCTGTGAAGGAAGATCTACTCCTCTGGTGGGGTTTCGCTGGAGGAGTCCTTTCTCCTCCATCAGCCAACGAGCAAAACTGCTGATGGTCGATTTCACACGTGCTCTGTGGTTGATACTATACCCCTCCTGTTCTAATGAAGCCAGATACATTTCGACTGCAGTCTTCGTCAGCTGGTGTGGCTGAAAGTGTCCGCTATTTCCAGGACGATCTGAAACCCATTCCATCACATGGCGGACCGTTCGCAGGTAAGCATCAATAGTTCCTTCAGCCTTTCCGGAGAGGAATTGTTCATACTCCTCAAGGAGCAGACGATCACTTTCTTGATCCTTGTCTAATCGGTGTATCTGCATTGGCATTCCTTCCTCAAAAATATTTTGTTCAGAGTTTTATTGTCTCATTTTCTCGAGCGGACAGAGCGATCACGAGGATTTCATGTTCACTATCTCATAACAATGAAACGGATAAGGCAATATCTCGTAACAAAATGTACATTCTGTTCACAGATTTTTGTTTCGAGAAAGTGATTTGAGAGTGACGAACTATTAACTCCTAATTGTGTTGGATTTGCTCAGAGGTATAATAATACTCAATGGAGCTGTAATCTGATAAAATAAAACTTAGAGACTCTTTACAGAGCATCCCTTTGCATTGATTCCGATTCTATGGAGTCATGCTCCTAAGGCGAGGCATTCTTAAATGCAGTTTCTTCATCCTCAAACGCTATGAAGGCGATAACCAGGATTTCTTTTATGAGGTAACAACCATCGTTGCTGCTGGGGAGAGTGTAAAATGGTGGTGCCTCCTAAGAAAGAATCTGCAATTCATTAGGGTTAAAAGAAAATTCTAACACCCAATATCCATCGATTCTGGCAGAGGTATGTAGGAGTCGAACCTACCAGGAGCCGCGCCGAGCGACCACCCAGCCGTTTTGAAGACGGTGAGACCCACCGGGGCCCCAATACTTCCATATTTGTAGCTGTATTTTGCCAATTAGTGGGATGCTTGTCAAGCAAGGTTACCTACGTTTGTCAAAAAAGAAATTGTGAGGATAGAGCTTTTCAAAAGTAGTAGATGAAATGGAAGAGTTAATTCTGTATAGAGATTTTTATTATGAGAAATATAGTAAGCTATATTGCTACGTTTAGGACGAAATAGTCATCATTTGAGTAATTTGAAAGACCGAAATAATGCTGTTACTCGAACTTGAAGAACAAATTTTAGATGTCAGTGTGGAAGGGCAGAGTAAATTGTTGCAATATTTCCGATGTTTCCATTTTCTGTTAATGGTTCTCTGTACTCGATCTCAAACAATTTTCCAGAGATTAGCCAATCCTTGGCTGGGTATGGTTGTACGAACAGTTCGGCTGCAAGGCATAGATCGTCAGCTGGGTCCCACTTGATACGGCTTCTATAAGGCCGCACTTCTTGGCGAACACCCAAATGGCTCGGCTTTGTTGTAGTAGCATGTGTGCTATCAGTTCAGGGTTTTGGCCCAGTTCATTTCCTAAATATTGGCTGACTTGTTGGACTTCGGATCCTTGATAAGCATGAAGACTTGAGACCAATCCATCAATAATATGCTTAATGGTTTTCGCTTACTGTACACTAGTTGTATCGGGTACTTTAATTGGTATGCTTCAGCCGAATTGTTTCAGAACCTGCTCTGGCATATGGATTAGCTCTAATGGGGCAGATCGTATATGAAACCAGATGTTTCCTACTGTTATTTTACCCGTCAATCTTGGAATCGGAACATTGTCCCAAACGGCTAGTGTTCGATGGGATTGCCAGCAATAGAAACCATGATTCACTTCTTCCATTGTGTAACAATGGTAATGTTGGGAAGAAGTTTCTAGGGCATGCGGTGGACTGGGATGTGTGCAGCTTCGCTCGAAACGAAGTCCTGTAGTCGTTAAAGACGTGAAATGATTCAAGCCAACGTTATAAAATAATATATTCTCCGTATCACATAGACCACTTGGTGGGGCTCCATAGATGGCAAGTAAGATCTGGGTTGGCTTGCTTTGCAATCTGTGTATTTCTGTTCGGAGGTCGTGCCGAAAGTCTAACAGCCAATCCTTTGGTTCAAATGGCAGACGTTGAATCGACCAAGCCTCGACAGTTTCGTTTTGATGAGAATATCTGACTGTATATCTTGTATCTTCCAGCAGTTTCATTCATGAGTATCTCTTTACAACTGCAATACCTCTAGGCAAAAGATGACAAATTGAAATGCATGAGTGGTGAAGCTATCTTCATCGCTCGATTCAACAAGTAAACTGTACTGTACTGATCTTTTCTGGGTCTGTCAATAAGTTGGGCAATGAATCTTAAAATAATTTGATGCTAGAAATATTTGCTCAAAGTAAAACTCTGGTATTAGGAGAAAGTGTGAAGTGTCGCAATTCGTAAAGAATACTGATGCTGTCGTTTGCTCAGGGATGTATTTTTTTGATGTGTTACCTTCTCACTCCAAGCCAGAAAACCTGGAATCATTAGCCAGCTACTTGATGCGTCTTGCGGAATCGAATGGCATTTCATCAATGGATGGCTTATCAGCTCTGTGTTTTCCACACCAGGACAGACGAATCACGCGTGAAATTGCGGATTATCCTCCTATTTCGTTTGATAGTTTGATGACGGTAGCAATTTGTAGCAAAGAATCACTGCTCGCTACCACCTTATTTCATGTGGCAGCAAAATTTGGACGCTCAACTCTTCCCCAACCATTAAGTCGCTTTTTGTCTGGGGCTGTTAGCGATTTCTTACGATTTTGTCCAGTTTGTTTAGCAGAACAACAAACGCCTCATTATCTTCTCTCCTGGCGCTTTCTTATGCTCTCTTATTGCACTAATCATCGCTGCTGCTTATTGGAAATTTGTGGCAAATGTGGCAATTCTATTCCTCTCTTCATAGCTCCGTTCAAAATAGGGTACTGCCCATTATGTGGATGGGACATGAAAAAAGGCCATGTTGATTTGGGATCTGAAGTGAAACTGTTGACTGCAGTTGTCCGAACTCAGGATATTGAGTTTCTTCTGAAATTCCAACCATGGGAGTTAAATGGTAACAATACTATCCATCTTATTGGGCAGCGATTGGCTCATGAGTGGCGAAAAAGACAAATTACAGCCGTCAATCTAGCTCTACAGACAGGAATAACTCTTACAGTAGTAGAAGGTATTGAGCGAGGTAATCCTATGAGAAAGGGGGGCTACCTTTCAAGGCTATGTCAAGTATGCAGATTACCTTCACTTGAGTCTTAAAAAAGTATTTCATCTGGCCTTATATGATCTTGAAAATACTACTTTGTACTCACCTTCCTGTCCTGAGTGTCCTTTTTGCCAACAAACTCGAAATGTCACCAAAGATGGGCACAATCGTAATGGCTCACAAAGATATAGATGTCGATATTGTCGTCGTGGCTTCACAGTTCAATTGAAAGTGGATCAAAATAGTGAAAATCAAATACTTCTCTTTGAATCAATCAAATAACCATAGTGCTTACTATTCTCCACGCCTTCGCAAACTGGTGAACTCACCTACAACGAGTCATGCTCTTCAACAGTGAGCGCTAGTGTATACAAACGCTCCAGAGCCGTGTCTCATTCTGCGCTTCAGCGTCGCATTTACTCGACCCAGACATGAAGTCGTTCGGCTTCTTTCCTGGCACGGTCCAGTTCTGGGATCCCCATCTCTGTATACTCCTGTATCGCCTGCCGCACGAGCGCTTCCCCATCTGCTCTGTTGCCGTTCTTTTCCAGAAGCACACGTCCAAGCCCAAGCCGAACTCTCGCGATCTCAAAACCACTTTGTATTTTGGTATGCAGCGCGAGGGCTTGACGATAGAGGTTTTCTGCTTGCTTGCTATCTCCGCACACTTCAGCGATTTCAGCGCGCCTGAAGAGGATGGTCCCCAGACAGAGGTCATCCTGCACTTGCTCAGCAAGCAGTTGGCCCTCTTCATACTGGCGCCCAGCGTGCGTCCAGTGCCCGCGTTTCTGCGCGAGCTCGCCTAAGTAACAGTGTACCCAGCCTTCCTCACGCCAGTTTCGGCTCTCGCGCAGCATACCGAGGCCGATCTTCAGATCTGCTTCGGCTTGTTCCAGACGCCCCTGTTCTATCGCGATTTCCCCTAACAAACAACGAATAATCCCTTCAGCGGTTCGAAAGCCCACCCGTTGGACAATGTCGAGGGGTTTCTGATAATGTTTCACGGCGTCCTCGTAGCGTTGAGAGATGATTGCTAACTCACCGAGCGAGAACTGATTGACACCCTCACCCAGTAAGTCGTTATTTGCGACGGCAATCACCACCGCTTCTTGATAATGTCTCTGCGCGATATCTGCGTATTGACGCTTCCGCACAATTTGATTAAAAGTAATAGCGTCTAATGGCCATTCCTGGGGATCAGGCTGTTGAAGTTTTTCGCGTAGTGCTCGGCTGTGCTGAAAATACTGCTCTGCCTCCTCAGGTTGCTGACGCAGCAGCGCAACATGCCCGAGAAAAAACAGGGCCGCACTCTCCGCCATCTGATCATAGGCTTGTTGGGCCGCCTGCAACATGGTGGTAAAATTCTGCTCGGCATTATCAGGCCACTGCTCATCCCATGCATACAGCGAACAATAGCCAGCATAGCGCGCCAACTCCACGAGGCGCTGCAAGGCGGCAGAATCCTGAGCGGTATTGGCCAAGCGCATAGCAGCCAATAACCCTCGCTGGAGATACGTTTTGCTCGCCTTAACGCGCCAGCGATCGCGCCAAAAGCGCCGCATACCCAGGCAGAGGTTCGCCACCAGGACATCTTCCTGTGGCTGTTTCAGGGCCCATTCGAGCTTGTCGGTCATGTTCTCTTCATCTGCCAGAAAGGCGGCCTCATCTACGACTGTTTGCTGGCTCACCGCTGCAGTGAACTGGGCATCCAACTGGTTCGCATAGGTCACATAATAGCTGGCAACGGCTCGGTGGGCCTGATCTTGCGCCTCAGAAGACCACTGCTGAAAGAGGCTGCGTGCCAGGGCATGCAACAAGGGATGAAGGTGTAACCGAATCCGATCACTGGTTTCCGCCATGCGCGCGTTCTGCGTCTTTCCAACGAGGAGGCGACGTAGCAGCATATCGACTTCGTGCCAAGGTGGCGCGGACTGAGGCGACAGTGACAGTGCAGTCGCCAGGGCTATGGCCGCCTCGTATCCAAAATCCCGTTGCGCGAACACGGCTAACCCGGCAAATAAGCGTTGGGCGGTGTCCGGCAACTTCTGAACACTATGGCTAAACATCTTCCGGACGGCTTGTGGAATCTCATCTTGCGGTAAATCCAGAGCACGCTGGGGATCGGCTAATTGGTCAGCCAGTTCAGCTAGATCGATCTGTAACTGAGCAGCATATGCTCCGGCCAGGGTAATCGCCAAGGGATGGTTATCGAGTAGTGAGGTAATCCGCTTACTCGCTCTCCGTGCTTTCGCTGGCAACTGCCTGGCTAACGAATACCCAAGGCGGCAGGCAAAGACATCGAGTGCCTCGTTCGGTGAAAGCAGATCAAGGATCTTGCTTGCCTCAGGGGGAGCGATGTCAAAAGGCAGCCTCTGGCGAGCGGTCAAAATCACATGGACGCCGGATGCTCCCAGTGGCGCCATTA
>Ga0137384_10003485_pt1 | contig 12527 bp, 10 predicted proteins | sample SagtaG_2_FD_104922 | JGI IMG/M metagenome (GOLD analysis project Ga0137384, IMG submission 104922) | Vadose zone soil microbial communities from Sagehorn Ranch, Mendocino, California, USA - Sage2_R_60_16 metaG | ecosystem: Environmental > Terrestrial > Soil > Vadose zone | place: USA... | reverse complement strand
TCGTTTCTGCAGAAACCCTTCACTCTACAGGCGTTGGCACGAAAAGTACGGGAAGTGCTGCGCTGCGAGCGCGGGTAAACGCCTTACAATCAATAGCGATCGCATCCCGACATCCAGCCAAAGTCGGCGGTGCAACTTTTCTTTATAATCTGCGTCTTATCTGACAGAGAATCATTCAGACTTTGGATTCACTTGGGATCGTGCTACGTCGTGAGAGGACTGTTTTCATGTTGATCAAAAAGGCCGTGGATATTCCGTCTTCTGAGATCACCCCTAAGAATGTTTATTTGAATCGCCGCAAGTTTTTGGCCGGAACAATAATTAGCGGAGCTGCGGCGGTTGCCGGGATGAGTCTGCGCGAGCTGGCAGAGCCTACGAATGTGGTGCAGGCCAATACGAAGATCGACGGCCTTCAAAAGAGTTCATTCTCGACTACCGAGAAGATCACGCCGTTGAAGGATGTCTCCAATTACAACAATTATTACGAATTTTCGACGGACAAATACGAGCCTGCCAAATTAGCCAAGGATTTCAAGACCCAGCCTTGGTCCGTGACCATCGACGGGCAGGTGAAAAAGAAGCAGGTGCTCGATGTAGACACCATCATGAAGATGGCTACGCCCGAGGAGCGGATTTACCGGCATCGCTGCGTGGAAGGCTGGTCGATTGTTGTGCCTTGGGTGGGATTCTCATTAAGTGAGTTGATCAAGAAGGCCGAGCCTTTGCCTAAGGCCACGTTTGTGGAATTCACCACGGTTTTGGATCCCAACCATATGCCGGGTCAGCGGACCGGAGTGTTGGACTGGCCTTACGTCGAGGGACTGCGCATGGACGAAGCCATGCATCCCCTGGCTCTATTGTGTTTTGGGATGTATGGGGAGACGCTGCCCAACCAGGATGGGGCTCCGCTGCGGATTGTCGTGCCCTGGAAATACGGCTTTAAGAGTGCGAAGGCCATCGTGCGCATCCACTTTACGGATAAGCAGCCGGTGAATACTTGGAACAAGTCCGCGCCTAACGAGTACGGGTTTTATTCCAATGTGAATCCGAATGTGGATCATCCTCGCTGGAGCCAGGCAAAGGAACGCAGATTGGGTGAGTTTTTTAAGCGTCCTACTCTGATGTTCAATGGATACGATCAAGTGGCGAGTCTTTATAGCAGAATGGATCTGAAAAAGAATTTTTAGAGCCGGGGCTAAAGCCGGATGATTTTCACACGGCTTACGCGGCCCTGAAGGGCCGCTCATCCACGTCACTGCGGAATGTAAGTTTGTCGTTGATCGCTGAGCAAACCCAGACAGCTTCGGTCCTGGGCCAAGGACCAACGACGAACGACCAACGACCAACGACCAAATCTATGATCCGATGGTTCAAACCTATCGTCTTCCTGGCCTGTCTTGTACCGCTGGCGCAGCTGGGATGGAAGGCTTACAACCAGGCTCTAGGCGCAAACCCGATCGAAGTGATTACGCACTCCACGGGAGATTGGATCCTGATCTTCCTGCTCATCACGCTTGCCGTGACTCCGGTGCGCAAGCTAACCGGTCAACTCTGGCTGATTCGCTATCGCCGTATGTTCGGGCTGTTCGCTTTTTTCTACGCAATGCTGCACTTCCTGACCTACATCTGGCTGGACAAGTTCTTCGACGTCCACGAAATCCTGGCGGATGTTGCCAAGCGCCGGTTTATCACCATGGGATTCACCGGGTTCGTGCTGCTCATTCCGCTGGCGCTCACCTCTACCAAGGGCTCGATTCGCCGTCTTGGCGGCAAACGGTGGCAGGCCCTGCACCGCTTAATCTATTTCAGCGCCATTGCCGGCGTGATCCACTACGTCTGGCTGGTCAAGGCGGATATTCGCAAGCCCTTGCAGTATGCTTTCGTACTGGGAATTCTGCTCACTTATAGGATAGTCGTGTGGGCTCTCCCGAAAATCCGGGCGAAGAAGACTGCAACGCTCTCTGGACGACGAATGGAATTACCCAGAGGCTAGTCCAAGCTTCCGGTAATGGCGGCTGGGGTTTTTCGCGAGAAGTCTTTTGATAGACCTTCTTCGAGCAAGTCGAGTCCCTTTTTCGCAACAGTTTTGTCCATACTCAGTGCCGGAAAAATCATATGACTCTGCGGAATCGCGAGGCGCCAAACCTGCAAACGGAAACTGAGGAACCTAATGCAATACACGGCAGCGGGTAACAATCCGTTCGGTGGGCTGACTTCGGTTGTCGCGCCGGCTATTCTCACCAATGCCTGTTCGGTCCTGGCACTGGGGACCAGCAACCGCCTGGCGCGAGTTGTGGATCGAACACGCGTCGTGGCGGCAGAACTTGCGGGATTCGAGCCCGGGACCTCGAACTGCAAAGACAGTTTCATGCAACTGGATCGCTTGCAGGTGCGCGCGCAACTTCTGCTGAGGGCTTTGAGGCTTTTCTACGCGTCGATCGGCCTATTTGCCGCCGCGGCTCTAGTATCGGTGATCGGCTCAATCGTGACCTACTATGGGCGGCATGTTCTCTTTCAACTAGCCGCGGGGCTCGCGCTGGGCATCGGCTTTTTGGCGGTTCTCGGTTTGGCCTCCGGCTGCTTGCTCATGGTGCGAGAGACCCGCTTTGCGGTAAGAAACTTAGCGGAAGAGGCGAGCATAAGAAGCAAACGCCGTTGAGTGGTGCACCCGTTCAAGTGTCTGATATTGCGGAAGAACGGGCCGCTGTTCCAGTTGGCTTAATAGCCGAGATGCATAATGCAATCAGGCTATGCGGCTTCGTTTTTCGCAGTGTAGGCTTTCAGCGATTCCTTCAATTGCATTTCCAGAATGCCGTTCACGGCTCGGAGGTCGGAGATCAAGTGGCTGAGGTCCAGGAATAAGAGGTTGTTCTGAACAATCTCATGGATGGCACCGTCCACCGCATGCGTGTCTTCCACCATCATGGGGATGGAGTAACCCTGCTTGCGTCGCAATTTCCCGTGGTCAGCGGCGGCGTGCAAGCTGTTTTCACTGATTTTGCCATGATTCGATTCGAGGCTGTCTGCCATCGCACCTATCATCTTCGGAACGTGGTCCACTCGTTGATTGTCCGATAAACGCAGCTGATCTAGCTGGGGATCAGCCTTCATACTTTCTAGTACTTTGCTCGTGATTTCCTCGATGTTCTCGCGCAGGAGACTAGCGATCCGTTTGGGCGGCAATGTCTGACGTGGCTTACGGTCCTTGAGCTTATTTTCGATAGAGCTAACAAGATTTTTGATATTGGCAGGCTTGACCAGATAGTCATCCACTTGACTGCGGATTGCTTCCAACGCAGTTTCGAATGCGGGATACCCAGTCAAAATAAAAGTGACGCAGTCCGGCTGGGTGCGCCTCATGGCGCTTACGACCGTGAAGCCATCGCCGGGCTGCCCCACGTTGAGGTCGGCAATGAGCACGTCAAAACGGTCGCTGGTGATCCGGCTTAGGGATTCACCGACGGTGGCAGCGACGTCTACTTGATATCCATGTTTGCTTAAAACCGCCGACAACGTGATTCGGATAGCTTCTTCATCATCAACGAACAGAATGCGAACTCCCGGCATGCTGTCTCCTCGATGACCAGAGAACCTAAGATGCTCACAGTTGCTAAAGAGTGGGATTCGACTAAGGGTGGATACATTCTTATCTGTAGGAAAGTGGGCAGTGGTCAGTGGTCACTAGTTAACGCAGTCTGGGTAGTGTTGCTTTGCTGGCCACGATCCTTGCAGCACCCATTCCAGAGTCTTTTCTTGAAACTGGAAGCCATAGCGTTGCCAGGCGGTGCCAGGGGACTTTGGAAACCAGGCCGTCACGGCTAAATGGCTTTTGCAGAAAAAAGCTGCCTTCCTCCAAGGCTCCGTGAGCCCCGACCGCCTGTCCGGTGTAGCCGGACATGTACACCACCTTGATCAATGGCCGCCGCGTGGCGACTTGTCCTGCGAGCACTCGTCCATTCATTCCGGGCATGACGACATCGCGGTCAATAAGAGTTGCAGAGGGCCGGTGTGCTGCTGACTGATGTTGATGGCCTCGCTACCATTGTTGGCCTCAATCGATTTCAATAATCTGCTCGGTGTGATTATTGGTTACAGCGAGATATTGCAGAAAAATTGCAGTCGATCAACTGCTCTTCCAATCGCCTGCGCTCCGTAATATCGCGGTTCATGATGACCAATTTTTCGGTCTCGCCTTCCGCATTCCGAATGGTGCTGGCACTGGATTCTAGAAAGCGCCAGGTCCCATCCTTGTGGCGCATGCGGTATTCGATCCTGCGGCCTACGCCGAAAACCAGCACTTCTTTCGCGGCTTCCTGGACCTGCGACCGATCGTCAGGATGGATTTGATCCATAGATGATGTGTTTTGTAGTTCTTCCGGCGTGTAACCCAAAATCTTCTGATAAGAAGGGCTGTTGTAGAGGCGGCGTCCGTCAGAGTCCACCACCGCAATCATATCGGCGGCGTTTTCCGTGATGAGGCGAAAGAGCTCTTCGCGCTCCGCCATCTGGCGGCGAATACGATATATCTGAAGCTGTTGGTAGACCGTGTAGATATCGAACAACAGCACCATCCCGACGAGGCCGCGTATAGCGTTGGTTATGGGAAGGGAATCGGGGGCTCTCCCCTGCGGGTTGCAGTATGGGAACTAGAAAGGAAACGATGCCTAGAGTGAGCAATAGAGTTACCAGAATGGCTGAGGTCCAGAGCCACCATTCGCGCCGTTCAATTTTCCGTATGTGGGCATCCACGACGCCCTTAGCGACACCGTGCTCTGGAAGTGCGTTGGTTCGTAAGGATTTCATTTGTCGGTTGCCAATACTTTCCGGGCGGGTTCGGCGTGTGATGGTGATTCCTTCAACGACTGATCTGCCGGGCGCACTTCACACGCGGGACTTAAATCTTTCGGCATCGATTCCTGGTTGTGCTGAGTTTGTCATGAGAGGTTGGCAAGCAGGAGGATGTTGAAAAAGAAATCGAATGTGACTTGTTCAGAACGGGAACGCTTTCGTGGAGCGCCCGAAAGGGACCAGGACATGATTCGGTCCGGTTGCCTGGGTTCCGTTTTGGAACTTTTGCCTGAGATGTGTGTTACAAGATTAGAAACAGGACATACCTATCTCTGCAATACCTCTGATCTCAAAGGACTGCACAAGACCGGACTCTAACTATGCGAACGATAGTGTTGCCAAAACTGTTTTTGTTGTCTGGGCTCATTTGTCTTATGTTTTGTCTGGCTTGTGGATCGAACACCAATCCCTTTAATCAGGGAGGCGGGAACTTTTCCAACGCCAGCCTCACAGGCCAATACTTCTACCAGTTGACGGGAATCGATACCGCAGCAAATTTTCGAGAAGCCGGGGTCTTTACAGCAGACGGCAATGGAAACATCATAGGCGGCAGAGATGATTTTGCGGAGGGCACCACTATCACCTCCGGCTCCAGTACTGGGTCTTATAGGATTAGCAACGACGGCACCGGAGTTTTCACGATCTCAATCTCGGACGGCAGGGTTCTCCAATTGGCACTGACTCTGGTCAGCTCCTCAAAAGTTTATTTGATGGTGACCCAGACTTTTGATCTTGCTAACGGCGCGGGTATCGCCGAAAAACAGGATCCGGCTGTCTTCGCCGCGACTCCCAGCGGCACTTTCGCTTTCCGCACGCACACCGTGAGCACGGCGCAGGGACCTTCCGCTACAGTCGGTGCATTTACGATTGCCAGCGGCACAGTCTCAGGCAGTGAAGACGTGAATCGAGCCGGCGCGCTGAGCTTTCCGACGTTTACGGGTTCGTTCAACGCTCCGGACACAAGCGGCCGCGGTACGGGAACATTTACCGACAGCGCGAATGTGACTTCGACATTCATCTACTACGTTGTCGATGCCAACAACCTGCGTTTCTTCTCTACCAATACTGGAGCACCAGGACTGGGGCGAGCGGAAACCCAAACCGGGTCGCCATTTGCGAACACCTCTCTGGCCGGCAGTTATGCTTTCGGCAGCAGCGGCGATACCAATGTCTCTCTCGCTGGCGCTAAGACAGTTGGCCGCTTTACCGCTGGTGGAGATGGCACCATCAGCGCAGGAGCTTTCGACTCGGTTGAAGATGGAACCCCGTTGACCAACATTAGCTTTACCGGAACGTACAGCATGGCGGCGAATGGGCGGGTAACGGTCACGCTGAATCCATCCACCGGCACGATTCAGCAAATCTTCTGGATGGTCAGCCCGTCGCGCGCTTTCTTCCTCACCAACGATCCGAACAAAGTGGAAGACGGCACCGTCGATCTTCAGCAAGCAATTACTTTTTCGAACTCGACGATGAAGGGGCAATTCGCCGTCCTCATGGATGGCTTTGATCCCTTCAACCTTGTGGACCGGGTCGGTACATTGCAATGGGACGGAGCGGGTAATCTAACGCTGGACGAATTTATTAATCGTTCTGGAACGACTCAGACTCCAGGATTTATCGCCGGGACATACTCGGTTGCGAGCTACGGTCGAGCAACCGGCGTGATCAGCGGCTTATCCAACAACCTGGTTTTCTATCTGATTTCCGTTAGCGAAGCTTACATCTTGCAGAACGATACCGGCACTGAGATCGATGGGGTGATCAGCAAGCAGCCTTAAGGTTTGGCTGTGGTTTGAAATCGACAATCGTAAATCGACAATCGAAAATCGTAACTCCTATCCCACTTGCCACACTGTGTCCAAAACCGTCCCGTCGACCCACTTCACTATCGCCACCGGACGATCTCCAAGCTGCGGCCGTGCCGGGTTGCCTCCGCAGATGCGTTCTACTTCGGCTTTGATGTCCTGGATAGGCCGGATTGGCAAGCGTGAGCCCTTCACAGCGTCCAACAAATCCTGACGCGCCGGGTTGATGGCGATTCCGCGCTCAGTGACGACAACGTCAATCAACTCGCCCGGACCAGTGAGCGTGGTGACTTCATCCAGAATCACTGGAATCCGATCACGGAATGACGGCACGGCCAGAATGGTGCATCCCGCAGTCAGACAGTTCTGCCATCCACCAATGCCGTGCAACAGACGGCCGTCAGAGTGAGTAACGACATTGCCGTTGAAATTCACATCCACTTCAGTTGCGCCCAGCACGACGGCATCCACCATGGAAGCGAAATTTCCCTTGCCGTGATAGTTGTAAGAAGTGAAGGGAGACGTCGGTACATGGCGAGGATCGCTGGCGATGGACTTCACCGCTTCCAGATCGAAGGTCTGCCCGTCGAGGATGTAATCGGTCAAGCCTTCCTGCAGCATATCGACCAGATATCGGGTAGATCCTCCGCGCACAAAGCGGGCTTTCACTCCATCTTCTTTCATCATGCGTCGCAGGAAATCCACGAAAGCTAATGCGATTCCACCGGCGCCTGCCTGAAACGAGAATCCATTGCGCATGATTCCTGCTTCCCGCAGGAAACGTGCGACGAGTTCCGCAATTCGAAGACGGTCAGGAGAACGCGTGATTTGTGTCGTACCGGAAACAATCTTCGCCGGATCGCCGATTGAGTCCACTTCCACGACGTAGTCAACGTTGTTGCCTTGAATCTGCCAAGGAATGCAAGGGAACGTCGCCAGGTTGTCCGTGACCACGATTACATTGTCGGCATAGATTGAATCGGCGAGCGCGAAGCCCAGTGAGCCACAGGCGGATTTGCCATGGGAGCCGTCGGCGTTTCCAAAAAAATCGGCGGTGGGCGCGGCAATCACGGCGACGTCGACGTGTACTTCTCCGTCCTGGATTGCCTGCCAGCGTCCGCCGTGGGATCGCAGCACGCCGAAGCCGCGCATTTTGCCCTGAGTACAGTAGTCGCCGAGTGGACCATTCATCGAGCCTTCGATGTGATGGATGACGCCCGACTGCATCAGCTCAATCGCGGCTTTCTGCGATGGGAAGGATGCGCTGGGAAACCATGTGAGGTCTTTCACCCCCAGTTTTGCCGCCGCTTGTAACGCCATGAGAGCTACCTTGTCACCATCGCGCAGATGATGATGATTGGAAATCACCATGCCATCTCGCAGTCCGCATTTGCGCAAGGCAGTTTCGAGATCGGGAACGCGCTTGTCGCCGTTTTCGGGATAGTCCTTGCTCGAGCGCACCGGGGGCGCGGCTTTGCGGGCGCGAGGCTGATATTTTCCGACGCCAAGATAAGGAATCTGAAGCTTGCCGTTGACCATGGCCGGGACCATGCGTCCAACGGCATTTTGCGCCAGTTCCACCCGTTCAGTCACAGTCAAAAGTAAACCTCAGGGGCTAAAGCCCTCTTTTTCAAATCGCCGACGCGGCCCTGAAGGGCCGCTCTTCCACGTTACGATTAAGGCCGTTCTTGTTATCCCTAATCCGTTCCCAGGTTATTGTTCCGGCCGTTTTAGTGTGGCGCGGGCTACCAATTTGCGAGCGCGCTCCACGACCGGAGCATCGATCATCTTCGAGCCCAGGCTTACGACTCCCAATCTGCGCTGCTGCGCCTCTTCAATTGCGGCGACAATCTTCAGCGCCTTCTCGATCTCGGCTTGCGACGGAGTAAACGCATCATGAATTACCGCAATCTGAGAGGGATGAATGCATCCCATGCCTTCGAATCCTAATTCTCGCGAACTCTCAGCCCAACGGCGCAAGCCATCCACATTGCCTACGTCACCGAACACGGAATCGATGGCCTGGACTCCGGCTGCTTTTGCGGCGTTCACCACACGCGAGCGGGCGTAAAGCGATTCGCGTCCCTCCGGCGTCTTGGTCACGCCGAGGTCGGCAGTGTAATCCTCAAGGCCGATAGTTAACGCCGCTACATTCGCTGTCGCGGTTGCGATAGCAAAAACATTTTCAATGCCGAGCGCAGATTCCAGGATGGGCATAAGCCAGATGGCACGATCGATCTTGTGGCGATGCTTCAGCTCACTGATCATTCGATCTACTTCGGCGACTTGTTGCGGATGTTCCGTCTTAGGGATCAGAACGAGGTCGGGCGATTCAGAGATAACTTCCGCGAGATCTTCCAGTCCCATGGGAAGTCGGTTGATGCGCACCATGCGCTCGCAGCCGCCGAAATCGACCGCTCGCAGCGTGTTGCGAACCAGGATGCGGGCAGCATCTTTTTCGGCGGGATGAACGGAATCCTCGAGATCGAGGATAATGGCGTCCGGCCCATGCAGCCCGGCATTAATGAAGTATTTCGGCTCGGTACCGGGAAGATACAGTCTCGATCTCCGCAGACGGTCTTGCGCCGAAGGCTGTGGCAACGGAAACTGCTCGGGCAGAGCCTTTCGCAGTGTCGGCAATCCCAACCGTTTGACCGCCGTCTCAATCCGGGCTGAGATCACAAAGGGCAGGGCGCCTTCGTCGTGGATCGCGGCTCGCGCGTGCTTCAATCCGAGAGACTCGAGCACTTGCTTTGTCTGGGCGACGATCGAATCTCCGTAGTACGGGGCGACGCGCGATTCCAGAGTGATCTCGAAGCCTCCACTATCGCGCGGTTCGAGGGCGACGTGCAGGTCGGAGCGCGTGTCCTTGCCCCAGAGACCTGCTTCGGCGGATCGCGCCTCTCCGGTTTCTGTCGAACTTTTCATTTTTTCTTTTGCGCTGATGGCGTGGCCCGGTTATTTCAGCTTTTCCAAAATCGCATCAGTCACCTGGACAGTTGACGCGGCACCCTGGCTGATCGACTTTGCACCGCCCGGAATTCGCATCATGTCATACGTCCGCACTTTGCCTTCCTTCACTACGTCCGCAATGGCTTTGCGGATGCGTTCGGCTTTCGCGCCTTCCCCAACGTGGTCGAGCATCATAGCTGCCGAAAGAATCATGGCTATAGGATTCACGATGGGCGGATTCAACTCGGCATATTTTGGGGCCGAGCCATGGGTTGGCTCAAACACTGCGACTTCATCCCCGATATTTCCCGATGCTGCGAAGCCTAAACCGCCGACTAGGCCGGCGAAGGCATCGGACAAAATGTCCCCAAAGAGGTTAGACGCTACAATCACGTTGTAATCTTCGGGATTCTTGTTCAGCCACATCAGTTGCGCATCAATATTCGTGGACCAGAGCGCGATTCCGGGATAATCCTTCGCCACTTCCTTGGCCGTTTCTTCCATCATGCCGGAAGTCTCGCGCACTACGTTGGGCTTCTCACAGATAGTCACGCCTTTGAATCCGCGCTTTTTGGCGTACTCAAATGCCGCAGTGATGATGCGTCTGGCTGCAGGACGCGTGATGATTCGCAGGCTCACCGCGAGATCGGAGCCGGGAGTGGAAGCAAAATGCTTGAACTTGGGATGGGTGCCCAGAGCGGAGCGGACATTTTCCGGGGGGTTCGTCCATTCGACGCCGGCGTACATGCCCTCCGTATTCTGGCGGAATACGGTGGTATTTATCTGCGGCTCGTCGAAGCGCCCGTCAGTCCGCTTGCGAATGTAATTCAAAGGATTGCCGGTAAAACCGATGCATGGGCGCATGCAGATATCCAGATTGAACTTCTGCCGCATAGTCACGATCGGGCTGTAGTAGACGAATTTCTTGTCGCGCAATTCTGGCTTCAATTCGGCTTGAGCTTCTTTATTAGGTTTCGACGTGATGGCGCCGAACAAACCCAGCTTGTGTTTGGACAGCAGATCAATGGTGCGCTGCGGCAAGGCGTTGCCTTCGTTGCGCCAGCATTCCCATCCGATGTCGGCGTGAATATATTCGGCGTCGAATCCTACTGTCTTCAAAACTCGCAACGCCTCGGGCAGAACTTGATTGCCGATGCCGTCCCCAGGCATGGTTACGACGGTGTGCTTTGCCATTCGTGCTGTTTTTCTCCTGAATAAAATCTGTTAGGCGAGTCCTAATCTTGTGGCGACCAGATTCTCAACTCCGCCGGCAATTACCAGCGACTGCGGGACACTTCCCAGCGGCGGGAATGCGAACTGCTGGTCGCGCCAGCGCATTACTCCCGAGGTGAAGTCGATATCAATCTCTTCGCCAGGGATAATCGTTTTTTCTTTCGCCGCGATTTCCTTGGTGAACTGTTGGCGCAAGCGCTTCACCAATTCCGGCACTTCCACACATAGAAAACCGTTATTGAAAGCGTTGCGCAAATAAGTCTGCGAGAAGCTGGCTGCAATCACCAGCGGAATGCCCTTGGCTTTGAGCGCAGTGACGGCCTGCTCGCGACTGGAGCCAGTTCCGAAATTGAAGCCGCTCACGATCACGTCGCCCTTTTGGGTGCGCGATGCAAACTGCGGATCATAATTCTCCATGACGACCCTCGCCATCATTTCCGGCGTGACGTCGTCGCGGTAAGTGTAGTCTTTCCCGTAAATGGCGTCGGTATTGACGTTGTCCTGTGGCATGAACACCAATCGTCCACGCACGTGCTCTGGAAAACCGGGGAGAATATCAACTTTTTCCGCGGCGGCACCGCCGGCAAATTCGGTGTAGCTTCGGTCCGGAGAGTGATCGCTCATGTGATGCGGGCCACAAATGTATCCAGCGAGTGCGGAGGCGGCAACCACTTCCGGACTGGCGAGATAACATTTGGCATCGCGTGATCCCATTCGACCTTTGAAGTTACGATTAGTGGCGGAGATTCCGACCTCGCCAGGTTCAAGCAATCCCACTCCCAGGCCAATGCAGGGGCCGCAGCCTGCTGGCAGAGGATTCGCGCCTGCGTCCAGCAATGTCTGCCAGATGCCGCGCTTTTCGGCTTCTTCCTGAACCCATTTACTGGCAGCGCCGAGATAAAACTTCACTCCGGCTGCGACTTTTTTCCCGCGGAGAACATTCGCGGCCGCCTGTAAGTCCTCAACGCGAGAATTGACGCAGGAAAGCAGATACGCTTTCTGAATCGCGACCTTGTTCTTCTCCATTTCAGCGAGAGAAGCCATCACCTGCACGGTGTCAGGGCCGGAGACATGCGGAGTTACCTGGTTCAAGTCCAGCACGATGCGCGCGGAATAAACTGCATCCGGGTCTGGACGCGGCGGGTTCTTTGACCAGTTTTCGATATCTCGATCGGTAAAACGCTCGATCCCCTGCGCGGCCAGACGCTGCTTCACACCTTTCAAATAGTCGATCGTCACTTGATCCACCGGAAACCAACCGACCAGAGGTCCCCATTCGGTGGTCATATTCGAAATGGAAAGGCGAGCGTCCATGGACAGACTGGCTACGCCCGGCCCGGTAAACTCGACCGCGGCGTTCAGTACCTCGTCATGGTTGTAGAGACCGCAGAGGGTAATGATGATGTCTTTTCCGGTCGCGCCTTGCGGCAGGCTGCCTTCGAGTACGACTTGTACTGAGCGGGGAATTTGCCACCAGAATTCTCCGGTGGCCCAAACTGCGGCAGCATCGGTGCGGACGATGGGCGTGCCTATCGCGCCCAGCGCGCCGTACATATTGGAATGCGAATCTGACGCAACCACGAATGATCCAGGCACGACATATCCGCGCTCCACCATAATCTGGTGGCCGATTCCAGAGCCCGCGGGATAGAAGTCAACGCCGTGCTGTTTCGCGAATGCTTCAAT
>Ga0137384_10003480_pt1 | contig 12537 bp, 9 predicted proteins | sample SagtaG_2_FD_104922 | JGI IMG/M metagenome (GOLD analysis project Ga0137384, IMG submission 104922) | Vadose zone soil microbial communities from Sagehorn Ranch, Mendocino, California, USA - Sage2_R_60_16 metaG | ecosystem: Environmental > Terrestrial > Soil > Vadose zone | place: USA: California... | reverse complement strand
GGCACCGCGGCCAACGCGAAGGCGATCGAATCCGCCAAGCGCACGGTGCCGCTGGCGAAAGATGCCTGGGTCTATGCGCGGAAAGCGGGCGCGGTGTGATGACCGCGTCCCGGACGCGGTGCACCGCAGAGACACCTTTGCAATGCCTGATCAAATCTGCAATGCCTGATCAAATCGCCAGAACCGTCGGCGCACTGTTCATCAGGCCAGATGGCCAAGTGCTGCTCGGCTTGCGTGCGCCATCGAAGAAAGTTTGGCCGCGCCACTGGGATACGATCGGCGGACGCGTCGAGGACGGCGAGAGCCTCGATGGGGCACTCATCCGTGAAGTCCAGGAAGAAGTTGGGGTCACGCCAACGGAATTCAGACTGATCGCAACGGTCAAAGAGCGGCAGCCGGAAATCCATGGCGATGCGCTGCATCATGTTTATGCCGTGACGCGTTGGCAAGGCGGTGACCCGGCCAACGTCTGCGACGAACACACCGACCTGAAATGGTTCAGCATCGACGACATGCGGCTGCTGACGAATATCGTCGTTGCCGACTATCGTCGCTTGGCCCAGGCAGCGATGACGGGCAAGGCCACCTAATGCTCCGATCCCATGACAACCATCGTTTCCAGGCTCTCTGACCTCATCCTAAGACGCAAGCCTTCGCCGTTAAGGGCGACGGCTTGCGTCTCCGGACGATGCTTTGCATCGCCTTGAGAAGGATGGCCGTGGGCGAGGTGCAATGGGTGGGGCAGAGGGAGCGCACCTCCGCCGCCGTCACAGCTCAGCCTGATCTCATCACGTCTAGCTGGCATCGGGGCGACGAACGCGGGTCCGCGCGGAGCTCGGCTGATCGGAGGTCGCGGAAAGGCGCTGCCCGATCGCCTCGAACTGCGCCTTCTGTTCCTCGCTCAACTCGTCATAGAAGTCGTCGAGCGCCGCGAGCACGATCTTGATGGCTTGCTGCGTGACGTCCAACCGCTTGCGGACGGCGTCGAGCCGGGCCTGCGGCGTGACGATCTGCGCGCTCGGCGGGCACGGGACGTTCAGCATGACCGCGGCACTTGCCATGGCATCCCGCAGCGCCACCAGGTTCTTGCGTTGCGCTTCGGTCGGATGGATCTTCGCTTCAATCTCGGCGCTCGGCAATGCCGTCACTTTCGCCCGCGCCGGGTCGCAGCTCCCGGTGAGTGCGCCGTTCTGGTTTTTCGCGGCCCGCGCCCCGCGCTGTTCATTGCCAACCGCGTTCAGCCGTCTCTTTTGACCTTCGTCGAGCAGGCCGGTGAATTTCTGCAGCGCCGGCTGAATGGTATCGACTGCCGATATCATCGCCTCGATCCGCAGCCCCATCGATGCGACGCGGCCAGGCGCGGTCAACGCAACCTCGGTCGGGCACGCAGCTCTGATGGTCTCCGCGGCTTTCACCGAGGCATTGGCGAGATCGTCCAGCGCCGCGCGCTGAACGTCATTGGGCACAATCGCCGCCTGGATCCGGTCGATCGGCAGGCCTGCGATGTCGCGGCTGTCCTCGCCGCACATCTGTGTCAACTGGTCGGGCGCCGCAGCTTGGGGACCGCGGACCCTCGGATTGACGCCATCGTGAGGCTGCGCATTGACGACAGCGTGCGGCTGGGCAGTGGCGGAATCGTGAGGCTGTGCATTGAGCGCAACGCGAGGCGGCGGATTGACCGCAACGGGAGGCGGCGGGTTGACGGCGACGCGAGGTGGCGGATTGGCGGCAACCGGAGGCGGCGGATTGACCGCGACGGGAGGCGGCGGATCGACCGCGACGGGAGGTGGCGGATCGACGGCGACGGGAGGCGGCGGATTGACCGCAACGCGAGATGGCGGATTGGCGGCAACGCGATGTGGCGGATCGACGGCAACGTGAGGCTGCGCATTCACGGCAACGGGGGGCTGCGCGGCAACGTGAGGCCGGGCATTGACCTGCGGCGCGCCATCCCGGCCAGGCTCTTGCCGCCGGTAGGCTGCGGGATCGTCATAGCCAGAGGGTGTGAAGATGCCGGCGTAGATGTCGCCATAGCCATAGTCCCAGAATGGGTCATCGTAGCCGTAGCCCCAGAGCGTAAAGTCATAGATGTCGTGGTAGGCGAACGGCCAGAACAGAGCACCCGCCCAGCCGAAGCCGCCATGGCGGTGCCGCCACCATCCGTGTTCGCCGCGGCCCTCGACGATCTGGGCGCGCGCATTCGGAAAGAGCAGGTTGGTTGTGTTGTGCTGCGCGCCCGCCGCCGCGCCGAAATGCGACGCGTTCCTCACCGCGTTCGCGGATCGATTCGAACCAACCGTTGGCGCGTTGTGATTTCGGCCGACCTGGACATCTCGATGTCCGTTGAACTCCGGTCTGCCGTGAACAGCAGAGTAATGCCGCGCAGAATTCGCGCGCGCCGCAAAACGCGACACCGCCGAATGGCCTGCGTAGCGCGCTGCGCCGCCATAGTGCGACGTGCCGCGCATATCCATGCCGCCGCCGTATTGGGGCATGCCGCGCATATCCATTCCGCCGCCATATTGGGGCCCGCCGCGCATATCCATTTCGCCGCCGGAGCGTCCGCCGCCCGTGGCGTAGGGCATTCCGCCGCCGCCGTAATTTCCACCGCCACCGCCGCCGCCATGACCGCCGCCGCCCCCTCCACCGCCTCCCTGTCCCGCGTCGGCACAGGCTGCGCCCGCCAGGATGGCCGCAACCGCGACACTTGTGAAAAGCCTGATGTTCGAGAAGATCCTGATATCTGACATGGCACCCTCGGGCGCCCCCGTCCCCAACGCTCAATCGAAAGAACCCTCGCGCGATTTTTTCCGAAGTTCCACCCGCGTAAGGGTGACGGCGATCGCAATCGCCCTTCGGGCTCCGAGTTGGGTTCCTGCCTCAACGGCCAAAACTCTCGTCGAACGATGTCGCGGAATTATGGTGACACTGTTTTCGAAGTGAGGACATCGATTCCGGGAACCAACTTCCGCGAGTGCTCATCGACACGAAGTATCCACCGCGCGGACGTGATTTCGTGCAGGGCGAATGGCCGGCGGAATTGTGCGACCGGGTCGCCGCGATGACGCAGCGTCACCTGTCGCGCCGTCGTCGCTGATTGCCGACCTCGGAAATGTAAACCCAGCCTTGCCGGGGGGAGGGCGCCGTGATGAAGCGTCTCACGGCTCTATGGCAGCCCGTACTCGCTGCCGACCTACAACGTGGCGCTGATGCTGCACCCGGCGGGCGAGCCGTTCTCTTTCCGCGACGTGAGCGTCCCGGCGAGTTCTCATAGATGGAACGTTCGATCAGCCGCGAATACGCAGTGTCGCGCCAAGCCTCACCATCGCGCCATGGACATGAAGCGCCGGATCATGCCGCCATAGCCAAAATGGCGGTGATGGACATGCGCAACATGGCTCGGCGCGGCGCTCGGCTGATCGGCTTCCGCCGAGCGGCGCTGCCCGATCGCCTCGAACTGCGCCTTCTGTTCGTCGCTCAGCCGGCCATAGAAGTCGTCGAGCGCGGTGCGCACGGTCTTCACCGCTTGCCGCATGGCCTCCAGCCGCTTGTGGGCGGCATCGAGCCGGGCCATCGGCGTGATGACCTCCTCCTTCGCCGGGCAGGACGTCTTCAGCAGATCCGCCGCCTTGGCCGTGGCATCCTGCAGCGCGGTGAGGCTGGTGCGTTGCGCCTCGGTGGGATGGACCTTCGCGTCGATCTCGGCGCTCGGCCATGCCGTCACATTCGTTTGCGCCGCGCCGCAACTCTCGGCGAGCGAGCCGTTCCTGCTCTTTGCCGCATTGGTCCGCGCCTGATCCTTCCCGAGCGCGTTCAATCGGGCTTTCTGCTCGTCGCTCAAGAGGTCGTAGAATTTTTGCAGCGGCCGGCGGACCGTATCGACCGCGGTCATCATCGCGTCGATCCGCTGCTGCATGGCTGCGAGCCGGCCAGGCGCGGTCAGCGCGATCTGGGTCGGGCAGGCGGCTTTGATGATTTCCGCGGCTTTCACCGAGGCATTGGCGAGATCCTCAAGCGCCGCACGCTGGGCGTCATTGGGGGCAATCGCCGCCTGGATCTGATCAATCGGCAGGCCTGCGATGTCGCGGCTATCCTCGCCGCACATCTGCGCGATCTGCTCGGGCGCCGCGGCTCTTGTCCCACGGGTCTCGCGGGCCTCGGCGCGGGCGTTCATCGGAGAACGGCCACCGCCGCCTTGCGGCCAGTAGCCTGCGAGATCGTCATAGCCATAAGGCGAGAAGATGCCGGCGTAGATGTCGTTATAGCCGTAATCCCAGAACGGGTCGTCGTAGCCGTAGCCCCACAAGGTATAATCATAGAGGTCGTAGTAGGCGAACGGCCAGAACAGCGGACCGACCCAGCCGAAGCCGCCATTGCGGTGCCGCCACCATCCATGTCCGCCCCGGCCGTCATGCCATCCCGCCGTGGCCGCAGTCGCAACGATCTGGGCGCGCGCATTCGCAAAACGCAAATTCGCCGGGTTGTGCAGTGCGCCGGCGACCGCGCGGGAGTTCAGCGCATTCCGCACCGCGTTCGTCCTGGCGCTGGGCTTCGCGGTTGCGTCAGGCTTCACATTGGCAAATCGACTTGGAGTAGACGTTCTTGCAGTGGACGTTGGTGCGTTGCGATCCCGGCTGACGCGGACGTTTTGATGTCCATTCAAGGTCGGTCCGGGCGTCCGGCCGGCGTGGACGGCCGACGATTGACGGCCTCCGGCATTCGGGCGTGCCGCAGAATGCGATATCGCCGGCCGGCCGGCGAAGTGTGGTGCGCCGCCGGCATGTCCACCGCCACCGCCGAAGCGCGGACCGCCGCCGCTGAAATGAGGCGCCCCGCCACCGCTGAAATGAGGCGCGCCGCCGCCAATATGGGGTGCTCCGCCGCCCATATGCATTCCGCCACCGCCGCCGCCCATGGCGTGGGGCATTCCGCCGCCACCAACGGCATGCGGGGCTCCGCCTCCGCCTCCGCCGGGATGACCACCGCCGCCACCGCCTCCACCACCTCGTCCGGGTCCCGCGTAGACTGTCCCCGCCAAAACGGCGGTCAGCGCAACAATGGTGACGATCCCGATTTTGGACATGGCACCCTCCGGCGTCCCCGCGCGTCCTCCAAGAGCAAATTCAGTCTAGTGTCTCGAATCCAAAGCTCTCATCGCGGACTCGCGGCAACAAGGATGAGAACTTCTGAACCACCACACGAACATTGGACAACCCTGATGCGCTGTCGAAGTTCCACCAATTCGTGAAGAACGCGACGGAAGACGTCGGACGCCTTTCCTGTCAGGCTGCGTCGGGCGCGCAATCGTGGTCGCACGGCGATCATCTCGCGACCGCCCTTCGAGCACGCGGCGTGTCGCATTCCTGCTCGCTCAGGTTTGCTGTATCGAGTCTCCTGGCTCAGTTTCTTGGCGGGGCAGCGTCCTCGCCGCTGATGGCGCGATCCAGCGCATCGATCAGCGCTTGGATCTCCATGAATTTGTTGCGCGCGCGTTCAGCCTTGTCGCGGTCAAAAGGGGCGGCGAGTACCTTCGCATGCGTATCCCTGTCCTCGATCATGCGCGCACGGGCTTGCTTCAGCGTTTCAAGTCGCTCGCTCATTTCGGCTCCCTTGCCCGGATGACAATCTTTGCGATCTCAGTCGAAGGCAGGAGGAAATCGGCCGTTCCGGAAGATGACCGTCGGCTCGTCATCATAGTCGCCCATCTCGGGATCTCCGGTGGATGAGAAGGCGACGACACCGAGCTTGCTCAGCGCCAATCGTTCCGCCGTGCGGACCGCGCCTTCTGCCGATTTGCAAACAATCGGAGCATCGGCCTTCAGGTTTCCGCCTTTGCCGGCGTTGAATGACTGAACGACGTAACTTGTTTGACGGACCATGAGGGTTTCCTTGACCTGGCAACCGAGGATTGGCGATCAACCCTTCATCGTCTGCAGCAGCGCCGAAATCTTGACGGTCGCAAAATTGGAGAAAGTGTCCGACACCGCATATGGCAAAATGATCATGTCGTTGTGCCGCATCGCGCCGCAGGTATAGACGACGTTAGGGACATATCCTTCGCGCTCGGACGGTGCCGGCCGCAACAATGGCTCGCGCGAGCGCGCTAGCACCTTGGAGGGGTCGCTCTTGTCGAGCAGCGCCGCGCCAATCGAGTATCTGCGGACCGGACCGACGCCATGCGTCAGCAGCAGCCAGCCTTCATCAAGTTCGATCGGCGACCCGCAATTGCCGATCTGAACGAACTCCCAGGGAAATTGCGGTTTCAGAACGACCTGACCGCCTTCCCATATGTACAAATCGTCCGAATAGATCAGATACAGGTTCTCATTGTCCTGCCGCGCGATCATGGCGTACTTGCCATCGATCCTGCGCGGGAACAGCGCCATGCCTTTGTTGAATGACGCGGCGCCACTTAACGGTGACATCCGGAACGATAGAAAGTCCTTGGTTTCGATCAGTTCGGAGCGGATCGCCCGCCCGCTATAGGCAGTGTAAGTCGCGTAGTAGGTTTTCCGACTGCCGTCGCTGAATTCGACAAAGCGCGCATCCTCAATGCCGTTGGATTGGGTCTCGGTGACGGGAAAGATAACGCGCTCGCTCAAGTCTTCTTCGGGCTTGAAAATCAACTCGACACAGTCGCCATTCGGCCCGGATGCGCGATGGCGAATCTGGGGAACCGAGGCGAGGCGAGCCGCCGGATCAACGGAGAGGCTGCCGTTGGCTGCGATCGTGCCGGTCCGAAACGTCACTGACGACACATGCCCTTCGCCGATCGCACGGAGACTGAGAATGAAGCGCAGGCCGCCTTCTCGCGCGCCCGATTGATCCGGGTGCGGCACGATGCTGGGGTTGAACAAGGCGGAGGCTTCGAAGGAATATTCGTTGAGGAAATAGGCGCCGACCAGCTGGCGCTGGATCTTTGAAAAGACACCATGCCTCGCGAAAGCCTCCTCCATTTCATCGGCGCGAGCCTCGAACCTCTCCAGCAGATTGCGATGGCGGCCCTGGAAATTCTCCAGGACGTCAGCGAGCTGGGCGGCGACGGCTTCCGAATCGAGTGCGAGAACCCGGTCGACTATATGATTGGCGCGCATTTTGTCGGTCGGATTCAGATCGCGCGGTTCGGTCGCCGGCTTGAACGCCCGCACGATCACCCGCGCGGGATCGGGGCGCAGATAGAGCGGCTGCCGGTTCAGGAAGGGTAGCATGGGACAAGGTATCCTCGGCTTGCTGGATCAGGAGGTGAAACTCAGGCCCCCACGGCGCGCAGTGCCTTGGGTTTTGTCAGCCTGGTATTGACGCGCGCTAGCTGCCGAATCTCCGCAAGCCCAAGAAGATAGCACACAACCGATTCGCCCCCGCGATTTTCGTTGGCGCGATCGGGGTGCAAACCATCGCGGCAACTTCCGGTCTGGAGATCGACCAGCGGCAGGGCCAGATCGTTGCTGCCGAGAAACCAGGCGAAGGCGCGCGCGGCCATGGCCTTCCACTCGGCATCGTCGTCGGCCCGCCACGCCGTAAGGCAGGCAGCGATTGTTGCCGTAGCTTCCACGGGTTGCTGATCGAAGGCGCGCGGATGTTGCCGGTGTTCGCCGAAGCCGGCAGTGCCCACGGGGCGGAAACAACCTGCCGATGACGTTTGTTGTGTCATCAGCCAGCGCAGGGTCCTCAATCCAGCATCGACGTAATCAGGCGTTTGCGTCGCCATGCCGGTCACCATCAAAGCCTGCGGCAAGCGCGCGTTGTCGTAGGCCAGTCCTTCCTCGAACCACACCCAGTCCGGTGTCTCGACGGATGCCAGGCAGGACATTAACCTGTCGGCAAGAGAATGCCGGACTTCCTTGGCGTGGAGATCATCCCGCGCTGCGGCGCAATAGGCGTCCAAGCCCAGTAGCGTGAATGCCCACGCCCGGGGTGAGCGAAATCTCTCCGCGGTCGACAATGCCTGGGCGAACAAGGCGATTGCCCACTGGCGTCGCGACGGGCTTGCGTCTGCGCGCGCGGCCTCACCCAAGGCCCAAAGCGTTCGCCCGTGACTGTCTTCGGAACCTCTGTCTTCAAGCCAGGTTCGATTGAAGGCCATGAAGTTGCGAAACTGCCTGGTGTCGGGATTCCATGCATGCTGCACGAAAGCCGCAAACCGGGCCGTCATGACTTCCGACAGGGGCTGTTCGCCCGGATGATTGAGGGCGCAGGAGAGCAGCAATGCGCGCGCGTTGTCATCGACGCAATAGCCGTGCGAGCGGTCAGGCACCGAATGCACCGCGTGCTGGAACATGCCGGTATCATCGCACATCGACAGGAAATGGCCGATTTGCATGTCAGGCGCCGCAGGGCTCAGCTGTTCGAGGGCGTTCGTGTCGGAGCGCGCAAAGACCTGCCGCGCATTCTCGAAGGCGAGCATGTAGCGCTCGGCGCTACGCTCCCACGTCATCGATCGGCTGACCACGTAGGCGCGCTGGCAAATCGCCTGACGACGCGTGTCGTCGGTGAGCAAATCCGCGATCTCGCAGCCGGTCGCGGCGGCATCGCCAAAGGGGACCAGAACCCCGCGTCCATCGGCCAATAGCTCGCGCGCGTGCCAGTAGGGCGTCGAGACGACCGGCTTTCCCAGTCCGTAGCTGTAGGCCAGCGTGCCCGATGTCATTTGCGCCTCGTCGAGATAGGGCGTGACATAGACGTCGCACATCGAAATGAATTCGAGCAGCGTGGCCTGATCGACGAATTGGCCAAGGAACACCACGTGGTCTTCGACGCCAAGCTCCCGCACGCGCGCCAGCAGGCTTTCGCGATAGGCCTCGCCCTGGTCGCGCACCAGATTGGGATGCGTCGCGCCGAGCACGACATAGACCGCGTCCGGGCGGCACTCCAGAATCGACGGCATGGCGTCGATCATGACTTCAATGCCCTTGTTCGGGCATAGCAGGCCGAAGGTCAGAATGACCGCCCGCCCGCTAAATCCGAGCCTGGCCTTCGCCGCTTCAGGCAAGACAAAGGCAACGTCGGGAATACCGTGAGCGATGACCTCGATCTTGTGATCCGGAACTCGATAGACGTTGCGCAGGAGGTCGCGGCCCATGTGGGCCATCACCACGACCTTCGACGACATCTCGACGATGCGCTCCATCACCGTGCGTTGCGCGGCTGTGGGTTTGGCCAGCACGGTGTGGAACGTCGTCACCACCGGCATGGTGAGGCGCGACAACAATGCAAGGATGTAGACGCCGGCTTCGCCGCCGAAAATGCCGAATTCGTGCTGCAGGCTAACGATGTCGAAGCGGCCGGCGTTGAGAAAGTCTGCCGCGCGCACATACTCTTCGATGTTGTCGTCCTTGATCTGCAAAACGACCGAAGGGGGATAGGCATAGGCTTGACCATGGTCGGTCATCGCCACGATGCGGGTCTCGGGCTTGGCGTGCGAATTCGAGACCGCCTGCTGCAGGTCTGTGGTGAAGGTGGCAATCCCGCAGCGGCGCGGCAGGGAATTGCCGATGAAGGCGATACGGCGAATGGGCGTCATGATCGCACCTCGATTTCCAGGGAATGCCGAAGGGGAAGGGCCGTCGATGTGTTTGAGTGATCGGCCAGATCCTGCAACAGGAAAGGAATCGGATCCGGTCCCGGATAGGCGAGCAGCCCGCTCAATCCATTGGCTCCGACCTCCACGCTAGTGCGGTCTACACCAATGAAGATCGCATCACCGACCGATGCGGCGGCCAATCCGATCGCCGTGTGGCCATCGAGTGCGAGAAACCATGTCTCGCGATCGGTGGTGAGCAGGAAGCTTGCATTCGCCGGGAGATCGATCCGCTCGAGCACGAAGTAGGGGCTCGATACGAGAAGCGTTCGCTCCGCTGTGAGGCGCCGCGGGGCTGGTTGGCTCTGGGCAGGTCCTGCATCGGAAACTGCGACAGCTTCGTCCTCGTGCAATTCGCGCCGCCGCCCATAGTCGAACAGACGAAATGTCGTATCGCTACGCTGCTGGATCTCCGCAAGCACGATGCCGGCGCCGACGGCGTGGATCGTGCCGCCGGGGACGAAGATAACATTGCCCTTCGTAACTGGACGCCACTGGACCAGATCGGCAATCGAGCCGTCCCTGATCGACGCGCGCAACTCCTGCGGCGTGACATGCAGTCTTAGTCCAACGGCAACCTTCGCGTCTGGTGTTGCCGACAGAATATACCACGCCTCGGTCTTGCCGTTCGGCAGACCCATGTTGCGCGCGAAGGCATCGTCGGGATGTACCTGGATCGACAAAGGCTCGCTGGTGAACAGCAATTTGAGCAGCAGGTTCGGGGCGGATGCATTCTTGTCCGCGCGCTGAAACCACAACTCTCCGACCGGCTCACCGGAAACGCTGATGCTGCTCCAGGGATGGAGATCGCCGACACCCCAAGGCTTGCGCGCGACCTGCACGGAGGCACGTTCGACGACCATAAATTGTCCTGACCCGTGACGCGCATGCCAGAGCGACATGCCGTTGGTCGATACCGTCGTTAAGATTTGGCGTGGCTAGTGCCGCAGATTTGAGGTTCCTGCGTGACCCGCGGCAGACTGGATCAGGAACGTCAAATCAAGGAGCGGCACCAATTATAGGCTTGCTTGCGAATACCCGTTGTTTTCCGAAGTCTGTTCGAGAGGATACGACTACTTATTGCGAACTTCGGAAAGGCACTCACTTGGCGTTCCGGGACATGCGCTCTTGCAGCGATCCGATGCCGTCTTCCATCAAATGGTTACTCGGGCAACCGAAAGCAACCCTTGCGAGCCCACAAAGGTCATCGCCCGCATGTTCCGTTGCCTTTACCCTCCCCTGGAGGGCAGGATGATCGCATTTTTCCTGAAGGCGAGACGCGTCTAAATGCTCCTTCCTCCTGAAAGGGGACGGCTGGGTCGTGAAGTGACGCCTCTGCGCACGAAGTTGATGTGAGCTGTGGACCCCTCCCGACGCTTCGCGGTCAACCCCCGATCAAAGTCGGGGGCCAGGCTCTCCCCTTTCAGGCAGAGGCAGTGAGCGCGCGATGAGTCGGGCGCTCCCGGAACCGCTGCCTTACTGTCTTCACGGTATCGCCATGCTTTTGGTGAAATCGGGGGAGACTGTTACCTCCGGGCAGAACGCCATTGACGAACGCGTCAATACTCAGTCCGCCGCAGGTGCGGGTGATTGTGGACTTGAACGACAGAGCGCCAATGAGCTCATCGCTGAACCCGAAGCAAATCGATCCGAAGGACATCCCGACGCTCGCGCCCGACGTCGTGCTGACGCGCGCGGATTTTGATGTCTCTAAAGTCGAACCTGACGGCAAGGCGCAGCCCTCCGCGTCCGACAAGGTTCCGCCTTCGGCTTCCAAAAAGGGGGCCACTGCCGGCGGCGCGACGGTTCCACCGGTTGATACGACCTTTCGCGCGGCGTCCACCAGCAACGTTAGGAGAAGCGGAGCCCGGTCGTCGTTCGGGCGCCGGGTGATGCGCGGCCTGATCGGCATGATCCTGACCGCGTGCATCGTCGGCGCGGCGATCCTCTGGCAGTCCCATGGCGATGCGGTCAGAACGGTGGTCTTGAAGTGGGCGCCGCCCTTTGTCCTGACGTTGCTGTCGCGGTCGGAAGGTCCGGCGGACGACCAGCAGCCGGCCCCGCCTGCCGTCCAGGATGCCGCGGCAGCGGAAGCACCAGCATCATCGACCCCTCAAGGCGCGGGCGATAATCTCGCGTCCGCCGCGGCCAGCGCCCCACTCGATCAGGCGCAGCTCCTGCAGTCGATGGCGCGCGATCTGGCCGATCTGCGGCAGCAGATGGAGCAGATGAAGGCCGGCATTGCTGAGCTCAAGGCTGGCCAGGACCAGATGGCGCGCGAGGTAGTCAGGGCGTCCGAGCCGAGCTTGAGGCCCAGGGCGACACCGGTCGCAGCGCAGCCGGGGCAGGCGGGTACCTTGCCGGCGCGCAGGCCGCCTCCACTTCAGCGGCCCGTGCAGCCGAGAGCCGTCTCGCCGCAAGCCGCCGCAGCCTACGTGCCGCGGCAGCTCGAACCCCGCGCCGTGGCGCCGCCGCCGCCCTCTGCGGCCCCGCCGCCCACCGATCTGTCGGCACCGCGGCCGCCGGCGCCCCTGCGCGAGCAGGTGCCGTGATCGGCGGTCAATACTTCATTCAGTGACATCGGCGCCGTTCGACTGATTTGCCCGACGGCCGAATCAGTCGTGCCGTTTGCGACGTCGATCGCGCGCGTTCGGCTTTCGGAGCCGACAAAATCGCGTGCGCGCAAAATCGAATTTTGCGAGGCAATTCAACGCTGATTCGACTGTCCGGACTTCCCGACAAAAATAACGCTTCTGTTTTTCAGAAATATGTGGCATGTCTCTCGCCATCCCGCCTCGACCAAGAGGGGCGTATCGCGATCGTCACGAACGTGGAGCGCGGGATGCGGTGGACGCGACGATGTCGTGTGCGCATGAGATCGCAGGGCGAGTCAATCGTGAGCGATCGAGAGAGGCGCGCGAGACGAGCGGCAGTGTTGCGGACGGTCAAAGCGTGTGGTC
>Ga0137384_10003478_pt1 | contig 12540 bp, 9 predicted proteins | sample SagtaG_2_FD_104922 | JGI IMG/M metagenome (GOLD analysis project Ga0137384, IMG submission 104922) | Vadose zone soil microbial communities from Sagehorn Ranch, Mendocino, California, USA - Sage2_R_60_16 metaG | ecosystem: Environmental > Terrestrial > Soil > Vadose zone | place: USA: California... | reverse complement strand
TGTACCAGCGGGCGAACTCGACGGCGGTGGAGGTCTTCCCGGCCCCCGCCCAGGCGTGCAGCAAGACCACCGGGCTGGCGTCGAACGCGCGGTCCAGCGCCAGCAGGCTCTCGTCGCGGCCGTAGAACCCGGCGGCCGGCCCGCCCGGCAGGGCGCCGCCAAGGACCGCGCGTTCCCGCCCGGCCTGCTCCTGGTCGAGGCGGATCGACACCTCCTGCTCGCGCGGCTGGACCGGGCGCAGGGCCAGCGGGGCAGCCTCGTATACCACCGGCACCACCCAGTCCTGCAGCGGGAGGGCCGCCAGGGCCACCTCCCGCAGCGGGTCGGCGACCAACTGCCGCCGGGCGGCGGTGACCGCTTCCCCCAGTGGCCGGCCCTGGAGCAGGGCGGCGTAGACCTCGCCGATGAAACTGGCCGCGGTGACGACGTAGACGTTGTAGCCCATCGCCACCACGCCCGCGACCCCGGCGTCCATCACCTCCTGGGCCAGCGACCCATACGCCCGCACCCGCTGATGGGCATCCAGTTCGCTACTCACGGTGTCTGGCTCGGTGACCAGATCGGCATGGGCGCTGCGGCAAGCGTTGAGCACCAGCACCGGGGACTCCTGCCCCGGCGAGCACCCCGCCCAGCGCCGGGCCATCGACCAGTTGCTGGCTCCCCCCGCCGCGCGGGTCCTCGAATACCAGGAACCCATGCGCTCCCAGCCGGGGCGGCGACACCATCGAGAACATATTTCGGCTGAACCCGCCGGCCGTACCCTCGGCAGCGGCCTCGTTGGCATCGAGCCAGGCGCCGTGGCCATCGAAGTGCACCACCTGATATGGCTCTCCGGCCGCCTGTGCTTCCTCGAGCGCCCGCGCCAGCGCGGCGAACGTCGGCGGGCGCAGCACATCTAGCTGGAATGCCTCCCGGGCGTTGCTGCTCAGCCGGACCAGGTGACTGGCCACCGACCGGAACGGCACATCGGCCCTGCCGCCCGGACGGCAGATCACCAGCAGCACCCGCAACGCGCCGGACTGCCCGGGCGGCAGGCGCACCGGCACCGCGGTCTCGGGGTGGGTGCGCACGAACGCACCCGCCCGCACCGCCAGCGCGCCATCGGTAGCAGGATCCCGCAGCCACTCCCACAGCACCCCCACACCCGCCCCGGCGGTGACCTCCACCCGGGTATTGGGCAGCGCCCCGGCGACCGCGTCCCACAGCCTGGTCATGTCCCGGTTCGCCTCGAACACCCCGGTGAACAGCTCGGCGCCGAGCGCCTGGAGACGGCCTTCCACCCGGTGCGCGATCTGCGGCGCCGGGTCCACCGGATATTCCAGGTAGTCCTCTAAGTACCAGCGCACTTCCTCCCGGTCCTGCGCTTCCAGAGTCCATTCCACCTGCGCCGATGCCGTCCGGCGTGTCCCGGCCTCCTCCAGGACCACATCCACGACCAGCCCGGCGTTCTCGCCCCCCGCCGGACGGCACGACAGCCGCAAGATCCCCATAATCCCCACCCCTCAACGCAGACCCACGGAACGGATCGCCCAAGGATCAAGCGTTACAGGCTCATTATGGTGGTTTCCCGGCTTCGGGCTCCGTGAAGCGGGCGATACCGCATCTCGGCAATTTCGTCCTGTGCCAGTGGTCAATGCCGCCGCGCTGGCCCTGCTAATGTGCCTAGCCGGACGGGTCGATGTTGTGGTTGAGCCGGAAGATATTGCCCGGGTCGTAGCGGCGCTTGACCGTGACGAGCCGTTCGTAGTTGGTGCCCCATACGTTGTGCACCATCCGCCCATCCTCGGCGGTCAGGTTGTTCACATAGCTCCGGCTGGACATATGCGGAGCGAGTGCCTCGAAGGTCTCCTTGGCCCAGGCGACATTCGGTTCCGTGTCCCGCGGGTCCAGCCACTGCGACACGATGAGCAGGCTGTACCCGGGTGACCGGTGCGCGAACGCGGTGGCGGCGGCGTCCACGCGGCTGACCGCGCCCAGATAGGGCACTATGCCGAGCCCGCTCATGGGCGAGGGGCACCGCTGCAGCGCGTCGATCATGACCTCCAGCGATGCGTCGGACAGCTCGCTGAGGAACGCCGACTTCCAGTAGTTGAATGCTCCCCGCGGGTACCCGCCGTCGCTGAGGGTGTTGATCACCGGATAGGGCATGGACCGGATGAAATCGGCCGCAGGCGGCCCGAACTGCCGCAACGGTTTCAGGTCTGCCTCAGCGGCCGCGGGTTCGCCACAGTGGCAGGCGGCTATGGCCGCCATTTTCTCTTCCGGCGCGCCGGGCTTGGCGAACAGGTTGAAGTACACCGTGAGTTCGTCGGGGGCTGACTGGGTGAGGTCGCGGTAGAAGCCGAACGCCTCGCGTGCGCGGCTGACGGGATGGACGACCAGGCCACCGTAGACGGTGGATACGGGGTGGGCCTGGTACTCGAAAGCGGTCGCGACGCCGAAGTTGCCGCCGCCGCCGCGCAGGGCCCAGAACAGGTCCTGGTTCTGCCCGGCGCTAGCAGTGACGATCCGGCCGTCGGCGGTGACGACCTCCACCGCCAGCAGGTTGTCGATGGTGAGGCCGTACTTGCCCATCAGCCAGCCTTCGCCGCCGCCGAGGGTCAGCCCCGCGATGCCGGTGCTGGAGACTACCCCGCCGGTGGTGGCCAGCCCGTGACCGGCCGCGGCCCGGTTGAGCTCTTTCCAGGTGACGCCGCCCTGCGCCCAGACGGTCCGCGTTGCCGGGTCGACCCGGATCCCCTTCATGCGGGCCAGGTCGATCATCAGGCCGCCATCGGTGACGGCCAGGCCCGCGACGCCATGACCGCCGCCGCGCACGGAGATCTCAGCGGCCTGCTCACGGCCGAGACTCACCGCGTCAACGATGTCGGGGGTTGTGCGGCACCGGGCGATGAGAGCGGGATGCTTGTTGATCAGACCGTTGTGGACCCTGCGGGCCTCTTCGTAGGCCGGGTCTGCCGGGCCGATCAGGTCACCGGTGAACGACGCTCTTACCTCGTCGGGAACCCCGATCGTGCTGCCCATCTCATTCTCCCTCTGGATGATCGCCGTGCTGCCTGATCAACGATCACCGCCCGCCCTGCCACCGGCGTGTCACCACCGTGTCAGCGCTGTGTCGCGGGCAGGGCCGGGCATGTGTGATCCTGAAAGACGCGGGGGAGGTCATGATGGCGGTCTGGGAGTACGGGCTGCTCGGCCCGGTCGAGGCGCGGGTGGATGGCCGCGCCGTCCCGCTCCCCAGTTCCAAGCAGCGCCTGGCCCTGTCAATGCTGCTCGTGGACGCCGGCCGGATCGTCTCCGCTGGCCGGATGATGGACGAGCTGTGGGGAGCGGCGCTGCCCGCTGACCCCCGCGCGGCGCTGCGGACGCAGGTCTCCCGGCTGCGCCGGGCCCTCGGCCCGGCCGGGGGTGACCTGCTCACCGTGGAGGCTGGCTACCGCCTCACCGTCCAGCGACCCCAGCTCGACGCCGCCCGGTTCGAGGACGCCATGGCCGAAGCGGCGCAGGCGGGCGGAGAAAAGGCACTCGGGCTCCTGGACGGGGCACTGGCCCTCTGGCGCGGCCCGGCGATCAGCGAGTTCGCGGACCGGCCCTTCGCGATGGCCGCAGCGGGCCGCCTGAACGAGCTGCGCGTGGTGGCCGCGGAACGACGTGCCGAGCTGCTGCTCTCCGCCGGCGCGGTCGACGAGGCCATCGCCGTCCTGCAGGCGCTCGTGGTGGAGCACCCGCAGCGGGAACATGCACGAGGGCTGTTCATGCAGGCCCTCTACCGGGCAGGCCGCCACACCGACGCCCTGGCCATGTTCCGGTCGTGGCGCGAGTACCTGGCCGGGGAGCTCGGGCTGGATCCCTCACCGGCCCTGCAGCGCATCGAGCGGGACATCTTGCGTCACGCGGTGCTCGCACCGGACTCCCGCGATCAGGGCGCCGGGCAGGCGCCGGCACTGCCAGTGCCAGTGCCGGTGACCAGTTTCGTCGGGCGGAACGAAGACCTCGCGGCCGTGACCGGGCTGCTGGGCGAGGCGCGGCTGCTCACCCTGCACGGCCCGGGAGGCGTGGGGAAGACCCGGCTGGCGCTGGAGGTAGCCAGCCGCACGGCCGGCAATTACCGCAGCGGCATCTGCTTCTGCGATCTCGCCGCTGTGACCATCCCTCAAGCAGTGGTCCGGGCCGTTGCCGCCGCGGCGGGGCTCAGCGAACGGGCATTCCGGCGCCTCGACGACCAGCTCATCGATCACCTGGCCGGCCAGCGGGTGCTGCTCGTTCTCGATAACTGCGAGCATGTCGCGCACGCCGTCGCGGTCCTCGCCGAGCGGCTGCTGCGGCAGACCCGCGCGGTCGGCCTGCTGGCCACCAGCCGGGAACGGCTCGGGGTCGACGGTGAGCACGTGTGGCCGGTCAGGCCGCTCGCGGTGAGTGGTCCCGGTGCTCCCGCCGTGCGGCTGTTCCTGGACCGGGCCCGGGCGGCGGACCCGGCCGCCACGCCGGAGTTCCCGGACGCCGCGGTCGAGGCTCTGTGTGCCAGGCTGGACGGCCTACCGCTCGCCATCGAGCTCGCCGCTGCCCGCCTGCCAGGGACCACGGTCACCGAGCTGTCCCGCAATCTGGAGGACCGGTTCCGCCTGCTGACCGTCGGCCGGCGGGCTGACAGCCGGCACCATTCCCTCCGGGCCGTGGTGGACTGGTCCTACGACCAGCTGGCCCCCGCGCAGCAGGCTCTGTTCCGCCAGCTTTCCGTGTTCCACGCGAGCTTTGACGCCTCCGCCGCCGGGGCCGTTGCCACCGGGCACGACGATGCCGGGGACGCCACCCGCGCGCTGCTTCACCTGGTGGACTGCTCACTGATCACCGCTGAGCTGGACAGCGGCGTGACCCGTTACCGGTTCCTGGAGACACTGCGCAGCTACGGCCTGGAGCGGCTCAAGGAGCAGGGTGAACTGGATGCGGCGCGCGGCCGGCATGCCCGGTGGGCCGCGGAACTGGCCGCGCAGGCAGCGCGCGGCCTGCAGGGCGCGGACGAGGCCCGGTGGGCGGGAACGCTGGAGCGGCATTTCAGCGATCTGCGGGCCGGCTACGGCTGGCTCACCGGCCAGGACACCGAACGTAGCTTGCGCATGACCGCCGAGCTGCACTGGTATGCCCTGTGGCGCTGCCAGTCCGAGGTATTCCGCTGGGCCGATGTCAGCGCGGCCGCCGCGGCCGGATCACGGTCGCCCTTCTACCCCGATGCGCTCGCCTCTGCCGCCTTCGGCGCGATCTACCGGGGCGACATGCAAGCAGCCGGCACCGCCGCGCGCGCAGCGCTCGACGCTGCCCGGGGCCTGAACCCGATCAGGGCCCGCAGGCCGCTCGAGGCTCTCGGCGAGCTCGCCATCTTCCGCGGCGAACTCAAGGATGCGTCGGACCTGTACCAGAGGGCGTACGACCTCTCGCTAGGCAACGATGACTTCCTCGACGCCGCGTGGGACGCCGCGAGCGCCGCCGCGGCCTACGCCTACGGCAATGACCACGAGGAGGCGAGCCGCCTCGCGGGCCAGGCGCGTGCCGCAGCTGACCGGAGCGGCTCGCCCTCGGCGCTGGCATTCGCGTCCTGGGTCAGCGGCGAAATCGCCGCCAGCACCAGCCCCGGGCAGGCCCGGCGCCACCTGCAGCGAGCAGTCGCCCTTGCCGCGCCCGCGGGCAGCCGCTTCGTCGACGGGATTTCCCGCGTCTCCCTGGCCACGCTGCACGCCCGGCACGGCGACCCGGCCGTCGCGCTCCGTCACTATGAACAGGTCATCCTGCAATGGCAGCAAGCAGGCGCCTGGACGCCGCTCTGGGTTACCATCCGGACCCTCGTCGACCTCCTGGCGCGGGTCGGCGCCTCCCGTGACGCAGCCACCCTCTACGGCGCAGTCGCATCGGCCAGCAGCGGCGCGCCACCCTACGGCGCGGACGCCGACCGGCTGCGCCACTCGGTGGCCCTGCTGCGCGACCAGCTCGGCAACGAGTTCAGCGCCTATGTTGACCACGGCGAGCAACTGGACGGCACCCAAGTCATCGGCTTCGCGCTCGAAGCCATCGGACGGGCCGCCGCTGGCTGACGGTTGCCAGATTGCCCGGGGATGGGACAAGCGGCCAGATCGAAGCCCGCGAACATGCTCAGAACGGGCGGATCAGGGCGGAGGATGCGAGATTCGAACTCGCGAGGGGTTGCCCCCAACACGCTTTCCAAGCGTGCGCCCTAGGCCACTAGGCGAATCCTCCGCCGGACAGCTTACCGGTGCCGGGGGTGCGGGGAGCGACCACGGCTGACGTAGGTCCCGGCTACACTGACCAGCAGACCCCTCGCACGGCGCTTATCTCGCCAACTCCCCCAGGGCCGGAAGGCAGCAAGGGTACGCGAGCTCTGGCGGGTGTGCGGGGGGTCCCTTCCCGTCCTGGCGAGGATCACATCATGGCAGGCGACGAGCCCGGTACCGCCCCCGAGAACCCGCCCGGCCCCGGCAGCCCGCCGGCACCCGCTCCGCTGGCACTCTACCGCCGGTACCGCCCGGCGACATTCGCTGAGGTCCGCGGCCAGGAGCACGTGACAGAACCGCTGAGACAGGCGCTACGAAACGGCAGGGTGCACCACGCCTACCTGTTCAGCGGGCCCCGGGGCTGCGGAAAGACCTCGAGCGCCCGGATCCTGGCCCGTTCGCTGAACTGTGTCCAGGGCCCGACGCCTGACCCGTGCGGCGTGTGCGAGTCGTGCGTGGCGCTGGGCCCGTCCGGGCCGGGCAGCATCGACGTGATCGAGATCGACGCGGCCTCGCACGGCGGCGTGGACGACGCCAGGGACCTGCGGGAACGGGCCTTCTACGCACCGGTGTCCGGGCGGTTCAAGGTCTACATCATCGACGAGGCCCACATGGTGACCAGGGAGGGCTTCAACGCCCTGCTGAAGCTGGTCGAGGAGCCGCCGCCGCACCTGAAGTTCGTGTTCGCGACCACCGAGCCGGAGAAGGTCATCGCGACCATCAGGTCACGCACCCACCACTACCCGTTCCGGCTGGTCCCGCCGTCGGTGCTGCGCGGCCTGCTGGAGGAGATCCTGGCCACCGAGGCGGTGACCTACGAGCCGACGGTGCTGCCGCTGGTGGTCCGTGCGGGCGCGGGCTCGGTCCGCGACTCGCTGTCGGTGCTTGACCAGTTGCTCGCGGGCGCCGGCGCGGAAGGGCTCACCTACGAGCGGACCGTGGCCCTGCTCGGGTACACCGACGACAGCCTGCTTGACGAGATGGTGGACGCGCTGGCGGCCGGGGACGGGGCGGCCGCGTTCGGCACCGTGGACCGGGTGGTGCAGGGCGGCCACGACCCGCGCCGGTTCGCCGCGGACCTGCTGGACCGGCTGCGCGACCTGATCATCCTGGGCGCGGTGCCCGGTGCCGGGCAGACCGGCCTGCTCGACGTGCCCGCCGATCGGCTGGAGAGGATGTCCGACCAGGCCGGGCGGTTCGGCCAAGCCGAGCTTGCCCGGGCGGCGGAGATCCTCAGCGAGGGGCTCATCCAGATGCGCGGCACCACCTCGCCGCGGCTGCTGCTGGAACTGATGTGCGCGCAGGTGCTGCTGCCCGGTGCGAGCACCGGCGAGAAGGCGCTCGCGGCCCGGCTGGAGCGGCTGGAACGGCGGCTCGAAGGGCTCACGTCCGAGGAGACGGTGCCCCGGCCCGGCCCGGTGGCGGCGGGAGGCGCGCCCGATACGGAGGCTGCCCCGGCCCGGAACGCTTCGCCCAGGGACGCTTCGCCCAGGGACGCTTCGGCCAGCGAGGCTCCGGCTCGGGGTACCCCGGCCCGGGATACTCCGGCTCGGGATACTCCGACTCGGGAGGCCGCGCCGGTCCGCGCCGCGCCGCCCGCCCCGCCCGGGGTCATCGATATCGAGACGTTGCGTCAGCGGTGGCCCGACATCCTCGAAGCGGTGAAGCAGGAGCGCCGGGTCGCGTGGATGCTGCTCAACGCCGCTTCCGTGGACTCGCTGGAGGGCGGCGTTCTCACCGTGGCCTTCGGCGGGGAGGGCCAGGCCAAGGGCTTCGCCGCCAGCGGTCACGACCAGGTGCTTACCGGGGTGCTCGCCACGATGCTCGGGCTGAACGTCCGGGTGCGGGCGATGGGTGGCGGCGGATCCGGCCAGCGCGCCACGGCGCGGCCCGCTCCCGCGGATCCGGCGCCCGGCGCCGGCGGGCAGCCGGGCGCACCGGGTGGTGCCACGGACCGGCCGGACGACCCCGCTGGGAGACCCGGCACCCGGGGCAGCGCGGGGACGCCGGCGCCCGGTCACCGGGCCGCTGCGGGCGGGCCGGGCGGCACGGCCAAGGCCGGCGCACCCGGTCGGCGGGCGCCCGCCGCGCCGCGCATGCCCGGGCCACGCGCGGGCGGCGGGCCCGCGGCTCCGAGCAGCCCCGCGGGCCTGGACGAGGAGTGGCCCGACGACGCGGGGCCCGCCGATGGCGGTGCCGGCCCGACCGGCATGGAACTCATCGAGCGCCAGCTCGGCGGCACGGTCATCGAGGAAATCGAAGAGCCCTAGCCGGTACGCAGCGAGCGTGGCTGGCCCGCTTCCTGCCCGCATGTGTGCCGTGGGACCGCCGTTGCTGACGGGGACGGCACCGGGCCGCATGACCCGCCGCCGCGCCGATGATCATGGCGGCGTTTGTGGTCGGTGGCGCACTGACCACATTCTGGCGAGCAGCAGCTACCGGGCAAGCCTGGCCCGCACGGAGGGTGAGTGTCCGCCGGGTGGTTAGCCCGCGTGATGCCGGGGGTTACGGCGCAGCGCGGCGGGGTGTGCGGCGGCTGGGGGGCCGTAGCGCCCAGGACAGTACGGTCAGTGCGGTCAGGACGGCCAGCAGCCCCACCTCGCCCGGGGCATAGCCGGTGGTCAGGTGGGAGGCGATGGCCCCGGTGTAGGTGAAGAAGGCGCCCGCGTAGGCCCATTCCTTGAGCAACGGGCGACGCGGAACGATCAGGGCGGCCGCGCCCAGCACCTTCCAGACTCCCAGCAGCACCAGGAAATAGGACGGATAGCCCAGGTGCGTCACCAGGTCTCGGACAAACGGAATCCGCGCGATGTCCCAGACGCCGCCGACTGCCAGTTCGGCCGCTACCGCCGCGGTGGCCAGCCAGTAGCCAGCCGATCGGAAGCGCATGGATTCGTGTCGGTTGGCGGTGGCCGGTGGTTCGGTCAAGGTGTCCATGCCGGTGTCCTCTTCTCGTCGGGCTGGCTTTGGGGTTGCGGTGTGCCGCCGGGGGGCGGCCGACGGGAGCCGTGCACCGGCCGACGCCGTTCCAGGCATCGGGCAGCCCGGCTGGCCGGGCAGAGCCCAGATGCCCGGCCTTCGCGTGCCCCTGCGCCTGGCGCTCAGTTTGAGAGTAGCACTCTTAAATTGAGAGTAGTAGTCTCAGAAGGGTGACTACCGATGCCAACCGCCGCCCCCGCCACGGCGAGGGCGGCCAGGCACGCACCCGGCTGGCCCGCGCCGCGGTCATCCAGGCGGCCCGGGCCTTGTTCCTCGAAGGCGGCTACGCCGCCACCACGATCGAGGCCATCAGCGACCGGTCGGATGTCCCGCCTGCCACCGTCTACCGGCTGTTCTCCGCCAAACTCGGGATCCTCAAAGCAGTGCTCCACGCCTCCATAGCCGGTGACGACCAAGCCGTCCCGCTGGCGGACCAGCCCCACGTCCGTGCGCTGCTCGCGGACCCAGACCCCAGAATCCAGCTATCGGGCCTCGCCGGCATCATCCACGGCATCCTGTCGCGGACCGAGCCCCTTTACCGGATCCTCGTCGGCGCGGCGGCCACCGACCCCGACGCTGCCGTGCTGCTCACGGAGCTGACACGGCAAAGGCAACGGGGCCAAGCGCAGTTCGCGCGTTCCCTGGCCCGCGCCGGCGCCCTGCGCCCGGAGCTACGCGAACGCGACGCCGCGGACATCATTCACGCGGTCACGTTGCCCGAGGTCTACCGGCTGCTCGTCTGCGACCGAGGCTGGCGCCCCGGCCGGTACCAGCAATGGCTGACGCAGACCCTCATCAGCCAGCTGCTTCCGCCTCCCGCAGGCTGACCGCTATCACCCGGAGCCGTCACCGCGGCCCTCGTTGGAGCCGTGCGTGCACCGCCACAGGCCGGCCGTCCACTCGATCCTCAGGCGCCGGTCCTGGTCAGCGGGGCAGCCCTTGTCCCATTCGCTACGACACGCTCTGGAGTGGGGTGTGTGCGGGTTGTGTGGCTGGTGTGCGGGGCATTTGTTCGAGGGTCGGGTGTCAGGTCAGTTTGGATTACGGCTCGGGGTGAGCCCTACGTCTCCGTCACGACGAAGCCCTGAATGCTGGAGGCATCCATGTAGGACCCCCGGCGCTGCACTCGCCCGGCGCGGTCAGCGGTGGCGGGAAGACCACGCCGGGCGGCGCAAACCGGGCGCCGGCCGAAACCAGCCCACCTATCTATCCCGTCTATCCCGCAAACCGAAATTGCAGGACAAGCATCCCGGCCTTGTCAACCGCTGGCAGTGAATTCGTCATGATCGCCGGACCTGTGGGCGGGCCACGGGTGGTGGGTGGTGCGGCGCGGGCTGCGGGTGCTGGGTGATGCGGTGCGCGCCGCGAGGCGGTGTGCCTAGCGCGAGGGGAAAGCCGTAGGCTCGAATCAGCGGGCGAACGCGCCCGTGCGCGGCCGGTCGGCAGGGGCTGCGCGCCGCTATGGCGCGGTACCGGCGCAACCGCCGCGGACTCGATCAAGTGAGGCACAGTGGACCCAGAGGGCGGGATGGACCTGCAGCAACTGCTCGCCGCGGCGCAGCAGATGCAGGACCATCTCATGAGTGCACAGCAAGAACTGGCTGACACCGAGGTCGAGGGAACCTCGGGCGGCGGGCTGGTCAAGGCCCGCGTGAACGGCCAGGGCGAGCTGGTGGAGCTCACCATCAGCCCGGCGGCCATCGATCCCGCCGACCCGGCGGATACCGCGCAGACCGTCGCCGACCTGGTGCTCGCGGCGGTGCACAACGCCTACCGCGCGGTCGCTGACCTGCAGCAGGAGAAGATGGGCCCGCTGGCGGCGGGCATCGGCCAGCCCGGAATGCCGGAGATCCCCGGCCTGTCAGGGCTGTTCGGCGGCGCGCCCGGCGAGCCCGGGCCCGGCGAACTCGGGCCCGGCGAACTCGGGCCCGGCGAACTCGGGCCCGGGCCGGCCGGCCGGGAGCCGGGGCAGCCCGCACCATGAAGACATGAGGAACTGACGTGTACGAGGGAGTGGTCCAGAACCTCATCGACGAGCTTGGGCGGCTGCCGGGGGTGGGGCCGAAGGGCGCACAGCGGATCGCGTTCTACCTGCTCGGCGCGGATCCTGCGGACGTCAGGCGGCTCGCCGCGGTGCTGGTTGAGGTGACCGACCGGATCCGGTTCTGCAAGATCTGCGGGAACGTGGCCGAGGAGGACGAATGCCGCATCTGCCGGGACCCGCGCCGCGATCCCTCGGTGATCTGCGTGGTCGAAGAGCCCAAGGACGTGGCGGCGATTGAGAAGATCCGCGAGTTTCGCGGTCGCTACCATGTCCTCGGCGGTGCGATCAGCCCGATCGACGGGGTCGGCCCGGAGGACCTGAGGACCAGGGAACTCATGGCGCGGCTCGCCGACGGTGGTGTCACCGAGGTGATTCTCGCCACCGACCCGAACCTTGAGGGCGAGGCGACCGCCACTTATCTGGCCCGTTTGTTGAAGCCGCTGGGGCTGCGGGTGACGCGGCCGGCCAGCGGGCTCCCGGTCGGGGGGGACCTGGAGTACGCGGATGAGGTAACCCTCGGCCGCGCGTTCGAAGGACGGAGGCTGCTTGATGTGTAGCGCACCGGCCCGGGGGCTGCGCGAGGAGGGCTCCGGGGATGGCTGGCACCCGCTCGCCGAGCGGGTCGCCGCCCAGGCGCGGGACTTCCTTGACGGGGTGGGGGCGCTCGCCAACGGGCAGGGCGGCGACGAGATCGTGCCGCTGCTCCTGCTCGAGGTGTCGCAGATCCTGCTCGCCGGCGCTCAGCTCGGCGCCAGCCAGGACGTGATCCCCCCGGGAAACTGGGAACCGGACGTCGGCGCCGATCCCGATCTTGACCAGCTCCGCGCCGGCCTCGCCGCCCGGCTGAGCGACTGCGACGAGTACGGCGAGCTTTTCGACCCGTACGCGGATACCAGGCCGACCGCGTTCCGGCTGTCGGACGACCTCGCCGCCGTGGCGGCCGACCTGATCCACGGGCTGCAGCACTACGAGGCGGGCCGGTCGCTGGAAGCCCTCTGGTGGTGGCAGTACTCCTACGTCAACCACTGGGGCACCCACGGCGGGGCCGCGCTGCGTGCGCTGCACGCCATCGTCGCCCACGCCCTGCTCGACGTCGCCGAAGAGGCCACCCCCGGCTGAGTAGGTACACTCAAGCCCGCCAGGACCCCCAACGGGAGGAGCGGCGCGCAGGTGGCGCTCGTCGTGCAGAAGTACGGTGGGTCGTCGGTCGCCGACGCCGACGGCATCAAGCGGGTG
>Ga0137384_10003467_pt1 | contig 12552 bp, 8 predicted proteins | sample SagtaG_2_FD_104922 | JGI IMG/M metagenome (GOLD analysis project Ga0137384, IMG submission 104922) | Vadose zone soil microbial communities from Sagehorn Ranch, Mendocino, California, USA - Sage2_R_60_16 metaG | ecosystem: Environmental > Terrestrial > Soil > Vadose zone | place: USA: California... | reverse complement strand
TGTTGATCATGACCGATGATGTCGGCTTTAGCGCGCCGAGCACATTCGGTGGCTTGATTCCGACACCGGCGCTGGATCGCGTCGCCCAGATGGGGCTGCGTTACACCCGGTTCCACACCACGGCGCTTTGTTCGCCGACGCGCGCAGCGTTGCTCACCGGACGCAACCACCACTCGGTGGCTACCGGCGTGGTTGTAGATCAGGCGACCGGCTACCCCGGTTATAACAGCGTCATCCCGCGCGATGCCGTTGCCATCGGCGAAATCCTCCGGCAAAATGGCTATGCCACGTCGTGGTTCGGTAAGGACCACAACACGCCGCAGTGGACGGGAAGCCAGGCTGGGCCGTTCACTGACTGGCCGAACGGGCCGATCAAAGGCTTCGACTACTACTACGGGTTCATCGGTGACGACACGACACAGTGGACGCCTGGCAATCTGTTCCGCAATACAACGCCCATCCAGCCGTATCTCGGCCACCCAGGTTGGAATCTGGTTACTGCGATGGCCGACGAGGCCATCCAACACGTCAAAATGCTGAACGAAGTCCAGCCCGACCGGCCGTTCATGGTCTACTACGCGCCCGGCGCCACACACTCGCCGCACCACCCGACCCCGGAGTGGATCAAGAAGATCAGCGACATGCACCTGTTCGACAAAGGCTACGAAGCGGTGCGCCAGCAAATCTTCGCCAATCAAAAGAAGCTGGGTGTGATTCCTCAGGACGCGCAACTCACTGCCTGGCCAGATACCATTCCAAAATGGGACACACTATCCGACGACGCCAAGAAGCTTTATATCCGGGAAGTTGACGTCTATGCGGCCTTCCTTGCCTACACAGATTACGAGATTGGTCGCGTGATCCAGGCTGTCCAAGATGCCGGCAAACTCGATAACACGCTCATCATCTACATCAGTGGTGATAATGGCGCGAGCCCCGAGGGAACGTTGAACGGCACTTACAGCGAGTACGCCGATTTGAACGGTGTGCATCCCTCAGTGGAAATGAACATGAAGTTCTACGATGCCTGGGGCACCAACGAGACTTACTGCCATTATGCGGTCGGCTGGGCCTGGACCTTCGACACTCCCTACCAGTGGACGAAGGAAGTGGCGTCATTCTTCGGCGGCACCCGGAACGGGATGGCCATGGCATGGCCCGCGCGCATCGAGGACAAAGGCGGCATTCGCAATCAGTTCCACCATGTCATCGACATCGTGCCGACGATCCTCGAAGCGGCCGGGCTGCCAGAGCCGGCGATGGTCAACGGCATCGCGCAGAAACCGATTGAGGGTACGAGCATGGTGTACACTTGGGACAAGGCCAACGCGCTGGACCGACGGACGACGCAATACTTCGAAATGTTTGGCTCACGCGCGATCTATCAAGACGGCTGGATCGCTTCGGCGCCGCCGGTTATTACGCCATGGGTTCTCACCATGACAGGTGCCACCAAAGATGTTATGAACGGGTTCAAGTGGGAATTGTACGACCTGAACAAAGACTGGACACAATCCAAAGACCTCGCATCACAAATGCCGGACAAGCTGCGCGATTTGCAGCAAACCTTCACCATGGAGGCGGCAAAGTACAACGTGTTTCCGCTCGACGACTCCCGCGTCTCGCGGTTTATGGGAGAGAAGCCTAACTACGCGCCAGGCCGGACCGTGTTCACTTATTCGGGCGAGTTGAGCAACGTGCCGTTTCCAGGCTCCGCCGGCGCGCCGGATCTGCTGGACAGGTCGTACACCATCACTGCGGACATCGAGGTTCCGCAAGGTGGCGCGGAAGGCATGTTAGTCACCGATGGCGGTCGCTTCGGCGGTTATGGTTTCTACGTGTTGAAGGGCCAGCCGGTCTTCACCTGGAATTTGATACAACTTGAAATGGTGAAGTGGCAGGGCAAGGACGCGCTCACGCCCGGCAAACACACGCTTGAGTTCGACTGGAAGTATGACGGTCCGGGATTGGGCAAAGGCGGTACCGGCACACTCAAGGTGGACGGCAAGACGGCGGACAGCCATCCGATGCCGCACAGTCTGGGCGGTGGCATCCCTTGGAGCGAGACGTTCAGCGTCGGCATTGATACCTGCACTTCGGTGGATGAGAAAGACTATCAAGTCCCATTTGCATTTACGGGCAAGCTTAACAAGCTGACCGTGAAGGTCGGCCCGAAACAAGTGTCTGCCGAAGAGAAGGCGGCTACCGAGAAGAAGATGCGTGACAAGCAATAACCGCTGTCGGCGCGAGGTGAGAAAGTCGTCTCGATTGGCCAAGCTTCGTGTTGTACCGACAACAACTACGCAAGGCAACGCCGGCGCAGCTGATAATGTTGTTCCGCGCGGAAAATCGCCGCGCATCATCGTTGAAACGATTTAACGTTTTAACTCATTCCGCCAGCGTATTGCCCTAAAGTCCTATAGGCAGCGCACAAGAGATACGACAATATTGCAGTTGGATTAATCTCGTTGTGAAACTCCTTAAAGAACCATTGCTGCATTTCCTCCTCGCTGGAGGCTTGTTGTTTGCAGGTTACGCATGGATTCATCGTGGAGAAAGGAAAGAGGATCCGCGGCGCATCGAAATCACGGCAAACCAGGTTAAGCAAATCGAACTGGACTGGTGGGCGCGCTGGCAGCGACCGCCTACGCAGATCGAATTGCGGGCCGGAATTGAAGATGAGCTGAAACAGGAAATCCTTTACCGCGAGGCTCTAGAGCTCGGCCTCGACAAGAACGACACCATCGTGAAACGACGGATGGCGCAGAAGATGGATTTTCTCGCCGAAGAGGTGGCGAATTTGCGCGAGCCGCGGCCGGGCGAGGTCGAGGCATGGTTCGAGAAAAATCGTGCGCAATACGTTCCGCCACCGCTGGTGACGTTCCGCCACATCTATTTCTCGCCGGACAAACGTGGCGCGAATACGGAAACGGACGCTCGCCAGGCAATGGCTGCGCTCGGCAGCAAAGACTCGCCTGGCGGCGATGCTTTCATGTTCCAGACGAGTTACAGCGAGCAGACACCGGATCAGGTAGCGCGCGTGTTCGGAACGAAGTTTGCCGAGCAACTTTTCAAATTGAAGCCAGGTGCGTGGCGGGGACCAGTCGAGTCAGGCTTCGGCTGGCATCTCGTCTGGATTGACGCGCTCGTGCAGGGTGAGCCGCCCGCATTTGAAACTGTCGCGGCGCAGGCCAAAGCCGATTGGCTCTCGGAACAACGCGCAGAGTTGAAGCGCGCCTCATTCGAAGCGCTCAAGTCGCGATATAACATTGTTATTGTTCCGTCGACACCAGGCAAACTGCAGGACAAAAAGCTGGCGGTGTTGGAGCCGACAGGAATGGAGTGATGAAAGATCTTCACAGCCTTCGGGTCGGTTTGTTTGCGCTGGGATTTCTCGGATGCGCCGTGGCGACGCAGGCACATGACGCACGGCCCGCTTATTTGGAAATCACAGAGAAAGGCAAAGAACGCTACGACGTTTTGTGGCGAACCCCGACGCTCGCGGGGAACCGTCTACCGGTTATTCTTCAAATGCCAGAGAGTTGCCGCAATGTCATCCCGCCATCGCAAAGAGATCTCAATGATTCGATGCTCGAGCGACGGATCATCGACGCCGGAAAGACGGGGCTGGAGGGACAGGTTATCAAGTTTCCGGGCTTGCAAGGGACGATTGCGGATGTGCTCGTGCGGGTCGCGCGACTGGATGGAACCCACTGGACCAAGCTCGTGCGGCCGGTTGACGCTTCGTTCAAGTTCACTGCCACGCCGGGTCTGCTCTCGGTAGCGGGTGCTTATCTCGTTCACGGGATCGAGCACATTCTGACCGGGTTCGATCATCTGCTTTTTGTATTCGGGTTAATGCTGCTTGTGCGCAACGGCTGGATGTTGGTCAAGACGGTGACTGCTTTCACGGTGGCCCACTCCATCACACTCGCGCTGGCGGCGCTCGGCGTTGTCCATGTCCCGGGGCCTCCGGTGGAGGCGGCAATTGCGTTGAGCATTTTACTTTTGGCGACGGAAATTGTACGGGCAAATCGCAGCCAATCGAGTTTGACGGCGCAGTGGCCGTGGATGGTGGCTTTTTGCTTTGGCCTGCTTCATGGCTTCGGTTTTGCCGGTGCGCTCTCGCAAATCGGGCTGCCTCAAAAAGATCTCCCTCTTGCGCTCTTCACTTTCAACGTCGGCGTGGAAGCCGGGCAGCTGATTTTTGTCGGAGCGGTGCTCGGTCTGCGTGCACTGCTCATGCGCATCAAGCTCCCGGAGGTCGCTATTCGTTTTGCGCGACCCGTGAGTTCTTATGGGGTCGGAATCCTCGCGGCGTTCTGGTTTATCCAGCGTCTGATGTCCTTTTCCTCCTAACGAACACCTATGCAATTTTTAGCTATCTCCTAACCACCTAATAAAGAAATACTCCTATGAAAAACCAACACCTGAATCCAATCCTGGTGCTGCCCAGTGCAGCGCTTTTCATCCTTATCGCACTTTCCGCGCAGGCTGCGCCGAATCCCGACCGCGACGCGTTCTTCGGCCAAACTCACTCGCATACGAGTTGGTCCATTGACGCTTACCTAATCGGCAATCACATAACCACCCCGGAAGACGCCTACAAGTACTCGCTTGGACAGCCAATCAAGCACCCAATGGGATTTGAGGTGAAACTGAATGGGCGTCCCCTTGATTTTCATGGCGTGACCGACCATTCCGAGTATGCCGGTGTTATCGCGCTCGCCAATGACCCGTCATCTTCATTTAGCAAGCTTCCCATTGCGAAAAAACTCCAGGCCCATACCCCGGCTGAATTTAACAAAGTCTTCCAGTTTATCGCCGGGAGTTTAGAGCATCCTGTCAAGGAGCTCATGGATCCCAAGGTTGCAGGAACCATTTGGCAGAAGAACGTCGAGATAGCAGATAAATATTACCAGCCCGGCAAGTTCACGACGTTTGCGTCCTATGAATGGACCTCCGCCCCGCACAACCAAAACATGCATCGCAACGTGTTCTTCAGAGATACTAAGAAGGTGCCCGCTCTGCCGTTTACTGCCCTCGATTCGTATAAACCGGAGGATCTGTGGACCTGGATGGACGCCCAGTGCAAGGAAGGGAATGAGGTGCTCTGCATTTCGCATAATGCAAACCTGAGTAACGGTCTGATGTTCCCCGTAGATGTGGACGACAGGGGCCGACCGATCGACGCTGCCTGGGCGGAATCGCGCATGCGCAATGAAATGCTCACGGAGATCCATCAGGTCAAAGGCACCTCAGAGACCCATCCGGAGCTATCGCCCAACGATGAGTTCGCTAATTACGAGATCATGAGCTTTTTGATCGGCATAGAGAACAGCACGTCCAAGCTAAATGGCAGCTACATCCGGGAAGCCTGGGGGAATGGGCTGGCGCTACAGGACACGCGCGGGTATAACCCTTTCAAGATGGGAGTCGTGGGAGCAAGCGACTCCCACAACACCGCGGTGCCCTATTCGCAGGCGAATAACTTCGGCTCCCATGGATTTACCGATTACTCACCGGAGACGCGTCTCTCAGGCAAGCAGAATTCAGGAATGGTGGCTCTGCTTACCAGCGTCTCTGGCCTGGGCGGAGTGTGGGCTGAAGAAAACACGCGCGAATCAATCTTCGACGCTATGAAGCGCAAGGAAGTGTTCGGCACCAGTGGAGTGCGCATCCCGGTGCGGATGTTCGGAGGTTGGAAGTTCAACGACGAGTTATGGAACGATAAGGACTGGGTTCACACCGCATATGCAAACGGGGTGCCGATGGGAGGCGATCTCCCTGCAGCAGCTGAGGCTGGCAAAGCTCCGTCGTTTGTAGTTTGGGCCGTGAAAGACCCGGATGACGGCAATCTTGACCGAATCCAGATTATCAAAGGCTGGACCCAGAACGGACAGACTTTCGAGAAGATTTACGACGTGGCTTGGTCGGGCGACCGCCAGGTCGATCCGGCGACTGGAAAAATCCCCGCAGTTGGTTCAACGGTCGACATCTCAAAAGCGACTTACACAAATACGATCGGCGCCACGGAACTGAAAAAGGTGTGGACCGATCCCGAGTTCGATCCTTCGCTGCATGCCTTCTACTACGCCCGGGTCTTGCAGATTCCGACCCCGCGCTGGAGCACCTATGATGCGGCGAAGTTGCATGTGGCGCCGCCGGCAGAGGTGGCTGCCACCGTCCAGGAACGCGTCTGGACATCGCCTATCTGGTATACGCCCAGCGCTGACACCAGTAAGACGGCAAAACACGGCATGACTGTCGCGGATCTCAAGGGCAAGGGTGCCACCGCTCTGGGCGACGCGGAATTGAAGGCTCTCGTAATCGGCAAGACAGTCAGCGTCCGCAATACCGTGACCGGCCAGCAGTTTGACATCCTGTACGGCAGCGACGGCAAGCGCTTGATTACCAACGTGAACGGAAAGGCCCCGTCCGCGGCAGAGATCATGAATATGATGCACGGCGGCCAGTTAGGAGCGCCCGCAACGTACGAAATCAAGGACGGCCATATCATCACGACACTCGGCGGATCGCCCTTCGAAGTAACTGTCTACAAAACTGCCGACAAGTACGTAGCTGCTCGCAGTAATGAATTCGGCTACGCCAACTACGAAGTCAAAGCCGTGGAATAATAAGATCAGTGAGTAACACCTGTTACCTTATCAAATGCGCGGGCCATGTTCTTCAGGATGCGGCCATGATGTTCTGGTGGTCCGGCGCTGGCCGCTTTCCAAGAGTTCGACGGAGACTGTTTTCGTACGACCTAAGTCCTATTGGCGAACGGAAGGCCTAGAGTGAAAATCTCGGAAGAGAATGCGCTCACTAAAAAATTAAATAGCACACAAGAGAGGACAATAAATTTATGAGTATAGGTCGAAAGGGAGTTCAAGATCATCTTACCCTCAGCTTCCCGCTGAAGTCAGCGGCAGATTCGGAGGCGTTGAAACAAGAATTAGCGCCGCTTATGCCTGAGATGTTGAAGGTGTTGGATGCCATCGGCACTATCCATTACTCGCGCTTCGTGGTCCTGAGCGAGAGGACGTTGCTTTTCCTCGCCGACTTCGATGGGCCAATCGAGAAACTTTTCCAGGATCTTGCGCAGCAGACTGGCCCGGTGTTCGACGCTATCTTCCCGCATGTAAATAATCCTCCGCCCACACCGGTCGCGAGCAATGTGGACGCGTTCGTGGCATGGGCGACCAAACAGAGTCTCGCTCCGTTTGCCGTTTACACCGTATACCCGGAGGGAACGGTGCGGGACATCAAGACCAAAGCGTCCGCCGCGGGGTTCCAAGGAGAGGGCGAGCAGCTTCCATTTCTGGTTATCATGCCCCTCAAGGGGAGGGTCGCCGCGCTCGCTTTGGAGCAGGGCGTCTTCAGGGTGGCTGGGAGCAAATTGACCGAAGGGTCGGATACTGTCGGGACGCTGCATCTCGCTCACTTCGTGCCACTCGAGGATGACAAGCTGGGTTTCTTTACCGTCTATGACGGCCCGTTCGATAAGTATATCCAGGACTTCGCCGAGAAACTCGGGCCGCTCTTTGATCTTCTATTCAAGTTCGTCATCGAGCCGCCTACCACACCCGTGGCCAAGAATGCAGCGGGGTTAACTAAGTGGATCGCCGAGCATGACCTGCCTCCAATCGGAATGTACAAGGCTTATCCAGGACTCACTGTCCAGGATGTCAATGCCCTCCTGGCCCCGTAAAGGGGCAAAATGTTGAATAAGTCACTTAACTATGACCGCGACTGACAAACCAGTTCAAGCAGCGTTCTTTCTCATCTTTCACCTTAAGTCACCGTCGAACATGCAGGCACTGTCGCAGATCCTTCCGCCGTTGTTACCGAAGATGTTTGAGGCGGCGGACGCCATCGGCACGCTCCACTTTGCTCGCTTCGTCGTGCTCGGAGATACGACGCTTGCTTTCGTAAGCGAATATGACGGGACGTTCGATGATTACATCATGGACTTCGCCAAATTCCTCGGGCCAGTGTTCGATGCAATTTTCGAGCACGTTAATAACCCTCCGCCCACGCCGGTCGCGAAGAACGCCGACGCTTTGCTCGAATGGACGAAACGCAACAATCTCGACCCGCTTGCCTTTTACAGCGCCTACCCCTCCATGACAGTGCAGGACATAAAAACGCAAGCGGTTGCAGCGTGAGTCGCCATGGAGGCCCTCAATCTCGAAGACATTCAGGGCTTTGTCCTTCGCCAATATCTTTTCCCGGTCTTGCGGCATTTTCTGCTGAAGGTCGGCGACCCGGCGGCGGCTCGCGCGATGATTGGGCGTCTGGTCAGCGGGGACGAGAATGACGCGCCGCAGATTTCAACGGCAGAGGAAGCTCCGCCCGGAACGACATATCATTTGCATCTCGGGATCACCTACGCCGGGCTCGTCGCGCTGCAGGTGAAGGAGAAGCTGCCTAACCTCGCCTTCAAATCTTTCGCCGCGTTTGTCGAGGGAGCGGCCCCGCGCGCGGCACGAGTGGGTGATGTCGGACGTCACGCGCCGGAGAACTGGGTCGGCGGATTCAGCACAGGTAATGCCCACATCTTGCTCACACTCTACGCCGCGAGAGCTGATATTCTTGATGATTACACCACTCACCTCACGAAACTTTTCGCCAATACCAAAGCTTTCGAAGAACTATGGCATGGCGATGGCGCGGCCTTGACCGAGGTGGTCAACGGCCAGCCTGTCCCAGTTCCAAAAGTTCATTTTGGTTATACCGACGGCATCTCTCAAGTATCTATCAAAGGAGGACCGGAGCCCGCGCTTCCCGATCACCAGCAGCCGTGCGAGCCATGGCTCTTTGTGCTCTCAGACGACGCTGAGAACTATTACCTGCCCGATCCTCCGGAACTTTCGCGTAACGGCAGCTTCGGCGTGTTCAAATTGATCCAGCAGGATGTAGTCGGATTCGAAAACTTTCTGCAAAGTCAGAAAGACAAAATCGATCCAGAACTATTAGCCGCAAAGCTCATGGGCCGCTGGCGCAACGGCACACCGCTCATGCTTTCACCGGAAACGGACTCACCTCGCGATGGAATCAAGTTCGATCAGATGAACGATTTCGGATATGTGAACGCGGACGGTTCGGGAGATCCAAGGGGCTTGCGCTGTCCCATTGGCGCTCACATCCGCCGGGTGAACCCACGCGATCAACCCGTCACCGGTCAGGGCAGGCCAGGAGGCAGCAACAACAGCCACCGCCTTGTCCGGCGCGGCATGCCGTACGGACCCACCTATGTTCCCGGCCAGCCGGACGATGGCATCGAGCGCGGACTGCTCGGTTATTTCATCTGCTCAAACATCGAAAACCAATACGAGTTCGTTCTCAAACAGTGGGTAAACGACGGCGAATTCGTCGGGGCCGTCAGGATGAATCCCAAGTGCAAGGATGCAATCATCGGCAACAACGATCCAGCAGAAAGTATCTTCGAGATTCGTCAGCAAGATCACCCGGATCCTATCAAGATAACCGGCATCCCAGATTTTCTTACTACCAAGGCCGCGGCTTACTGTTTCCTTCCCAGCATTAGCGCGCTGAAGTTTATCGCAAACCTGAAGTAGTCCGCGCGCGAAGATTTTCCGAGACAACAGCCTAACGAGAAAGAGGATCGATCGCGTAAGGCGCACAGATCACGAATAGCATCACTTTCGGAGATTCAATCAAAACAAAAACTATGAAGCGAAACTTAATCCATGATGGCTTATCATTGCTGACATCAGCTCCTCAAGGAAGCCGGTGAGCGGAACAATCGGGTGAGCGAGTAAGAAATCGCGCTTGAAAAGGCATTACGGCAAATTTCTGGTCGCAGCTTTGGCGCTCATTACCGTCGCCTTGAAGGCTCAGACTCTTGCTCCAACACCTCTTTATTCTGAGGAGGCCGAACTTTCCAAAGTGCAAGAATGGGTGACTTCTCAAGGCACTGTAGAATCAATAGCCGCAGAAATAGCGGCCACACTCGGGCTTGGCAGTGACCGTCTTCCGGTGAAAGTAAAGTCGTTTCGCACCTCGAACGGCGGTATTAGTCGCTCATTTGCTGTCAGCACCAATCCCGCCCCAAAAGGCATCGTGCTTTCTGCGCTCAAAACAATGAGAGATAAGACGAAAATTTATTCTGTAGGCACTGCTTGGTTTACGGACAGATCGGGAACCCTTCACCGAACCATAGAACTAGACGCTTCTGGCGCCAGGGTTGTTTCAGACAGCTCCCATGCAGCAGAATTCAAAGACATAAAAGCCTTCTTTCTTAAGCAACTTCAGGCTACCACTCCCACGACTACCTCATCCGCCTTGCCTAGCATATCTGCAACAGCTGCGGGAGGGAAACAAGGAACCAAGTGATAAGAGTTCAAAACCGAAACGACAACGCAAAACTAAACCCAAACGAAACCAATGAAAATAAATAAACTCATCCTGATGTGTGGCGCATTTGCAGGCATCCCCCTAGCAAACCCATTCACGACCTATGCCGCATCCCCGACACCGGCTCCCAGAGCCAACCCGCTGATTACGTGGACCGCGAGCGGTAAGCAGTCGAAAAACGTGGATGTCCTCTTCGTACAAAACGCGAAGAATGTGAGCTTCAGCAAGGGAAAGCTTGTCTTGCGCGGAGTGAACCCCGTGACCGTGGCCTTCACTGATCGTCCCGCGCGCATGGCCGGGCATATGCAGACCAGCAGGTTCGTTCCGCTGTGGAGTCATGGAAAGGACAGCTTTCTTAAGGATAATCCCAATGCCACGCTATCGGTCTTTCGTGGCGACAACGTATCGGACCTGGTGGTGGAACTGAGCAACCCGCAGCTCTCCGGTAATGATCTCACCTACGACGCGCGCATTCTTGAAGGCACTCCGCCGGCCAACGGGGGAGCTTGCGCGTTGTTCATCGATATCATCGGGATGCCTGCTACACCCATGTCCTACGCCGGCGTCGCGCGCCGTGCCTGGCGTCGCTAGTAGTGCCTGGTAAATTGAAACCCGGAAATTAAACGGTCATTCCACAATCCAAACAAACTCACCTATGAAAAAGCAACTATGAAACAAACTAAACAACGCATTATCCAACTGGCGCTTGCGAGCGCCCTCACTGCTGCCGCCCTCATCGGTTGCGAAAAAAAGGGCGACGCCATTTCGAGCGCGGAGCAGGCCGACAAGAAAGCGGGCGTGGCAGCGCCTGGCATCGAAGAGACCAAGGCCATCGCCGAGGAAGGCTTTATTTACGGGCTGCCACTCGTCATGAACTACGCGGTGATGAATGAGTTTGCCGTCGACACGAAGTCCAGCCAGTACAAGGCGCCCTTCAACGAGATCAATAACCAGCACCGCGTCGCTACCTACGAGGATACGGCGGTCATCACGCCGAACAGCGACACGCCGTATTCGATGTGCTGGTTGGATCTGCGCGCGGAGCCCATGGTGATCTCGGTGCCAGCGGTGGAAAAAGAGCGCTACTACTCGGTCCAGCTTATCGATGGCAATACCTACAACTATGGTTACATCGGCAGCCGCGCGACGGGCAACGATCCTGGCGACTATCTCGTGGTTGGCCCCGGCTGGAAAGGCGAGACGCCGGCCGGAATCAAGAAGGTCTTTTCCTCGACGACTCCTTTCGCGCTCACCCTTTTCCGGACCCAGCTCTTTAATCCCGAAGACATGCCGAATGTCGTGAAGGTGCAGGCGGGGTACAAGGCGCAGCCGCTCTCGGCCTACCTCAAGCAACCCGCGCCACCAGCCGCGCCGAAGATCGATTTCGTCCCGGCCACTACTGAGGGGATCAAGAAAAACTTCTACGAGTATCTCGACGCAGCCCTCCAATTCGTTCCACCCTCGCCGGAAGACAAGGATGTCCGGGCCAGGCTCGCCAGCATTGGCATCGGGCCGGGAAAAAAGTTTGAGTTCAAGGAGCTCTCGCTCGAACACAAGGCCGCCATCCTGGTGGCGATGAAGGAAGGCGATGACAAAGTGGACAAGTTTCTCGCCACCGGAAATAAGAACATCAACGGCTGGAACGTCGGTGCATTCTTTGGTGACCGCGATTTCTTCAAGACCAATTGGCTGATGCGCGCCGGCGCTGCCAAGGGCGGTCTCTACGGAAACGACGCGGTGGAAGCCATGTATCCCTACACCCGCGTGGATGCTACCGGAGAGACGCTCGATGGCAGCAAGCACAACTACACGCTCACTTTCCCCGCAGGGCAGCTTCCGCCGGTGAACGCCTTCTGGTCGGTGACAATGTATGACGGCAAGAGCCAGTTCCTGATCAAGAACCCAATCAATCGTTACCTGATCAACTCGCCGATGCTTCCTAACATGAAGAAGAACGCGGACGGTTCGCTCACCCTCTACATCCAGAAAGATTCGCCCGGCAAGGACAAGGAGTCCAACTGGCTCCCTGCGCCAAACGATCTCATTTATCTTGTCATGCGTCTCTACTGGCCCAAGCCGGAACCGCCTTCCATTCTCCCTGCCGGAGAAGGCACCTGGAAGCCGCCGGGTGTGGTGAAGGCGAAGTAAACACAATGATGAAACTTGTGC
>Ga0137384_10003460_pt1 | contig 12563 bp, 7 predicted proteins | sample SagtaG_2_FD_104922 | JGI IMG/M metagenome (GOLD analysis project Ga0137384, IMG submission 104922) | Vadose zone soil microbial communities from Sagehorn Ranch, Mendocino, California, USA - Sage2_R_60_16 metaG | ecosystem: Environmental > Terrestrial > Soil > Vadose zone | place: USA: California... | reverse complement strand
GTGGCTTTTTGATACGGGAACCAATTGCCGGGCAACATCCACTTGGCGCCCCAATGGTTGGTGCGATTTACGGGCTGGCCGCCGCCGCCCCACGCGTAAATCGCCACCTTGCCCACGGGCAAACCCTGATGGCGTCCACCCCGTGCAGCGGTATTGGTATCGACCAGCTCGATGAGATTGGTGATCAAAGGAAGGCCACTGGTGTTGTATGACGGTTGCCCCGGATCAGTCGATTGCCCCAACCCGCCCATGTAGCGAATGTACTCTATGGGGCGCCCCCCATCATAATAACGCTTGAGCGACCAGGCGGCGCAGGCGGCCTCGTGCACCGCGGCATTTAGCGCGAAATACACCTTCACGTCCCATTCCAGATCGTCCACCACCGGCCCGGTGCCGCCGATGCGTTTGACAAAATTCGTGTTGTCGGCCACGGAGTTGGCAATCACGTTCCAGTGGCCGGGGGGAGTTTCGGAGCTCGGACCATCAGCCCAAAACTCAGCCAGCACCCGGCCGAAGTCCCCGCGCTTGACCACGTTGCTCACATAAGGCAGGCCCGTCGTGGGATTGAAGGCGTGGCCGGTTCCGTCATTGGCTCCGAGAGTGTTGTCCCCAAATGCACCCGGTGAAATGTCCAGTGTGCCGCCATCATCCGGCGTCAGCTCGCTGCTGCGAAGGATCAGATCCACGACCTCGGCGCGGAATTGAGCGTCATTTGTCCCGCCCAGATGCGGTTGCGGTCCGGGATCGATCCACGGTGGAGTCGCCTCGCTGCGGGTTAGGGCAAACGGCCGCACCCCCAGCCACTGCGACCCTACGAACGTTTGGATCGGGCCCTGGGGAAAGCCATTATTGTCCACGGCATTGGTGATCGCCAGCGGCTGCCAGCGGTTGACATCCACCAAGTTGGAATCGCCGGATAAGCCGGTAACCAGCGGAGGATTCACCGGCGCGTAGCCGCCTCGGTTCGTGGGATAATCCTGGTAGGCACGAGCCTCCAGGGCGCCATCGTTGATAAAGTAGTTCGAGACGGCGACATAAACAGCGTTGCCCACGCCCACAGGCGTCGAAGTATCGAGGGAGAAGTCATTGGTGTTATAGCCCAGGGCCACCATCTGAGCATCGAGCGCAGCCAGTGTATTGGTGGAGCTTTTGGAAAACACGTAACGTTCCTTGAGCAAGCGCCAGGCGGCATAGCTGATCGCCTGCTGCCTGGCTGCAGCCACATCCATGGCCGGGTGCTTCTCGCGGAACAGGTATCCTACCGCCCCGTTCGTGTCGTAAGCCGCCCAGGCATCATACATGGCGGCCGACAGGTGAAACAGGTTGCGCGCATGCACTGGCGGATTGGCGGCGTCAATTCGAATCGCAGAAAGGTTTTGTTCATCCCACACGCGCGCAATGCTTTGGGTCGCGGAAGCCGGGCTGACCGTAAGGATGCCTAACAGGACCAAGAAAAACAGCCAGATTTCTCTCATCGGGACTTCAAAGACCTTAGCAGAACCGCGCCACAAAGCAAGTGACGAATAGCCTCGCGTCCCTCGCCATTGGACCACCAGCCGTCCTCGGCGCCGTCCTTGGCTCGCAGGAGCCGTGGATACGGGCAGACAGTTGACGTTTCCAAAACGCCTTGTTAGGGCTGGCGTTTTCTCGCGTCGTACCGGCATTATCCCACCTGTTGAAAGGAAACGTTTATGCCTGAAGAACTTAGTTTTGCTGAGAGATATGCACAGGGAAAGACGCCGTGGGATTCCGGGCAACCGAGCGCGGAACTGCTGCGCGTCCTGGACGCCGGCAAGATCACCGGAAAAACTGCGTTGGAGATCGGCTGCGGCACGGGAACCAACGCTCTCGAGCTGGCGCGGCGCGGGTTCGAGGTGACCGCAGTTGACTATGTCGAGCAGGCGATCCAGGCGGCACGGAAAAAAGCAAGCCATGCGAAGCTCAAGATCGTCTTCCGCGCAGCGGACGTACTAAAGGACGATCTGGGCGGCCCTTATGACATGCTGTTCGACCGCGGAGTTTACCATCATCTCCGCTTGGAGCACCTACAGGCCTTTCAGAAGGTCCTGGAGCGAGTCACTCAACGCGGCAGTTGGTGGTTGAGCCTGGCCGGCAACGCCAAAGAAAAGATTGAGGGCGATGGTCCCCCCGTGGTCCACGACCATGAAATCCGCGCCGACCTGGGGCCATTGTTCGATATCGTGGAACTGCGCGAGTTCCGTTTCTGGACCAGCCAAAGTGATTTTCGCCCGCTCGGCTGGTCCATTTTGATGCGCCGCAGATAGAATGCAAGGGCCCGCCTCGAACTATCGCCGGCTTGATTCAGACAGAATCGTCGAGACGGTCCAAATCCTCCGTCGCCGCATTGAAGGGCGCTTTCCCGGCTCGGGGTTGAGTAACGTGGTGGCCGAAGTACTGCGCGTGTCTGAGGAGACGGTGGGACGCATCCGATGGATTCAGAAGCCTCACTTGCCGCTGCGTTGCGCAGCATTGGTCCTCAGCCTGGCGATCATCGCCTTGGTTCTACTGATGCTGGTGCGCATTCATCAGTTTCAGTTCAATGATTACACTAATTTCATTCAAGCCCTCGAAGCCAGCATCAGCTCGGTTGTGTTCATCGGCGCCGCTATTCTGTTCTTCGTAAGCTGGGAAAACCGGATCAAGCGCCGGCGCGCCCTCAAAGCCATCCACGAACTGCGCGCGCTGGCGCATATTGTTGATATGCACCAACTCACGAAGGATCCCGAGAGCTATTTTGCGCCAGCGGGTAAGACCGCTTCGCCGGCCAAGCGCGCGATGACCCCATTTGAGTTGAACCGTTACCTCGACTATTGCAGTGAATTACTGGCGCTGATCAGCAAGATCGCCGCGCTCTACGTTCAAGGCTTTCAGGACCCCGTCTTGCTCGACGCCGTAGATGACGTGGAGGATTTGACGGCTGGTTTCTCCCGAAAAATCTGGCAAAAGATCACCATTCTCGAGAACCTGGGCCGCTCGCTCCGCGCGTAATCCCTCAGAAGCTGTGAGGCATTTGAGTAAACACCAAACACCAAACTGCAAGCTGCAACGGAAATGCTGAAACGCTGAAAAGCTGAAAAGCTGAAATGGGAGGTTTGAAATGTGAACGTTGAAAGCTCTCAGCTTTTTATATGAAGCTTCAAACTCCAAGCTTCAGGGAAACTCCAAACTCCAATTTTCAAAGGCGCGCACTTCAAGCTTTGAGCTTGTGGCTTCCCTGGTGCTTGGAGTTTGGTGCTTGAAGTTTTCCTGTCCGCAGCAACGACCGAATGCTCCAGGGCCGTATCCTTGTGCGCTTCTATTCGAGCCTCAATTCCAGCCGTGTCACGGAGGCAGGCGGAAACACATGCGTGAAGGCTGATCCCTTGGCTTCTACGGGAAGACTGCGCGGCGCGACTGCCAGGGGTTGATCGAATGTGTTATGGGCATGGATGTCACTGGCGGCCAGAACGCGCGCAGCCCCGGTCTGTATCGCAGCGCCACGCAAGCGGATCTCACTTTCGCGTGAATCGGCGGCGTGCGGATTCACCACAGTCAGCACCAGGTTGTTTTCGCGCAGAGAGGCGGAGCCAGCCAATGCCGGCAGCAAATTGCCTTTGGTTGCCGCCGCCCCGAGGCTTGGCACCTCGAAAATTGCGCGAAGCGATTGACCATGATGATGGGCGGTGTACATCTCGAACACGTGAAAGTTAGGTGTCACCACGAATTTACCTTCGCGGGCCAGAAACAGCGAATGAAGGTTGTTGATAAGCTGGGCGACGTTGGCCATCGCCACCTTGTCGGCATGACGATTGAAAATGTCGAGCGTCAGGGCGGCGATCAACGCATCGCGCATGGTTGAGGTTTGGCCAAAAAGGTGGGTGCGGGCCACTTCGGTGCCGGCGCGGTGCCATGCCCCCCATTCATCCACAATGAGCTTCACTTGATGCCGGCGGTCCACCTCGCCCATGGCGGCCCAATGCTGCGTGATGAGCGTTTCCATAATGATGGCCTTGGCCAACAACTCATACCAGTCATCCACTGTGAAATCGATCGCGCCGCCTTTTCCCGCCGTGCCGCAATAGTAATGGAGGGCCCAGCCGTAAAGCAGGTTTATCAGCCCCGCATCGCGTTCCGTCAACCTGGCGAAAAATCTGCGCGTCCAGTCGAGGTCGGCGCCGTTCGTGCCTGAGCCAATGAACGCCAGCCCCGACGCGTCGGGGTATCTGGGTACCCACGCGGTGAAGCGGCGGAATTCGGCCGCGTACTCCTCCGGGGTAAAATTCCCGCCGCATCCCCACGATTCGTTGCCGACGCCCCAAAACCGGACGCCGAACGGCGCTGCCTCGCCTTCGGCCGCCCGCTGCTGGGCCAGCGTGGTCTGGAGCGCGGGCGCATTGCAGTATTCCACCCATTCGTAGAAATCGCGGGCCGTATTACTCCGGACGTTCGTCGCCAAATAAGGCTGCGCGCCAATGAGCCTGCAAAACCGCATGAATTCGTTCGTGCCGAATTGGTTGGGCTCATACTTTGCCGGCCCGTCTGGCGCAGCTTGCAAAAAACTGTCGTTAATCCAAAAGTTCGTCCGTCGTGGACGCTTCGGGCGCGGTCCGACGCCGTCGCGCCAGTTGTAGCTGTCAGCAAAACAGCCCCCTGGCCAGCGCACGACCGAAGGCCGCAGCCGCTTCATGTGCTCGACCAGCGCCGTCCGGATGCCGCCCTGGTTGGGCACTTTTGATTTCTCGCCCACCCAAATGCCGTCGTAAATGACGCCTCCGATGTGTTCGGTGAAATGGCCATAAAGATCGGGTGAAATAATTCCGACCGGCTCGTGCAGCAAGACTTCGATGCGTGCTCCTGATGCCCCCGCGCGCGCGTGCCTGGCCACCATCAGCCCCGCCCCTGCAACTGCGGTCTTCTGAATGAATTGTCGTCGAGTCATTTGCCTGTGCGATGGGTGTCCTCTGGACGCAACTCCACCAATCCGACGTCGATAAATTGGCCGCCGGTGGTTTGATGGCAATGAACTCCGAAAAGATGTTTTCCTGGTCCGAGGGCCGCGCGCGCCTGGGAATCGACAGGCACCGTCTCATAATCGGTGAGGTAACCCGAAACTTTCGCTGCCAGCAAGCCATCGAGATACACTTCAGCGTCTTCATCGTGATGAATCCGAAGATGAAGGTCATTCCAATTCGGGGCAGCCCTCGGTTGTGCTGGCAACCGGGTCTCCGGCCCGTCGATCCTGCTCCCTCCCTTCCCTCTCCCATCCGATGGGAGAGGGCCGACATTCACAGTGAACTCACGCCGCAACCAAATGTCTGCCGTCTTCCACTCCGTCCGCACGACGGCGCCGGGCGTGCCCTTGGTTCCAAAGCCTCCCGGCCCTTCCTTCCACGAGGAGGTATTGAACTCCGGCTTATACCATCCATCAGGCGGCGCCTCCGTCGTAAAACGCCAAAGGAGCGGCTCCATTTCTGAGGTCGGCACGATGACAGATACTTTCGGTGGCTCCGGCAACGGCGCCCATTCTTTAGCTTTGGTTTTATCGCGCCCGGCCCACTTTTTCCATTCTGCGCGGTCGTAGAGCATCTGCAGGAACACGCCGCCGACAACTGAGCGCGCCTGAAAGCCTGCCTTCTTGGCGTTCTGAGTCCAAAACCAATCAGTCATCGGGACACGATCCGGCGTCTGGTTCAGAAAGCGCCAGATGGGATTAAGCAGCGCCTCGAAGTCTGAGCTATCCTGCGTGAGCGTCGCCGTCCAAAGCGTCCAATCAAGCTTGGTGTAGTCTTTTCGGTTATCGAGCGGCAGGCCGAAAGCGTTTTGCTTTGACTTGTAGAAATCCATTTCCTGGCGCCGCACCGAATCCGGAAACAGGTTCAAGCCAAGTATTCGGTCCCAAACCAGGTTATATTTTTGGCTCCAGGTGGCCGGCTTATCGAATGCGAGCCGGAAATGATCGCCATCATCGGCTTGCTTGGCCCAGCGGGTGGTGAACTCATGCGCCAACTCCATAAACCCAGTCGCTTTGGCCTGGTCGTGACGCATTTCGCATAGCTTTGCGAACGCGCCCAAGCCGCAGATTGCTTTGGCGGAGAGGTTCACGTTGTGCGCGAGGTGGCCGGCGAAATCATCGGTGCAAAGCTGGTTCTCCGGATCGAACCCTTTGGCCTTGAGGTAGTCGGCCCATTTCTCCAACATCGGCCAGTATTTTCCGCAGAATTCGACGTTGCCTTCCACTTGCGCCAGCGCCGCCAACACAATCAACATGTTACCGGTTTCTTCGACGGGCATTTGGTCTGTTTCGGTGCGCTCGCCGCCGCCATAAACCTGGCCATTGGCCAGCGGATAAGTGCCCAGGTCGTGCGGCGCGAACGGCCAGCGCCAGCGCGACGACGCCGCATAGTCCAGAATCGGCACGAGCATGGCCTTGGTCAATGACGGGCTGAACAACAGGAACTGCGGGGCCATCGGATAGATCACGTCCACGGTGCCGATGCAGCCGTTACTGAAGTTTTCCTTGGGGAACATCAGCGGCTGGCCGTTGGCATCGGCGACGACCTTGTTGGCAGCGTAGCATTGGCGATACGCCAGCGCACAGAGCTTCGCATATTTTTCACCGCCGGCCCTGGTGAGCGCGGCCATCAATTCGGCGTCGAATGCAGCGCAGCGTTTTTTGAGGGATTCGTATTCGGCGGCGGCTCTTTTCAGAAGGGCGGCGGCGTCCGCGCCGTGACGACGCCAGTATGGGCGGAGGTTTTTCTTGAAGTACTGGATCGAGAATTCGTCGTCGTAGGCCAGCATGAGCCAGCGCGAAACGGATTGAGACGAAACCTTCTCGTCCAGCGCGAAAATGAAAGCGCCAAAGACTGAACTCCCTGCGCCGTCTGTCACCGCAGGGCCGGAAGCAACGAAATCCGTTCCATTCCGGACGAATGAGTCGCGGACACTGCCCTGGTGCAAGATGTGAAATGGACCACGCGGCGCCTGCTCGGATTGAGGCGCCGAAATGTAGAAATAGCCCCAGTCGATCCGCAAGTCGTCTCCTTTTTTGTCCAAGACCGCTTGTTTTGCAGAGCCGATTTTTAGCGTCGCAAGGCCATTGGCTTGGCCGGAGGAACAGGCGACTGGCTTATTCCCCTCATTGACCGCCAATTCCCCCGCAGCCTCAAAGTAGGCTTGGACGGCATGTTTCTTTCCATCGGTGCTCGTTGCTTCCCACGTCAGATAGGTGACTGGCCACGAATAGACCATCAAATCATCGGGCAGCGCGGCGGTCATGAAGGTGAGCGACATCCGGATGCCCTGGCCTTCGAAAGTGTAGATGGTTCGCGTCGGCAGCACGGTCAAATCCACCTGAGGCAGCGCAGGCACGTTGGCTGGCTCCTTACCCATGATGCGCAAGGCCTTGCCGTCAATGCGCACCAGGCTGGTGAGCCGATGCGGCTTGCCGGTCCAGTGCACCGTGTCTGCGTCGGTCAATGCGTCAGCCGGCGACCAGATGCTGAAATAGGGATCGCAGGCGACAAGTGGGACGGATGGCGGGCGAAATGTGTTGCCACCTTCAGGACTAGCTGCGGTTGTGACTTCGGCAGTTTGCCAGCAAACTCCCAGTGCGATTACCTGACCAATTCGTAATTTGTGCATGGCTTCTGGTTCTTTGTTCCGAATTTCTCTTGGTTTGGCAAGCGACTTCTGCTGGCGCGAACCAAATCCGGTAAGAACGCATGTGGGCCAGGCTTCCAGCCTGACGGTTCCGGCGGCTTCCAGCCGCGCGTCCTAACTTCCCCCCTTTCAGGACCTGTTCACTCTCAAACGGTTTGCACCACCCTCCGCAGCCGCCGGATGCTGGTATCGAGGCGATAACTCAGCAAGCCGGCGGCGGGCCTGCTCCCAGATGGCGACCTGAGCGCGCCTCGGTTCAAAGGTGCGCACCTCGCAAGAGTCGCGGACCACCGCTCGCAACTCCGCCAGCGAACCGATTTCTGAGCACGCGCGTGCTTGAACCAGCACATTGCCGAGCACAGTGGCCTCGACCGGGCCCGCCAGCACTGGCCGATTGCAGGCATCGGCGGTGAACTGGTTGAGTAACGCGTTGCGCGAACCTCCACCCACAATATGGATGGCCTCGACGCGTTTGGCGCTCACCTCTTCCAGGCGCTCCAGCACGGTTCGATATTTCAGCGCCAGGCTCTCCAGAGCGCATCGAACCAGTGCTCCCTCGGAACTCGGCACTGGTTGGTGGGTTTGGCGGCAGAACCCCTGGATGGCCGCCGGCATGTCGGTCGGATTCATGAAGCGCGCGTCGTCAGGGTCAAGCATTGAGCGCAGCGCCGGCGCAGCTTTGGCCAACCGCACCAGGCGCTCATATTCTGCCTTCCGGCCATTGGCCTCGAAAGCGCGCTTGCATTGCTGCACCAGCCAGAGGCCTGCGATGTTTTTCAGCAAGCGGTAGGTGCCGTCCACCCCGCCCTCGTTGGTCAGGTTGAAGTCGAGCACCCGTTGGGATAGCAGGGCTTTGTGGAGTTCCAGACCCATCAACGACCAGGTACCCGAACTAATGTAGGCCCAGGCGCCTTCGCGCGCTTTAGGGTTCGGCACTGCGGCAACGGCCGAAGCGGTATCATGCGACGCTGGGGCAATCACAGGGATTTTCGTCAGCCCGGTGCGCCCGACTACCGAATCAAGAAGTGGGCCTAGACGTGTTCCTGGCGAAACGACTTTCGGGAGAATTTTGGTTGGCAGGTCCAACTTGTTGAGCAAGCTGTAAGACCAGGCGCCCCTGGTGGGATGAAAGAATTGTGTGGTGGTGGCGTCGGTGAACTCGGCAAGACGCGCGGCACACAGGCACCAATGGAAAAAGTCGGGCATCATCAACAGGCAATCCGCCGCTGCCAGCACGTCCGGGTGGTCTCGCCGCAACGCCAACAACTGGTAAAGGGTGTTCAGCTCCATGAACTGCAAGCCGGTGGCGGCGAAAATCTCCGCGCGCGGCACCCGCCGGAAGGCGCGCTCCATCAGGCCGCGTGTGCGCCCGTCGCGATAGTGATACGGATGGCCCAGCAACTCGTTGGCTTTCGACAGAAGCACGAAATCTACCCCCCAGGTGTCCACGCCCACCGACCGCACAGCGGTGCCGTGGGCGCGCGCGGCCAAGGTAAGGCCGTTCTGAGTTTCCGACCATAAACGCAAAACATCCCACCTCAAGGTGCCGGCGATTTCCACCGGCCCGTTGGCAAAACGATGCAGTTCCTTCAGTCGCATCCGTTTGCCGTTCCAAAGGCCGGCCATCACGCGGCCGCTTTCGGCGCCAAGGTCGATGCCCAGATAACATTGTTCCTTCATTGCCTCGAATCATCGCGAAGCACCAAACCCTCTTGGGGGGTGTCGGAGGCGTAAACCCGTAAGGAGGTGCATAAACGTGGGTTGTTTTTGAGTTCCAACCCGTAAGGTAACCCGTAAGGAGGCGTAAGGAAGCCGTAAGTTCCAAGACTGCCCGGCCCGGATCGAAGCGGCCATAATGAGATTTGCTGCACCAAACCCCAAGCAGCAAGCTTCAAATGCCGCCCTTGTGGTTTGTGGGCTTGTAGCTTCCCTGGTGCTTGGAGTTTGAGGCTTGGTGCTTTCATCGCTTCCGGGATTACGAAATATCCGAGGGTATCCAAAGCTGAAAAGCTCGTAAGCTGAAAAGCTGAAATTGTTAAGCGTTTCAGCGTTTCAGCATTTCAGCATCTCAGCATTTCAGCAGGCCTCGGGTGGTTTACCGGCGGTTGCTGAGAACTTCCCTCTCATAGCGCTTGACCTCCGCCAGCCATGAGTCGCCAGCAGGCACGCCCTTTTGCTCGCAATAAGCATCCCACACCGCCCCGGCAGGCAATGTCTTTGCTTCCTCCTGCAAGGCCAGCCGGGCGGTGTAGTCGCCAGCCATTTCGGCGGCGCGGATGCCCGGCGGCTCCAGCAACGCCACCAGCAACGCTCGGAGCATGTTCCGCACGCCAATCACCCACGCAGCGACACGGTTTATGCTCGCATCAAAATAATCCAGGCCGATGTGGACACGCTTGAGGCAATCATTGGCCACGATCTCACGGGCGATGGCCTGGAGATCATCGGTCAAGGTCACGACGTGGTCGCTGTCCCACCGGACTCCGCGGCTGACGTGCAGTAAAATCTGCGGCAGGAACTGCAGCACGCTGGAGATCTTGTCCGCAATGCTCTCGGTCGGATGATAGTGACCCGAATCCAGCGTGAGCAGCTTCTTGCGCGTGATGGCGTAGCCAAGGTAAAACTCGTGCGAGCCGACCACATAACTCTCCGAGCCAATGCCGAAAAGCTTCGGTTCGACTGAGTCCAGGCTGAGCCGTGGATTGATCGCTTCTGCAAAAATCTCATCCAGCGATTGGGCCAATCGCTCGCGCGGCCCTTGGCGATCTGACGGAGTGTCTTTGTAACCGTCTGGAATCCAAACATTGGTGGTGCAGGCTTTACCGAGGGCTTTGCCGATGGCCGCGCTGATTTTCCGGCAGGCGATACCGTGGTCAATCCAGAATTTGCGAATGTGCCTGTCGCGATGCGCCAGCGTGAAGCCATCCGCGGCCTGCGGGTGGGAAAAGAACGTTGGGTTGAAATCCATGCCCAACCGGTTCTGCTTCGCCCAATCCATCCAGCCTTTGAAGTGCTCAGGCGCAACCTCATTCCGGTCCACGCGCTTGCCTCTGGTTTCGGCATAGGAAGCATGCAGATTCAACCTGTGCGTGCCCGGAATCAGAGAGAGGGCCGCCTCAAGGTCCGCCCGCAACTCGTCCGGCGTGCGCGCTTTGCCCGGATAATTTCCTGTCACCGCCAGCCCACCCCCAAGTCCAGCCCCGTGAGAGATAGTCTTCCTCCCAGCCGCCGCTCTCGGCCATTCCTCTCTCACGGGGCCAGCCCCGGTGTTTTCGAACCCACCCACGTCATCCCCTTGCCAGCAATGAAGGGAAATCGGGACCTTGGCGAGTTGAGCCAGAGCTTTGTCAACATTCACACCCCGTTCAACGTAGGCTTCCTTCGCCAGCTCAAACGCGCGGCTGATGTGCTTGTTGGGCTTCTGCATAAAACCAAGAGACTCGATTCTGGGCAGCAGATTATTCAGACGCGCTCTTTGAGTCGTTGGCCGGCGGAGCGACCCTCACCTCCAGCTTGCGCGCGCGCAACGCTTCCACCAACTCGGCCGGAGCAGCGTGGTCGGTCACGACCGTGTCCACGCAATCCAAGCCACAAAGGGGCAGCATAGACCGCCGACCCAACTTTGTGTGGTCGAAACAGAAGATGACTTTTTGGGCGGCGTTGATCATCGCGCGCTGAATGTCGATCAATAGTCCGTGAGAGTTGGTTATTCCTTCAAGTGAAATGCCGCCGGCGCTCATGATGGCGATATCCGCGTGAATCCTGGAAAAGGCCTCGACCGCCAGCGGGCCCACCAGCACACCGAGGCGCGGATAGACCACGCCCCCCGAAACGACCACTTCCAACCGGTTTGCCGAGGCAAACAGATTGGCCACGGGCAGAGAATTGGTGATGATCTGCGGCGCCTTGCTCTCAAGGTAGCGTGCGACATGATAGACCGTAGTCCCGGCATCAAGAATGACGCTTCGATTTGCTGGTATGAGCTGAGCGCAAGCACGTCCTATGGCTTCCTTTTCTTCCAGTTGGTGAGTGTCCCGGGCAGTGAACGTAAACTCATCCGAACGCGGATTCACGATACGAGCGCCGCCATGTGTGCGCTGAACCATACCGCCGGCCTCCAGGATCGTTAAATCGCGACGCACGGTCGAAAGGGATGCGTCCACCTGTGCAGCGATCTCCTCAAGTGACGCAAACTCAACCTTTTGCACGTACTCCCCAATCCGATGTTGGCGCTCTTCCGGCTGCATCGAAGCCCGAACATGATATATTTTGAAGTATTTTGCAAGATTTATTTGACAATCTTCCAAAATATGTCAACATTGAGCACTGTTATGGTTGAAACTAGTCCACCGCGAAGCTGGGCTCAAGCAGGCAGTGGGGACGCCTACCCTACTCTGCATCGAGCGGTGGTTGAACACATGGTTCGCCAGGCGGTTTATCAACGCCTCGGCAAGCCGCTGCCTAGACCTGCTGTCGCGCCAAATCCTCTGGTCGTCAACGTCAGTGCGCGGCATTGCCACCTGACTGCGGAGGCAGTCGAAACTCTCTTTGGCCAAGGGCACCAGTTGACAGCGCACAAGTGGCTTTATCAGGACGGACAATTCGCCGCCAAAGAGACACTCACCTTGATAGGTCCGCGCAGCCGCGTGATCTCCAACCTCCGCATTTTGGGACCATGCCGCAGTTTGAATCAAGTTGAACTGGCCTATACCGACGGCATCGCGCTTGGATTCGATTTGCCTCTGCGCCTGTCCGGCAACGTCAAGGGCACGTTGGGCTGCATGTTGATGGGGCCGGCTGGCTTCTTCGAAATGAATGAAGGGGTCATCCGCGCCTTGCGCCACGTGCACATGTCTCCCGACGATGCGGCCTTTTATGGCGTCGAAGGCGGTGAGGAAATG
>Ga0137384_10003459_pt1 | contig 12565 bp, 9 predicted proteins | sample SagtaG_2_FD_104922 | JGI IMG/M metagenome (GOLD analysis project Ga0137384, IMG submission 104922) | Vadose zone soil microbial communities from Sagehorn Ranch, Mendocino, California, USA - Sage2_R_60_16 metaG | ecosystem: Environmental > Terrestrial > Soil > Vadose zone | place: USA: California... | reverse complement strand
GAAGCGGTGCAAAAGATCGTGACCAGCCAGAACGGTGCCATCACCAAAACTGAATTGATGGGGAAACGGCAGCTCGCTTACGAAATCAACCACAAGCGAGAAGGCACTTATGTGCTCCTGGAGATCCAAGGCTCGGGAGCCGAGATTGCTGAACTCGAACGCCGCATGCGAGTTAACGATCGCATCTTGCGATACATCACGGTAAGGGTCGATGAAGATCGCCGGCGTGCGGACAAACTAAAGGAGCGGAGAGCGCGCAAAGCCGCGAAGCGCGCGACGGCGCCGAAGCAGCGTGAATCTGCGCCGCCGGGAGGCGCGGAAGAGGAAGACTACGCGGCCTGAGGGCGTGGACCGGACGGGATAAAGGAAAAGAATATCTATGTCGACAAATTACGAAGATCGCGATTTTGGGTTCGAGCGCGAGTACGAGCGAGCCGGCGGCCCCATGGGACGGGGAGGCCGCCGCATGCAACGGCGCAAGTCGTGCCGCTTCTGCATCGATAAAGTCGATCTAATCGACTTTAAGGATGTGAAGCTTCTGCAGTCGTACATTCCCGAGCGCGGGAAAATTCTTCCGCGCCGAATCTCTGGCGCCTGCGCCACACACCAACGCATGCTGGCAGAGGCAATCAAGCGCGCGCGCAATATTGCTTTTCTGCCTTATGCGGCGGATTAGCTGTTCCCCTCTCCCGCTGGGAGAGGGGCCAGGGGTGAGGTATAGAAAAAGAGATTCGTCTTACTAAACCCTCTTCCCAGCCCTCCCAAATGGAGAGCGAGAACTCGAACGGAGTAATAATTAGATGGGACATAAACAGGTTCTACTACGCGAAGATATTGATAATCTCGGCGCTCGGGGCGAAATCGTGCGGGTGAAGGCAGGCTATGCTCGGAATTATCTTCTGCCGCGCAGCCTGGCGGTCGAAGCGACGGCAAGCAACGTCAAACAGATCGAATCGGAACGCGCGGCGCTTTTAAAACGGGAGGCGAAAGAGCGTTCGAGCGCCGATGGGCAAGCCGATCAACTGCGCGGCATGACGCTGAATTTTGAAAGAAAAGTCGGCGAAGAAGGCGTGCTCTATGGTTCGGTTACCTCGATGGACATCGCCCACGCTCTAAAGGATCGCGGTTACGAAATCGATCGCCGCAAAATCGTTCTGCGCGAACCCATCAAGCGATTCGGAAATTACACTGTGCCGGTGCGTTTGCATCGCGAAGTCACGGTGGAATTGCCAATTAGCGTTTTGGGTGAAGGCGGAGTCGCAGTACAGCCGCCTCAACCTGAAGCTGCGGGCAATGAAGTATTGGAACCAGGTGGCGAAAGCAACGAGTGATATACGCTTCATCGGTGTTCAAATAAAACAGAGCCTGACTGTGAAGCGGTCAGGCTCTTATTGTATAGTTTCTGCGCGATGATCGAATTCTTTCTTGTGCCGCAATTAGCTTCATAGCGTTTCGGGTTTTAATCAATGGCCACCCCAAATCCTATTCGTGATCCGCTTCTGGAACGGCCTCTTCCGAGCAGTCCCGACAGCGAACGCGCAATTCTTGGTTCGATCATTTTGGATAATTCATTGATTGCCCAGGCAGTCGAATTACTCAAGGCCGACGATTTGTATGTGCCCTCAAACAGGCGCATTTTCCAGTCGATGATTGCTTTGTTCGAACGCGGTTCGGAAATCAACCCGATTCTAATCGCTGAAGATCTAAGGCGCGATAACTCGCTCGATTCTGTCGGCGGTGTGATCTTTTTGACGAACCTGACCTACGGCCTGCCGCATGTGACGAGCGTTGCGCCGTACGCGAAAGTCGTCCGCGGCAAGTCTTTGTTGCGCCAGCTCGTGAAGGTCGCAAACAAAATTACCAGCGAAGCTCTCGAAGAAGAAGATGAGCCGCCAATCATTCTCGATCACGCCGAGCATGCGATCTTTGCGCTGGCCGACGAGCGTATTCGGCAGGGCTTTCAACATATTAAGGAGCCGGCTGAACGAGTTCTGGAAAAGGCTGAGTCAGTCGAGCACAGAGACCTGGTTGTCACCGGAGTGCCGACGGGATTTCGCGGACTTGATTCGCTGACATCCGGCTTTCAAAAGCAGGACTTCGTCGTCATCGCCGCGCGGCCTTCGATGGGAAAAACCAGCCTGGCTTTGACTCTGGCGCAGCACGCCGCGGTGCAGCACAAAGCCGTTGTCGGAATTTTCTCGCTGGAAATGTCCGCCGAGTCCCTGGCTACGCGCATGCTGTGCTCGGAAGCCAACGTCGACGCCTCGAAGTTTCGCAGCGGCTATCTTTCAAATGAAGAATGGTCACGCCTGGGAAAAGCGCTGGGCAACCTTGCTGACGCGCGTATCTTTATTGATGACACGCCGGCGATTTCGGTCCTGGAAATGCGCGCCAAAGCACGGCGGTTGGCCACTGAGCAAAAGCAACTCGACATGATTGTAGTTGACTATTTGCAGCTGATGTCCGGATCGACCAAACGTTTCGAATCGCGGCAGCAGGAGGTCTCGCAAATATCGCGCGAGTTGAAAGCTCTCGCGAAGGAATTGAACGTGCCGCTGGTCGCCCTCTCGCAGCTGTCCCGCGCTCCTGAGAATCGAACAGATCATCGCCCCCAACTTGCAGACCTGCGCGAGTCAGGAGCGATCGAACAGGACGCCGATCTGGTCGCCTTCATTTACCGCGAAGAACAATACAAGCGTACCGACGAAAACAAAAATATCGCTGAGTTGATCGTTGCTAAGCAGCGCAACGGTCCTACGGACACTGTTTATCTCGCCTTCCTCAACCAATTCGCGCGCTTCGCCGACCTCGATAAGGAGGCGCTCGGTGGTTATCTCTCGCGATTCGATCGCTCTCGCGGCGCGCGCATCGACCGCGGCGGCGACGGGTTCTAGTTAGCACCTCCCGGCCTTTTCTGTCTTCCCCAAATTGTGATTGACTGGTAGACCTATCGTGACTCTCGAAGATCAACTTGCCGGGCGCCGTCCGACATGGGCGGAGATCGACCTCGATGCGTTGGCCGCTAATTATCGTCTGATTCGCGATCGTGTGGCTCCGGGGGTGAAAGTGCTAGCGGCAGTCAAGGCAAACGCTTACGGACATGGCGCGATCGAGTGCGCTCGACGCCTCGAGTCGGAAGGAGTTGATTGGTTCGGCGTCGCGTTGCCGGAAGAGGGAATCGAGCTAAGACAAGCCGGTATCACAAAACCGGTTCTGTGCCTCGGAGGCATTTGGAACGGTCAGGAGCGAGCCTGCCTGCAGTTTAAGCTGACGCCCGTTGTCTATCGCGGCGATATCGTCCAATCGCTCGATCGCGCCGCGAACGAGATGGGTTTAATAGCTGACGCGCATGTGAAGATTGATACCGGAATGGGAAGGCTCGGTGTGCGTCCCGATTCAGTAAGCGAGTTTTGCGAAGGCCTCGGAGAATTCAAGAACGTGCGCATTGACGGTTTGATGACGCACCTGGCGGCGGCTGATGATGATGCGCACGAGCAATTCACCAAAGCTCAACTGGATCGATTTCAAGCAGCCGTGACGCTCTTTCGTGATCGAGGATTCACTCCAACGTTCATTCATGCAGCAAATTCCGCGGCGGCCTTTGGCTTTAAGCAATCCTGGGGAAATATGATTCGGCCCGGCGGTACCCTCTACGGTTTTTCGCGAGACGTATTGCCGCCGCATGTTGACCCGCCGCCCTTGCGCCCGGTCATGAGTCTGCACTCACGGATTGTTCTGCTCAAGAAAGTTCCGAAAGGCGAAAAGCTGGGCTATGGCTGTACTTTTGAAACTCAACGCGACTCAATGATCGCGACTATTCCAATCGGCTACGACGACGGTTATTCGCGGGCCTTGTCGAACCGCGGCCGGGTAATCGTCCGCGGCAAGTTTGTCCCGGTGGTTGGCCGTGTCTCCATGGATTTGACGCTAATCGACGTTACTGACGTTCCAGAAGCCTCGCTTAATGACCATGTAACATTAATAGGCCGGGATGGCGATTTATCGATCACTGCTGAAGACATCGCTGAAACCATCGGCACCATTTCTTACGAAGTAACCTGCGGCATTAGTGGGCGCGTGCCGCGGAAATACGTAAGCAGTAAGCAGTAAGCAGTAAACAGAAAGCAGAAGGCAGAAGGCAGAAAGCAGAAAGCAGGGAGGTTCCGAAGATTCCGCGAAGCGGACTATTGAAATACGAGATTTAATCGCAGAGACCGCGTAGCGGATGACAGAAAACCAGGATGGGTCAAAACCTCAATGTACAAGTTACCGACGGCGAGAGCGTCACGGCGTTGCTCTACGCTGCGAACAGGAGTAATCGCAAAGGTCTAACCATCATCCTCGGTCATGGCGCCGGCGCCAATCAGTTGAGCGGCTTCATGCGGATGGTCGCCGGCGGTTTAGCAGGCCGCGGCTTTGATGTCATCACTTTCAACTTTCTTTACAGTGAGCGAGGACGCCGGCTGCCTGATGCAAAACCGAAGCTGGAATCATGTTATCTGGCCGTGATTGAAGCGGCCCTCAAACATAAAAAGCTGAAGGGAAATCGTCTCGTAATTGGTGGCAAATCAATGGGCGGCCGGATTGCTTCACAAGTCGCGGCCGCACTTTCAGATCCCAGGTCAGATATTTCGAAACAGGCTTCGAGATCAATAGAGATCGATGGTCTCGTCTTTCTCGGTTACCCGTTGCATCCTCCGGGCAGGCCGGAAAAGTTGCGTGCGGAGCACTTAAAAGACATTCGCGTGCCCATGTTGTTTGTGCAAGGCGCGCGCGATACCTTCGGCGCGCCCGATGAAATTCGCACGGTGATGAAACAGCAGCGCTTCAAGGGAGAGATCTTTCCGATCGAAAGCGGCGATCATTCTTTTAAAGTTCCCAAAAGCTCGTCCGTGCCGCAACAGCAAGTCTACGAGCTGGCGATGGACGAGATCGCGAACTGGCTGGCCCAGTAAACCAGCGCCTCAGGCAACAATCTCTGCCTTTCCAGCCTCACTGCAAAACGAAATTGTAAGTAATCACGCCCTGCACCTTAACCGCCTGCCCATTCAGCACCGTGGGCGTGAAGCGCGCGCGCATAGCGGCGTCTTTCGAACTTGCCCTTAGCAATGGATGGCCCGAGACTACTTGCGCTGAGATCACTCGGCCCTGTTCATCGACCAGAATTTGCACATTGACTGCTCCTTGAATGCGAATTTGTCTGGCCATTGTAGGATATGCCGGCTGGGGCAGGCTGACCGCTTTTGAAACGAGCAGTCGTGATGAGACTATCTCAGTCTTTGTTTTGACAGGCCTGGGCGCCGGCGGAGGTGTTGTCTCAACATGTACAATTACCGGGCCCGTTCCGCCTCCAGTACAGGTTGGGCACGCTGTTGAATTATCCAATTGGGGACCAGCGGCATTCACAATGTTTCGACCGATTAGGGCATTTGGCGGCGCTGGTGGAATTAACACAGGCGCTGTGCTGACAGCCGCCGGGGGCGTGTGAGGATTGCTGACGCTCTCGTAAAGAATCGGCCGAGTAGTTTGCGATCCAGTCTTGATGTTATTTGCAGCCGGTGGCGTTCGATGTGGTGGTTGCGGATCGACGTGAACCGTCACCGGCGGCACCCAGGAAAGTAACGCCAGATCGCCATTTTGCGCATCAAGCCGGGCGTCATAAGCATAGATGCTCGCGATGCCGGCCACGAAAAACAACAGGCCATAAGCGGCCGTAGTTGCCAGAAGAAATCGCCCGCGCCGCTTGAATTCCCGGACGTGCGACTGGGACTCGATCAGGTTATTAAACATCTCCAGCTCCTCCTTTGTGACCGGTGCCGTCGGGTCGAAGAAGCTGAGAGGTTAGACAACCCAAACGCTGCGGTTGTTCCCATGCATAAAGTCCAATGTCCAAAGTCCAAAGTCCAAAGTCCGAAGTCCCAAGTCCAAGCACAAAGCACGTATCTGACTTTGAGACTTTCACGTATTTCCTTTACGATGATCGCCGCCTTTCAAATCTATTTTCGGGAGCAGCAGTTTATGGCCACAGCACTCGGGGTACAGGAGCAACTAAATCCGTTCGAGATCGCGAAGCAGCAATTCGATCGCGCGGCGGATTATCTGGAACTGGAAGAATCAATGCGCAACGTTCTGCGGAACGCGAAGCGGCAATTGATTGTCTCGATTCCGGTGAAAATGGATGGCGGTGAAACAAAGGTCTTTGAAGGTTACCGCGTCCAACACAACATCGCGCGCGGTCCCGCAAAAGGCGGCATTCGTTATCACCCCAATGTGACGCTCGACGAAGTTAAGGCATTGGCTTCGTGGATGACCTGGAAATGCGCGACGGTCAACATTCCTTACGGTGGCGGCAAAGGCGGTGTGGTTTGCGATCCCAAAAGTCTTTCAAAGAATGAACTTGAAAGGCTGACTCGCCGCTACGCGTTTGAGATTGCGCCGATCATCGGCCCGGATCGAGACATTCCGGCACCTGATGTTTACACCGATTCGCAAACAATGGCCTGGATCATGGACACGCTCTCGATGGTGCGGGGACATACTGAGCTCGGAGTCGTCACCGGTAAGCCGCTGTCGCTCGGAGGCTCGCAAGGCCGTCATGAGGCCACAGCGCGCGGAGCGCTTTATGCCTTGCGCGAAGCCTGCAAAGTAAAGGGACTGAACTTGAAAGGCGCGCGAGTGGCCGTGCAGGGCTTTGGTAATGCCGGATCGATTATCGCGCGGCTCGTCGCGCAGGACGGTGGGCGCGTGGTGGCTGCGTGTGACTCCCGCAGCGGTATTGTTTCCGAAAGCGGATTGGATATACAGGCGGCATTGAAACACAAAGAAGAAACCGGCGCGCTTTATGGTTTGCCAGGCGCAAAAGAGATCGCCTCAGACGATGTGCTCGAAGTGGATTGCGACGTCCTTTGCCCGTCTGCGCTGGAAAACAGTATCACTCTGAGTAACGTCGGCCGCGTCAAAGCGAAGATCATTGCCGAATTGGCGAATGGGCCGACCACACCGGGCGCCGATCGCGTGCTCGAAGACAATGGCGTGCTCTTGATTCCCGACATTTTGGCAAACGCGGGAGGCGTAACTGTCAGCTACTACGAATGGGTGCAGGACCAATATTCTTTCTTCTGGAGCGAGCGACGCATCAATCAAACTCTCGAGGAAACGATCGGAGATGCATTCAATAAAGTCCATCAGACCGCTTCGCGTTATGGTGTCGACATGCGCACCGGCGCTTACATTCTGGCGGTTGGGCGCGTGGCGGAAGCGACGAGTGTGAGAGGGATATTCCCTTAGGAAAAGCGGTCTTAGTACTTTGGACTTTGTATTTTGGATTTCCCGGGCAAGTGGCGTGCTGACATCTGATCTAAGTAAGACGGAAAGACAAAGCACCAGGCACGAACTTCATGTCCGACACAGATTTGTTGTGGTTTTGGTGCGCCGGCATCGACGGCGCTTTGGATGGTCCTCACCGCATGAACGTCCAAAGCGGTGTCTCCCGATGAATCGGGATTGCCACCGCGCCCCCAAAAGGTAAATGCCGAAACAATCAAACACCACCTTCATTTGCCAGAACTGCGCGTACGAATCTCGCAAGTGGTTGGGCAAGTGTCCCGAATGCGGCGAATGGAACTCGCTGGTTGAAGAGCGTGTGGTCAGGACCAAAAAAGGCGCGGGCCGAAACAGTTTTCGTTTGCGCGAAGCAAGGGCTGTTGCCTACAGCGAGATCGAATCGCAGGACGATGTGCGGATTCCTTCTGGGGTGACCGAATTCGATCGCGTGTTAGGCGGCGGAATTGTTCCGGGCACGCTCGTCCTGCTCGGCGGCGATCCGGGAATCGGCAAGAGCACACTGTTGCTTCAGGTGGCCGACAAACTCAGCGCTAATGATGTTTCCGTACTTTATGTTTCCGGCGAAGAGTCTGAGCGACAGATAAAGTTGCGCGGTGAGCGGCTCGGCGTCAAAGCGCCAAATCTCTTGCTGCTGCCCGAAACCAACCTCGAAAATATCTTTCGCGAGATCGAGCGAGTCCAGCCCGGCGCGATTGTGGTTGATTCGATCCAGACTACTTTTTCATCCGAGATCGAATCGGCGCCCGGCTCGGTGTCGCAAATTCGCGAAGTTGCCGCGCAATTCCTTTTGCTGGCGAAGAATCGCGGGATTCCCGTTTTCCTGATCGGCCACGTCACGAAAGAAGGATCGATTGCCGGCCCGCGCGCGCTCGAGCACATCGTGGATACCGTTCTCTATTTCGAAGGCGAGCGGCATCACAATCATCGCATCGTGCGGGCGACGAAGAATCGCTTCGGCGCCGCCAATGAAGTTGGAGTGTTCGAAATGACGAACTCAGGCCTGGCCCCGGTGGCAAACCCTTCGCAGATGTTTTTGGAAGAACGGCCGGTCGATGCTGCGGGCTCAGTAGTCACCGCGTGCATGGAAGGGACGCGGCCGCTGCTCGTGGAAATTCAGGCCCTGGTTTCGAGTTCGAAATATGGCACGGGACGCCGTATGACCCAGGGCGCGGATCAGAATCGAGTGGCGCTTCTGGTTGCTATGCTGGAAAAGCGCATTGGGATGCAATTACTTGGCGATGACGTTTTTGTGAATATCGCAGGCGGGTTGGAAGTTGACGAACCCGCAGTCGATCTGGGACTGGTAACGGCGATTGCTTCGAGCTTTCGCAATCAATCGATCGATCCGCACACCGCTGTGTTTGGTGAAGTGGGGTTGACGGGCGAGGTTCGCGGCGCGACGCAGGCGCCAGTGCGCGCGCGGGAAGCGCAGGCGCTCGGATTTAATCGAATTGTAATGCCGGCATCGAATACTAAGGGACTTGAACGTTTGCTCGGGACCCGGGTGGTTGGCGTGCGATCGGTTGAAGATGCTTTGGCCGAATTATTCTGAGCAGTTGAAATCCCTTCTAATTATGAATCACAGACTCGTAATAGTTACGATAGCCGTTGCGCTTTTTTTTACTCTTTCGTTTCATTCCCTCGCTCAGAAATCAAAACCTCGAGATCGCGATGACCGCCGTGAAGAGCGAGAAGATCGCGAAGATCAGCAACCCCGCCCTCAGAAGCCTCTCAATCAATCCTTGTCCGGTCGATCAAATGACAGCGATCAGGCGCGCGAAGTTGACGACCCGGCCGAAGAAGAAGAATTGAATCGCGAGCTGTGGGAATTCGCGAAGCAAACGCCCTACGAATCGATGCTGACTTACGTTGCTGCCGAGCAGCGAAAATCGCGAGCGACCCAAACCGCGGAAGTGGAATTGCCGAACGGTTGGCGCATTGCTCCGGCCGGCAACCAGGTCGAAGTGGGCCACCTTCCGTATGAAGCCGTGCCATTTGCCGGCAAGTTGGTCGTGCTCGATACCGGTTATTACTACAAAGAGCCGCAGGAAGTGTCGATAGTTGACACCGCGTCGGGAAGAGTAACCAGGACCCTGCACATTCAATCATTGTTTCCGAGCGGCGTGGTCAACCTGGACGGAGATCTCTACATCAGCGGCGGATTTGACGAGAAAGTGTATCGAGTCGATCGTGAATTCGACATCGTGCGTGAGTACGCGGTGAGAGGCTTTGTGGGCGGATTGGCCGAAGTCGACGCGGATCATCTAGCCGTTTTGAATATGGCCGCGAAGAACGGGGCGGGAAATTTTGCCGCCGGAAGACTTGTCATTCTCAACACCAGGAATGGAAATATCGAAAGGGAAACCCCTGTTGGCTATTTTCCTTACGGCGTTCGCAATATCAATGGAAAGTTCTATGTCACCCTGCTCGGAGAAAACAAACTGCTCGTGTATTCGCCGGAGCTGAAGTTAGTGACGAGTATCGATGTCGGCCGCACGCCGCAACAAATGTGCAGTGACGGAAGCGCTCTTTATGTGGTTAACACCGGCTCTGACAGTTTGTCTGTTGTTGATACCCGGACGAATCGCCTCGCTTCAACGATTTCGCTGGCCTCTCGGAACACGAACTTCGGGGCCGCGCCCACGTCGTGTGCGGCCACCTCAAATCGAATTTACGTCACGCTTGCCGATACAAATTCTGTCGCCATTCTAAACAAGCAAACTCGCCGGCAGGTGGGTGCTATCCCGACCGGTTGGTACCCAACGAAAGTTTTGACGGAGGGCAGCCAACTCCTGGTGCTGAACGCAAAGGGAATCCATGCGCGCCGGCCAAACCCGAACGGGCCGAAGGGAGCCGGGCCCAGTCGCGTGCCTGAGTATGTTTTGAATTTACTCAGGGGAAGCGTTTCCGTTATTTCGCTGGCCGATTTGCAAAGTCACTCGCCGGAGTGGTCACAGCAGGTTATGAACGCATCGCCGGCATTCGATCCGCGCCGGGCCCTAAAACTGGCGATTCGCCACGTTTTTTACATTATCAAGGAAAATCGCACTTACGATCAGGTGCTTGGGGATCTCAAACGCGGAAACGGCGATCCGAAATTGGCGATCTTCGACGAAAGCATATCGCCGATTCATCACCAACTGGCGAAGCAATTCGTAACACTCGACAATTTTTTCTGCAACGGCGAAATCAGCGTGCTGGGCCACAGTTTCACCACCAGCGGTTATGCCAGCCCTTTTATCGAATGGTTTGGAAATGTCACCTATTCAAACCGTTGGAAGGGTTATCCGTACGGCATGGTACCCGCGATGACTTCGCCGGCTTATCTTTGGGACCGGCTTGACGAAAAGAACGTTGATTATCGCATCTACGGCGAGAACTATTTTCTGTTCACGCGCGCCTATCGAATCTTCACCGATCTATACGGCGCCGACGCTGAACTAACCAGAAAGTATTATGCGAAAACAATCGCGGCTTCGGCGGGCGAAGATCGCGGCACAGAATTCAATGAACTGGCGAGCCCGTATGCCGGCCGGGCCGATACGCGCGAACACGCATACCAACTTCTCGGCGATCCAGTATTCGACAGCCGGCTGTCAATGTTTCTGACGGGCGACTACAGTTTCGCCGCGGAGCTGAAGCGCGATGAACGGCTCCGCCGCCGTTTTGCCGACTATTTGTATCACTACCCGTTCAGCTTTCGATCGTGGGACTTGAAGACGTCGGATTTGGATCGCGTGCGCGAATGGAAAAAAGATTTCGAGACGCAATTGAAGCTCGGCCATGTCGCGCAGCTTCATTACATCTGGCTGCCAAACGATCATACTGATGGCGCGAATAAGAAGATTCTCGACGCCTTTCAATTCATGGCCCAGAACGATACCGCGCTTGGTCGCGTCATTGAGACAATTGCCCGGAGTTCAATCTGGAAGCAATCGTTGATTTTTGTTGAAGAGGATGACGCCCAGAACGGTCCGGATCATGTCGATGCGACGCGTACCATCGCGTTCGCGGCGGGGCCCTACGTCAAGCGCGAGGCGCTGGTGAGCGACAGATACGATCAGCTAAGCATGCTGCGGACGATTGAAATCCTATTGGGACTGAAGCCGCTGAATCTGACTGATGCCGTCGCAGTCCCAATGTTTGGGATCTTCACCGACAAACCGAACTTTGAACCTTTTGTTGCCGTACCGCCGTCCAATCGATTGGCAGAAGCAGATCGGGAACGCGATCGAGCTCTCACGCGGTGATCATGACGGAAGCCCGAGTGTCAGAGAGGGCAATTATCAACCGTGAAAATCACGGCCCAGTCACGCCTTGATTACGCTCGAGCTTCTGACTCTTCGTTCTCGTAACCGTGCGCTTTAGCCTTCCAAGCCATCGCGAACAGAAGCGAACCCAGTGCGGCGACGATAATCAATCCTTTGAAGGCGACGTTCCAACCGTAATACTGTACTAACGCTCCGAGACCCCAACCGGAAAGCACCGTGCTTGCATACCCGAAGATGCTCGTGAGTCCGATCGCCGTCGCAGCTGCCCGTTTCGTTGCCAGATTCGCCGCCGTAACCGCTAACAAGCACTGTGGCCCATAAATAAAGAAACCCGCCGCCGCCAGTATTCCAGCCATCAATATTTCCGACTGCACCGAAATTTTCCAAAACACGAAGATCGAAACGCCGGCGAGCAACATGTAGACAAAGCAAACGCGGACCGCGCGGCCGCGTAAAAATCGATCCGTGATCCAGCCGCCGAACAGCGCGCCCAGCAATCCGCCAAACTCAAATCCGGCGACCATCCAGGCCGCATGCGCGATCTTGATGTGCTTGGCCTGTGTCAGCATTGTCGGTCCCCAATCAAGCACTGCATAACGAATGATGTAGACAAAGAAATTAGCGATCGAAACGATCCAGATGTATTTGTTGCGAAAGACGTGCTCGATTACAAAGGCGTTGAAGTTTTCCTTTGCTTCGCGTTCCTGCGATTCGTGATGCGTGCCTTCGACTTCCGGCAGGCCAACGCTCGGAGGTGTATCCGGAAGCGTAAACCAAAGAAACGCGGCGCAAACCAAAGCAATCGCCGCCGGCACGAAGAAACAGATTCGCCAGCCGAATACCACGAGATAACCGCAGAGTATCAGAATTACCGCGCCGCCGATCGGATGCGAGATATTCCAGAGCGACATCTTTGTCGCCAGTTGTTTTGGCGAGAACCAGTGCGTGAT
>Ga0137384_10003454_pt1 | contig 12575 bp, 11 predicted proteins | sample SagtaG_2_FD_104922 | JGI IMG/M metagenome (GOLD analysis project Ga0137384, IMG submission 104922) | Vadose zone soil microbial communities from Sagehorn Ranch, Mendocino, California, USA - Sage2_R_60_16 metaG | ecosystem: Environmental > Terrestrial > Soil > Vadose zone | place: USA... | reverse complement strand
GGAAGAGTGAGCGCGGGGTCCGCGGCGAATGCCATCCCGGATGACGGCGTGGTCGAGGGAACCGTGCGCTGCCTCGATGACCAGGCCTGGCACGCGGCGCCTGACCTGCTCAAGGCGCTGCTCGAATCCGTCTCAAGCGCCTACGGCGTGCTGGCGGAGCTGACCTACCTGCGGAACGTGCCGCCGACTGTCAACGAGTCCGTGTCCACGGCGATGATCGAGGCGGCCGCCGAGCGGGTGCTCGGTCCCGACGCGTGCACCCCTGCCCCGCAGAGCCTGGGCGGGGAGGACTTCGCCTGGTACCTGGAGTCGGTGCCCGGGGCGCTCTGCAGGCTCGGCTCCCGCCGGCCGGGATCGGACGATGACTTCGACATTCACCAGCCGGCCTTCGACGTGGACGAGCGGGCCATCGATGTTGGCGTCCGGCTGATGGCGGCGACCGCGCTCACGGCGATCTGCGGCGATGCGGCCGCAACAGATTCGCTGCCCGGCGGCGTGAGCGCCTGACCGCTGCCTGGCGCGGGCCAGCGGACGCCGGGCCAGATACCGGTGTGGTATCGCGCTGCCGTGCGGGGTTCAGCCACGCCGGACAGGGACTTAGAGTGAGCTAACGCGGGCGGCGCCGAGGCGGTGCCGCCGGGCGAGTCACGGGAGTTCACCGGCGTGTCAACACAGCAGGAACCAGCCCGCCCGGGCGGCGGACCGGACGGCGGCGGCACCGCCGCGGCCCGCGGCGGCCCCGCCGCGCCCGGCACGAGCAAGGTATTCCGGCTGCCCGGGCCCGTCGCGCTGTGGTGGGCGTGGGTCGTCTTCGCCGTCGTCAACCTGGCCGATCTTGCCATTCAGGGGCACGACAGGGCGTCTGCCCAGATCGCCATCGGCCTGCTGGCCATCACCGGCGTGGTGTACGCGTGCGCGCTCCGGCCGCGGGTCATCACCGACGCCGACGGCATCGCATTGCTGAACCCGATCCGCGACTGCCGGGTGCCGTGGGGCCTGGTCAGCGATATCTACCTGGGCGAGTCCGTTCAGGTGCACTGCTCGCCAGGGGCGGCGGCCAAAGTCCAGGTGCTGCATAGCTGGGCGCTGTACGCCCCGCGCCGCTCCAGGCTCAGGGCCGAGGTTCGCGGCAGTCGCTGGGAACGGAACCTGGCAAGCCGGCCGAGCGGCTACGGGCGGATGCCGGCCGAGGCGCGCGAGGCGGCGAAGCAGACCACGGTGCAGCTGATGGCCAGGGAGATCAAGAACATGGCGAGTCAGGCTCGCGAGCGCGGCGCTGCCGGCGGCGCGGTCGTGCGCAGCTGGGCGTGGTCGTCGCTGGCGGCGATCGGCGTGCCCGCGTTTGCGCTCGCCCTGGTAATCGCGATCGGCTAGCCTGCCGCCAGCGGAGCGCCGGGCCGCGCGCGGACTTGACGCCGCTTCGCTGCGGGCGCGGATCGGGACTTCCTCGCGGCCGGCGCTCAGCCGATCGAAGTGCAGGGCCGCGTCCTCAGGCACCTGACGTAGTCGGCTGGCGCTCCCGCGGTTTCTGCCGCGTCGGCCATGATGCCGAGATAGCGCGCGGATGGCAGCCCGCCCTCGTAGTCGTTCAGCACGTACAGCCAGGCCAGGACCTCGCCGTCCAGCGTCGTTACCCGGACCCTGAGCTTGCGGTAATAGCCGATCGTCGCGCCGTCCCAGCTGTCCAGGGCCCGTTCGTCGGCTTCGGACAGCTCATAGAGCACGACGAATACGCGCTCGTCGGCGTCCTCGACCACGGTTCCGAGTGCGCCCTCCCAGCCGATGTCCTCGCCGCCGAAGGTGAGCCGCCACCCCTCCAGCCAGCCGGTGCCTTGCCGCGGCGAATGCGGGCAGCGTTCTGCCATCTGCGCCGGATTCATGTTGCTGCCGTATGCGGCATACAGCTCCACGGGGCATTAGCGTACGAGCCTTGGCGGCCGCGTGCGGCCTGACCCGCCGGGGACCCCGGCCTCGACCTCGTGCCGGATGCCGGGATGCTGGGAGCGTGCGGCGGGCCCGGACGCATCAAGGAGAATGAGGCACCGGGATGCGGGGTGCGGCGGGCCTGGACCCATCAAGCAGAATGAGGCACCGTGAGCCAGCCGCATGCGAAGGTCGTCATCCTCGGCGGCGGGCCGGGGGGATACGAGGCGGCCCTGGTCGCCGCGCAACTCGGCGCCGAGGTCACCGTGGCGGAGCGGGACGGCCTGGGCGGCGCGTGCGTGCTCAGCGACTGCGTGCCGTCGAAGACGCTGATCGCCACTTCCGGCCTGATGGCCGCCCTGGACGGATCAGCCGGGCTCGGCATCCGGCTGGACGGAGCCGGGCCAGCGCCAGCGGGCACCGCGGGAACCGGCCGGGCAGTGGTGGACGCGCCGCGGCTCTACGCCAGGGTGCGTGCCCTGGCCCGCGCGCAGTCCGCCGACGTCACCGGCCGGCTGGCGGCCGAGGGAATCGAGGTGCTTGCCGGGACGGGCAGGCTGGCCGGCCCGCGGACAGTCGCCGTCGGTGACCGCGAGATCAGCGCGGACATCGTGCTGATCGCCACCGGCGCGCGGCCGCGGCTCCTGCCGGGTGCCGTGCCCGACGGGGACCGCGTGCTGACCTGCCGCCAGCTGTACGATCTCGGCGAGCTGCCCGGCGAGCTCGTGGTTGTCGGCTCGGGGGTCACCGGCGCCGAGTTCGCCAGTGCGTACCAGGCGCTCGGCTCGCGGGTCACGCTGGTCTCGTCGCGGGACAGGGTGCTGCCGCACGAGGACGCGGACGCCGCGGTGGTGGTCGAGGAGGTGTTCCGGCGGCGCGGCATGACCGTGCTCGGCCGGTCCAGGGCCACCGAGGTCAGGCGGACCGCGGGCGGCGTGGCCGTGCTGCTCGCAGACGGCCGGACCGTGCCCGGCTCGCACTGCCTGCTCACCGTCGGGATGGTGCCGGGAACCAGCGACCTCGGCCTGGAGCAGGCCGGCATCGCGCTGGACGGCATGGGCTTCGTCCCGGTCGACCGGGTGTCGCGGACCTCGGCGCCTGGCGTCTACGCCGCGGGCGACTGCACCGGCGTCATGATGCTCGCCTCGGTTGCCGCGATGCAGGGCCGGATCGCGATGTGGCACGCGCTCGGCGAGGCAGTCCAGCCGATCCGGCTCAGCCACGTCGCCGCCACGATCTTCACCGAGCCGGAGATCGCGACGGTCGGGATCACGCAGCAGGCCGTCGAGGCGGGGAAGGCTGACGCGCTTGTCGTCAAGCTGCCGCTGGCCACCAACGCGCGGGCGAAGATGCAGGGCTTCAGGGACGGCTTCATCAAGCTGTTCGCGCGCCGCGGCAGCGGGATCGTGCTCGGCGGCGTGGTGGTCGCGCCGCGGGCCAGCGAGCTCATCCTGGCCGTGTCGCTTGCCGTCGAGCAGTTGCTGACCGTCGATCAGATGGCGCACACGTTCGCCGTGTACCCGTCGCTGTCCGGCAGCCTGACCGAGGCCGCCAGGAAGCTGATGCGCCCCGCCGATGACAGCTAGCCCGGGTTTCCGGCGATCTTGCACGTGCTGACCGTTCTTGCTGGTCAGGCGGGGTGCGATGGGCCGTATGGGCGTATGACCTAACTCCGGGGTGCCTGCCCGCCGCGCGCTGCCGCGGTCCGGGCCTGGATGGTCAGTGGGCTGGGCGACCCAGGTCGGGGTCATCCGGGACGTCCAGGCCGTGCTGGCGCAGCCGGGACGCGCGGATGTCGTCCGCGTAGGCGGCCACCGTGAAGATGCTGCCGGACAGGATGAGCGCCACCATGGTCAGGCTGAGCCAGCCAGGGGCGGGCAGCAGGGTGCCGAGCACGACCGCGACGATAACGCAGGCCGGGATGATGACCGCGAGGTGGCGCCGCACCGTCCGGCCCCGCCATCCGGCGTCGGTCAGCTCGTGCCTGACCCAGTCGAGGTTCTCGGCCGGCAGCCGGAACCCGGCCGCGAACCGCAGCCAGCGCGCCAGCCCGGGATCGCCGGGCAGCCGTGGCATGTGCTCAGCTCCGGATCTGGCAGATGACCATGCCTGCCGGGACCGTCTGGCCCACCTGCACGGCCAGGTCGCCGACGACGCCATCCTTGTGCGCGGTCAGCGGCTGCTCCATCTTCATTGCCTCAAGCACGACCACAGGATCGCCTGCCGACACGTGCTGGCCGTCGGCAGCCACGATCTTGACGATGGTGCCCTGCATCGGGCTGACCAGCGCATCGCCGCCCGCGCCCCCGGCCGCCGCGCCGCCAGCGCCGCCCCGCTTCCTGCGCTCGCGGCCGGTGCGCAGCGGCCGCCCGCCGGCCTCGCCCGCCGCAGCGGCCCCGCCTGCCCCGTCAGCCCGGCCGGCCGTCAGGCTGGCCGGGACGGTCACTTCGAGCCGCTTGCCGCCCACCTCGACCGTGATCCGCTCGCGCGCGGCGGCGGGCCGGCCGCCATCGCCATCCGGCGACGCCGTGTCCTGGGCCGCCGGGACCCCGGCGAACTCGGTCTCGATCCACCGGGTATGCACCGTGAACGGCGCCGCGGTGAACGCGGGATCGCTGACCACGGCGCGGTGGAACGGCAGCAGCGTCGGCATGCCGCCGATCTCGAACTCGGCCAGCGCGCGGCCGGCCCGCTGCAGCGCCTGGCCGCGGCTGGCCCCGGTGACGATCAGCTTGGCGAGCAGCGAGTCGAACGCCTGCGGCACCGTCATCCCCTGGCCGTAGCCGGCATCCAGCCGGACGCCGGGGCCGGCCGGCGGCCGCCACGCCGAGATCGTCCCCGGGGAGGGCAGGAAGTTCCGGCCCGGATCCTCGGCGTTGATCCGGAACTCGATGGAATGCCCGCGCGGCTCCGGGTCGCGGTAGCCAAGCTCTTCGCCATCGGCGATCCGGAACATCTCCCTGACCAGGTCGATGCCGGTCACTTCCTCGGTCACCGGGTGCTCTACCTGCAGCCTGGTGTTCACTTCGAGGAATGACACGGCGGCGTCCTGGCCGATCAGGAACTCGCAGGTGCCTGCCCCGACGTAGCCGGCCTCGCGCAGGATCGCCCTGGATGACTCGCGCAACAGGGTTTCCTGCGCCGCGGACAGGAACGGCGCAGGCGCCTCCTCGATGACCTTCTGGTGCCGGCGCTGCAGCGAGCAGTCCCTGGTGCCGACGACCACGACGGTCCCGTGGCTGTCGGCCAGGCACTGGGTCTCCACGTGCCGCGGCCGGTCCAGGTAACGCTCAACGAAGCAATCGCCCTGGCCGAATGCGGCAACGGCCTCACGTACCGCCGACTCGAACTTCTCGGCGATCTCCGCCATGGTGCGCGCGACCTTGAGACCACGGCCGCCGCCGCCGTAGGCCGCCTTGATGGCGATCGGCAGGCCATGCTCGGCGGCGAAGGCGGCCGCCTCCCGCGGGCCGGCCACCGTGCCGTCGGTGCCAGGCGACAGCGGCGCGCCGACCTTGCGGGCGATATGCCGGGCCGCTGTCTTGTCACCGAGCGCACCGATGGCGGCGGGCGGCGGGCCGATCCAGGTGAGGCCGGCGGCGATGACTTCGCGGGCGAAGCCCGCGTTCTCGGCCAGGAACCCATAGCCGGGGTGCACGGCGTCCGCGCCGGAGTCGGCGGCGGCCTTGAGGATCCTGGCGATGTCGAGATAGCTCTCCGCCGCGGTCTGGCCGCCCAGCGCGAACGCCTCGTCGGCCATCGTCACGTGCAGCGCGTCGATGTCGGACTCGCCGTAGACGGCGACGCTGGCCAGCCCCGCATCGCGGCACGCTCGCACTACCCGGACCGCGATCTCGCCGCGGTTGGCGATGAGGACCTTGTGCACGAAAACGACTCCTCTCGGCTGCGCAGGAGTCTAGTGAGAGCGCGCCGGGCGGGCGGCCTCGGTCTGCTCGCCGGCCCGGCAGGCCGGCCCGGATGGCTGCTCGGCCAGGCCGGGTACCGGATGCAAGATCCCTGTCCGGGGGAGCGGCTAGCGGGGCAGCGCGCTGGCGCGCCAGCCGCCGGGGCCGCGCGGAAGAGGCTCGCGCAGCAGCCGGGATCTCGACGACCATTGATTACGAGTCTGCCCAGCCACCCCCGCCCGGCTGGCCGCCCCGGCCCGTGCGGCGAGCACGACCACCACTGCCGCCGCGATCTCTTCGGCCGACGGGCGGCCGGCGGCGATGCTGAGCACCGGCGGCCCGGCCGGTTCCGGCCGGACGGCGGGACCGCCGCCCGGAGTCCCGTTATACCCGGGTTTTCCGATCGGTTCCGGCGGGACGGCGGGACCGCCGCCCGGAGTCCCGTTATACCCGGGTCTTCCGATCGGAGCCTGCCGCACTTCAGTTCCTCGACTTTCCGACGCCGATGCCGAACTGGCGGTGCACCCGCGCCCAGAACGCGTCCCGCAGCCACTCCCTGGCCTCCTGGTAGGCCCGCAGCGACAGGCCGAGTTCCTTCTCGGCGTCGACCAGCAGTTCCTTGTCGATCACGGGGGGCAGGATCGGGCCTGGCAGCAGGTCGCGGATGTTGTCCTCGCCGCGGGTCAGGATCCACTTCTGCGCCACGTGCTCGCCCGCTTCCTCGACCCGCTCCCGCTCGGGACCGAGCCTGGCCGGGACCGGCGGCGGGACCGGGCCGGGCCTGGCGGCCGCCCGCGACGCGTGCCGGTCGCCGAATACCAGCGCGGGGTTCGGCTTGGCCGCGGCGGACAAGCCATGCCGGGCCGGCGCGACGACCGGACCAGGGGCCGGCTCGGCCACCGGCGTCCTGCTGAAGTACGGCTCGACGAATGAACGTTCCAGCACCTGCACCGTGTCGGACTCCCAGACCAGCCGCTCGGCCTGGTTCGTGCCGTACGGCGGTTCCACGCCCCACAGGTGCACCCGCACGCCGAACGCCTGGGCTGCCTCGACGGCGGGGACCATGTCCTCGTCGCCGGCCACAAGCACCGCGTCGGTGATCGCGCGGTGCCTGGCCAGTGCCTCCATGTCCGCGCGGATCTGAGCGTCGACGCCCTTCTGCTGCCCGCGCGCGTTCAGGTTGCCGAGCCGCAGCTTGACCCAGGGCATCTGGGCGATCACCCGCTGGTCGATGGTCGGTACCCGGTCCCTGGCCGCGTCGTACCAGTACACCCGCAGCAGCTCGCCCCTGACCTGATCGTCGGCGTGCCTGGTCAGCGCCTGGATCAGCTTGTCGGCGTCGACCCGGTACTCGCGCCGCGATCCGGCACTGAAGAGAAGTTCGCCCGCCGACGCGTAGATATAACCGACATCAATCATGATCGCGTAGCGGGAGAGCAGCGGCAGCGGCGAGCCAGTTTCGGTCATGGTTATCTGACTCTAGTGCCAGCCCACTCCGAACACGTGCCGACCGATCCCGGAACCGCCGGAACCGCCCGGCTGCGGCCTCAACTGCCCGCTGTGCGGGCGGGCCGGATGGCATCCGCCGTGCGGGCTGGCGTGGTGGCGCCCGCCGTGCGGGCTGGCGCCGGGGCGGCGGGCGCGGGGCCTGGCGCGGGCGCGGGCGCAGAGCCTGGTGCGGGTGCGGGCTCGGGGTGCGGCGTGGGGCCTGGTGCGGGTGCGGGCTCGGGGTGCGGCGGGGGGCCTGGCGCGGGTGCGGGCTCGGGGTCTGGCGCGGGGTCGGCGGGCGGATCTATGCCTGGATCGGTGGCGGGACCAGCGGCGGGGCCAGTGGCTGCATCGGTGGCCGGCCGCTGCGTGGTGCCGCGGCGTGCGCGCGCGAAGGCAAGGCCCGCCGCCAGGCAGGCGACCGGCTGAGCAGGCACCACGTAGCGGATGGAGAAGCTGGCTGTCACGTTGGGGACGAGCAGCATGACCATCGCCGCGGTCCATGGATACAGCGCCGGGCCGCCCCAGCCGCGCAGGCGGCGGAATCCGCCGCCCGCCAGCCGCCGCCCGATCCCGGCCAGCCCGATCAGCAGTACGGCGCCGAGCAGCGTCCCGCGGAGGAAGCCGAAGCGCTGGTAGCCGGCCATCCACCGGGCAAAGGGCTGTACCGCCCTGGTGGGCGTCGCGCCGCCATGGGTGAAGTAGCCCTGGTCCGCCGCCAGTTCGCGGTTCGTCGCCGCGCTGGCCCAGGTTCTTGTCGCGAAGGCGAACTGGTACTTCTCGCTGTGCAGCGCGCTGCGGCTGTCCGGCCTGCCCCAGCTGAACGTGAGCCAGCAGCCGTCAAGCACGGTCCTGGCGTAGTCTGCGGGCTGGGCGGCAATGGCCCGCCTGGCGAAGTCCATGGCCAGGGCGTTGCTGCCGGGGGAGAACTTCGGCCCGGGCAGCGCCTTCAGCGGCGACCTCGCCGCCCAGATGTAGGTAGGGCCGTCCGGGCGCTGCGCCACCGGCAGCCGCGGGCACAGCACCGCCTCGTCGGCCGGGGGCCGGATGACGGAGCAGTCGGCGAAGGCCATCGTGCGCGACCACAGGAAGACCCCGTCGCTTTCGTTGAATGCCACCGTGTGATAGTTCGCGTCGAACCAGGCGAGATACATCACGAGCGGTATCGCGCCGGCCACCAGCCCGGTCGCGACGGCCCGCCAGCCTGCCTTGTTGACGACGAGGTAGCCAGCGAACAAGATGAGCAAGGGCAGCCCGGCTGGCCAGGTAAGCGAGGACATCGCGAGCAATGCCGCGGCCGCGGCGGTCGCCCGCCGCGGCCGGTCATCGCGCCACCAGAGAATGAGCGCAAGCGCTGCCATCACCAGGAAGCCGAATGTCGTGGTGGCGAGAATTTCTTGCTCAAGCTGAATCTGGTATGCGTCAAGCAGGACGGGCAGCGCCGCCAGCGTCGCCCCCCACGCGGGCAGGCCGTAGCGCCGCGCCACGGCGTAAATAAGTACCGCGATGGTGAGCCCGGCCAGGTGCTGGACGGCAGTCACCAGCAGGAAGCTGTGCAACGGCCGGAACAGGAAGAGCACAAGCCCGTACCCGGACTGCCGCGAGATGCCCGGCACCAGCGAAAGGCTCGTTCGCAGGTAGGACGTCGAGTCGCCGCCGAGCCAGATGGCCGGAGGAAAGCCCAGCATGGTGATGACCCGCAGGGCGAGGCCGAGCACGAAAGCCGCGCTGAAAATCCAGTGCCTCGCTAGGAATCGTAGGGCACTGGCGACCCTATGCATGGGGCTGATCCTGCCATGCCGGCGCTAGCCAGGCTCTTAGATTTCGCCTGATTAGGGGCCGGGGGTCGGCGCGGCGAGAGGCTGCTGCCCCGGCCGCCGGCCGGCCAGCGGGTGCTGACAGCTGCCCGCCGCGCGCTCCGTCCCGAGTCCAGCTGGCCACAGCCGTCCTTTCATGATCACTCGCACCAGGAGGACGTCCCCGGCTCACCGGTTCCGGCAGAACAGGCGCCTCCCGCGCTCGTCCTATTACTACGGAAGATTCGCGCGCTGGAACCCCCTCGGATCATCCGTGATCATGAAATGCGGAGCGATCTACAGGGGTATGTTCCCGTGTTTCTTCGGCGGCAGCGTCTGGCGCTTGCTGCGCAGCGCGCGCAGCGCGCGGATGACCTGGCCGCGAGTCTCCGCCGGGCGGATGACAGCGTCCACGTAACCGCGTTCCGCCGCGATGTACGGGTTCGCGAGCGTGTCCTCGTACTCCGTGACGCGCCGTGCGCGAAGCCCATTTTGGTCGGGTGCGTCCGCTAGCTCGCGACGGTACAAAATGTTGACCGCGCCCTGTGCTCCCATGACCGCGATCTGCGCCGTCGGCCAGGCCAGGTTGATGTCCCCGCCGAGGTGCTTGGAGCCCATCACGTCGTAGGCGCCGCCATAGGCCTTGCGGGTGATCACCGTGATCTTGGGCACGGTCGCCTCCGCGTAGGCGTAGATCAGCTTGGCGCCATGCCGGATGATGCCGCCCCATTCCTGGTCCGTGCCGGGCAGGAAGCCAGGCACGTCCACGAACGTCAGCACCGGGATGCTGAACGCGTCGCAGGTCCGGACGAAGCGCGCGGCCTTCTCCGATGCGCCGATGTCCAGGCAGCCGGCGAAGTGTATCGGCTGGTTGGCCACCACGCCGACCGGCGAGCCGTCCACCCGGCCGAAGCCGACCACGATGTTCTGCGCGAAGCCTGCGTGGATCTCAAGGAACTCGGCCTCGTCGAGGACGTGGCTGATCACGGCATGCATGTCGTATGGCTTGTTCGGGGAGTCGGGAATGACCGTGTCAAGTTCCTCGTCTGCCGGGGTGATCTCGAAAACGGCGTCGCCGCCGGGTGCCGGATAGGCCGGCGGCTCCGCCAGGTTGTTGGACGGCAGGTAGGAGAGCAGCTCCCGGGCGAAGTCCATGCAGTCCGCCTCGTCGGCGGCCTGGTAGTGCGCCACCCCGGACTTCGTGTTGTGCGCGTGCGCCCCGCCGAGTTCCTCGAACGAGACCTCCTCGCCGGTGACGGTCTTGATCACGTCAGGGCCGGTGATGAACATGTGCGAGATGCCGTCGACCATCAACGTAAAGTCGGTGATCGCCGGAGAATAGACGGCGCCGCCCGCGCAGGGGCCCATGATCAGCGAAATCTGCGGTATGACGCCGGATGCGATCACATTGCGGTAGAAGATCTCGGCGAACAGGCCGAGGGCGACCACGCCTTCCTGGATCCGGGCGCCGCCGCCGTCGTTGATCCCGATCACCGGGCAGCCCGTCTTGAGCGCGAGCTCCATTACCTTGACGATCTTCTCGCCATACACCTCGCCGAGCGAGCCGCCGAAGACGGTGAAGTCCTGGCTGAACACGCATACCGGCCGCCCGTCAATGGTGCCGTGGCCGGTCACGACGCCGTCACCGTAGGGCCGGTTGGCGGCCATCCCGAAATCGGTGGCGCGGTGCCTGGCGAGTTCGTCGAGCTCGGTGAACGACTCAGGGTCGAGCAACTGGTCGATCCGCTCACGCGCGGTCATCTTGCCCTTCGCGTGCTGGCGCTCGACCGCTCGCTGCGACCCGGCGTGCACGGCCTCGTGGCGGCGCCGGTCCAGGTCAGCGATCTTCCCGGCGGTGGTATGCGGGTCTGGCTGCGCGGCGTCGTCGACGGGCGCGGGGGCATCGGTGGCCATGCCGGACAGGTTAGGCCAGGGCAGCGGCGGTGCTCCCACAAGGGCCGTCCTGTCCGGGGCCTGCTGCACCAGCGGCGGTGCTCCGGTGGGGGCCGTCCTGTCCGGGGCCTGCTGCATCAGCGGCGGTGCTCCGGTGGGGGCCGTCCTGTCCGGGCCTGCTGCATCAGCGCCGTTCCGGCTCCACCTGCGCCTTGTGCTGTGACCAGCATGGGTAGCGGAGGTCGGCGTCTTGTCCGGCGAGCAGCTGATCGATGGCGATGCGGGTGGTCTCGTCGGCGGGCGTATAGACGATGATCCGGGTGCCGGGCGTGGCGAGCACACCGAGGCTGGTGGTCGTCATGGCCAGCCGCGGATGCGCCGGATGCCGGAAGATCTTCAGGTAGGTGATCGGGCTGGCCACGTCCTGCTCGGCCCACAGCCGGGCGAAATGCGGGCTGACCGCCTGCAGCCGGCGGACGAATCCGGTCCAGGCAGGCTCGCCGACATGTCGCCCGTACGCTCCGCGCAGCTGCGCGACCAGCTAGGACTCGCTGTCCGCTTCGCTGGCCGGGAGCGTGGGGGCTGGCGAGGCGGCCGGCGGAGCTGGCGGGGGCGCTGGCTGGGCGGCCGAAGGGTTGGCTGGCGGGGTGGCCTGGAGCACCGTGGCTGGGAGGTCCGCCGGGGGACTGGGCGGCGGGGCTGGCGAGGCTGGGGTGGTGGTCGGCGCGCGGTGCTCCGCCGCTGAGGCAGGTGCTGACGCCAGCGCCGGTTCCGGCGCGCGGCGGACGAAGGCCAGCCCGGCTGCCACGCAGGCCAGCGGGATCGCGACGATCGTGTAGCGGTACAGGGACTGGGTCAGGAACGCGGGGAGCACGATGCTGATCGCGGCGATCAGCCACGGCAGCGCCTGCGGCCCGCCCCACCGGCGCCAGTTCCGCACGACTCCGGCCAGCCCGGCCAGCACGACCAGGAAAAAGATGATGCCGGGGAAGTAGACCGGCAACTGGTAGAGGAACAGGAAGTAGGCGTACGGCTGGACCGGATGAGTGTTCTGCGTGGTGTGCGCGTAGGCGCGAAGGTCACCGGCGTAGTAGGACGGCAGCACCCGGATATGCGGCGCGGTGGTGAAGCTCATCGTCGCATGACTGAGCGGCCGGTCCGTCGAGGCGAATACCAGCGCCACGTCCCTGGCGCTGACCCGAAGGTAGTCGAGGGGCTGAGCCCTGATCGCATCGAGCGCGAACTGCCTGCCGAGCTTGTCGTTGTAGGCATTGATACCCGGATGCGCGTCATGGCGCCACCAGACATCGGGTGCCCACAGGTAGTCCGCTGGCGTCGGCGCGGCCAGCAGGGCCGGCACGGACCAGGCCGGGCCTCGCGGCACCTGGACCGACGCCTCCCGGCTCGGGCAGAGCGGCAGCAACTGCGGCGGCGGCTAGATGAACGCGCAGTTGGCGAAGCTGGTTGTGCGCGACCAGAGGAAGATGCCATCGCTGCTAGTGATATTGAACTGGCCGTGGGAATGATCATAGGCGGCGGCATAGCCGATCAGCGGTATCGCGGCGGCCGC
>Ga0137384_10003436_pt1 | contig 12604 bp, 13 predicted proteins | sample SagtaG_2_FD_104922 | JGI IMG/M metagenome (GOLD analysis project Ga0137384, IMG submission 104922) | Vadose zone soil microbial communities from Sagehorn Ranch, Mendocino, California, USA - Sage2_R_60_16 metaG | ecosystem: Environmental > Terrestrial > Soil > Vadose zone | place: USA... | reverse complement strand
GTAGGCGCCGCGGAACTTGAACGCCCCCATACGCTGGAAGTTCTCGCACTTGAAGAACACCTCGGCGCCGGTGCGCTCGTTCACCGTGCGCGAAGTCATCACCGGCGTGCGGTGCGCGCGGCCGGCGAGCCGCTCCGCGGCGGAGGCGACATCGGCGTAGCTGACGGCGAGAGCGGTCTTGTCGGGGGCGTTCATCCAGGGCTGAGTGCGACGATTCAGGCCCGGATTTTACGCCGAGACGAAGTCTGGCGAGCGTCCGGCTTCAGCCAGCGCCCGAGCAACCGTCGCCGCGCGCCGGCCGATTCGCTGAGCACGCAGGTATCGGCGTCCGCGCGCCTGAGCTGCACCTCGAAGCTCATCAGCTCGTCGCGGCGAAAGGCGTGTATCCCGACGCGCGCTCCCGCGCTGCGCTTGGCCAAAGCCGCGTCCAGTCCCGCGTGTCCGGGCCGCAAGCCGTCCACGGCGATCAACAGGTCACCGGCAGCGATGCCCACCTCCTCCGCTGCGCCGCCTTCGAGCACGTGTGTAACGGCGGTGTCATCACCTTGCGCTCGCGCGCGAATGCCGAGCATCGCGAGCCCAGCAGTTTTTTTCGAGCTGGCCGGTCTTCCTCCCTTGTCCTGAGCGGACTCGGCCGGACGAAGTTCCATTTCCACTCCCTGCGTTGCGCGCAGCGCCTCCAGAGGCAGCTCGCGAGTCGAGCGCAGCCAGTCGTCGAAATAGCGCTCCAGCTTTACACCCGTCGCCTCTTCGGCGAGGCGTTCGATGCCATCCTCCTCGAGGCCGGCTCCGGTGAGCCCGTGGCGCCGCCACAGCGCGCGCATCACGTCATCGAGCGATTTCCTCCCCCGGGTCTTGTCGCGAACGAGCAGGTCGAGGCACAGGGCGACGAGGCTCCCCTTGACGTAGTAGCTGACGATCGCGTTCGGCGAATTCTCGTCCTGGCGATAGTATTTGATCCAGGCGTCGAAGCTCGATTCGGCGAGGTTTTGCCTCGCGCGGCCCGGGGTGCGCAGATGCGTCGTGATCGAGCGGCCGAGCAGCTCGAGATAATCTTTTTTTTCGATCAGCCCGCAGCGGACGAGGGCAAGATCGTCGTAGTAGGACGTGATGCCCTCGAACGCCCAGAGGAGCGTCGTGTAATTCTCGCGGTCGAGATCGTAAGGGACGAACGCGGCGGGCTTGATGCGCTTCACGTTCCAGGTGTGAAAATATTCGTGGCTGACGAGACCGAGGAAAGTGCGGTAACGCTCGACCACGTCGGTCTCGCCCTTGCGCGGCAAATCCTCGCGCGAGCACAACAGCGCCGTCGAGGCGCGATGCTCGAGCCCGCCGTAGCCTTCGCCGACTGCAGTCACGAGGAATACGTAACGCTTCATCGGCGCGGGATCGCCGAAGAAGCGCATGTGATGCTCGCATAATCGCTTGAGGTCGCGCTTCAGCCTGCGCGTGTCGGTAGCGTGACGGCCGGTGATCACGATATCGTGGGGCACACTGCCGGCGCGGAAGCTCGCGAGCGTGAACTCGCCCATCTCCACGGGGTGATCGATGAGCTCGTCGTAGTCCGATGCGGCGTAGGCGCCGAAGCCGTAGGGTTTCGCGCCTTTCCTCGCCATCGCGGTGGCAACGCGCCAATTGCGGTAACGCGCCCCTCTGGGCCGGACGATCTCGAGCTCGCAGGGCGCGGCTTCCTGCCCGAGCACGCGCAGGAACACGCAAGCGCCGTTGAAAAACGCGTGCCGCGTATCGAGGTGCGCGCCGCGCACCGACAGGTCCCAGGCGTACACCTCGCAGCTCACCGCGAGGGGCCCCGCGACCGGCTCGGCACGCCAGGTGTGCTTATCGAGTTTTTCGATCGCGACCGCCCGGCCGCGGCTCGCCGCACGAATGGAAACCACGTGCCGTGCAAAATCCCGAATCATGTAGCTGCCGGGGATCCACGCGGGCAGCGCGAAGCGCTGGCCCGCGGAATCCGGTTCGGCGACCGTGCAGGTCACACGGTACAGATGCGCTTCGGGCCGCACCGGAAGGATTGTGTAACGGATGGGCGAGGTCATCTCGGGCCGTCCGACGTAGTGCGTGCGTCAGGCGCCCACGCCGCCAGCGCGGTATCCGCATCTTCCGCCCGCGCCTGCTCCAGCAGCCAACGCGAGAATTCGGCGACCTCGGGGCGCGCCGCGCCCCGCGCCGGCACGATGAAATAGGCGCGCGAGTCGGCAGGCGAGGCCATGTAGCGCTTTCCGAACGGCAGGATCAGCTTGCCGAGCTTCACCCAATTGCTGACGAAGCGACTGCGACCGAGCGCGATGCCCTGACCGTCGATCGCGGCCTGCATGAGCTGATCGTAATGCGAGAAGCGCAATGTGCCGACCGGCTTCACGCCCTGAGTCTGCGTGAGCTCGAACCAGACGTCCCAGCTGAGCCATGGATAGCGCCGCTCCGGATCATCGTAGTGCAGCAGCACGTGCTCAGCGAGGTCCCGCGGGGATTTCAGCCTGCGGCCCGCGAGCACCGATTTCGAGCACACCGGGAAAACCAGCTCGCCGAACAGGCGCATCGCGCTGCCGCCGGCCGCCTTCGGCGTGCAGTAGCGGATAGCGAGATCGATGCCCTCGCGCTCGAGGTCCTGGATCTCGTTCGTCGCGGCGAGACGCATGTCGATTCCGGGATGCAGACGCCGGAAGTCGTTGAGCCGCGGCACGAGCCACAGCCCCGCAAAGGACACGGTGGTCGTGACCGTCAGCATTCCGGCGGGGCGCGCGCCGAGCCGGCCGGTGACGTCGCGCAGCAGACGCAGCACTTCGCCCGTTGTCTTGTAGAAGGTCTGGCCTTCCTCGGTGAGCCGCAGGTCGCGATGGTGCCGGCGAAACAGCGCCACGCCGAGCTGATCTTCCAGCGTCTGGACCTGGCGGCTGATCGCCGATTGCGTGACGAAGAGTTCCGCAGCCGCCTTGGTGAAGCTCAGGTTGCGGGCGGCGGCCTCGAAGCCCTTCAGCAAGTCGAGCGAAGGAAGCTCGCGGACCCGTTTAAGCATTCCTTTTTCTCATGCAAAACATGCGGAAAGATCGTTTGATCCGGTCTGCCTTTCGCCCAATACTCTCACTCGTAGAGTGCGCGTAGCTTGCGGTGGGAGGAAAAGCGAAGACACATGCCTGGCGCGCATTATGAAGGGAAGAATCACGATCATCAAGTTTGCGGAGTAGGAGACGCCCATGAACATCGGTTTCGATCGCGCCCAGCTTCACCTCAAGGCACGGGAAGTCATCCGCCTGTACGACCCCAAGGGGGCGCGCGTCGAGTGCGTCCGAGGAGCGCTCTGGATAACCCAGAACCGGGACCACGAAGACTACTTCCTCGCGGCGAACGACGCGCTCACGCTCGACCGGCCGGGTCTCGCGCTGATTCACGCGCAAGCGGCGAGCGAGGTCGTGCTCTCGGAGCCGGCGTCACGCCCGCGCCTGCGACAAAAAATCGGACGCGCGTTGGTCGCAGCGTTGCGCACGGTCGGCAGAGGGTTCGCGCTACGATTCGGGCCCGATTCGCTAGATGGGCACCGCCGCACCGGCTGCTACCGCGGGCTTTGATCTCGAGGCTACGTCCGCTGGCGCTCGATGTCCGAAGGCTCGTCGATGTCGTGCACGACACCGGGGTCATCGACCTCGAAGACCTTCACCCATTCGGGGTGTTGCCCCAGGAACTGGCGCGCGCCGTCCTCGCCGTACAGGGAAGAAAGCTCCTCGTAGAAGCGCCGCGCGAATCCGACCGGGTGCCCGCGCTCGCCGTGGAACGAAGGCGCGGCGATCGCTGCGCCCTCTTGCAGAGCTTTCGTGACGATCCGGATGGTTTCGGGACGGATGAACGGCATGTCAGCGAGCGCGACGATCCAACCCTTCGCGTCGGAGGTCGCGCGCACGCCGGCGGCGAGGCTCGTTCCCATGCCCTCGCTCGCGTTCTTGCACACGACGGTGTTGCAGCCCGCATCGCGCAGCATTTTTCCGAGCTTCTGCGCCCGCGGCCTGACGACCGCTATGGACTCTGGTAAGGCCTCCAGCAGGTGCTTGGCGGCGGCGAGCGCGATCGGAGTCCCCGCCTCTGGCGTGCCCGCAGGCAAAGTCTGAAGCAGCTTGTTCGAGCCGAAGCGCGTCGAATAGCCCGCTGCCAGAAGAACGCCGCGGATCGTTACGGGCATGAACTCCCCCTCGAAGGAGAGGGAGAATAACTAGTTTTGCGGAACTTCGCAGCCTGCAGAGACGTTGATCTTCGGCGACTCGACCGTTTCCGGAATCTTCACGCCGCGCCTGACCGCCGTCATCTCGGCGAGGATAGCTACCGCGATCTCGGGCGGAGTCTTCGAGCCGATCTTCAGACCCACCGGCCCGCGCAGGCGCTCGATCTCTGAAGCGGCCAGATCGAAATCGGCTAGGCGCTTCCTGCGCGCGTCGTTGTTCTTCTGCGAACCGAGCGCGCCGACGTAGAACGCCGGCGATTTGAGCGCTTCCAGCAGGGCCGCGTCGTCGAGCTTGGGATCATGAGTGACGGCGACCACCGCGCTGTGCGCGTCGAGGTTCATCGCAACCACCACATCGTCAGGATAACCGCGGTTGATGGGGACTTCCTTGAGGTCCCAGCCGTCGGCGTACTCGCCGCGCGGGTCGCACACGGTGACATGGTAATCGAGCGCCTGCGCCATCTGCGCGAGATACCGGCTCACCTGCGCCGCGCCGATGAGGAGCAGCCGCCAGCGCGGCCCATGCACCGTCTTCAGTACCTTGCCGTCGAACTCGAGCAGGTCCGACCATTTGCCCGGCTCGATGCGCACCTTGCCCGTGTCCATGTCGAGAAAGCGAGCCGAAAGCTCGTGGCGCTCGATGACGGAAAGCAGATCCTTGAGCTTCGATTCCGCAGTGACAGGCTCGAGCACGATCTGCAGCGTACCGCCGCAGGGAAGCCCGAAGCGCGTCGCCTGCTCCTGCGTGACGCCGTAGGTCGTGACCTCCGGCTTTTCCGCCGCGATCGCCTTCGTCCGGACCTTGTCGATAAGGTCGTCCTCGACGCAGCCGCCGGAAACCGAGCCCATGACCTGACCATCGTCGCGAATGACGAGCATCGCTCCGACCGGCCGCGGAGCGGAGCCCCAGGTATGAACGACCGTACCCAAGGTGGCGCGGTGGCCCGATTCGCTCCATTTCAAGGCGCTACGCACCACTTCCAGATCGACACTATCCACGGGAATTCCCTGCTCAGAAAATATTGTTGAATCCTAACAAACCCTTGAACGCGATAGCGTAGACCTCTCTTAAAGTCGGGTCAAGCCGCTTCGCATTCAAGCATCTGGTTGATTGCCGCGCGGGCATGGTCTAGCATTTCCTCCGACATCCATCGCGTCAAATCCCCCGACAAGAATTGCCGTCGTGGAGGTTTTTTCGTCAGAGGAATTCCGCATTTCGTTTGAACGCTAACCAAGAAAAAGTTCAACTTTTACCGAAGGAGTCGAAATCATGACCGTAAAGGTCTCGTTGACCGTCAACGGCAAGCCGGCGAGCGCGGAAGTCGAGGAACGCACCCTGCTCGTCAACTTTATCCGCGATACGCTGCGCTTGACAGGTACCCATGTCGGTTGCGACACGGCCCAGTGCGGCGCCTGCACCATCCACATGAACGGCCGCGCCGTGAAATCCTGCAACATGCTGGCGATGCAGGCCGAGGGCGCCGACCTCGTCACGATCGAAGGCATCGCGAAGCCCGACGGGACTCTTCATCCGATGCAGGAGGCCTTTCGCCAGCACCACGGCCTGCAATGCGGTTTCTGCACTCCCGGCATGGTCATGAGCGCGATCGATCTGGTGAAGAACTTCCCCGACCCCAGCGAGGAACTCATCCGCGAGCAGCTCGACGGAAATCTGTGCCGCTGCACCGGCTATCACAATATCGTCAAGGCGATCAAAGCGGCCTCGCAGACCATGAGGAGCTAGACATGGCGACCCCCTACATCGGCGCCTCGATCAAGCGCAAAGAGGACTACCGTTTTCTCACCGGCGCGGGCAACTACACCGACGACGTCGCGCTGCCGAGGCAGACCCACGCGCATTTCGTGCGCTCGCCCCACGCTCACGCGAAGATCAAATCGATCAAGAAGGACAAGGCGCTCAAGGCGCCCGGGGTCGTCGCCGTCTTCACCGGCGACGATCTCGCCGGTGCAAAGGTCAACGGACTGCCTTGCGGCTGGCTCATCACCGACGTCAACGGCCAGCCGATGAAGGAGCCGCCGCACCCCTGTCTCGCGCAGGGCAAGGCGCGCTACGTCGGCGACCATGTCGCCATGGTCATCGCGGAGTCCTACCAGCAGGCGCGGGATGCCGCCGAGCTGGTGAAAGTGGATTACGAGGAGCTGCCCGCGGTGGTCCGCGCGGCAGAGGCGCGCAAAAAGGGCGCGCCGGTGGTGCACGACATCGCGCCGGACAACACCTGCTACGTCTGGGGCCTCGGCGACAAGGCGGCGGTGGACAAGGCCTTCTCCGGCGCCACGCACGTCACCACGCTGGAATTCCTCAACAACCGGCTCATTCCCAACGCCATCGAGCCGCGTGCCGCGAACGCCACCTACTCGCGCGCCGATGACAGCTACACGCTCTATGTCGCGAGCCAGAACCCGCACGTCGAGCGGCTCCTCATGACCGCTTTCGTGCTCGGGCTGCCCGAGCACAAGGTGCGCGTGGTCGCGCCCGACGTCGGCGGCGGCTTCGGCTCGAAGATCTATCTCTACGCCGAGGACGTGGTGTGCACCTGGGCTTCGAAACAGATCAACCGCCCGGTGAAGTGGACTGCGGATCGCAGCGAATCCTTCGTCTCCGACGCGCACGGCCGCGATCACGTGACCAGGGCGGAACTCGCCCTCGACAGGGAGGGGAGGTTCCTCGCCATGCGCGTCACCACCACGGCGAACATGGGCGCGTACCTGTCCACCTTCGCGTCGTGCATTCCGACCATTCTCTACGCGACGCTGCTCGCCGGGCAGTACGCGACGCCGGTGATCTACGCCGAGGTCACGGCGGTGTTCACCAACACCGCGCCGGTCGACGCTTATCGCGGCGCGGGGCGGCCCGAGGCTACTTACGTCGTCGAGCGGCTGGTCGAGACCGCTGCGCGCGAAATGAAGATGAGCCCCGCCGAGATCCGCCGGCGCAATTTCATCAAGACCTTCCCGTATCAGACTCCGGTCGCGCTCCTGTACGACACCGGAAATTACGAGGCGACGCTCGCCGAGGCGCTGAGAGTCGCCGACGTCGCCGGATTCCAGGGACGAAAGGCCGATGCGGCGAGACGCGGCAAGCTCCGCGGCCTGGGCTATTCCTGCTACATCGAGGCCTGCGGCATCGCGCCTTCGAATGTCGCCGGAGCGCTCGGCGCGCGCGCCGGCCTCTTCGAAGCGGGCGAAGTCCGCGTCCATCCGACCGGCAAGGTAACGGTGTTCACCGGTTCGCACTCCCACGGCCAGGGACACGAGACGACTTTTGGGCAGGTGGTGGCCGACCGCCTCGGCATCCCGATGGAGGACATCGACATCGTCCACGGCGACACCGGAAAGATCCTGTTTGGCATGGGCACCTACGGGTCGCGCTCGATCGCAGTCGGGGGAACCGCCATCGTGAAAGCCGTGGACAAGATCGTCGCAAAAGGCAAGAAAATCGCGGCCCACCTCATGGAGGCCGCGGAGGCCGACATCGAATTCAAGGACGGCGCGTTCGTCGTAAGAGGCACCGACAAGAAAAAAGCGTTCGCTGAAGTGTCTCTCGCGGCCTACGTGCCGCACAACTATCCTCTCGACAAACTGGAGCCCGGCCTGAACGAGAATGCCTTCTACGATCCGGCCAACTTCACTTTCCCGGCCGGGAGCCACATCTGCGAAGTCGAGGTGGATCCCGATACCGGCACCGTGAAGATCGTGAATTTCACCGCGGTGGACGACTTCGGCAAGATCATCAATCCGATGATCGTCGAGGGACAGGTGCACGGCGGATTGACCCAGGGCATCGGGCAGGCGCTGACCGAGGGTTGCCACTACGACAAGGATTCGGGCCAGCTCGTAACGGGCTCCTACCTCGACTACTGCATACCTCGCGCGGACGATGTGCCCGCGTTCCAGGTCGGAACGAAGGAGACGCCCTGTACGCACAATCCGCTCGGGGTGAAGGGCTGCGGCGAAGCTGGGGCGATCGGCGCCCCGGCCGCGGTGATGAACGCGCTCACCGACGCACTCGGGGTTCGCGACATCGAGATGCCGGCGACGCCGCAAAGAATCTGGCGGGCGTGCCGGGAAACCAAGATGAAGAAGGCTGCCTAGGAGACGCGCATGTATTCATTCAACTATCAAAAAGTAAAAACAGTGGCCGACGCGGCCAAAATGCTCGCAAAGGACGGCGACGCGAAGCTGCTCGCCGGCGGCCAGAGCCTGATCGCGGCGATGAAGCTGCGCCTGGCGCATCCGTCCGAGGTCGTCGACCTCGGCTTGATCAGGGACCTTTCCGGCATCAAGGCGGACGGCAAGGCAGTCGCCATCGGCGCGATGACACGCCACGCCGAAGTCGCCTCCTCGGCCGCGGTGAAGAAGGCGATTCCCGCGCTCGCGAGCCTCGCCGGGGGCATCGGCGACCGCATGGTGCGCAACATGGGCACGATAGGCGGCTCGCTCGCCAACAACGATCCCGCCGCCGATTATCCGGCGGCGGCGCTCGGCCTGGGAGCGACCGTCGTCACCAACAAGCGCAAGATCGCGGCGGACGAATTCTTCAAGGGTATGTACGAAACCGCACTCGGCAAGGGCGAGATCATCACCTCGGTGAGCTTCCCGGTACCCAAGCGCGCCGCCTACATGAAATTCAAGAACCCGGCCTCGCGCTACGCCATCGTCGGAGTATTCGTGGCCGACTTCGGCCCGAGCGTGCGCGTCGCGGTGACTGGCGCCGGTCCCAGCGTGTTCCGCATGACCGCAATGGAAAAAGCACTCGCGGCGAAATTCGCGCCCGAGTCGGTGGCGAGCATCGCGGTGCCGGAGAAAGGCCTCAACTCGGATCTGCACGCAAAGGCCGACTATCGGGCGCACCTCATCACCGTGATGGCCAGACGCGCGGTCGAGGCCGCGATGAAATAGAAGATCCGGGAGTCCTCGGTTCCCGGGACTCCCTGAACCGGCTTCCCCTCCCGGGAAGTTTTTTGCCGGCCAGGCTGGCATAATTCGCGGATGAGCACGCTTCCGAAGTCGATCGACGACACCCTCGCCCTGCTCGCACGCACGGATTACGTGGCCGAGCGCAGCCTCGCGACCGCGGTTTTCCTCGCCCTCAAGATGAGGCGCCCGCTGTTTCTCGAAGGCGAGGCCGGCGTGGGCAAGACCGAGATAGCAAAAGTCCTCGCCGGCGGCCTCGGCCGCCCGCTCGTTCGTCTGCAGTGCTACGAAGGCCTCGACATCGCCTCCGCCGTCTATGAGTGGAACTATTCGCGCCAGATGATCGAGATAAGACTGGCCGAAACGGAGGGAGCGTCGCGCGACACGGTCGCGAAGGACATTTTCTCCGAGCGCTTCCTCATCAAGCGGCCGCTGATGCAGGCGCTCCAAGGCGCAAAGGGCGCGGCGCCGGTGCTGCTGATCGACGAATTGGACCGCACCGACGAGCCGTTCGAGGCGTATCTGCTGGAAGTACTGTCGGACTTCCAGATCACGATTCCCGAGATCGGCACGGTGAGAGCCACGGAACCGCCGATCGTCGTGCTCACTTCCAACCGCACGCGCGAGATCCACGACGCCATCAAGCGGCGCTGTTTCTACCACTGGGTGGATTATCCGGACGCCGCGCGGGAGCTCGAAATCCTCAAGCGAAAGGCCCCGGAGGCCTCCGAAAACCTTTCGCGCGAGGTCGTGGCTTTCGTGCAGCGCCTGCGCAAGATGGATTTGTTCAAACTCCCCGGTGTCGCCGAGACGATCGACTGGTCGAAGGCGCTGGTGGCGCTCGACAAGATGACGCTGGATCCTCAAACCGTCAACGACACCCTCGGTACTCTTCTGAAGTACCAGGACGACATCACTCGCTTGCGCGGCAGCGATGCCGAGCGCCTGCTCGCGGAGGTCCGGGCGGAGCTCGCCGCCGCCTAGATCCCTGCGGTGGGAAAAAAAGCAGGCACCCCCTCGCTCGAGGCGGTTGATCTTCACTGCGTGCGCGGCGAGCGCAAGCTCTTCGGCGCCCTGAACTTCACGCTGCGCGGCGGCGATCTGCTGCGGATCGGAGGGGCCAACGGTTCCGGCAAGACGAGCCTCCTGCGCATCGCATGTGGCCTTCTCGAACCGACCCGCGGCGAAGTGCGTTGGGGCGGCGACAATATTCGGCGGCTTCAGGAGGAATTCTGGCGGCAGCTCGTCTACGTCGGACACGCCAATGCAATCAAGGATGACCTGACTGCCGCCGAGAATCTGCACGTGGCGTGCACGCTCGCCAGTGTTCCTGGGCAGCCTGCGCAGATCGGCGAGGCGCTCCGCCGGCTCGGCCTTGCCGGATGCGAGAACCTGCCCGCGCGTGTGCTGTCGCAAGGGCAGCGCCGCCGAACGGCGCTCGCTCGCCTAGCCTTGAGCGAAGCGATTCCGCTTTGGATCCTGGATGAGCCGTTCGCGGCGCTCGATGCCGCGGCAGTGGAGTGTGTTCAGAATTTGATCGCGGAGCACCTCGCCCGGGGCGCCGCTGTGGTTCTCACGACGCATCTCGAGAACCGGATAACGGCCGCCACGACGCGGCGTATCGATCTCGGGGCGGGCTGACGTGCTGGCGACGCTGCGCTGCGTGATTCACCGCGACCTGCTGCTCGCGGCGCGGCGCAGCTCCGACGTCATGACGGTGCTGCTCTTCTTCGTCCTCGTGGTGAGCCTTTTTCCGCTCGGAATCGGGCCGGATCCGGCGCTCCTGAGAACGATCGCGCCTGGCGTCATCTGGGTGGCGGCCCTGCTCGCCTCGATGCTGGCCCTGCAGCGGATTTTCGCCTCCGACCACGCCGACGGAACGCTCGAGCAGATGCTGCTCGGAGCCACGCCCCTGGGAATGACCGTAGTAGCCAAGGTGTTTGCGCACTGGCTGGTCTCCGGCCTGCCGCTCGTTCTGATCTCGCCCGTTTTGGCGCTACAATTTGATTTTCCTCAAGAGTTGCTCGGAATCCTGGCGCTATCTTTGGCGCTGGGTACCCCGGTCCTGAGCCTGATCGGGGCGATCGGCGCGGCGCTGACGCTGGGGCTTCGCGGCGGGGGAGCGCTGCTCTCGCTGCTGGTGCTGCCTCTCTACGTCCCAGTGCTGATCATCGGAGCGGGCGCAGCTGAAAGCGCGGTCTCGGGTCTCGGGGGGCATGCGCAGCTTCTGCTGCTGGGCGCGCTCCTCGCGTTCGCAGGGGCTTTCGGGCCATGGGCGGCAGCAGTGGCACTGCGCATTTCCTCGGAGTGAGCGACGCGACATGAGCGGCAACATCAACTGGTTCAAGTACTCCTCGCCTCAGACGTTCTTCCCTCTGGCGGGAAAGCTCGCGTTCTGGTTCGGCGCTCTTGCGCTCATCGCCTGCGCCGCGGGCGTGTACCTCGGATTCTTCGTCGCTCCCACCGACGCTCAGCAGGGCGAGGCCTATCGCATCATCTTCATCCACGTTCCGGCAGCCTGGATGTCGATGTTCCTCTATCTGGTCATGGCGTTCTGGGCGGGACTGGGGCTCACGTTCAACACCCGGCTCTCGGGCATGATGGCGAGCGCCATCGCGCCCACCGGCGCCCTGTTCACGTTTATCGCCCTCTGGACCGGGTCTCTCTGGGGAAAGCCCACGTGGGGCACCTGGTGGGTGTGGGATGCGCGGCTGACTTCGGAGCTGATTCTGCTCTTCCTCTATTTCGGCTTCATGGCGCTGCAAGCCGCGATCGACGATCCTCGCCGCGCCGACAAGGCCGGGGCGGTGCTCGCCCTGCTCGGCGTCGTGAACATCCCGATCATCTACTTTTCGGTGAAGTGGTGGAACACGCTGCATCAGGGCGCGTCGGTGAGTCTCACCAAGGCCCCGACCATGGCGGCGACGATGCTGACCGGCATGGCCGCGATGGCTTTCGGCTTCTGGTTCTACAGCATCGCAGCTGCACTGATGCGGGCGCGCTGCATCATGCTCGAGCGCGAACGCGCGAGCGAATGGGTGGCGGACTACGCGAGGAGATCCGGGTGAACTGGGGCAGCTTGGAAAATTTCCTTGCAATGGGGGGCTATGCGTTCTATGTTTGGGGCTCCTACCTCGTGACGCTCGGTCTCGTGATCGCGGAAATCGTGCTGCTCGCGTTGCGCAAGCGCAGCGCTCTCGCACGCCTTCGCCTCCACGGCACCGCAGCGCAAGGCAACCGATGAAGCCCAGGCAGAAACGGCTGGCGATGATCGCGGGGGGCCTCGTTGCGCTCGGCTTGGCGGCGGCCTTCGTGCTCGCCGCGTTCCAGGAGAATCTCGTGTTCTTTTTCACCCCGAGCCAGGTGGCGGCGAAGGAAGTGCCGCAAGGACGCTCGTTCCGCGTCGGCGGGATGGTCACGCCGGGGAGCGTGAAGCGCCAG
>Ga0137384_10003429_pt1 | contig 12616 bp, 9 predicted proteins | sample SagtaG_2_FD_104922 | JGI IMG/M metagenome (GOLD analysis project Ga0137384, IMG submission 104922) | Vadose zone soil microbial communities from Sagehorn Ranch, Mendocino, California, USA - Sage2_R_60_16 metaG | ecosystem: Environmental > Terrestrial > Soil > Vadose zone | place: USA: California... | reverse complement strand
GTCGGGCGGCAGGGACGACATGACGTTGGCCGCCATGCATTCGACTATCGATCGCTTCCAGAATTCGGCAGTCGACGGTGTCAGTCCATACTTGCGGTCGCGCAAATGCGACATGATCCGAACCAGACGGCGCGATGCGACCGAACCGGTCGCAAGATCCGCCCGGAAATGGCCGCGGCTGCGCCAGGTGTCGGGGTCGCTGAGCCTCGCTTCGCCGCCGAACAGGGATGCGACTTCGCTGAGGTCGAAGCGCATGGCGGCGTAGGCGGACGCACCGTGAAAGACCCCGTCGTGCTCGAGCAGCGGCGGAATCACGAGCACGTCGTTGAGCTGCATGTCGAACGACCAGTGGGTGACACGCTGCTCGGCGGTCAGCAGCATTCCGACGATGAGTTTGTCATCGCTGGAGACGCGCTGCGTGCGCATGCCAACGTTGAACGTGCCGATGCTGAGAGAGAAATCGCCGATGCCGACATGGGACAAAGTCCCGCGCAGCCGCCCGCGTCCGAGCTGCATCACGTCGACATGAGAGCCGTGGACGGCCTGGTGGAGACCCTCGAACCCCTCAAGCTTCTGCGAATCGACCAGAAGGAATTGTCCCATGGCTGTACCCTGCTACTGAAGCGCGACAATTCTGCGGCGGCTCGCAACGAAATACCACCACAACGCGAGGTGGGTGCGACGAACCGACTTCGCGTTTTGAGGCAAATCTTCGCTGAATTTGACGCAAGACGACTGCCCCAAAGTGCTGCGGATTGAAGGATTTGCGACATGGGGCGTTAAGCCTCACCCGCCGCTGTGGCGTACTGGCACAAACTGCACATCACAGCCGTCCAATCTTCGGATACCGTTTGCAACCTAAGCGATATGAGTTGGAAGTGCTCTGCGGATGGCGGAGCGCACTTGGTAGGGCTCTGCCGCGTGCTCGGAAACGTGCGCACAAAAAGGGAGGAGATGTTGACGCATTGCGCCATCGTCGTCTCCAGCCTCAAGCGCCAAGAAGAGGGGACCAGACAATGCGTCCAGCGCACAGGGCGATCAGCCGCAGCCGACAGCTGCTGAATTCCGCGCCGTAGCATCAGTGGAATGCGCGTATCGGAGTTTCCACTATGCTGCGGGCGGACCTGGAACACTGCGAGTGGTTGCCGGATGACTTGAAGACCGGCGAGATGGTCTTCATTCCCGGCGGGACCTTTCGCATGGGATCCGATCACCACTATCCCGAGGAGGCGCCGAGCCATCGCGTCTCCGTCGACGGCTTCTGGATTGATCGGACTCCTGTGACCAACCTGCAGTTCAAGCAATTCGTCAACGCGACCGGCCATGTCACCGAGGCGCAGATCGTCCCGGATCCCAAGGATTATCCCGGTGCATTGAAGGAGATGCTCTACGCGGGTTCGCTGGTGTTCTCGCCGCTGCCCCGCATTACGGATCTTGCCGACTGGAGCCAGTGGTGGAGCTTCATGCGCGGCGCCAATTGGCGCCATCCCTATGGTCCCGGCAGCAATATCAAGGGCCTCGACGACCATCCTGTCGTGCACGTCTCGTTCAGCGACGCAGTCGCCTACGCGCTCTGGGCCGGCAAAGATCTGCCGATGGAAGCGGAATGGGAGTTCGCCTCGCGCGGCGGCCTTGATGGCGAGGAGTTCGCCTGGGGCGACGCGCTGATGCCGGGAGGCAAGCACATGGCCAACATCTGGCAGGGCAACTTCCCTGTCCAGAACCTCGGCGAGGATGGGTTCGAGCGTACCTCGCCGGTCATGGCCTTCCCGCCGAACGGCTACGGCCTCTACGACATGATCGGCAATGTCTGGGAATGGACCTCCGACTGGTGGTCGGCGCGGCACGCCTCCGAGGCCGCAAAGCCCTGCTGCATCCCGAGCAATCCCCGCGGCGGCCGCGAGGAGGCGAGCTATGACCCTCGCCTTCCCGACATCAAGATCCCGCGAAAAGTCTTGAAAGGCGGCTCGCACCTCTGCGCGCCGAACTATTGCCGCCGTTATCGCCCGGCCGCGCGGCACGCCGAGCCGATCGATACTTCGACCAGCCATGTCGGGTTCCGCTGCGTGGTGCGAATGCCGCTAGCCACCGAACGCGAACAAGAGGGACGTACTGCAACCTAGGGAGCATCTGGGGCGACGACGTCGGTGTCGCGAACGTCAGCGCCTACTCGAACGGCCTGATGGGTTACGAGACCCCCAATATCGACCGGATCGGACGCGAGGGGATCAAGCTCCTCCACTATTACGGCGAACAATCGCATTTCGCCACCAGCAGGTCCAGCTCGGGCTGGTCGGCTACTATCTCCAGCTGCGGACCTCGCCGAGGCCTTCAAGGCGCAGAAGCTCTATTCTTCGCGCGAATGGAAGCGGCTGTCGGATGGAACCGTCGTGAAATGGCTCCAACAGGTGAGTGACTTCTTCATGGCGGATGCCCACGTCACCGGATCGCTGCGTGCATCGGATTATTTCGACACGCAGCTCTATCTGACAACGGTCGCATGAATGCACGCTCCGTCAAGATCGTGACTCGGAAATGTCAGCGATGGAGCTCGCGGGATTCAGTGCCGCGCTGGCGCGGGGGTCGGGTCCCTCTGACCGACGCGCGGGCCGGGCCAACAGCAGATAGAGTAGCAGCGCAAGCAGCGATGAGGCGGCCATCACCGCCGTCATCGAAAGCGCCGAGCGTCCGTCGAAGAAGATTGCGACCAGGCCGCTCGCGATGGCACCGGCGGTCATCTGAATGCTTCCGGCTGCGGCGCCGACCACGCCTGCGATGTCAGGTAACGGCTGCATCGTCGCGTTCATGATGTTCGGCATGCTCAGTCCAAAGGCAAGCGCCACCACCATCAGCAGCACGGCGAGGAGGGCGGGCGGCGTCCAGCCTGCAACGGTCATCACCAGCATCGCGCTCGCGGTGACGGACAGCAGCACGAGACCGGCTGTCAGCCCGTTGCCGGGCGTCGCGCCCCGCCGACCGAGATAGCCGTCGAGGAAGGCGCCGCACATCACGGCCGCGGAGCACGCGCTGAAGATCACACCATACTGGTCCGGCCGCAAGCCGGCGACCCCGATGAAGAACAGCGAGGCGCCTGTGACATACGCGAACACGGTGGCACCGCCGGCCGCACCGACCAGGATGAAGGCGAATGAAACGGGGTGCCTCACGACGCGGAGATAATCCTTGACGATGGCCGAGGACACGAAACGACCGGCGGGATCGATCTTCGCACTCTCAGCAAACCCAAGCAGCACCGCCAATATCAGGATGCCGCTGACGGCAGCCTGGATTGCATAGATCAGTCGCCAGTTGCCGATCGCGAGCAGCGCAGCCCCCGCACTCGGGGCGATCACGGTCACCACATTGATGGCGATCACGACGTTGGCGATCTTCGCGCGCGCGGTTGTTTCGTCGAACAGGTCGCGGATGATCGCAAAGGTCATGGTCGTGCTTGCGGCCCCCGCGCCCTGAATGAAGCGGCATATCAGCAGCATCGGCAGGGATTGCGCGGAGGCGCAAGCGAGGCTCGCCATTACGACCAGCGCCAGGCCGGACACGATGACGGGCTTGCGGCCGATCCGGTCGGAGATCGGTCCGTAGACGAGCGGTGCCACGGCGAGGCTGAGCATGAAGGCGCTCATCGTGAGGCCGACATCCGACGGACTTGCTCCCAGTGTGGCGCCGGTCGCGGCCAGCGCCGGCAGGTTGATGTCGATGCCGGAATATGGCACCGCCGCGAGAAAGCCAAGCAGGAGTGTGAAGGCGATCGATGCGGGCTGAATTTGCATGGTGCGAACGCTCGAATGGCTTTCCTTGTTTCGGAAGGAGGGGAGGTGCGCTCCCCTCCTTCGCCGGACCAGGCCAAATCAACGGGCGATGCGTCGGTCGCGGCCCGCCTCTGTGGTGCCGGTGCGCCGCGACGCCCTCCGATCGGCAACGAGGCGGCTGATGATCCGGAGAACCTCCGATCGCGTGTCGATGCCGGCGAATTCGTCAGCCATTCGCGAGACCCGCATGCGGTAGGCCGGGCGGTCGAGCACGGTGCGCACCGCGTCGCGCAGTGCCTCTGGCGTCGGCTCGTTGGTCGCGAGATTGATGCCGACGCCCGACCACGCCACGCGCGCGTTGACGTCAGCCTTGTCCTCGGTCGTGCCCGCCGTGACCAGTGGAATTCCAGAGCTCATGGCCTGGTTGACGCTGCCATAGCCGCCGTTGGTGACGAGCACATCGACGCGCGGCAACAGCCATTCGAACGGCAGATAGCTGGCAAGCCGCGCGTTGGACGGGATAGGTCCGGGGATTGCCTCGACCGGGCGGCCGCCGGCCGTTGCGACCACCAGCACGTCGGGCTCATTGGCAAGTGCAGCGAGTGTTGGTGCGACCAGGAGCCCGAAATTGTGGTTGGCCACGGTGCCCTGCGTCACCAGTACGACCTTGCGTGAGCCATCCAGCTCGTGTGCCCAAGGCGGCAAAGGAACCTGACACGGAATGATCGGTGGCGTTCCCACGAAGTGCACCGTCGGTGGAAACTCGCGTGGAAATTCGAAACTTGGCACCGACAGTTGCATATAGGCATCGGCGAGTTCGACGACCGAATGGAAGAGCGGTATCGTGACCGGCCCGAGGCCGAAAGTCTTCAGCACCTTGTTCAGGCTGCGCAGGACCGGTTGATCGACATTGGCGTCATACTCCCCCGCGATGACGGCATATTGCTGGCGTTGCTCTTCTGTGGTCGCAGGAGGCAGGCCGAGGAAGTTCGGCGCGCCGTCGTCGCGTCCCCAGTGCAGAAATGACGTCCCGCACAAGACGATCGGCGATCGCATCTCACGCGGTCCAAGCAGCATCGGCAGGATGCCGAATAGCATGTCGTCGGCGACGATGATGTCAGCCTGAAATTGTTCCAGCGCCTCGTGAAGGCCCTGATTTTGCGCCGGGACGGTATCGACGAAGAGGCGATTGCAGGCGGTGCGCAGCCACTCGGGACCCGGGGGGATGTTCTTCAGTTCAGGGGCCACCGAGAGAATGTCCTGCGGGTCAAAATCCGCGTCCTTGGGAAGGGGAAAGAACTTCGCGCTGCTGGCTTCGATACGGGCACGAAAGGCGGTCCCCGTCAGGAAAGCGATTTCGTGGTTTTCCGCGACGAGAATACGCGCTATCGCGAGCAGCGGATTGAGATGGCCCGTCGCAGGCGTCGAAGCGATGAGAATTTTCATGGGATCGGTCCTCTGATTGTCGAGCGTCGACCGTGGGGCCGGTCGATGAGCAGAGGGAGAATGCTGGGATGGCCGTTACCGCAAGACTTCGGTGCGCTGCCAAAATGGTTACGGCGGCAACGCATCATGGCGTTGTCGCGGCGCAGGCACCGGCGCTCACCCGCGCAATGTTACAGCAGTAACCCACACCGCCGGCGCTGAAACAGCTCGGTAGCCCGCGCACTCATACTTACGCAGATCGCTCTTTTGGAGTGCGCACCGCGGAGGCCAAACTGGCGGCCTGCGGGAGGTGACCATTGGCGACCTCTGCCCTCGCGCGGGCTTGGTCGCGTTCACGTTCAATTCATTGAGGGCCAGCATGCCGAATATTGTCGGTCTGATTGTACTGGTGGCCATTGCCGCGTTCATGGTCTGGATCAGCGCGCGTGCCTTGCGGGTCCGGTCCCGCGCCTTGAGATGGGGCGGGGTGGGGCTCGCAGCGGTACTGACGATTGCGGTGTCGTCAGTCAGCGCGCTGACTGCGGCAGGCCTTGTCAAACAGTATGGACGCTCGGCGCCCCTGCCAAACCTCAAAGTCGAACTCACGTCCGAGCGAGTGGCGCGTGGCAAGGCAGTAACAGACAGCTTTTGCAGCGGACGCCACGCTACCACGTTGACCGGCGGCGGCAACCTCGCCAAGGATCTTCCGATCAACATCGGCTCGTTCGTTGTCGCCAATCTCACGCCTGCCGGGGCATTGAAGCAGTGGTCTGATGGCGAGATTTTTCGCGCCGTTCGCAACGGTGTTGATGCGAGCGGAGGCTGGCTCGCGATCATGTCCTTCACCAATGCCAGCCGGTTGAGCGACAACGATACAGCTGCGGTGATCGCCTATCTCCGTAGCCTTCCGGCCGCCGGTGCACCGACGCCAGGTCAGCTCGATCGCTTCAACCTCCTCGGCCTCGCGATGCTGGGCGCCGGGCTTTTGCCGGACGCCAGGCCGGTGACCGCCGCGCGCATTGCCGCGCCGCCAAGAGGGCCGACGGCCCAATACGGCGAATACCTGCTGTCCTATCAGGACTGTCGCGAATGCCACGGCAAGGATCTCAGCGGTGGTGTGCCGGGCCAGTTGCCGCCGCTCGGCCCCGATCTCGGCGTCGTCGGGCAGTGGACCGTGGGGGAATTCATCACCACCATGCGCTCTGGCGTCGATCCGAATGGGCATCAGCTCGGCGAGCAAATGCCGTGGCGTCCGATCGGGCGGATGGATGACGACGAACTGGTCGCAATGTATCGATATCTGACGCAGTCACCGCGCCCTTGATATGATGCGCGACATCCATAAATTCGAGCAATGATGTTGGCTCGCGGACTGTCGCTGGCACAGCGAGGCGGCGGCGTGCCGGCGCACTGACCCTTTGACGTCCTCTAAGCATGATTGAAAACGTGCTCCCCACCGGCTCGTCGAGACGGGATGTTCGCTTGAGTAGCAAATCTTCCGGATCACAATTCTTCACGTATCGGAGATTCTACGGAATACGACGGAAAAATGACCTAGTTGGAGGGCAAAGCAGCGGACCTCTTTGTTCGTTACCGAGACATATCAAAGCAAGCCGGCGGCACATGACACGGATTTCAAGCGAGTGCCGCCGGCAATAAAGGATCTGATTTTCGCATGAGCCGAAGCACGCAGCGGATTGCCTATTCAAGTCCGGGCATGACGCAATAAGCGAGTTCGCTACGGCAAGTTTGAGAGATCAATATGTTGGCAGACATCGGCCATGTCATCGTTGTCGATGACGATCCCACCTTGCGGCAGATGGTGATTAGATATCTGGAAGAGCACAATGTACCGGGCAAGGCCGCATCCAACCGGGCCGAACTGCACCGTCATCTGGAGGGAACGCAGCCCAGCCTGATCATTCTCGATCTTCGCCTCGGTCAGGACGATGGGCTCGACCTGCTGCGGGAGATCCGTTCGCATTCCGATGTGCCTGTCATCATCACGACCGGGCACCGGCCCGACGAGATCGACCGCATCGTCGGCCTTGAGCTCGGTGCCGACGATTACATCATCAAGCCGTTCAGCCTGAGGGAGCTCCTGGCGCGCGTCCGCGCCGTGCTGCGGCGTCAGGAGATGGGACGGGCCGCGCGCGCCCGCGATCCCGAGCGCGGCGGCTATCGGTTCAATGGCTGGAAGCTCGAACGCCGTGGCCGCAGGCTGATCGATGCCGCCAATGCACCGGTCCCGCTGAGCAAGGGCGAATACGCCCTGCTGCTGGCCTTCCTCGAGGCGCCGCAGCGCCCGCTGAGCCGCGAGCACCTGCTCCAGGCGACGCGCATCCACGAAGACATCTTCGACCGCAGCATCGACGTCCAGGTCTTGCGGCTGCGACGCAAGCTGGAGACCGACCCGAGCGCGCCGCGCATTATCCAGACCGAGCGCGGCGTTGGCTACGTCTTCACTGTTCCGGTCGAGCCGTTCTAGGCCAGCACAGTTGCGATTTGATGGTATGCGTGACATGGGCCGCCTTGCAGCAGGTGCGCCCCGGGCCGCGGTGACGTCGATCCGCGATGGTGAAAGCGTGGCGGCGGCCGGCTGCAACCGTAACCGTTTTCCCTGTGATGGTGATCGCGGCGTAACAGCGGACACTTCAGAGTGTCTCCTGCAAACATTGCGCTGGAGAACTCGTCTCATGCTGAAACAGCAATCCTCTTCAAACGTGAATCGCGTGGTCCGGCCCTTTAAGAGGAGGATCGGCGAGCTCCCGCGCGGCCTCGACCTCTCGGATGACGGTAGAAGCGGTCGGTACGCCCGCTTGGTGCAGGCTGACGCGTTGACCGAGGATGCTTCGCGATCGGTTGAATCGCCCGCGGAAGCAGACGGCGCTCCGGGTTGGGGGGCAGCGGCCTTGGCATTCGTCATGGAAGGCTTCGCCCTCTACGGCGCGGCGCTGCATCCAAACGCGGCGTTCTCCATTGAGGAGGCGGCAACCACCGCGATTGCTCGCCCGCCACGCCCGACTGGTCGTCCGCCGCACGCGGTGACGCACGAGCAGGGCGGCTTGCAGCGGTCAACAATCAGCAATGTCGTCGAACCGGAGCTTGCAGCATGGGCAGCTTCGCGTCCGCAGCGTCGTTGGAGCTGGTGGGCCGCGCTTGGCGAAACGGTCGGGGTGCTGTTGACGCATTGGCGACGGGAGCGGGAGATCAAAAGGGCAATCGCGGCTCTCGCCAAATACGACGATCGTACCTTGCGCGATCTCGGCATCAACGGCTGGGCGGACATCGAGCGGGTCGTGAGGTACTGCCGTGATTGCTGACGCCGTCGTCCTCACCGTTGCCGGACTGGGCTTCTATCGCACGACCGTCCGCTCCATCATCTCGCGTGGTCTCAAGAGCGGCCTGATCGGCCTGATACGGCGCAATTGGCCTCGGCGGGCGATCGATGCGGCGGCGAGGCGCCGCCACATCGATCAATAAGACTTGAAGGGTGCCGGCCCATTCCGTTGTGGCCGCGCATTGCTGAAATGTAATTCGAAACCTATCTGCAAGGCTTGTCCGGATTTGCTCACACCAGGATATTTCGTGAATTGATGCGCCGGCGCCCTGTCATCGTGATCAGTGTGCTGCTCCTGGGCTGTCTGCAGCTATCTCAGGTACCGTCTCTCGCACTGTCCCAGTTATTGCCACAGGCGGCGAGCAGTCCGGAGGAGCCCATCACGCCCATGCCGGCTCCTCCTGCAATCGATCCTCTAAAGGTCAAGCTCGGTGAGCGCCTGTTCAACGATGCTCGCTTGTCGGTGGACAATTCGAGGAGTTGCTCGTCGTGCCATGACCTCGGCACGAACGGCGCAAGTACGAAGCGACGCGACGTTGGTCGCGATGGCGCGGAGCTGCCGCTCAACACGCTCACCGTCTTCAATTCGGCGCTCAACTTCCGCTTCGGTTGGGAGGGCAAGTATCGCTCCGTTGAGACGGACGTTACGGCGTCGCTGGTCAATCCGCAGATCATGGGAAGCAGTCTCGCCGATACCGCCGAGAAGCTCGACCGCGATACCGGGATGCGCGCCAGCTTCATGGCCGCCTATGGCCGCCGCCCGGATGCCGCCAATATCGTCGACGCCATCGCAAGCTTTGAACGGACGCTGCTCACGCCCGGCAGCAGGTTCGATCGCTGGCTTGCGGGAGATACCGCTGCGCTGACGGACAGGGAATTGAACGGGTACAGGCTATTCAAATCCCTGGGCTGCGTGTCATGCCATCAAGGCGTCAATGTCGGCGGCAATCTGTTTCAGCGCCACGGCATCTTTCATCCCCTGGCCTCGCCAGATCCGGCGATCCTGCGCGTGCCGAGCCTGCGCAATGTCGCGACGACTGCGCCTTACTTTCATGACGGCAGCGCGCCTACGCTCGATGATGCCGTCCGCAAGATGGGATTCGCGCAATTGAACGCGACGCTGACCGATCAGCAAGTGGATGCGCTCGTGGCCTACCTCCACAGCCTGACCGGACAATATCGCGGCGTGCCCGTCGGAGGTGCACCATGAAAGTGGCCCCTGCAGTAATTGGCGTATCGTTCCTGCTGGCGCTGTTGACCTGGCTTCTGTTGAGCGGCCTGAACCTGAATTCGGACCGCTATGACCGTCAATCGCAGGCCCTCGCGGATTTCACACGGTTCGAACGCGGCATGAGTCGTGAGGTGCTGACGTTGCGCGCCGGTCTGTCACGGAACTATGACGCTCTTGTGCGGATGGCAGACGCCTATGATGCTGCGGTCGTCCGGCTGCGCGAGGCCGCGGGGTCGGACAGGGAAGAAAATGCGGCGATCGACGTATTGGCCGAGCGCGCCCGCCGGCAGGAGGAGTTGATCGAGCAGTTCAAGAGCCAAAACGCGTTGCTTCAAAACTCATTTGCCTATTTCGGCATGTTCACCGCCCGTCTTTCCTCGTCCGAAGACAAGCCGCTGGTGGCCTGCGTCTCTGCACTCGCGGCGGCAATGCTGCAGCTCACCCTTGATACGTCCAGCGTCGGCGCGGGCGAAGTGCAGGCGCGGCTCGACAGAGTTGCACATCTGCAGACGCCGCCCGAGGAAGTCGCGTCAGTGCGTGCCGTCGTTGCGCATGGCCAGCTCCTGCATGATCTGCTTCCGGCCGTCGATGCCATTCTGAAGGCGCTGGTCGCCGAGGCCAGCACCCGTGAGCAGGATGCGGTTCATGCGCTGATCATAAAGCGGCAGCTCGCCGCGCGAGCGGCGGCGCGCAAGAACCGCCTCTTGCAGTATCTCACGTCGCTGCTACTGCTCGGCGGTCTGGTCTATTTCGGCCTATTGTTACGCGCGCGTGCCAGGGCACTGCGACGTCGCGCGGCCTTCGAGCACGTGATCGCGAATATCTCGATGCGTTTCATCGATTCGCACTTTGATGAGCTAAGAGGCCATGTCGAGAACGCGCTCGAGGAGCTTGCGGGTTGCATCGGCGCGGACAGAGCCTATTTCGCCTGGCAAACAGCAACGGCGGGTGACGTCTATCGGTGGTCCCGCGAAGGTGTCCACCTTGACGAGGGTTGGCCAGGGCGTGCGCTTGATCTGGCTCAGCGGTTTGATGGCGGCGAAGATGTGATCATCTACATTCCGAAAGTGAGGCCGTCCTATCCCCACGATGTGATGAATCTCCTCGATGAGGCCGGTATTCGCGGCTGGCTGTGCATCAAGACCCTGTCCGCACAGCAACAAGGGGCTATTCTCGGCTTCGAAGCCGTGCAGGCCGTCGCGCTGAGCCAATGGGCCGAGTTTGCACTCTTTCGCATGGCGTTCGACGCCATCCGCAATGCAGTTGGGCGCGTGAGTCTCGAGCAGGAGAAGCAGAGGCTTGAGGCGAGCCTGCAACAGGCGCGGCGAATGGAAACGATCGGTACCTTCGCCAGCGGCATCGCGCACAATTTCAACAACATCGTCGGCGCGATCCTCGGCTATGTCGAAATGGCCGACGCCGGCATCGAGCCAGGGAGCCGGTCTGCGGCGAGCCTTGCAGAAATCCGCAGGGCCGGTGAGCGCGCACGCGAGCTCGTGGGGCAGATCTTGACCTTCGGACGGCGCAGCCAGGGCAGGCAGGAACGCATCCGGATAGAGGTGCTGGTGGCGGAGACCACGGCTCTGCTCGCCGCATCGTTGCCGTCGCATGTGAAAGTCACGGTGAGCCGGAGCGTGGAAGCGGCAACCGTGTCTGGTGAGCCGGAGCAATTGCAGCAAGTCATTCTCAATCTCTGCAACAACGCTGCACAGGCATTGGAAGAGCCTGGCGTCATTGACCTGCGCATCGCCGAGCGCGAAGTCATCCATCCGTTGCGGATCGGGCGGACCGACCTGGCTTCTGGCCGCTTCGCCGTGATTTCGGTCTCCGACCCCGGACCTGGAATGGATGACGCGACGCTGGAACAAATCTTTGAGCCGTTCTTCACCACGCGTGCCGATGGCACCGGTCTTGGGCTGGCAACAGTCCGAGAGATCGTCGAGCAGCACGGTGGCGCCGTGGCCGTGCGGAGCGCGCCCGGCGCCGGGACACGCTTCGACGTTTGGCTACCGTCGGATCGTTCAAGCGAGCCGGTATCGTTGCAGCAGGCGCCGCCTCTAGCGTTTCGCGGCGCTGGCGAGACCATCCTGGTGCTCGAGGCCGATCGCAGGCGTCTGCTGCGTCACGAGGAGATCCTGGCGGCACTCGGCTACGAGCCGGTCGGTTTTACGGGGCTTGTCGAGGCTGAAGCGGCCGGCCGGGCGTCTCGGGCGCGCTTCGACGCGGCGCTGGTGTGTCACTTGCCCGGCGGTTCTTCACTCGATCTTGCGGCATCGCTGCACAAGGCGGTGCCCGGCCTGCCGATCATCCTTGCAAGCCCTTCGACGCACGATCTGGCCGCGCACGTGCTGGCAGCTTCCGGAATCAGCGGGATGGTTCATCACCCTCTGATGTCGTCCGAACTCGCCGTGGCACTTTCGCGATGTCTTGCAGCGAATTCGGCCAACGAAGGATTGAGGCAGATCGCGTCTGCGCGCTAGCGAGATTTCCGATTCATGATCGCGACGTTTCACCGGTAACGCGAAGTCGCGCGCACGAAGTCACCATGTAGCGCGCCGCTCCTATCCATCGCACTCGACCGTTCATCTGAGCACGGCCGAGCATGACTGCGATAGGAGAATAATGATGTCGAAACGACTTGGTGTCACCTTTGTCGCTGCCTTCCTTCTGTTGGGCTCAGCGTCTGGTTTCGCGGGCAGCGCAGATTTGACGAGAACAGTCGATCGCCTTGCGGCTAATTCGCCCGGCCATGTGGATGACACGGCAAGATATGCAGGTCTGTTCCGCCAGGCTCCCGTCGGTCACCGCCAGCCGCGCCCAAGCGACATTTCGGCGACCACTCAATTGTCGCCG
>Ga0137384_10003426_pt1 | contig 12619 bp, 9 predicted proteins | sample SagtaG_2_FD_104922 | JGI IMG/M metagenome (GOLD analysis project Ga0137384, IMG submission 104922) | Vadose zone soil microbial communities from Sagehorn Ranch, Mendocino, California, USA - Sage2_R_60_16 metaG | ecosystem: Environmental > Terrestrial > Soil > Vadose zone | place: USA: California... | reverse complement strand
TGGATTGGCCAGCCCGTTCTCCCGCCGCCTCACTTTCCCTCGCACCGCGATCACAAATTCCGACCGCAACACTTTCGCGGCGCGGTGAACTTCCGCATGGACCTCGGCGCTGAAGACCACCTGCGTGACCCCTTCACGGTCACGCAGATCGACGAAGATGAGCTGGCCGTGGTCGCGCCGGCGATCCACCCAGCCCATCAGAAATGCATCCTGTTCTTCGTTTGAAGCGGTCAACTCGCCGCATGTGTGTGTTCGTTTGAGAGTTTCCATCTTGAATGCGGCCCTCACCCGGCCTTCGGCCACGCAATTCGCGGCTACTTGCTTAAGTACATCTCTTTGTACTCGTAATATCGCTTGGCGTATTCATCGATATCCGCCACTTCCTTGTCCGTGAGTTCGCGTTTGACTTTGGCGGGCATGCCAAGAACCAGACTGCGTGGAGGAATCACCGTACCTTCAGTGAGCAGCGCACCGGCGCCTATGATCGAATGTTCCCCAACAGTAACATCATTCAGAATTGTGGCGCGCATGCCAATCAGGCAATGGGATTGGATCGTGCAACCGTGGAGCATCACACCATGACCGGCCGTGACGTAATCGTGAAGAATGAGTGGGTATACGCCCTTCATGACGTGCCCGATTGAACCGTCTTGAATATTGGTGTACTTGCCTATGCGAACGAAATGCACATCGCCGCGAATGACGCAGTTGTACCAGACGCTGGAATGATCCCCAATTTCCACGTCTCCGACGATCTGGGCGCCTTCCGCAATGTAAACCCGGTCGCCCAGCTTCGGCCATTTACCGCCGTACTCGTGTAGCATTCCACCCTCCGTTCGCTCAGCGTTGCGCCCACCAGAGGTCCACCACCGAAAGACAAATTCACAACGCTAACAAACTGTATAACTTTACGCAACGCCACTACAGGATTATGATCTCGGGATGCTGCGCGTCGTTATCATAAAACCTAGCAAGTACGGCATGACCGGTTACGTGGACCGCTTTCGCCGCGGGTTCATGCCCAACAGTACCATCCCATACATTCGGAGCATGACTCCGGCCGCAATCGAGGGAGAGCGAATTGAGACGTACGCAATTGATGAATACGTCCAGACGGATCTCGGCTACCTCGATCTCCTGCGCAATCCGAGTTCACCGACACTGCTGGCGGTTGTCGGCGTCCAATCACATCAATTTCAGCGGAGCCTCGATCTGGCAGCATTTGCGCGCGCAAATGGGGTCCGGCATTGCGTTATCGGCGGTCCCCATCCAATGACGTGCGACACGAGTTTGCTTCATAACCGCGGCGTCAGTTTCGCGATGGCGGAAGCAGAAATGCTTTGGCTGCCGATTCTCCGGGATGCAATACGTGGTGAACTCCGGCCCGTGTATGGCCGCAATCAGCGGTGGGCTCAGGAACTTCAGGCGCCCGTGCTGGTGCCACCCTCCGCGCGAGACCTGCGACGGTACGTCGTCCCGATGCTGGGCATCTATCCCGCGCGCGGTTGCCCGTTCACTTGCAATTTCTGTTCGGTTATCAAGATTGCGGGAAGGCAGATCCGCAGCCAGGCGATCGACGTAACGATGGAGAGCTTGCGCAAAGCTCGAGCGGCTGGCGTTCGGCTGGTCATGTTCACGTCCGATAATTTCAACAAGTATTCGGAAGCGCCGGATCTTCTGGAGCAGATGATCGCAGAAAAGATCCGCATTCCATTCTTCGTCCAATGTGACACGCAGATTGCCTTGCAGGAAGACTTCGTTAGCCTGCTTGCAAAGGCGGGTTGTTTCGAAATGTTTGTCGGCGTGGAATCCTTCAAACGTCAGACGTTGCTCGCCGCTCATAAAGCTCAAAATCATCCCTCCGCATATGGGGAAATCGTAAAGCTCTGCCGCAAATACGGCATCGTCAGCCATTTTTCCAATATCCTCGGTTTTCCCGACGACACCGCAGCCGGGATTCGAGAACACCTCGATGTACTGCGCGGTCTCAATCCGGACGCTGCTTCGTTCTACATACTCACTCCAATTCCCGGAACCCAACAGTACGACGAGTTCCTGGCGGCCGGATGGATCACCGAACAAAATCTGGATCGATACGACGCTACCACGACAACGTGGAGGCATCCGAATCTCAGCTCTGCTGAACTGGAGGATGCGCTCTTCCGTTGCTACCGCAAGTTCTACACGGCAGGCCATATACTCGGCACTGCGTTTTGGACGGATCTTCCCAAGATCCGCCGGAGTTTTCGGCCCAAGCAGCTTTGTTCCGATTTTATTCCTTATATCGGCCATCCGATATTCACTCGCTTCGCCGCCGCGAAGAAAATGCATCCAATGTCAGGCGGCGTGAGCAGGGTTCAGGTGGATTCGTGGTCCGACTACCGCGAACTTCGGAGACACCGCTTCGGCCTGGATCTTGTCCCTTTGCCGAAGAGTCTCGAACTTTCCCAAGCCGATGCGGAACTGAACCGCCGGGCCAAAATCGCAATTTGATAATCGGTGCTTGTTAAAGCCAGTAGAGAAGATCTCCAACGATACGCGGACAATTACCTGCGCGAGCAGGACGGAATTGCGCTCTACCGCGCATTGTCCAAGGCAGAGAAAGACCCCTCGCGCGCCGAAATTTTTGAAAAACTCGCCAAGGCGGAAGAGCGGCACGCTGCTCGATGGGAGCGGCTGCTGAAAAACAATGGGGTGCCTGTGCCTGCCTACACAGCGGGCTGGCGGATCCTTATGTTGGGCTGGCTTTCCAGGCGATTCGGAACACAACATGTGCTGCCGGTGGTCACAGGCCTGGAGTCGAGGGATCAGGATGTATACCGCGGCCAGGCAGAAGCGGTAGGAATGCCCGCCGAAGAGCGCGGTCACATGCGGACGCTACGCGCTATGCAGCGGCGAGGAGAGGACAGGCCGGAATCCATCGTGGACCTCGAAGGATGGCATCGCACCACTTACGGAGGCAGTTTGCGGGCGGCCGCGTTCGGTGCGAACGACGGTTTGGTTTCGAATTTCAGCCTTGTGATGGGAATTGCCGGCGCCAATGCTGAACCTCGCTTCGTGCTTCTGGCGGGAGTTGCCGGGCTATTGGCCGGGGCTTCTTCCATGGCGGCCGGCGAGTACGTATCCGTCCAATCGCAACGAGAATTGTACGAGCAGCAGATCGAGGTTGAGCGGCAAGAGCTGGAGATGTCGCCGGAAGAAGAGAAGGAAGAGCTGTCATTGATCTATCAAGCGAAGGGCATTCCCAGCAAGCAGGCGGAAGAACTTGCAGAACGAATTCTCGCGAACCCGGATACGGCGATTGACACGCTCGCGCGCGAAGAGCTTGGCCTGGATCCCACTGCATTGGGCTCGCCGTGGATTGCGGCCGCCAGTTCATTCGTTGCTTTCGCTACAGGGGCAGCGATTCCGGTCCTCCCTTACCTTCTCGTCAGCGGTAACGCCGCATTCCTCACCAGCGCCATCGTCTGCGGAGTCTCTCTTTTCCTGATCGGCGGCTTAATATCGTTATTCACCGGACGTGGTTTTGTCTACAGCGGGCTCCGCATGGCCAGCATCGGCGCGCTGGCTGCCGCCGTGACCTATTTCATCGGCCGATTACTTGGCGTAACGATCGGAGGATAAGCCGCCGATGACGTTAATTACGCCAATGCGATTCGCGTAATTGGCGCAATTTGCCGCAAATCGTTTGATACAATTTTTACCCTTATGAACACTTTTAATTCGCAATCGACGCTCAAGGCAGGCAAGGCGGAGTTCGATTACTTCTCGCTGGAGACAGCGGAAAAGGCCGGCATCGGATCCGTATCGAAGCTGCCGTTTTCCTTGAAGGTCATGCTGGAAAACTTGCTTCGCTTCGAAGACGGACAAACGGTCACGGCCGCCGATATTCGAGCAGTCGCAAATGCGGCCGTCTCCCCGCAATCCGAAAAGGAGATCGCTTTCCGGCCCGCGCGCGTGCTGATGCAGGACTTCACAGGAGTTCCCGCCATCGTAGATCTTGCGACGATGCGCGACGTGATCCATAAAATGGGTGGTGATCCGAAGCGCATCAATCCTCTGCAACAGGTGGATCTTGTCATTGACCACTCTGTGCAGGTCGACCAATTCGGCACCGCCGGCGCCTTCGCTTTCAATGCGGATCGCGAGCTCGAGCGCAATCGCGAGCGTTACATCTTTCTCAAATGGGGCCAGAAGGCATTTCAAAATTGCCGGGTGGTTCCGCCTGACGTAGGAATCGTTCATCAGGTTAATCTGGAGTACATTGCGAAGGTCGTGTTCGTCGATCAAAAGAACGGAAGAAAGGCCGCCTATCCGGATACTGTCGTAGGCACGGATTCTCACACGACCATGATCAACGGACTCGGTGTGGTGGGATGGGGCGTTGGCGGTATTGAGGCCGAAGGCGCAATGCTTGGACAGCCGCTTTCGATGCTGATTCCGCAGGTCGTCGGATTCAAGCTGTACGGCCATCTACGGGAAGGCGCCACAGCAACAGACGTAGTGCTCACCGTCACACAGATGCTTCGGGCGAAGGGTGTGGTCGGCAAGTTCGTCGAGTTTTACGGTCCGGGACTTTCCAACCTCAGCCTTGCCGATCGTGCCACTGTCGCCAATATGGCACCCGAATATGGCGCCACGATTGGCTTTTTCCCCGTTGATTCCGAAACACTCAACTACTTGCGGCTTACTGGGCGCGACGCTGATCAGGTTCTGTTGGTGGAAGCCTACTCAAAGGCTCAGGGGTTATTCCGAACTGACGCCAGCCCGGATCCTGTATTCGGCGACTGGCTCGATCTGGACCTTTCGACCGTCGAACCCAGCCTGGCTGGCCCGCGCCGCCCTCAGGACCGGGTGCCTCTAAAGAAGTCGAAACAGATGTTTCGGGAGGCTCTGCCGGCGCTCGCGCAGCAAACCAAGGCCGTGAGCAACGTTACGGTCAGCGACAACGGCCACAAGTACGATCTCGGTCACGGCTCGGTCGTGATCGCGGCGATCACCAGTTGCACGAACACGTCGAACCCTTCGGTCATGATTGCGGCGGGTCTTCTCGCGAAGAAAGCAGTTGAGCGTGGACTCGAAGTGAAGCCGTGGGTGAAGACCAGCCTGGCGCCGGGCTCGCGAGTCGTGACGGACTACCTCAAAGACACAGGTCTAATGCCCTACCTGGAACGCCTGCGCTTCCACCTGGTGGGCTACGGCTGTACGACGTGTATCGGAAACAGCGGACCGCTTTCCGATCCCATCGCATCGGCGGTAAAAGACAACGGGCTGGTTGTGGCTGCGGTTCTCAGCGGCAACCGCAATTTTGAAGGGCGAATCAATCCTTTGGTGCGCGCCAACTATCTGGCTTCGCCGCCGCTCGTCGTCGCGTACGCGCTGGCCGGCAAGATGGATATCGATATCAGCTCCGAGCCGCTTGGTCAGGACACAAGCGGAAAGCCTGTCTACCTTCGCGACGTGTGGCCTTCGCAAGGGGAAGTCATGAGCGCCATCAACTCTTCGGTCCGCGCCGAGATGTTCATCAAAGCATACGAGGAATCGCTCCAGGGTGATGGGCGATGGAAAGGAATCGAAGCGCCATCCGGCGAGCTTTTCGAGTGGGATCCCAATTCCACGTACGTCAAACGTCCGCCGTTTTTCGAAGAGATGCCGCGGCGGGCACCGGCGGTTCAGGACATCCGCGGCGCGCGTGTGCTCGCAGTGCTTGGCGACTCCGTGACGACGGATCACATTTCACCCGCAGGCTCGATTCAGCCGGATGGCCCGGCCGGAAAGTACCTCATTGCGCATGGCATCGCTCCCAAGGATTTCAATTCCTACGGCGCCCGGCGCGGAAACCACGAAGTGATGATGCGCGGCACATTCGCGAACGTTCGTCTGCGTAACCATATGGCGCCCGGCACAGAAGGCGGCTGGACCGTGCATTTGCCGGATAAGACGCAGACCACGATTTACGACGCGGCCGTTCAATACCAGAATGAAGGCGTTCCGCTCATGATTATCGCTGGGAAAGAATACGGTTCAGGCTCGTCGCGGGATTGGGCGGCCAAGGGACCACGGCTTCTCGGCGTGCGAGCAGTACTAGCGGAAAGTTTCGAGCGTATCCACCGCAGCAACCTGGTCGGCATGGGCGTGCTTCCGTTGCAGTTCCAATCAGGAGAGAATGCCGAAAGCCTGGGCCTGACCGGGTTTGAGATTTTTGACATCGCAGGCATCGCGAGCGGCATTCAGCCCGGGATGCTCGTAGCAATACGAGCGCGGAACGAAGGAGGAAATGAAAGGAGGTTCCAGGCCATCACACGCATCGATACACCATATGAGATTCAATACTACCAGCACGGCGGCATCTTACAGTACGTGCTGCGGCAGTTGATCGGTTGATAGAAGTCCGGAGGCTTTATGCGACGACTCGGTTTGCTCTGTGTTGTTCTCCTGATGGCGCTGGCAGCATGTGAACCGGCGCAACAGCAACCAGCCCGACAGGCGGCAACAGCTGACAATGCCCCGATACAGCCGAAGCTGCCTGCCGGAATCGACGCGCCTCCGCCAATACCAGCCGACAACCCGCTAACGACGGCGAAGATTGAACTGGGACGGCAGCTATTCTTCGATCCCCGTCTTTCGGCGGACGGCATCGTGAGCTGCGCCACGTGCCACAACCCTGTCATGGGATTTACCGATGGCCGGCCAACAAGTATGGGCGTCAAAGGCCAGATCGGGGGCCGCAGCGCGCCCAGTGTGATCAACCTTGCCTATGCCACAAATGGCGTTTTCTGGGATGGCCGCGCGAAATCTCTTGAGGACCAGGCAAAAGGGCCGATTGCCAATCCGATCGAAATGGGGACCACACACGAAGCGATGGTGGCAAACCTTAACGGCATTTCCGGCTACAAAGAACAGTTCCAACGGGTGTTCGGGTCGCCGGAAATCACGATTGACAATGTCGCCAGGGCGATTGCTTCCTTCGAACGCACGATCATCTCCGGCAATTCGCCGTGGGACAAGTTTCAAAAGGGCGACGCGGGTGCGCTTTCGGATTCGGCGAAACGAGGATGGGACATTTACCAAAAAAAGGCCAATTGCATCGCGTGCCATGCTGGCTTCAATCTGACGGACAACAACTATCACAATCTCGGAGTCGGCTTAGATAAAGCCGAGCCGGATCTCGGCCGCTACGTGATCACCAAAATGGAAGAAGACAAGGGCCGTTTCAAAACGCCAACACTACGGGAGATCACGTATACCGGCCCGTACATGCACGACGGCCGATTCCGCACGCTGGAGGAAGTGATCGAGTTCTACAACAAGGGCGGAATCAAGAACGCCCAACTGGATAAGGAAGTCAAAGCTCTCAATCTGACCGCCACGGAGAAAGCGGATCTCCTGCCTTCCTGAAATCGCTCAACGGAGAAGGTTGGCAGGCAAAACCCGCCATCACGCTGCCTGCGGACGCCAAGTTGGGAAGCTAGTAGCGAATCCCAGTTAGCCGAGAATTACGCGAATTACGCGACGGGCCCTCTACTACAGGCACCGATCACGTGGCATCCCTGGACACGCCGCGTTGGACGGCATGGACCTTCACGTGCACCTCCACCCAGGGGAGGCCCTGTGGTTGTTTTCAACGGATTCTCGGTCTGGGGGATACGCGTACGCATTGACCAATCTTGGTTTATTGCGTTTCTGTTCTTTGCATGGACGCTATCGGCGGGATATTTTCCACTCCAGGCCCCGGACTACTCCGCGTACACATATTGGCTTTTCGGTACTCTCAGTTCCCTGGGGTTGTTCGGCTGCGTTCTTTTGCACGAATTGAGCCCCGCGTGCCGGCCTGAGCGAATACGTATGTTCGACCTGAGCAGCCAGTCTCCAACAGCGAGTCGTAAATCTGTGCCTGCCGTGCCGCCGATTCGTGCCATGAAAATTGATTCAACGTCCTCGTTGGAGCTTCGATTCGATGTCGGTACTCAACATCTGTTAGCAACTTGATCACGTGATCCGCAAAATTCTCATCATTCGCAATGACCAGGGATGGCAAATCCACTTCCTTGAGTCCGCGGGCTCCGTCGGTGGTGGATACGCATATGCGGCCGGCTGCAAGCGACTCGATAACCTTCAGTGAACTGCCCCGTACAGCTTTGTCGGGATTGATGGTCAGCGAGCACGATTCAAGATAAGGATCAACATCCTCGATGTAATCGAAGATCCTTAGTCCAGGCTGCTGAAAACACTTCGAGCGTGTAGCGATGACACTTGCATCAACTCCCCCAAGGATCGAGATGCGAACATTGGGAACACTCGCTCGGATCGCCGGATACACGTTTTCCAGGAACTCAATAATTCCGGAAAGATTTGACGCATATCGGAATGGACCGAGGAAAAGAATCGGTGCGTCCGCCACCGATGGTCTGTATCGAACAACCACGTTTGCACCATTCGGTACGACGTACACATTGTCCCGCTGCAGCAACGCCCGGTCTTCAGGACTACACGTCACAACCACGTCGAACTGGTTGATGTATCGAAGCTCAAACTTGTCGGCCTTCGAAGGCTCGTCTGCCAGCCCATTCAGAAGAATGTCGTGTAAGATCAGAATCCATGGCCGTCTATCCCAAGCCTCGACAAGCCTTGCAAGCTCGACATACTCGACCTGAACCACATCCGGATCATAAATAACGATCAACGCCCGCAACTGTGCCGCCAGCGCCGCATGGGAATGACTCAAGATCCGGTCGATCCGTCCATCCCGGGCGGGATCCGCCTTCCTGCCGCCAACCAAACAGACCGCATGACAGTTCCGGAAATATTTCAAACTCTCGGTTGAATAGTTTTCCATCTCGTCGCTCAGCAAGACGATATCGAATTCACTGGAGAGTCGGCTAATCAGCTCATGGATACGCCTGGCGCCGCCGTGCGCCGGTGGATACACGGCATACGGACTGACGATCAGCACGAGTGGTCTGCCTGGAGTCCGCGGCCGCCCGTAGTACATGTTGCAGGCGGGATTCAATCGATAGCCGAACAACGGATCGAAGTAACCGCGAAACCTCGAGCCTAAGATGCCGGCGATACAGGATGGGCCCAGCATTTCCCGAAACGAGCAGCATCGAGCCGCGCGATCGTGCCAAATACAGTTCGCAATGACCTCGGGAAACTCGCGCTGCGCAGCTGAAAGCGCAGGCCATTTCGTCTGAACACGCGTCGGATCTCGTCTCGCGAAAAGAACTTCTGATTCGTGCTCTGGTGCACATGCCACACCTTCGATGCGGGGCAGAACAGCGATTCGAAGCCGTTGCGCCAGGCCGAAAAGCCCCATTCGACGTTTCCCAATAGAACGGCGCATACGCATCTGTTCCGTCGACGAACCGCAGGAGCAGATCCCTTCGGAATAGCGAACTTCCACCGCCCGAGTAGAGATGATCTCGCACGTTCAAATCATCCTTGGGTTGGGAATCGAATATCTCGACAAGGCCTCCCGCGTTCCTGATACCTGTCCAGCCGGTTTCTTCACGCCGACGCGCCGGATCCTGGAAATAGATCTGCAACGCGATGGCAAAAACTGAAGGACTTCGCCATTTTGCGGCCTCTCGAAGTGCCACACGATCTACAACCATGTCCGTATTGAGCAAGTACACCCAGTCGTGCTTTGCCGCGCGAATGCCGTAGCGAATGGCTTCAATGAACCATAGCGGCGCTAACGACTACGATCACCTCTACCGGTTCGCCGACCGCTGCGCACGCGGGTTGCAGCGTTTCCAGGCAGCGGCGCAGCATAGGCTGGTTTGAACGTTCGGGAATGACAATAGAAATACCGGCTCTGAAGGTGGACTTAGTGCAGTGGAATCGGATTTCCACCACAGTCCGAGAAGGACGCGGAGTAAGATCCGCCCACAGTTATGTGCGCGAGATTAATGTCAGGTTCATGCCGCCGGCTTTTGCATTCATTATCGGAATCTTTGGGAGCGGTGAAAGTCGTGGGGGTGGCGGAAAGATTTCCCGCAAGTCGGTTTCTGATCGTCGCGGCGTGACGCTGCTGCTCTAAAAATCGGGCTTCTTCAGTTCCCTTCGGATTTGGGCGGTCCGAGACATGCTACGATAGCTGTTTTTTGGAGCTACTATGTCTCAAGTCCGACGGCGGCTGTACAAATACTACGACCTCGTGATGGCGCTGTTCGTCACGATTCTCCTGTGTTCCAATGTCATTGGCGCCGCAAAGGTATGCACCGTGTGGGGATTCACGTTCGGCGCCGGAGTCCTGTTCTTTCCCATCAGCTACATTTTCAACGATGTGCTCACCGAGGTTTACGGATACGCCAGAGCGCGTAAGGTCGTTTGGGCGGGCTTCGGTGCAATCATCTTTGCCTCATTCATGAGTTGGGTGATTGTGTCGTTGCCTCCTGCCGGAGGGTGGAATGATCAGCGCGCTTACGAAACCGTATTCGGACAGACGCCGCGCATTGTCTTCGCATCGCTAACCGCGTTTTTCGTTGGTGAGTTCGCGAACTCGTACGTCTTGGCCAAAATGAAAATAAAGACGAGCGGCCGTCATCTTTGGATGCGAACGATCGGATCGACAATCGTGGGCGAAGGCGTAGACTCGGCCGTGTTCTATCCTGCGGCCTTTCTCGGCGTCTGGGAAACCAACCTGGTCATGACGGTGATGGTCAGCAATTATGTGATCAAGGTTCTGTGGGAAGCGGTCGTGACGCCGTTCACCTACCAGGTTGTGGGTTTTCTCAAGCGGGCCGAGCAAGAGGACTATTACGATCGCGATACGGATTTCACGCCATTCTCCATCGAGGTTTAGAGCCGAACGTGGGCTAAAGCCCGCGACTACATGCCGCCGGAACGTTATCTCAAGCTTGTAGTCGCGGGCTTTAGCCCGCGTTCGGAGACCGGAATTTACTTCGCCTTTTTCGCTGTTACCAGCCTATAGCTTTCCTGCACAAGCCGCCGCACTTCCTTCCAGTTCGGTCTCCGATCCGCGATTAACGAAACCCAACCCTGATTGCCAATGTATGGTGACTTAAAGAATCGTGGATCTTCGATCAGAAGCTGTTGCAGGGGAAGCGTAGCTTTAAAACAAATGCAGAGGTGGCCATTGTACTCTTCCAGGACGGCAAAGCTCTTTTTGCCATACTGAAACGTGGGGTGTCCCCACGTCCGAACCTCTCTAGCGCCGGGTAAAGCCAAACAAATCTCTCGCAACTTCGCCAAAACCTTCTCTTCCTTCTCCGCGCTTTTCGGCCGCTTCGACATCGGTCTCGGGCTCCTTCTCGCCTGGATTGACGAACCGATTGGCTTCGAGGCCAGCCTGCCTTGTGTAGAGATCGAAATATCGACCGGCTCGGGCCAATAGCTCCGCGTGAGTTCCACGTTCAACGATCATTCCCTCTTCGAGGACAAGGATCTGGTCGGCACCGCGAACCGTGCTGAGGCGATGGGCAATGACGAAAGTCGTACGGCCTGTCATGAGGGCTGCCAGGCCTTCCTGGATCATGGCTTCACTCTCCGTGTCGAGGCTGGAGGTTGCCTCGTCGAGAATGAGGATGCGCGGATCGGCAAGAATCGCGCGCGCAATGGCCACGCGCTGGCGTTGCCCTCCGGACAATTTGACGCCGCGCTCACCAACAACCGTGTCCAAACCCTTTTCCATTTTGAACGCGAACTCGTCCACGCGTGCGACCTGAGCGGCCAGGAGCACCTCCTCGTCCGAGGCGGCAGGCCGCCCGAAGAGGATGTTTTCCTTGATGGTTCCGTCAAAGAGAAAGTTGTCTTGCAGGACGACCCCGAGTTGCGACCGGTATGAGCCGAGGCGAACATGGGAAAGGTCGACGCCATCGACATACACATGACCGGCCGTGGGCTTGGCAAATGCGGCCACGAGACCGATAAGTGTGCTTTTGCCGGACCCTGAGGAACCGACCAGCGCAGTCACGGCGCCGGGCACCGCCTCGAGATCAACTCCACGCAGAACCGGCTTGCCGGTCTCATATTCGAATGTCACATTCTCGAAACTGACGGTTCCCCGGATGCGTTCCAGTGGCACGGTTCTTTCGGGATCCAAATCCTCCGGCTGCTCCTCCAGGACTTCATGCATCCGATCCAGACCTGCGAACGCTTCAGTGATCTGAGTTCCAATACCGACCATCTGGAAAACGGGCGCTACCATAAACCCGAGATAGAGCGTAAAGGCAAAAAAGTCTCCGATGGTCATCTCATTGCCCAGGAGCAAACGTCCACCGACGATCATCACCGTCACGCTGACGATCCCCATCAAAAGCGTTGACGCCAGCCCGATGATTGAAGTCGCAAACAGCGTCTTGCGGACATTTTCAAAAAGGCGCATCGCCCCGGCGTGAAAGACGGCCGCTTCGCGAGCTTCGGCGTGAAAGCCTTTAACTATGCGTACACCACCCAATGACTCCGTGAGGCGGCCAGTCACCTCCGCATTGATCTTGCCGCGTTCGCGAAAAATGGGACGAATCGAGCGAAACGCTTTTCGGAGAATGACTCCAAAGATCAGGAGAAATGCGAGCGCCACGAATGTCAGCGTCGCGTTGATCTTCAACAGGAGGCCAAAAGCGATAATCGCCGTAAACAAGCCGCCGATGAACTC
>Ga0137384_10003417_pt1 | contig 12629 bp, 8 predicted proteins | sample SagtaG_2_FD_104922 | JGI IMG/M metagenome (GOLD analysis project Ga0137384, IMG submission 104922) | Vadose zone soil microbial communities from Sagehorn Ranch, Mendocino, California, USA - Sage2_R_60_16 metaG | ecosystem: Environmental > Terrestrial > Soil > Vadose zone | place: USA: California... | reverse complement strand
TATTCTCGTAGATCGTCATCGGGAACGGCGTCGGCTTCTGGAACACCATGCCGACCCTTGCCCGCAGCAGGTTGAGATCGAGCTTGGGATCGAGGATGTTGGTCTGGTCGAGCATCAATTGCCCGGTGGCGCGCTGTCCGGGATAGAGGTCGTACATCCGGTTGAAAATGCGCAGCAAGGTCGACTTGCCGCAGCCCGACGGTCCGATGAAGGCGGTGACGCGGTTGGCACCGAGCGCGAGATTGATGTTCTTGAGCGCGTGATGCTCGTTGTAATAGAAGTTCAGATTGCGCGCGGTGACCTTGGCCGACGGCTCGGGCATCAACCCGGCGCGGGATGGCGGAACTTCGGTACTCATTGAAACAGAAAGTTCGTTCATTTTGCAGTCCTCTCGGCGCCGAGAATGCGCGCGCCAATATTCAGGGCAAGTACGGTCAAGGTGATCAAAAGCGCACCGCTCCACGCCAATTGCTTCCAGTAGGCGTACGGACTTTGCACGAAATTGTTGATGGTCACCGGCAGATTGGCCATCGTCTTGGTCAGGTTGAGGCTGAAAAACTGGTTGGACAACGCGGTGAACAACAGCGGCGCGGTCTCGCCGGCGACGCGGGCGGTCGCGAGCAGAACGCCGGTGATCAGGCCAGAGCGCGCCGCGCGGTAGGCGATCCTCTTGATGACCAGCGATCGCGGCAGGCCAAGCGCGGACGCCGCCTCGCGCAGGGGATTGGGCACCAGAAGCAGCATATCCTCGGTGGTGCGGAGCACGACCGGAATGACGATGACCGCGAGCGCGAGGCATCCTGCGAATGCCGAGAAGCCGCCCATCGGCACCACGACCGCGCCGTAGATGAACAGACCGATGATGATCGAGGGCGCGCTCAGCAGAATGTCGTTGATGAAGCGGATCACCGATGTCAGCCGGTCGTTGCGGCCATATTCGGCGAGATAGGTCCCGGCGAACATCCCGAGCGGCGCGCCGATACCGACGCCGAGCACGGTCATGATCACCGAGCCGGTGATGGCGTTGAGCAGACCGCCTTCGTTGGAGCCGGGCGGCGGAGTGTTTTCGGTGAAGACCTGAAGGTTGAGGCCCGTGATCCCGTTGTAGAACAGGGTGAACAGGATCAGCGCGAGCCAGGTGACGCCGAACACCGCCGCGCCGACGCAAAGCCCGCGGATGATGATGTCCCAGCGGCGGCGGCGCGCATAAATCGGATTCATGGCCCCTACCTCCCCGCCTTCAGTTCGAGACGCATCAGCATCAGCCGCGCCGCCGCGAGCACGAAGAACGTGAGCACGAACAGGAGCAGACCGAGCAGGATCAGACCCGACTGATGCAGGCCGTCGCTTTCGGCGAATTCGGACGCGATCGCCGCCGAAATCGTCGTACCCGGCGCGAAGATCGAAGATGAGATGTGGAACGAGTTACCGATGATGAAGGTCACCGCCATGGTTTCGCCAAGCGCGCGACCGAGCGCCAGCATGATGCCTCCGATCACGCCCACGCGGGTATAGGGAATGACCACGTTGCGCACGACTTCCCAGGTCGTGCAGCCAACGCCATAGGCGGCCTCTTTCAGCACCGGAGGCACGGTCTTGAACACGTCAACCGAGATCGAGGTGATGAAGGGCAGCACCATGATGGCGAGGATCAGCGCCGCATTGAACAGGCTGAGATAGGACGGCGGTCCGGCAAAGATCGATCCAAGCACCGGGACGCCGTCGAACACCTTGATCATGAACGGTTGGAACGTGTAGGCGAGGAACGGCCCCAGCACGAAGAAGCCCCACATGCCGTAGATGATGGAGGGGATGCCGGCGAGCAGCTCGATGGCGATCCCGATCGGCCGGCGCAGCCATTGCGGGCAAAGCTCGGTCAGGAAGATCGCGATGCCGATGCCGACGGGAATCGCGATCAGCATCGCGATGAACGAGGTGATCAGCGTGCCGTACATCGGCGCCAGCGCGCCGAGCACGGGCGGATCGGCCGAGGGCGCCCAGCGCTGCGTCCACAGGAACGAAAGGCCGTACTGCTGCATCGCCGGCCAGGCCCCGATGATCAGCGAGACGATGATGCCGCCGAGGATCAGCAGAACGGAAATCGCGCTGATGCGGGTGATCCAGTAGAATGTGATGTCGCCGAGCTTGAAGGCGCTGAGCGCCTTGGCGCGGTCATAGGGGCCGGCAGCATCGATCACATCGCTCGCTTCGCTTTGAACGGCCATGTCTGCCACACCAACCCCCTGTCTCGTTCTTACCTGAGTCTCAGTCTTGCGGACGTCAACGGGCGGTTCGGAAATGCTTCTCCGCACAACCCGGCGGCGCATGGTCTGCGCCGACGGGAGAAGCGAGGGCGAGCACCCGACTGAGCCTGCCTTCCATCCCCTCCCCCTTGTCAGGCTTGTCAGGGAGAGGGTCTGTCTTGCGACCCGGCCTTAGCTCTTGATCTCGGCCGTCCAGGTCTTTTCGATCAGCTTGACCACCGGCTCCGGCATTGGGATGTAGTCGAGTTCCTCGGCCATCTTGCCGCCGTTGGCGAAAGCCCATTTGAAGAACTTGATCGCTTCCTGCGACGCGGCCTTGTCGGTCGCATCCTTGTGCATCAGGATGAAGGTGGACGCCGTGATCGGCCAGGACTTGTCGCCGGGCTGCTCGGTCAGGATCACGTAGTAGCCCGGAGCGTGAGTCCAGTCGGCGTTCGAAGCGGCCGCCTGGAAGGCCTCGACGGTCGGCTGCACGGTCTTGCCAGCATGATTGACCATTGCGGTATAGGTCAGCTTGTTCTGCTTGGCATAGGCGTATTCGACATAGCCGATCGAGTTCTTGGTCTGGCCGATGTTGCCCGAGACACCTTCGTTGCCCTTGGCGCCGACGCCGACCGGCCATTCGACGGCGGTGCCGGAACCGACCTTGCTCTTCCAGTCAGCGCTCGCCTTCGACAGATAGTCGGTAAAGTTGAAGGTCGTGCCGGATCCATCCGAACGGCGCACCACGGTGATCGCTTCCGACGGCAGCTTCACGTTCGCATTGAGCTTCTTGATCGCCGGATCGTCCCACTTGGTGATCTTGCCGAGATAGATGTTGGCGAGGGTCTCGCCGTCGAACACGATCTCGCCGGGCTTTACGCCCTCAATGTTGACCACCGGAACGATCGCGCCCATCACCATCGGCCACTGCACGAGGCCGTCCTTCTCGAGCTGATCGACCTTGAGCGGCATGTCGGTGGCGCCGAACGTCACCGTCTTGGCCTGGATCTGCTTGATCCCGCCACCGGAGCCGATCGACTGATAGTTCAGGCCGTTACCGGTCTCCTTCTTGTAGGCATCGGCCCATTTCGAATAGATCGGGAACGGGAAGGTCGCGCCGGCTCCCGTAATGTCGGCGGCGAACGCCGACGTCGATGCTGCGATCAAGCCAGCAGCGACAAGGGTTTTGATGAAATTCACGGGTTTTCTCCATGGTGAACGGGGCGCTTTCTCAACCGTAACGCGCTCCGAGGCCGCCTCTATAGAGGCCGGGCATGCACCTAATATTGCAGTTACATGACAGTCACATGACAAGGGGCCGGGCGCCCGCGTTAACCAGGCATTGACCCGGGAAATCCAAGCAAGCCATTGCAAATACTTCATTTTCATGGAATCCGGGAATCGACCGCTGTTCCAACGTGACCTCCAACGACCTTGGAACGCCGAGACCAAAGTATCAGCGTCGGGTGTCGGGGCATCCCGGCCAATGGTCGGTCTTGATCCCCGAGAGAGCGTGGGAATCGCCACAGGCCGGCGCGACGACCAACCGACCCGCCGAACGCCGCCTGCCCGGCAGGCTGTAGGGGCAAATCGCCCCGCCCGCGACGCAAGGTTTCTTAAGTCTCGGCGCTCGCAATCGAACGGCGGGATTTCTACCGACCGCTGTGGTTACGCCAGTCCGCAACAACAGGCTCGGTCGCGGGCGAAAAATGCGGTGACGTGGGATGGGGGCGCGGATGCCACGCCGCAATGTCGCGCGGGTAGGCAAACGCGATGGCCTATGACAATGTGCCGGCAAAGCAAAATCCTGGAGGAAACGGAATGCAATTGGGACGCGTGCTGGCCGCTGCCTTGATCATCTGCGGAATGGGGCTTGCCGGGCCCGTTTTTGCCGAAAGCACGGTTCGGATTGCGTGGTATTCGGATGGCAACGAGGGCGAGGTCCTGCTTGACCTCTTGAAGCGCTTCGAAGCCAAGAATGCGGACATCAAGGTCGTTGTCGACCAGATGCCGTACAAGGCGATCGGCGAGACCTTGCCGGTGCAGATCGCCTCCGGCCAGGGGCCAGATATCGCTCGCGTCACCGATCTCGGTGGGCTCGCGCGCTACACGCTCGATCTTCGGCCCTACCTGAAGGACCCCGCCTATTGGGAGAAGAATTTCGGGCCGTTCCTCGCCTGGATGCGCCCCGAGGGCGACACCCAGTCGATCCCCGGTTTGATGACCCAACTCACCGTCACCGGGCCATACGTCAACAAGACGTTGTTCGAACAGGCCGGCATCGCCATGCCGGGGCCGCAGGCGACCTGGGACGACTGGGCGAAGGCGACCAAGACCGTCGCCGACAAGGTCGGGGCGCCGTTCCCAATCGCGATCGACCGCTCCGGCCACCGCGTGTTCGGGATGGTGATCTCGCAGGGCGGCAAGGTGTTCGACGACAAGGGCGAGCCCGCCGTCACCGACGCCGGTTTCAAGGCGACGGCCCAGAGGCTCTACGACTGGCACAAGGGCGGCATGATGGGCAAGGAACTCTGGGGCTCGGTGTCCGGCGCCACCTATCGCGCTGCCAATGACGAGTTCAAGAATGGCCAGGTGGTGCTCTATCTGTCGGGCTCATGGCAGATTGCGCAGTTCGACAAGACCATCGGCAATGCCTTCGACTGGATCGCGGTGCCTAACCCCTGCGGGCCCGGCGGATGTACGGGCATGCCGGGCGGCTCTGGCCTCATCGCGATCAAGACTGCGAAGGATCCGAAGGCGGTGGGCCGCGTGATGGACTATCTCGCCGACGAGGATGTGCTGCGCGAGTTCTACAGTCGCACGCTGTTCGTGCCGGGCCATCTCGGCCTGTCCGCGAAGGGCGTCGACTATCCGACCGCGAGCCCGCTCGCCAAGGAAGCGCTTGGGATCTTCAGCAAGGGCGTCGGCAGCGTGGCGCCGCTGGCCTTCAGGTTGCAGGGATATCCCTACAATCGTCTGGTATTCAACGCGGTGATCAGCCGGATTGGTCAGGCGGTGTCCGGCGAAACCTCGCTCGAGGAGGCCTACAAGCGGATCGATGCCGACGTCGCGCAGCAGATCGCCGAGCGAAAGAAATGACCGACCCGATGCAATGACAGTCGATATGCAGCGCGCCGCGACGGCGCGCCCCATGGCTGGGTTCGACATCTGGGGCGTGGTCGTGCGCGTGAGCGACGGGCCGATGCGCGCGCTGCAGCGCGTGCTCGGCGAACGCCGCATGCCTTACGTGTTCCTGCTGCCGAACCTGGTGTTCTTCACCCTGTTCGTGTTCGTGCCGCTCGGGCTCAATTTCTGGTACTCGCTGACCGGCGGCGCAGCGTTGTTCCCGTCACAGCGGCCCAATGTCGGCCTGCAGCAATACGGCTTTCTGTTCGATTGCGGCAGCATGCTCGACGCCTCGAGCTGCCGCGAGGATCACTTCTGGCGCGGCGTCCACAACACGCTGTTCTTCGTCGTGATCCAGGTGAGCCTGATGGTGCTGTTCTCGCTGGTCACGGCGCTGGTCCTGAACCGGCCGATCCGCGGCCGCGGCTTCTTCCGCGCGGTCTATTTCTTCCCGGTGCTGCTGTCACCGGTCGTGGTGGCGCTGATCTGGAAATGGATCCTGCAGCGCGACGGCGTGCTCAACGCCGCCATCACCACACTCGGCGGCCAGAAGATCATCTTCTTCGTCGACCCCGGCTGGGCGATGTTTTGGGCAATCTTCGTCTCGATCTGGGCGCATATGGGGTTTTACACGCTGATCCTGCTGGCCGGCCTGCAGGCGATCCCGCGCGATCTCTATGAAGCCGCCGCGATGGACGGCACCCGGCCGATGCGGGTGCTGCTGCGGATCACGCTGCCGCTGTTGTGGCCCAACATGATCGTCGTCATCGTGCTCGCGCTGATCCGCGGGGTGCAGACATTCGACGAGGTGTTCGTGCTGACCGGCGGCGGGCCCGGCACGGCGACGCTGATGGTGGTGCAATACATCTATGAGACCGCCTTCGCCAACCAGGCGCAGAATTTCGGACTTGCGGCGGCGGCCTCCGTGGTGCTGGGCGTGGTGCTGTTCGTGCTGACCTTGATCCAGCTCGGCTTCAGCCGCAGGAGAGCGGGCGCATGAGTGTCACGTCTGCCCTCGCCTTGCGCCGCGGCCGGGGCCGCCTGCATTGGACCGACCTCGCCTCCTACGCCTATCTCCTCTTCGGCGTGGTGCTGATGTTCGGCCCGGTGCTGTGGCTCACCCTGTCATCATTCAAGACTCAGGCGGCCCTGCTCGAATTTCCGCCGAGCCTGCTGCCGACCAGCCAGAGGGAAATCAGCGTGCCTGGCTTCGACAAGCCATTGCCGCAGTTCAACGTGACCATGGACGACGGCTCGACCAGGGTCCTTGCCCAGGCGCGCCGGATCGGGCTGCAGGCGCAGATGATCGACCCGGCGGAGCCGACCAGGATCATCCGGGTCGCGCTCGACAAACGCATCCCGCTGCGCGAGACCGCGTTTGCCTGGTCCAACTACACCGAGCCGCTGAAGCAGTTCGATTTTATGCGCTATCTCGGCAATTCGGTTTTCGTCACCGTGGTCGCCACACTGATCACGCTGTTGATCAACTCGATGGCCGCCTACGCGCTGTCGATCTATGAATTTCCTGGTCGCAACGCAACGATGCTCGGGATCATCGGCACGCTGATGATCCCGATCACCATCATCCTTGTGCCGGTCTACCTGGTGGTCACCTGGCTTGGCCTCGTCAACAATCTCTGGGCGGTGATCCTGCCGGGGGCGGCGACGCCCACGGGCGTGTTCCTGTTGCGGCAATACATGCTGACGCTGCCGCGCGACCTGATCGAGGCGGCACGCATGGACAAGGCCTCGGAATGGCAGATCTACGCCCGCATCGTGCTGCCGCTGTCGCTGCCAGCGCTGGCCGTGCTCGCAATCTTCTCGGTGATGTGGCGCTGGAACGAATTTCTCTGGCCGCTCGCGGTGCTGTCGAAAAGCGAGAGCTACACCCTGCAGATCGGTCTCAACGCCTTCCAGGGCGAACTGCAGACGCAATGGAACTATCTGCTGGCGATGACCGTAATCACGCTCTTGCCAATCACCGTCGTCTTCATGTTCCTGCAGCGCTTCATCGTCGCCGGCATCGCCAATACCGGCGTGAAATAGACGGACCACCGCATCATGGCGCACCTCGCGTTGCAATCAGTCACGAAGTCGTTCGGTTCGCTGCAGATCATTCATGGCATCGATCTCGAGGTCGGCGATCGCGAGTTCGTCGTGTTCGTCGGCCCCTCTGGCTGCGGCAAGTCGACCTTGCTGCGGCTGATCGCCGGCCTGGAGCAGCCGACGTCGGGTGATATCGTCATGGACGGCCGGAACGTCACCCATGTGCCGGCCTCCGATCGGGGCTTGGCGATGGTGTTCCAGTCCTATGCGCTCTATCCCCATATGAGCGTCTACAAGAACATGGCATTCGGGCTCGAAAATGCCGGACTGCCGCGCGCCGAGATCGACCAGCGCGTGACTCGCGCCGCGTCCATGCTGCGGCTTGACGACTATCTCGACCGCAAGCCGAAGGCGCTGTACGGCGGTCAGCGCCAGCGCGTCGCGATCGGCCGCGCCATCGTCCGCGATCCCAAGATCTTCTTGTTCGACGAGCCCTTGTCCAATCTCGACGCCGAACTGCGCGTCGCCATGCGCAAGGAGCTCGCCGGCCTGCATGCAGAGATCGGCGGCACCATGATCTACGTGACCCACGACCAGGTCGAGGCGATGACCCTGGCGAGCCGCATCGTCGTCCTTCGCTCCGGCCGCATCGAGCAGCTCGGCTCGCCGCTCGAGCTCTACAACCGGCCGGACAATCTGTTCGTCGCCACCTTCATCGGCTCGCCGAAGATGAACGTAATCCCAGCCGAGGTCATCGCCGCCGATGCCGGCGGGACCAGGCTCGGGTTTGGCGCCGGCAACACCCTGATGCTCGATTCTCTGGTCGGGCCTCTCGTGGTCGGCGATGCCATGAGCATCGGCATACGGCCGGAGCATTGCGAGGTGGTGCGGGACGGTCCCGCCGATTGCGAGGCCGTGATTGATCTCGCCGAACAACTCGGCGGCGAGACCTATCTATACTGCTCGACACCCGGTCTCGCGCAGCTCACGGTGCGTGAGGCGGGCCAGCAGATGAAGACGCGCGGTGACCGCGTCAGACTCGGGTTCCCCCGCGACCGGCTGCATCTGTTCGACGCTCAGGGCCGCGCGCTGCGGCATGGCCATGAGGCGGCGCGGCCGTCCTGAGGTCGACCTGTTCCTTCAACTCTGGAGCTTTTCTCATGAAGGCAGTCACCACCGCGCGCCTGATCGGTCGCGACGGTCCGCGGGTCAAGTTCGCGGGCGATTACGACACATCGATCACCTTGACTGTGCTGGAGCCCGCGATCGTTCGCGTCACGATGCTGCGCAAGGGAGGCTGGAAGCTCGATCGCACGTGGTCACTTGCGCCCGGTGGCATGGAGCCTCCGTTCGAAGGCCGCGCCAGAAACGACCTCACGGGCTTCTCATGCCCCGATTTCGACATGCGGAATGAGGACAGCCGGATCGTCATCGCGACCGAGGCGCTGACAGCCGTGGTGCGCCTCGCGCCGTTCGGAATCGACTGGCACGAAGCGGAGAGCTCAACGGCCTTTGCGCAGGACCGGCCGACCCAGGCCTATATGGCCTCCCACAAGACCGGCCAGATCGCGCATTTCATGGCGCGCAGCGGGGCCGAAAGCCATCATGGGCTCGGCGACAAGGCCGGTCCCTACGACCGGACCGGCCGCCGCTACCGGCTCGACGCCGTCGACCCCTGCGGGTTCGATGCGGAGACCAGCGATCCGCTCTACAAGATCATCCCGTTCTATGTCGTCGATCGCGACGGCGGCCCGAGCTACGGCCTGTTCTATGATAATCTCGCGACCGGCGAGGTCGATTTCGGGGCGACGATCGACAATTATCACGGCCTGTTCCGCTTCTATCGGGCCGACGACGGTGACCTCGATTACTATTTCATCGCGGGGCCGACCATGCGCGAGGTCGTCGCACGCTACACCTGGCTGACCGGCGGCCAGCACTTCCCGCCGCTATGGTCGCTCGGCTTCGGCATCACCTCGATGAGCATCGCGGATGCGCCCGACGCCGACGCCCGGGTCACCGCCTTCATCGCGGATTGCCGCCGGCACGATATTCCCTGCGACAGTTTTCACTTCGGTTCGGGCTATTCATCGATCGGCGCGCGGCGCTACTGCTTCAACTGGAACCGCGACAAGTTTCCGGATCCGGCGGCGACCATGAAACGCTTGAGCGATGCCGGCATGCGCCCGGTCGCCAACCTGAAACCCTGCCTGCTGGACGACCATCCGAAGCTCGCGGACGCCATGGACAAAGGGGTTCTGGTAAAGGACGGCTCCACCGGCGCGCCGGCATTGGCGCAATTCTGGGATGGGCTCGGCTTTCATCTCGACTTCACCAATCCCGCAGGCCTCGACTGGTGGCGCAACGGGCTGAAGACGACGCTGCTGGATTTCGGCATCGTCACGGCGTGGAACGACAACAACGAATTCGAGATCTGGGATGAGGATGCCATTTGCCATGGCTTCGGCCGTCCCTTTCCCCAGGCGCTTGCCCGCCCCGTGCAGGCGCAATTGATGAGCAAGCTCTCGCGCGAAACCCAGATCGCGCAGCGGCCGATGGAGCGCCCCTATGTCATCAGCCGCGCCGGCGGGCCAGGCATCGGCCGCTATGGGCAGACCTGGTCCGGTGACAACACCACGGATTGGAAAACCCTGCGCTGGAATCTGCGTCAGGGTCTCGGCATGAGCCTTTCCGGCCTCTTCAACATCGGCCACGACGTCGGCGGCTTCCATGGGCCTACGCCTGAGCCGGAGCTGCTCTGCCGATTCATCGAGTTTTGCGCGCTGTGGCCGCGCTTCGTGATGAACTCCTGGAAGACCAGCGGGATCGTGACCCTGCCGTGGATGTATCCCGATCTCTTGCCCCGGGTGCATGAGGCCTACGCGCTGCGTTACCGGCTGATGCCGCACATCTACGCGGCGATGCGCCGATCCGCGGTTTCGCATGTGCCGCCGCTGCGGCCGCTGGGCATGGATTTTCCGGATGACGGGAAGGCCCGGCGCGAGCAGGACTCGTTCCTGCTCGGCGAAGGCTTGCTGGTCGCACCGGTGCTGGACCAGGGCGCGCTCACGCGCAACGTCTACCTGCCGCAGCATCCGCACGGCTGGTACGATTTTCATTCCGCGCAATGGTTCGCGGGAGGTCAGGAGATCACTGTGGAAGCTCCACTCGGACGCATCCCGCTGCTCGCGGCCGGCGGCAGCATGATCGCGCTGTCGGAGCAGATCGATCGGGTCGACCCGCAGCGGGACATGGTCCGCCGCTTGCGCGTGTTCGCGCATCGGCAGGCGGCCACCTCGTCTGCCGAACTGTTCGATGACGACGGGGTAACGCCCGACTGGAATCGCGGGGCCGGACGGCTGCTTGGCGTCAAGCTGACGACCGACGCGCGCGGCCAATCGCAACTCTGCGCGACATCTGTCGGGAGCTATCGGCCGCTTTATGACCGCATCGCGGTCGTGGCCGTCGGCGGAGAACCTTCAATCGAAGCGGGCTCCGAGCAATGGCTCACGCTGGAAGCTTCAGCGAGCCGTACATGACGAGCCGAGGCCGAGCAGATGCCCGGCATCGCACATCTGCTCGACCGCTGCAGAACAATCGACAATTCCAGGTTGGCACGTCGTGCGCGATGATCCCTCGTCCCGCGCGATCGGGCCAAAGCCAGACGATCAAACCCCAAATCCGGGGCCGCGCACCCTCGCCTAGTTTGACGCCCGAAAATGTAGTTGCGGGCTGATGCGGTTTTCGACCGCCCAGATCGCGGTTCGGATCGCGTTGATCTGCTCCGGATCGCAGACGCGCGTTGTGACCGACGAAGTGACCTCGGCGTGCATCTTCAGGTGTGCGCCTTCGCTCAACCAGATGATGCGATAAGTGAGGCCGGGCGCGTCCATGCTAACCGGGCCGGGCAGATGGTCCAATGCAATGCGATCGGGGAGCGTGAGGTCGAGATCATGGACCGCGCGTCCGGCACGGCAGCCGGCCGGATAGAGGCGCTTGGCCCGATCGAGTGATCCAACGAACAGGTCGGGAGAGACGGCCAGCGGGCTCAACCCGGCGGGCGCTCGCCAGCCGGAGGTGACGAGGTCCGGCGCTTCCTTTCGCTCCCATGTGGCGATGATCCGATAGGGCTCGGTGGTTATGGTCCAGGACGGCGCATCGAGATCGAACGTTCCGATTAGGCCGCGCAACTTGGCCAGCTCCCGAAGCGCAATATCCTTGCCCTTGGTCTCGGCCTGCGCGCTCAACCTGCGCAGATAGTCGACAAACTCGCCGCGCGCTACCGTCGTCGTTTGTCCCTGCTGCTGCCCGTCCGCGGTGATCACGATGCGGGTCGTGAGCTCGAGCAGGTTGTCCTCGATGGAGGGGATCGGCGTCTGCCCCAGCACTGCGCCGCGCGCGGAGGCCCGCACCACCGGCTTGCCGAGATCGGTTGTCGGCAGCCGCGTGAAGGCGCCGAACTGGACGGTCGGATCGACATAGAGGTCAAGCGCGGGAATGTAGACGATGGCGTGATTGAAGGCCTGCAGCGTCGGGGTCGTCGCGAGCTGATAGGTCGGCTGAGTGTTGATCAGGACCTGCTCGCCCTCGATGCCCTTGGCGGCGAGCAGGGCGACCATCAGTGTCGCATGGTCCTTGCAGTCGCCGAAGCGGCGCGACAGGATGGTTTTTGTATCGTTCGGGACGTAGCGGCCCCTGCCGAAATAGACCGCGACATAGCGCATGTTGTGCGTCATCCAGGTGAAGATCGCTTCCGCCTGCGACCGCACATCCGGTGCGCCGCGCGTGATCTCATCGGCAAGCTGCTGAACCTCGGGTGTGACCGCCTCCTTCGGCCGCGCGGCCTCGTCATAGGCCAACCCGATCGCCTGGTAGCTGTCGAAGGTCGAAAGCCGATAGCTTGGGACCATCCGCACCAGATTGGCGACATCGCCTTCTTCCGCCTGCACCGGGGCCGGGCTGCCGGTCCAATGCCGGATGATCTCCTCGCCCTCCTGCCGCTCCTCATAGGCAAGATCGTGTTCGTCATGTCTGAGGTTGAGCGCAGCCGGTGCGCGCAGCGTCACATCGACCGTTCGCCGGGCGCCGAATGGGAGAATGTTATCGCCTTGCGAATACTGGCCGGGAATGAAGTGGTCGCTTTCCCTGTACTTCAGGGTGAAGACAGTGGTGTCGCCGACCGCAACATCGCGGAACGGGATCTGCTTCACT
>Ga0137384_10003415_pt1 | contig 12637 bp, 9 predicted proteins | sample SagtaG_2_FD_104922 | JGI IMG/M metagenome (GOLD analysis project Ga0137384, IMG submission 104922) | Vadose zone soil microbial communities from Sagehorn Ranch, Mendocino, California, USA - Sage2_R_60_16 metaG | ecosystem: Environmental > Terrestrial > Soil > Vadose zone | place: USA: California... | reverse complement strand
CTTTTAACGAGATATTCCCAGTCCTGATTCAGAAGCGATTCGTGAGTCATCCGACTTTGAATCACAAATCGATTCCGATATCCAAGAACATTTTAACGCCTATGCGCGAAAGCGGTGGCATCCAGCACGCCGCAGCTTTTGTGATTGAGCCGGGCCGTCGCGATGTACTGGATCGTCCGCCTTCGCGGACGATGACAGCAGCAAGAAACAAGAAGGGCGGCTGTAAAGCCGCCCTTCTTCATTTCCAGTGACTGCTGCGATTACTCGCCGGCGGCCTCGCGCGGCGCAGGTGCGTCGGTCTTCTGCTTGGCCTCGAGATCCTCGCCGCTCGTCTGGTCGACCGCCTTCATCGATAGCCGCGTCTTGCCGCGGTCGTCGAAGCCGAGCAGCTTGACCTTGACCTTGTCGCCTTCCTTGACGACGTCGGAGGTCTTCTGCACGCGGCTGGCCGCGAGCTGGCTGATATGGACGAGGCCGTCGCGGGATCCGAAGAAGTTCACGAACGCGCCGAACTCCATCACCTTGACCACGGTGCCGTCGTAGATCTGGCCGATTTCCGGATCGGAGGCGATCGACTTGATCCACTTGATCGCCGCCTTCATCGCCTCGCCGTCGTTGGAGGCAACCTTCACGGTGCCGTCGTCCTCGATGTTGATCTTGGCGCCGGTCTTCTCGACGATCTCGCGGATCACCTTGCCGCCGGTGCCGATCACTTCGCGGATCTTGTCGGTCGCGATCTTGAAGGTCTCGATGCGCGGCGCGTATTCGCCGAGCTCGGCGCGCGCCGCCGTCAGGGCCTTGCCCATCTCGCCGAGAATGTGGACACGGCCGTCGCGCGCCTGGCCGAGTGCCACGCGCATGATTTCCTCGGTGATGCCCTCGATCTTGATGTCCATCTGCAGCGAGGTGATGCCGGTGTCGGTGCCGGCGACCTTGAAGTCCATGTCGCCGAGATGATCCTCGTCGCCGAGGATGTCCGACAGCACCGCGAAGCGCGAACCCTCCAGGATGAGACCCATTGCAATGCCCGCGGTCGGCCGCTTCAGCGGCACGCCGGCGTCCATCAGCGCCAGCGAGGCGCCGCAGACCGAGGCCATCGACGAGGAGCCGTTCGATTCGGTGATCTCGGACACCACGCGCACCGTGTAGGGAAACTCGTGATGCGGCGGCAGCACCGGATGGATCGCGCGCCAGGCGAGCTTGCCGTGGCCGATCTCGCGGCGCTTGGTGCCGCCGAGCCGTCCGGTCTCACCGACCGAGTAGGGCGGGAAATTGTAGTGCAGCAGGAACGTTTCCTTGTAGGTTCCCGACAGCGCGTCGATATATTGCTCGTCCTCGCCGGTGCCGAGCGTCGTCACCACCATGGCCTGGGTTTCGCCGCGGGTGAACAGCGCCGAGCCGTGGGCGCGCGGCAGCACGCCGACTTCGGCGATGATGTTGCGCACGGTCTTGACGTCGCGGCCGTCGATGCGTTTGCCGGTGTCGAGAATATTCCAGCGGACGATCTTGGCCTCGAGCTCCTTGAACACGGCGGCGATCCGCAGCTTGTCGTATTTCGGCTCCTGCCCTTCCGGAAAGTAGTGCGCCATCACCCTGTCCTTGGCGGCGCCAACCGCGGCATAGCGCTCCTGCTTGACGGCGATCGCATAGGCCTTGCGCAGCTCCTGCTCGATGATGCCGAGCATTTCCTTTTCCAGCACGCTCTCGTCGACGAGGTGGATTTCGCGCGGCTCCTTGGCCGCCTTCTCCGCCAGTTCGATGATCGCCTGGATGACCGGCTGGAAGTGGCGGTGGCCGAACATCACGGCGCCCAGCATGATGTCTTCGTTGAGTTCCTTGGCCTCCGATTCCACCATGAGCACGGCGTCGGATGTGCCGGCCACGACCAGATCGAGCTGGGTGTCGGTCATTTCGTCGAGCGTCGGGTTGAGCACGTACTCGTCATTGACGAAACCGACGCGCGCAGCGCCGATCGGTCCCTTGAACGGCACGCCGGACAGCGTCAGCGCCGCGGAGGCGGCGACCATCGCCAGCACGTCGGGATCGTTTTCCATGTCGTGCGACAGCGTCGTGATGATCACCTGGGTCTCGTTGCGCCAGCCGTCGACGAACAACGGGCGGACCGGGCGGTCGATCAGGCGGGAGACCAGCGTTTCCTTTTCGGTCGGCCTTCCCTCGCGCTTGAAGTAGCCGCCGGGAATGCGTCCCGCAGCGTAGGTCTTTTCCTGATAATCGACGGTCAGCGGCAGGAAGTCGACGCCCTCGCGCGGCGACTTCGCCGCGACCACGGTGGCGAGCACCACGGTCTCGCCATAGGTCGCGAGCACGGCGCCATCGGCCTGGCGGGCGATCTTGCCGGTTTCAAGCCTGAGGGGACGCCCACCCCAGTCGATTTCCACGGAATGAATATTGAACATTGAGATCTTCTTTCATCGGTTCACGAAAGAAGGGAGGCCTGAAACACAAAAACCATGCGCAAGATTGCGGGACGCTGATCGATCTCAGAGATCAGCGTCCGGCGATCCTGCCATGGTTTTCATATTTCGGATGGCGTCCATCCTTCCGGGTAGTACGGGCACCTTGCCCGTCACGCCCAGCCGCCGGATTGCCGCGGGGCGCATTACGCATGTCCGTGCGCGATCCTTCGCGGAAAATGATGTTTCCGGACCGCGTACAAACGCATGAACATGGGAAGCAAACCGAACGGCTGTTTTTCCCGCGATCATGCAAAAACGCGCGCTGACTGGCGCGCGCAACTGACAAACTCAACGGCGAATGTTGTGCTTTTCGAGCAGCGCCTTGTACCGCGCCTCGTTCCTCTTCTTGAGATAATCGAGCAGCGAACGACGCGTCGACACCAGCTTCAGGAGGCCGCGGCGCGAATGGTTGTCCTTGACGTGGCTCTTGAAGTGCCCGGTGAGATTATTGATGCGTTCCGACAGGATCGCGACCTGAACCTCGGGCGAGCCGGTGTCGCCGGCCTTGTTGGCATTCGCCTTGATGATTTCCGCCTTGCGTGCTGCGGTAATCGACATCGTCAAACTTTCTCGTTGCGACCGGGACTGGCAACCAGCCCGGTCAGGTTGAACACGCGCTTGGGGATGAGTTCGCCATTGCCAATTTCAGCAAGCGCCAAAAGGCGGCCTGCCACCGTGACATAGACTGTGCCGCTACAATTGGGCGCATCCCGTCCGCGCAACAAAACGGCCTGGCCCCTATGGAGCCTTGCCGCATCAGCCCGAGTGACGGCCAGTGCCGGGATGTCGTCCAGCGCGGTCTCAACGGGCATCAGCGCGTCGGCGAGGCTTCCCTCGCCGGACGCGGCTCTATTGCACAAAGCCTCCAACTGTTCCAGCGAAATCATGTCGGATTCGCCGAACGGCCCGACCAGGGTCCGCCGCAGCTCGCAAATATGGCCATAACAGCCGAGAATCCGGCCGATATCGCGGGCCAGCGCCCGAACATAGGTTCCCTTGCCGCACTCGGCTTCGAACACGGAATGGCTGTTATCCGTTTGTTCTATCAGGGCTAAATGGTGAATCTCGACGGGACGCGGGGCCAGTTCGACGATTTCGCCGTCGCGCGCCAGGTCATAGGCGCGCTCGCCCTGAACCTTGATCGCCGAATAACGCGGCGGGGTCTGTTCGATCAGCCCGGTGAATTGCGGCAAGAGCGCCCGAACCGCATCCACGGTGGGCCTCTCGTCGCTGGCCCTCACCACGCTGCCTTCGGTGTCGTCGGTGTCGCGCTCCTCTCCCCAGGCAACCGTGAAGCGATAGCGCTTTCGTCCATCCATCACGAATGGAACGGTCTTGGTGGCTTCGCCGAGCGCAATCGGCAGGCCGCCGGAGGCCAGCGGGTCGAGCGTGCCGGCGTGCCCTGCGCGCTTGGCCTGAAACAGGCGCTTCACCACCGCGACCGCCTGCGTCGAGGTCATGCCGATCGGCTTGTCGAGCACGACCCAGCCATGGACGTCGCGCTTGTCGCGGCGCGGCTGATTGTTGGGCCTCGGTTGCTTGGGCGCGCGGGGATCGTTGTTGCCGCGCGGCTCGTCGTGGCGCGTGTCGAAAATATTTTTTTGGGCGTCGCGTGATTCGACATTCGGCGCGGCAATCGCGCGGTCGTCGGGCGTCATGGTCATCGGTTTTTGTCCGAATCGGGTGCGAGGTCTCTTTGCACCGCAGGCGTTCGCAGTAATTTCTCGATCCGTTCCGCTTCGTCGAATCGGTCGTCGACGCGGAAGCGGATATCAGGAGCAAATTTCAGGTTAACGCGCCGCGCGACTTCGCCACGCAGGAATTTCTTGTTGCGCTCCAGCGCCGCGATCACCAGTTCGGTGTCGCGCCCTCCGAGCGGCATCACATAAATCGTTGCAAGCTTCAGGTCCGGCGACATCCGAACCTCGGGCACGGTAATGATATGGCCTTCGAGGTCCGGGTCGTGCACGTGACCCTGGCTAAGAATGTCGGCGACAGCGTGGCGCACCGTCTCGCCGACGCGCAGCTGACGCTGCGATCCGCCGGCGACGGAGCCTCTCTTGTGGTGGCTGGTCATTGTCTCAAAATCCCAATTGCGTCATCGCCCGCGCGCGCGGGTGACCCAGCAGTCCGTGTCCGAATTGGCTTGGTATACGACTGGCTGCCCCGCCTCCGCGGGGCACGACGGTTAGCTTGAAAATCCGGCGCTTCGTAAGATTCGGACTTACAGCGAGCGCTGGATCGTCTCCACGCGATAACATTCGATGACGTCGCCGACGCGCATGTCGCCGTAGTTCTCGAATGCCATGCCGCATTCCTGGCCCGCCTGCACTTCCTTCACTTCGTCCTTGAAGCGCTTCAGTGTCGAGAGCTTGCCCTCGTGCACGACGACGTTGTCGCGGATCAGGCGAACATTGGCGCCGCGTTCGACGGTGCCGTCGGTCACCCGGCAGCCCGCGACCTTGCCGACCTTGGAGATGTTGAACACTTCCAGGATCTGGGCATTGCCGAGCATGGTTTCGCGCAATGTGGGCGCCAGCAGGCCCGACATGGCTTTCTTCACATCATCCACGAGGTCGTAGATGATATTGTAGTAGCGGATCTCGATGCCGTTGCGCTTGGCGGCGGCCGCCGCCTCCTTGTTGGCGCGCACCGAAAAGCCGATGATGGCGGCATTGAAGCCTTCGGCGAGCGTGACGTCGGATTCCGAGATCCCGCCGACGCCGGCATGCAGGATGCGGGCTGCGACCTCGTCGGTGCCGAGCTTTTCCAGCGAGCCCAGGATCGCTTCGAGCGAGCCCTGCACGTCGGCCTTGACCACCAGCGGGAATTCCTTGCGGCCCGCGGTCTTGAGCTGCGACATCATCTGTTCGAGCGAGCCGCGCATGCCGGAAATCGAGGCCGCGGCGTTCTCGCGCTTCTGGTGCGCGCGATAACTCGTGATCTGCCGGGCGCGAGCTTCGTTTTCGACCACGGCGAGGCGGTCGCCGGCCTCCGGAGGCCCGTTGAAGCCGAGCACCTCGACCGGCACCGAAGGTCCGGCCTCGTCGAGGGTCTCGCCCTGGTCCGAAATCAGCGCGCGGACGCGGCCCATCTCGGCGCCGGCCACGATGATGTCGCCGATCCGCAAGCTGCCGCGCTGCACCAGCACGGTCGCGACCGGACCGCGGCCGCGATCGAGCTTGGCTTCGATCACGGTGCCTTCGGCGGGACGCTCGGAGTTGGTCTTGAGATCGAGGATATCGGCCTGCAGCGCGATCATTTCGAGCAGGCGGTCGAGATTGGTCTTGTTCTTGGCGGAGACCTCGACGTCGACGACCTCGCCGCCGAGCGATTCCACCTGCACCTCGTACTGCAACAACTCGGTGCGCACCCGCTCCGGCTTGGCGTCGGGCTTGTCGATCTTGTTGATGGCGACAATCATCGGCACCTTCGCCGCCTTGGCGTGATTGATCGCTTCCACCGTCTGCGGCATGACGCCGTCATCGGCGGCGACCACCAGCACCACGATGTCGGTCACCTTGGCGCCGCGCGCCCGCATCGCCGTGAACGCGGCATGGCCGGGCGTGTCGATGAAGGTGATCTTCTTGCCGCTTTCCGGCGCGACCACCTGGTAGGCGCCGATATGCTGGGTGATGCCGCCGGCTTCGCCCGAGACCACGTTGGCGTGGCGCAGCGCATCCAACAGCGAGGTCTTGCCGTGGTCGACATGGCCCATCACGGTCACCACCGGCGAACGCGGCTCGGTGTCGGTGGAATCGTCGATGACGTCGAACAGTCCCTCCTCGACGTCGGCAGCGGCCACGCGCTTGACGCTGTGGCCCATTTCCTCGGCGATCAGCTGGGCGGTATCGGCGTCGATCACGTCGGTGATCTTGTGCATCGCGCCTTGCTTCATGAGCAGACGGATGACGTCGACCGCGCGTTCGGACATGCGGTTGGCGAGTTCCTGAATCGTGATGGCTTCTGGAATGATCACTTCGCGAACCAGCTTTTCCTTGGGCTCGTTGGAGGCATGGCCTTTGAGGCGCTGGGTACGGCGGCGGAACGAGGCGATCGAGCGCTCGCGGACGTCATCGGCATCGAGCGCGGTGACGAGCGTGAGGCGGCCGCGCTGTTTCTGCGGCGCCGGCTTGTGGGTGGTCTTCGGCGCGGCAACGGGACGCATGGCGCCTCCCGGACCCCGTCGCACCAGACGCGGACCCTCATCTTCTTCCGCTTCGGCCGCAACGGGCGCCCGGCCAGCCGGTCCCGGCGCCGGGGCACGGCCGGCTGGTATCGGCGTACGCGCGGCGGCGGTCGAGGGCGCGGTAGCGGGCGCGCGGGCGGCAGTAGCCGGCGCCGCAGCCGGCCGCGTCTCGGCCTCTCCGAACCGCTTCTTGGCTTCCTGCTCGGCCCTGCGCTTGGCCTCTTCGTCCAGCCGGTGGCGATCTTCTTCGGCCTTGCGGCGGGCTTCGGCGGCTTCGCGCTCGGCCTGTTCGATGCCTTCGCGGCTGGCGCGGCGCTTGGCTTCCTCTTCGGCGATCCGGCGTTCCTCGAGATCGCGGACCCTGGCGTCGGCAAGCGCGTTGGCGCGGGCGGACCGCTCGTCCTCGGTCAGCGTGCGCAGCACGACGCCCGAAGTGTTGCGCGGCGCCGACGGCGGACTGGCGGCCGGACGCGAAGGGGCGGCCGGCGCGGCCTTTGCGGTCACGGGCTCCGGAACATGCGCGGCCTCGGTGATCTGGCCATCGCTCCCGACGCGGCGCTTGCCACGCTTTTCCACGACCACCTGCTTGCTGCGGCCATGGGGGAAGCTCTGGCGCACGGTGCCCGTCTCGACGCGCGGCTTGAGCGTCAAGGTCTTGCTCGGGACACTCAACTTCTTGTCGCCAGGCGTATTCTTATCGGCCATACAGCAGTCCTAATCTCGGTTAGCGTTGTGCGTCACCGCACGTCGTTTGATGCAAGTCGTCGTTATTCAGAGGTCGTCGTTATTCAGAATTCGCGGCCGCTGTTCCGGCAGTCTTGTCGTCACCTGCCAGCCGGTATCGGACCAAGGTCTGGCTGCGCGACAGGAATGTCCTGCTCGCCGGGCCCGCGAGCAGCGCTGCATGTATCACATTTGCCCGGCCTAGTGCCAAATCCAATTCTGCCGATGTGAACGCGGAGATGATCGGGAAACCGGCCGATTCACCCCTGTTCCCCCCATTTTTCCGTGCCAGCGCGTCCAGCTTGCGGATTCCGTCCACTGCCCCGTCGGAAGCGTGGATCAGGGCTGCGATCCCGGCCCGGCCCTGCCGCAGGCCAAGTGCGGCCTCGACCTTGGCATAGCCGCAGACCACTTGTCCGGCCTTGGCGGCCATCGCAAGGGCCTCGGCGGCGCCGCGGGCGAGCAACCCTTCGGTATCAGTGGCGAGCGTCACCGCGACGCGCACGTCGCGTTTGAAGCCCCTGCGAAACTGGTGACGCCGGACCGCTTCCGCAACCACCTGCCGCGACGCCGAAATCCACAATCCCCGGCCCGGAAGCTTGCGCTTCAGGTCGGGGACGACATCTCCCTCGGGAGAAACCACGAACCGGATCAGTTCGCCGACCGCCTTGACCTCGCGCGTGACCGCGCACATCCGCAACGTCGCAGACTTCTCAGTCCGCGGTCCGTTGTCGAGATCGGGGTCGGCGAAAGCGAGCATGCGCGGGTCGTCTTTCCGGTCATTTCATGTGCGTGGTCATCGCGAGGGGCATCCGGTCGGGGGCAAGTGTCTCAGGCCGGATCGACGTCGGCGGCTTCGGTCGCGGTCTCCTTGGCGAGATCGGCCTCGGTGATCCAGCCGGCCTTGACGCGCGCCTGCATGATCATGCGCTCGGCATCGTCGCGGGAGATATCGATGCCGTCGAGGAGACCGGCGTGCTTGGTCTGCTCGCCGCCATCCTTGCGCTCGGTCCAGCCGACCAAATCGTCGGTGGCGCAACCGGCGAGATCCTCGACGGTCTTGATGTCGTTCTCGCCGAACTTCACCAGCATCTTCGACGTGACGCCGGGTACTGCTTTCAGTGCATCTTCCACGCCGAGTTCCCTCCGTTTGGCTTCGAGTTCATTCTCGAGCTGATCAAGAAATTCCTTCGCCCGGTTCTGCAATTCATTGGCGGTTTCCTCATCGAAGCCTTCGATGCCCGCCAGTTCCTTGACGTCGACCAGCGCCAGTTCCTCGACCGAGGTGAAGCCTTCCGACGCCAACAGCTGGCCGACCACTTCGTCGACGTTGAGCGCTTCCATGAAGACGCGGGTCGAGTTCTCGAAATCGGCCTGGCGGCGCTCCGACTCCTCCTGCTCGGTGAGAATGTCAATGTCCCAGCCCGTCAGTTGCGAGGCCAGACGCACGTTCTGGCCGCGCCGACCGATCGCGAGCGACAGCTGGTTGTTGGTATCGGGAACCACGACCTCGATGCGCTCGCGGTCTTCGTCGATGACGACCTTGGCGACCTCGGCGGGCGCCAGCGCATTGACGACGAAGGTCGCGATGTCGGGCGACCAGGGAATGATGTCGATCTTCTCGCCCTGCAGCTCGTTCACCACGGCCTGCACGCGCGAGCCGCGCATGCCGACGCAGGCGCCGACCGGATCGACCGATGAATCGCGGGAGATCACGCCGATCTTCGCGCGCGAGCCGGGGTCGCGGGCGACCGCCTTGATCTCGACGATGCCGTCATAGATTTCCGGCACTTCCTGCGCGAACAGTTTTGCCATGAATTGCGGGTGGGTGCGGGAAAGGAAGATCTGCGGACCGCGGGTCTCGCGGCGGACGTCGAAAATATAGGCGCGGACGCGGTCGCCGTTGCGAAACACCTCGCGCGGCAGCATTTCGTCGCGGCGGATGATGGCCTCGCCGCGGCCGAGATCGACGATGACGCTGCCATATTCGACGCGCTTGACGACGCCGTTGACGATGTCGCCGATGCGGTCCTTGAACTCCTGGTACTGCCGGTCGCGCTCGGCCTCGCGCACCTTCTGCACGATCACCTGCTTGGCGGATTGCGCGGCGATGCGGCCATATTCCAGCGGCGGCAGCGTATCGGCGATGGTGTCGCCGACCTGCGCGCCCGGATTGGCGCGTTGGGCGTCGATCAGCGAAATCTGGTTGGCGGGGTTTTCGACGTGCTCGACCACCAGCATGTGGCGGGATAGCCGCAGTTCGCCTTTCTTTGCGTCGATCTCGGCGTGCACGTCGGTCTCGCTGCCATAGCGTGCCCGCGCCGCCTTGGCGATGGCGTCTTCCATCGCCGAAATCACGATGCCGCGGTCGATCGACTTCTCGCGCGCAACCGCGTCCGCAATCTGCAGCAGTTCGAGTTTGTTTGCGCTGACTGCCATGGTTCAGTCTCCTCTTTCAGGATCGATGTCGCCTCTGCGTGGCCGCTCGGCCGCGAGGCGGTGTTGTTTGGTGTTCTTGGGGGCCGACTTCTTGGGCGGCCTCGGTTTCGCCACGGGGCTTTTCGCGTGCGGCGGCGGGTGCGGCTCGAGCCCGAGATTGCGCTTGAGCTCGCGCTCGGCGGCCTTGCCGCGCCGCATCGATTCCGCGATCAGTTCGTCGGTCAGAACCAGCCTTGCCTCGGCGATGTCCTCCATCACCAGAAGCACATGGGCATCCTCGCCCGCAGGCGCATCATCGCGATCGAGCCGCATCGCGTTGCCCTCGACGCCGCCCAGCATACCGCGGAATCGCTTGCGGCCGTGATGGGCAACCGCCATTTCGATTTTCACGAGATGGCCGGCGTAGCGCTCGAAATCGGACCGGCGCACCAGCGGCCGGTCGATCCCGGGCGAGGAGATTTCCAGCCGGTAGGCGCGGTCGATCGGATCGGCGACATCGAGGACCGGCGACAGCGCCCGCGAAACCGCCTCGCAATCGTCGATCAGCATGGTGCCGTCCGGCCGCTCGGCCATGATCTGAACCGTGCAGCCGGCCTCGCCGGAGATCCTGATCCGCACCAGGCGATAGCCCATGCCCTGCAGGACCGGGGCGGCGATCGCCGCGACCCGTGCCGCCGCGCCGGGCTCGACTACAAGACGCGGCTCGGCCAGAAGATCGGCCGAAGCAACGGCTGGGGTATCGGCCACCTGGTCGGTATCCACGGAACCAGCGGTTGGATGGGTCATGTCCAGTGTCAAATCGGTCATCAGGTTGGCCGGGCCGCGCACGGTCCGGCTCGGTTCCCTGAACCGGCCGGCGCCTCAACCGGCGCTCGGTGGATCCAGGTAATAAAAAAGAGCGGGTCCCGGAGGGCCCACTCTCACTACGCGATCGTATGAGAACTGTAAGTTGCCGCCGATATAGCGGCTTTTCCAGGCTCCGGCAAGCGGAAGCAGGAAAATTTTGAGCGGCTACCTGCGGGGGTCGCCTAACCCTTCCTTCACCAAGCCCCCATAAATTGCCTCAGAATCCCGCCGGTAACCCCGTGGGCGGGACGGGATCGCCGCAGTCCGGATGCGTTTTGAACAGGTTCGATGACAGCCGCCACCTTGCTGATCCCAGGACTCGACGAAATCGTCAGGAACGGCGATCCGCAACGACGCGCCGAGGCCGCCCGCCGCATCGCCGATCTCTTTCTCGAGGACGCCGCCAGGTTGCCGCCGCGGCATGTCGAGCTGTTCGACGGACTTCTGACCGATCTCGTTCCGCATGCCGAACTGAAGGAGCGGGCTGACCTCGCCGAGCGGCTGTCGCTGCTCGCCAATGCGCCGCGGGCGCTGGTCGGTCTGCTCGCACGCGAGGACGAGATCCTGGTGGCGGGGCCATTGTTGCGCCGCTCGCTGGTCCTCGACGAACAGGCCTTGCAGGACATCGCGGCCGCCAAGGGACAAGGTCATCTTCTGGCAATGTCGGAGCGACCCACGCTTTCCGCCGATCTCACTGAAATCCTCATTCGTCGCGGCGACCGCGACGTGTTGCGGCGGGCCGCCGGCAATGCCGGGGCAAGATTTTCCGAACAGAGCTATGCCGAGTTGATCCGGCGGGCCAACTGGGACGGCGTGCTGACGCTGACGGTCGGCCAGCGGCGCGATCTCTCCGACCAGCATTTGCAGGAGCTTCTGGCGGGATCGCTCGACGTGATCCGCCGCCGCCTCTTCGACGTCGCCAAACCCGACCGACAGGCCGCGATCAAGCGGGCGATGAGCGAGATATCGGGCCTTCCCGAGCGGTTCGAGAGCCGCCACGACTTTGTTCCGGCGCAACGCACGATTCTGTCGCTGCACGCCGCCGGCGGCCTCACCGAAGGCGCGGTGCTCGGCTTCGCCAAGGCCTGGCGCTATGAAGAATCGGTCGCAGCCCTGGCGGCGATGTCGGGCGTGAAGATCACGACCCTCGACCGCCTGTTGTCCGGCGACCGGCTCGATCCGATCCTGATCCTCGGCAAGACGATCGGCTTCGACTGGGCCACGGTACGCGCCCTGATTCTGCTTCGTTACGGACCGAACCGCTCGCCTGCGCTCGCTGATCTCGAAGCCGCGCGGACCAATTTCGCGCGCCTGATGCCATCGACCGCCGAACGGGTGGTGAATTTCTGGAAGAGCCGGCCCGCGGCGTGAGGCCTGCGCCGTTACACGAATGCAGTGAGTTTCGCGTTTCAGCCGATCTTTCGAAATCTCAAATAAGCCGCGACACGGCCCTCGCGCGCAGCCTTCTGTCCGTAGCGCGTCATGGTGTAGGTGGGCCATGGCAGGCGCCAGTCGGCGGCCCGCTCCGCGGTCCAGGTGAAATCGCGCGAACGCAGCAGATGTGCCAGCGTCCAGGCGCAGTAGTCGTCGATGTCGCTGACGAAACGAAATTCGCCGTCGCGTTGCAACACCCGCGCCATCGCGGCGATGGTCGCGTCCTGGACGAAACGCCGCTTCCAGTGCCGCCGCTTCGGCCAGGGATCGGGATGGATCAGATCGATCCGTGACAGCGAGCGCGGCGGCAGCCAGGCGAGCAGGTCCGCGGCATCGCCCGCGAACAGGCGGATGTTGCCGACATTGTGGGCTTCGATCTGAGTCAGGATCTTCGCCATGCCGTTGACATAGGGCTCGCAGCCGACGAAGCCGGTGGCGGGATGCGCGCGCGCTTCCGCCAGCAGGTGTTCGCCGCCGCCAAAGCCGATCTCGAGCCGGGTCTCTGCGAGCTGCGGATCGAACAGGCCGG
>Ga0137384_10003411_pt1 | contig 12643 bp, 10 predicted proteins | sample SagtaG_2_FD_104922 | JGI IMG/M metagenome (GOLD analysis project Ga0137384, IMG submission 104922) | Vadose zone soil microbial communities from Sagehorn Ranch, Mendocino, California, USA - Sage2_R_60_16 metaG | ecosystem: Environmental > Terrestrial > Soil > Vadose zone | place: USA... | reverse complement strand
TCCGGAAAATCGACGCAAGTGCCGCAGATCCTGCTCAAACATGGACTGCTCGCAAACGGCCAGGTCGTGATCCTTCAGCCGCGGCGGCTCGCGGCGCGATTGCTCGCCTCACGTGTGGCGAGCGAATTGGGCGTCGAGATCGGGCATGAGGTCGGCTATCAAATCCGATTCGAGAATGTGACGAGCGGCGCGACCCGCATCAAGTTTGAAACGGAAGGCGTTCTGCTCCGGCAACTGATCGACGATCCGGCATTCACCGGCATTCAAGCCATCATCTTCGATGAGTTTCACGAACGCCATCTGTACGGCGATGTAACATTGGCTCGCGCTCTCGATATTCAGGAACAAAAACGGCCGGATCTGATTCTTATAGTGATGTCGGCGACGCTGGATTCACGCGCGCTGGAAAAGTATCTCGCTCCGTGCGCTGTCCTTCGTTCGGAAGGGCGGATGTTTCAGGTTGATGTGGATTACCTGCCGCGCCGGCTGGGCAGCACTGCGCCTCCGGTTTGGGATCTCGCCGCCGACGCATTTTCGCAAGGTGTGCGCGGCAGCGACGGCGGTCCGGATGTGCTCATCTTCATGCCGGGATCCTACGAGATCCATCGCACGATCGAAGCTGTCCGGCAGCGGCCGGAGTCGAGGGGATACGTTCTTCTTCCGCTGCATGGTGAATTGCCGCCGCGGGATCAGGATCAAGCCGTGGCGCAATACGACCGCCCGAAAGTCGTCGTTGCCACGAATGTGGCCGAGACCTCCATCACGATCGAGGGTATCCGGCTGGTCATCGACAGCGGTCTGGCGCGTATCCCGCGCTACGACCCGCACCGCGGCATCAACACGCTGTTCATCGAACGAATCAGCCAGTCGAGCGCCGAACAACGCGCCGGGCGCGCAGGACGAACCGCGCCGGGAAGGTGTTTGCGGCTGTGGTCAAAACCGGAACATTCGGAGCGGCCTTTGCAAGATACACCCGAGATCGAGCGCCTGGACCTTTCCGAAGTCATACTGACTCTCAAAGCTGCCGGCATAGAGGAACTTCGGTCATTCCGATGGCTCGAAGCGCCGCCGGAAAAAGCTCTGAATCATGCAGAAGATCTGCTGATCGGCTTGGGAGCCCTAAAGCGTTCCGCAGATGATGCCGCGCGAACAACAATTACGGGCCTCGGCCGGCGCATGCTCGCCTTTCCCGTTCATCCCAGATATGCGCGCATGTTGCTGGCTGCCGAGGGATATGACTGCGTATATCACGCGTGCCTCATCGCAGCCTTGACGCAGGGTCGCGACTTGCTGCTTCGCAATCCGGGAAAGGACGTTTTGGAGTCACGCAGAGAGTTCTTTGGCGCCAAAGACAAGTCGGATTTTGGGATTCTCATGCGCGCATGGAGGTTCGCCGTGGAAAATGAATTTCGCATCGATGTCCTGCGCAAGCTGGGTATCCACGGCGTGACAGCGCGGCAGGTCGGGCCGCTGCATGAGCAATTCCTGCGCATCGCTCGGGACGGGGAAATTCGGGGACAGACACCGAATTTCGGAAGTACAAGAAATTCGGTGTCTGTCCCCGAATTTCCCATCGATGATGAAGCCCTTCGAAAGTGCATCGTGATCGGCTTCAGCGATCGCATCGCAACAATGGATGAAGCCACGCTGCGATGCGAGCTCGTCGACGGCAGGCGAGGCACGCTGGCGCGCGAAAGCGCCGGGCGTGGAAGTCCGCTTATCGTCGCGGCTGAAATTCATGAGATCGGCGGGCGGCCGGGGGAAGTCAACACTATACTGTCTCTCGCAACAGCAATCGAAGCGGATTGGCTGCGAGAACTGTTCCCTGACGAAATGCGTTCGCAGGTGCGAACCACGTTTGATGCCGCGACGAGAAGAGTACAGGCTGTTGAAGTGGTGCTCTTTCGTGATCTGGTGCTCGAATCGAAACGGATCGAACCGCCGCCGGCGGATGCTGCGGCACGGCTGCTTGCCGGGGAGATTCTGGCGGGACGGCTGCAACTGCCGGCTTGGGACCACGCCATCGAGCAATGGATATTGAGACTGAATCTGGTGTCGGAATGGTGCCCGGAACTTCAGTTGCCGCCGATTCGAGACGATGATCGGCGCCACATCATCGAGCAGCTTTGTCTCGGCGCGTTCAGTTTTAAAGATGTCAGGGAACGTGATGTCAAGCCGGCGGTGAAGTCGTGGCTTTCGAGCGCTCAACAAAGGCTTGTGGACAAATATGCACCTGAACGGATCACTCTCTCCAATAGCCGGACGCCGAAAGTGATTTATGAGGCGAACGGGCTCCCTTATATTTCAATGCGTATCCAGGAACTGTTCGGCGTTGTGGAAGTGCCGCGCATCGCGATGTCGCGCGTGCCGCTGAGCATCCACATCCTCGCGCCCAGCATGCGCCCAGTGCAAGTGACTCAGGATCTCGCAAATTTTTGGCGCGAGCATTACCCCCGGGTCAAATCCGAGCTGCAACGCAAGTATCCAAAACACGAGTGGAAGTGAGGTTTTGTGGCTTATCTTCCCTGATTCATGATAAGAATCCACTTTCACAGGAAAGGAGAACCGAACATGGCGAAACAGACGCGCCGGGAAATTCTTAAGGGGAGTTTGGCACTGGCAGGACTGAGTGTCTTCGGCGTGCCGGAATGGGCATTGCCGGCGCTCGCGGAGGGCGAGACGGTCGTGCCGTTCACGGACGTACCGGCAAACGCGAATTTCACACCGGCGCCGGACCGGCGGAATCTCGATATCCGCACGATCGAGGGACCGTTTACACCGAAAGACAAATTCTTCACCACCCAGCACTACGGCCATCCTGAAATCGATCCTGCCGCGTTTCGCCTCAAGATCTCGGGATTAGTCGAACGGCCGCTGTCGTTGTCACTCGACGATCTCAAGAAGATGCGCAACGCGGAACTGATGGCCGGTTTCGAATGTTCGGGTAATCGCCGTCCATTGCAGGGCCTTTCTTCAAACGGGCGATGGTCAGGCGTTCCTTTGAAGAACGTTCTGGACTCTGCAGGCGTGAAGTCTAACGCACGAGAGTTTGTCTTCTACGGTGCCGATCACGGTAAGGAGGAAGTCGAGTTTCGAACTCAGAAATACGACTTCGATTACCAGTTCGGCCGGAGTCTGCCGCGTGAGAAGGCGCTCTCGCCGGATCCGTTTCTGGCATGGGGTCTGAACGGGGAACCGCTGACGCGCTTTCAAGGCTCGCCTTTGCGGCTGCTTGTGCCCGGATGGTATGGCGTGTGTAACGTGAAATGGTTGTCGCAGATCCATGCACAGGAGGAACAGTACCTCGGCAAGTATCAGGCGCGCTGGTATCGCACGGTTCGAGGGGAAATGATCGATGGCGAAATGCGATGGAACGAAACGGCCGTCACGCATATGCAGTTGAAGTCGTTCATCGCGCGCGTCACGCGAGACGGCAACCGGTACAAAGTGCTCGGGGTTGTGCTGAACGACGGTACTCCGATCAAGTCCGTCGAAGTCAGCGTCGACGAGGGACCATGGCAGGCGGCGGCGCTGGATTCCGCTACTAATAGCAAGTACTCGTGGAAGCTGTTCACCTACATCTGGACCGGCGCCACTCCCGGTGAGCACACACTGGTTTCCCGCGTAACGGATGCGACCGGAAAAGTGCAGCCGACGGAAAAAGATCTGGAGAACAAGAAATCGTTCCTCGAAGATAATTCGCAGCATCCGCGAAAAGTGATGATTTCTTAGATTGGGAGGATTGATGTACTACACGTTAAGAGCCGTAGCTCTGATTGGCGTCTTGGCCATTTTGTCCGGCCGGGCAGGCGCGCAGGGAGTCGTCATGCAGCGCACTATATCGTTGAACATGGCGAAAATCATCGCTGAAGCCACCCTTGCCGAATGCAAATCGAAGGGGTACAACACCGCCGTCGCCGTTGTGGATCGCGCCGGACAAGTACTCGTCATGATGCGCGACGAAAACGGAAGCGCGCAGCAAGTGGAAATGGCGCGGCGCAAGGCCTACACGGCCCGGATGTTCCGGACGAGCACATTGGAATTTCAGAAGCGCACCATGGATCCGAAATACGCTCCACAGCGCGATATCGCCGACATTCTAGCTCTGGGCGGCGGAGTGCCGATTCAGATCGGAAACGACGTTATTGGTGCGGTGGGAAGTTCCGGCTCGACCCAAGAACAGGATGATGCGTGCGCGAAAGCCGGAGTTGCGAAAGTAGCGGATCTGCTGAAAACCAACGGGCCGAACTAATTCTCAAGGAGCCGCTTCTATTTAGAGGCGGCTCGGATTTCCGCCAGCATCTCTCGCCGGAACAGATCCATCTTTTCCGTTATGGCGCCTAACGAGAGAGCGACCTTTTGCTCCAAACGCGCAAAATCTGTCGACAGCGCTTGTTGAACCCCGTAGCCGGAACGCAGTATTGTATTGCGCATGGCTCGGGCTTCCATCCACATCGAAGATGACCGTTTGCGGTTTTCCGATGTTCAGCGCCGCCTGAAGGCGATCTTCATCGGCTCGGTGGGCAATCTCGTCGAGTGGTATGACTTCTATGTCTACACGGCATTTGCGCTCTACTTTGCAGCTTCGTTTTTTCCAGGCAACAATCCCGTCATCCAGCAACTGAATGCGGCCATTTTGTTTGCGATCGGCTTCATCGTGCGTCCGATCGGCGGCTGGTTGTTCGGACACCTGGCCGACCATTACGGGCGGCGCAATGCGCTCATGCTGTCGGTCCTGCTCATGTGTTTCGGATCGTTGATGATTGCCGTCACGCCGACCTACGCCTCCGTCGGAGCGGCGGCGCCGGCTCTGCTTGGTTTTGCGCGCATCATTCAGGGATTGAGTCTCGGCGGTGAGTACGGCGCCAGCGCTACTTATCTGAGCGAGATGGCCGACCAGAAGCACCGCGGCTTTTATTCCAGCTTTCAATACGTGACGTTGATCGGAGGGCAGCTTTGCGCGCTTCTTGTTCTGCTCGTTCTGCAGCAGCTATTGCTGACTCCGGCTCAGTTGAGAGCATGGGGCTGGCGGATACCCTTCGTGATCGGGGCGCTGCTGGCGATTACGGCATTGATGATGCGCCGCAACCTGCACGAGACCGATGCGTTTGTCGAAGCGAAAAGGTCTCGTCGCGAGAGCTCGCTCCGGAAGCTGTTTCGTTATCCGCGGGAAGTCTTGATTGTAATGGGTCTCACGGCGGGAGGCACCACGGCTTTCTATACCTACACCACTTACATGCAAAAGTTTCTAAAGCTGTCCGTCGGCATGAGTGACAACCAGACAACGCTGGTCAGCGGGGCATCGCTGGTCTTCGCTCTTTGCCTGCAGCCAATCTACGGAGCCATTTCTGATAAGATTGGCAGGCGCTGGCTTCTCGTCTGGTTCGGGGCCATGGGAACTCTGTTCACCATTCCCCTTCTCTATGCGTTACAAGCAACGAAGAGCGCGCTTACAGCCTTCTTCTTGATCGCAGCCGCCTGGACGATCGTTGCGGGTTACACATCCATCAACGCCGTTGTTAAAGCGGAATTGTTCCCGACGCTCGTGCGCGCTACCGGCGTCGGCCTGCCATACGCGGCGACCGTGTCGATCTTCGGCGGCCCAGCCGAGTCCATCGCGCTCTGGTTTAAATCGATCGGCCACGAAACCTGGTTCTACTACTACCTCACAACGGTGATTGCCGTTTCTCTCATCGTGTCGGTGACGATGCGCGACACGCTTCGTCATTCCGCTATGGCCCGCCACGAGTAGTCGCGTTATCGCCGAAAACGCGGACAAATCGGACCCGTCCAAAGCAGCCCCGCCTGCGATTTCAATCGCTTAGCGTTGGCCCTGAACTTGCGATATTCTGCCGGTGTTATGGCCGCCGAAAATTCCAGACGATTGTTCACCGTTTACGAGTACCACCGCATGGTGGATGCCGGCATCTTGTCCGAAGACGACCGTGTAGAGCTCATTCGAGGCGAGATTCTAATAATGAGTCCCGTTGGGCCGCCGCACGAGGGAGCCATTCTTCGGGCGAGCAACGGATTGTTTCCGATCGTCGGCAATCGCGCAATCCTTGGCGTTCGCGGCGCGATTGGTCTCGATGACTGGGATGAACCCCAACCCGACATCTTCTTACTTCGTCCAAGAGCCGACTTCTACACCAAAGCGCACCCTGGTCCATCGGAGATATTCCTGATCATCGAAATCGCCGATTCCTCACTCGATTACGATCGTACAGTGAAGGCAAGTCTGTATGGGGAGACCGGCGTTCCTGAGTACTGGGTCGCGGATATTACCAATGATTGCGTTTGGGCGTATTCCGACATTCAGGAGAGGCATTATCAGACCTGTCTCCAATTCCGCCGCCTTGAATCGATCGTTCCGCAGCTTTTGCCCGGCTGTCCAATCCCAGTGGATATCCTGTTACCATGAGTAAGGACGTATAGGATCACATGACACCTGAAGAGAGATTCGCGACAATCGAGCAAAACATCGCTTCATTTTCTGCACATGTAGATGCATTCTCTGCGCGTGTAGATAGATTTGGCGCATGGGTTGAAAAGACTCTCGTCGAGCATGCCCAAGCCTTTGCTAATCAGGCGGAAACACTCGCTAATCACGAGAGGCTATTTGCGGAGCACAAAAGGTTATTCGCAGAGCACGAAAGGTTATTCGCGGAGCACGAAGCGATGTCGCTGCGTCAGGAGATCCGCATGAACGAAGAACGAGAACAATCGCGCAGGCTGCAAGAATCTCAGGACGCGATGTTGGAGAGACTCGACCGCCTCGCCGAGGACATTAAAAACCTCGTTCGCGACTTCCTTCGCGGCCTCCGTCCCAACGGCCAGCCAAACTGAACGGCCGCCGCTGCCCCACCCACCAAACTCTGGTTTGTTCTCGCCGCCATTTCGGCTTAAGATAGCGCCGATCTTCAATTTGTAATGATCGGCAAAGCAACATCAGGCTGAATTGGTTCGAAGAACTGAAGCTGCGTGTACCTATCAAGTGAGGCACAATGCAAAATCGATTCGTCATTTCTGTCTTGCTAACAATCACGATCCTTTCTTCAGGTGTCGCGGCGCAAAACCGCGGGGTCTTGACCACGGATCCGGCGTTCTACGCGGTTTCGTTCGTTGAAGTGATGCCCGGATCGAAAGCAGCGGCCGTGGCGGCGCTCAAGCAATACCGTGACGCGAGCCGTAAGGATGAAGGCTTCGTCAGCCTCGAACTGTTCGAGCAAATTGGATGGCCGGCTCACTTTGCGCTGGTGGAAAAATGGGCCGATCAAAAAGCGTTCGATGCGCATGGAATGGCGGTGCACACGAAACAGATGCTGATGAAGCTCGATCCAATTCGAGTGATGGCGTATGACCAGAGGCCATACAGGACGTTGGAAATTGGTCCGGCGCCGGCGGTAAACGATCTGGCGATTGTTGTCTTGACTCACGTGGATATTGGCGGACGCGACCTGGATGTCCCCGCTCTCCTTAAACGGATGGTGGACGACGGCCGCAAGGATGAGGGCAATGTCCGCCTGGATGTCTTGCAAGGTGCGACGCGGCCAAACCATTTCACGGTGGTTGAGGTCTGGCAAAGCCAAAAGGCGTTTGATGGGCATGCCGCGGCAGCGCACACGCGGCAATTTCGCGACACCGTCAATCCCGTTCTCGGCAGCCCCATGGACCAGCGCCTATTCAAGGTTCTGGAGTGAAACCGGATAGCGAATTCGATCGGCAGCCTGTTTTAACCGGCAACTCAATCGAGTTGCGTCCCCTGCGCTTAGACGATTTCGAGGCTCTGTTTGAAGCCGCAAGCGATCCGCTCATCTGGGAGCAGCACCCCGATCGCGAGCGCTACAAGCGCCCGGTGTTCCAAAAGTTTTTCGATAGCGCGGTGGAATCGAAGGGTGCCTTTGCGGTCATCGAGCGAAAGTCGGGAAGGATCATTGGAAGCTCGCGCTATTACGAATACAGCCCCGAGCGGCGTGAAGTAATCGTCGGCTTTACGTTCCTCGAGCGAGCATTTTGGGGCGGAGCGTACAACGGCGAGCTGAAATCTCTGATGCTCGATTATGCGTTCCGCTTCGTCGATCGCGTACTCTTCCAGGTCGGAGAAAATAATCTTCGCTCGCAGAAAGCCCTTGAAAAAATAGGCGCTCGATTTCTAGAGAGGACTGAACTTCCAGGGCCAAACGGCAGCATGATGCCGTGCGTGATCTACGTCATATTCCGCGCCTCCCCACTGTAGCGGCGGTCCGCGAAGCGCAAGCGCGGCAGCGCGCAGCCTCAAGAAATAGACCGCCGCTACAGTGAATTAGTACAATTGCTCGCGTGCGATACCTCGTCACCGCCAAAGTCAAACCCGGTCGAACACAGGCGCTCGGCGAGGCCATTGAGGAACGGACGCTCGGTAGAGGATCTGTCGCCGGCGACGAATATCTCCGGAATATGGCCGAAGCACGGCAGCTTGATAACGGCTCCGTGCAATGGGTCGAAGTCTGTTATTGTCCTGCGCCGCTTCTTGAAGAACGCTCCTATTGGGAAGAATACTTTGAGCTGCTGAAGGTTCAGGACGCGCACGCGCGGAGCCGCTGCCGCGATCTGAACGGTACGGAATATTGGGCTTGCGATAATTGCGATTGCACGGCGCGTCTTGAAGCGCGCCTTCGGACCAAAGGCCGGCCGTTCCATCCGGATCAGGGGACAGGAAAGTAGAATGCCGGCAGCAAAGATCGCACTTGTGACAGGGGCCGGCAGCGGAATCGGACGCGCCGTCAGTCTTGCCCTGCATGAGAATGGATGGGCAGTTGTTTTGGCAGGGCGACGTGCCACCGAACTGGAAAAGACAGCCACGCAGGCTAAGCATTCCGATGGTCGAACGCTTGTCGTACCGACGGACGTTAGCAAACCTGAGGCCGTGCGCGCGCTTTTCAGCAAAATCAAAGAGGCATTCGGCCGTCTGGATCTTCTCTTCAACAATGCGGGCACGGGCGCTCCCGCGGTTCCGATGGAAGATCTCACGTTTGAGCAATGGACAGCAGCAGTGGATGTGAACCTGACAGGCGCATTCCTGTGTGCGCAGGAAGCGATCCGGATCATGAAGGCGCAGAATCCCCGGGGCGGCCGCATCATCAATAACGGTTCGATCTCGGCTCACGCGCCGCGGCCCAACTCTGCGCCTTACACGGCGACGAAGCATGCCGTCACGGGGCTGACCAAATGCATTTCACTCGACGGCCGTAAATACGATATCGCGTGTAGCCAAATTGATATTGGAAACGCGGCGACAAAGATGACGGAACTCATGGCTGCCGGGATCATTCAAGCGAATGGAACGATCATGCCCGAAGCTCGTCTCGATTTGAAACACGTCTGTGAGGCGGTCCTCTATATGGCGAATCTTCCGCTCGATGCCAATGTACAGTTCATGACCGTCATGGCCACGAAGATGCCCTTCGTCGGTCGCGGCTGATTGATGCGGTACACAGTGTTTTTCCTGTCGGTAAATTGAAAGGGGAGTATATGGCCAGCCAAAAAAAAATTTGCCACCGCCGCACATTCCTTACCGCCGCACTCGGTGGCGCCACTGCAGCATCCGGGTTTGCTCAGGGGCGCGGACAACAGCCACCGGTCTCATCAACACCCTCGCCGCGGGACTACTCGAGACAGGATCCGATTCAATATCCGGATCCGGATATTGTCGCTCTGGATGATCGGTTCCGCCGATATATCGTCGGCAACACGGTCATTCGGCGTCTGCACTTTGGGACGCTGTGGGCCGAAGGGCCGGCATGGAATGGTGTCGGCCGATATCTGGTTTGGAGCGATATCCCGAACAACGTGCAGATGCGATGGATCGAGGATGATGGACGCGTCACGGTATTTCGGAATCCGTCCGGCTACAGCAACGGCAACACCTTCGACTACGAGGGCCGGGAGCTTTCGTGCGAACACGGCGGACGGCGCGTGGTGCGCTACGAGCCGAATGGAACGGTTACCGTTATTGCGGATAAGTTCGAAGGAAAACGGCTGAATTCGCCGAACGACATTGCGGTTCATCCCGACGGCGGCATTTGGTTCACGGACCCGATTTACGGCATCCGCGGAAACTACGAGGGGTTCAAGGCCGACTCCGAGCTGCCGATGGCAGTCTATCGTGTCGATGGTAAGTCGGGGATAATTGAAAAGCTAACCGACGAACTGGGCGGCCCCAATGGTATTTGCTTCTCGCCGGACTACAAGAAAGTCTACGTGGCCGACACCGGTGCGCCGCGCGAGATCCGCGTTTGGGATACGGATGGAAAATCGTTCCGCAATGGAAAGCGATTCGTCCAGCTCGATATTCCTGGGACTGGGCAGCCATCCGCCGCCGATGGCATTCGTTGTGACGTGGACGGCAACATCTGGGCTGGAGCCCGTCCTGGAGTTCAAGTCGTTGCGCCGAACGGCGATCGCATCGGAATGATCCGTCTGCCCGAAACCTGCGCCAACGTCTGTTTCGGCGGTGCCAAGCGCAACCGGCTGTTCATGACCGCAAGCGAATCCTTGTATACCGTCTATGTGGAAACAACGGGCGCCCACATCGCGTAGCAACCCTCTCCCAGAGGAAGAGGGTTACTTCCTATCCGGCAGCGCGAAAACGTAAATCGCGTTTCCGCTAGTAGGCGAATGAATGTCGGGCGAAATGGTGGCCGGCACCTGGCGCGGGCTTCCTCCGCCATTACCGGTGGGAACCGCGACGTATTGCTTGCCATCGACGCTGTACGTGATCGGAAAACCTTGAACCGAGGTTCCGAGGCGCGTGTCGAAAAGCACCTTGCCCGTGTTCACATCGACGGCTTTGAAATGGCGGTCCAGGCTTCCCGCAAATACGACGCCGCCGGCGGTTGATACGACAGCCGTAAGGAACGATGCCCGCTGTTCGAGCGACCACAGTTCTCGCATCGTTTTCACGTCGTACGCTGCAAGTTTTCCGATCTTTCCATCGGTCCCCGGCATTTCGTAGAAGTGCCGCGCTGCGCCGCCTCCGCTGCCGCCGCCTTCCTTCTGCTCAATGCGTTGGCCGCTCAATTCAAGGCAGGCCTGCACAAGCGGAATGATGAGTTTGCCGGTGGGGATGTGATGGCTCATGGCCGGCCAGTTGTGGCCGCCGGCGGTACTCGGACAGCCTTGTATCCACTGGCCGAGTTCCTGTTCAAGAATGTCCTGCCGGTAATGCGGCCTGCCGCTTACGGGATCGAACTTATCCCAGACGTTCTGGAAAACGGTCTCCTTATGCCCGAGATATTTGCCCGTCTTGCGGTCGAGCTTCCAGAGGATACCGTCTTTCCCGACGGTGAAGAGCAAACTCTGGCCGGCATCATCTACCAGCACGCGCTCGAACACGATATCGAGGTCGAGCGATTCGGCGGGAGCATGCTGGTAGTACCAGGCCATTTTCCCGGTATCCACATTGATGGCCAGAGTCGAGCTGCTGAAAAGCGCGTCATCGTTGATGGACATCCCGCGACTGGTCGGCATCCACGGTTTCGCCTGGGCGGTTCCCCAGAACGTGAGATTCAGATCGGGATCGTAGCTGCCCGTGATCCAGCTTTCCGCGCCGGCGCGGAACAGGTTCGGCAGTTTGCCCCAGGTATTTCCTCCGGGCTCGCCTTCGCGCGCGACGGTATTCACGCGCCAGAGCTCCTTACCGGTCGCAGGATCATAAGCGCTGATGAAACATTTTTCTTCGCGATACATGGAGCAATTACCGAGGCCCTGAATGACCTTGCCCTTGGCGATGATCGGGCCGCTCGAGGTGCCGTAATTGCCCTTGCTGCGGTCGCCGATGATGGTTTCCCAGATCTTCTTGCCGTTTTGGGCATCAATCGCAACCAGATGCGCATCCGATGTCGCCAGAATGATCTTGTCTTCGTAAATGCTGATGCCGCGCATCGCGTCGCCCGTAGTATTCGTGCCGTAATTGTTTTCCCAAATCAATTCACCGTTGCGTGCGTCGAGCGCCTGCAGGGTGTTACCTGCATTGTTGAGATACATCACTCCGTTGTGAACGATCGGGGCGGCCTGGGTTCTCGCACCTTCGGCCATCGACCAGACCCATTCCAGCCGCAAGTCCTTCGCATTGTCCCGAGTGATCTGGTTCAGAGGGCTGTAATTGGAAGCGTGATAGTCCCGGCGAATCATGAGCCAGTCGTTAGGACTTGGGTTTCGCAGCATGGTATCCGTAACGCGAGCATAGTTCTTTACCTCGCCGGCAACAGTAATCCCGCGCGCCTGGCGGGGCGTGCCGCCGCGGCCTCCGCGCTGGCCGCCTCGCTGACCGCCGTCGCCGTCGGGATCGGCCTGAGACGATGCGGCTTCGGCGGCTGCTGCCTGCGCTTGGCCCGTGGCGACGGAGTTAATGGCCACTTCGGTATTCGCCGTCAGTGCCTGATTGCCGGCACGGGCTCTGTTGGATTGAAGGATGAACGCAACTATGCTCAGATATTCGTCCTGATTCAGAATCCCCGGACGAGCGGGAGGCATCGTGAGGTGCAAGAACGACAACAATTCTCGCGTCGAACGCGGACCCCAGTTTGAAACGAACTCCGATCCGCGCAAAGCCGGCGCATCACCCGAACCGCTTAGATCCTGCTGATGGCAAATCGCGCAATTC
>Ga0137384_10003409_pt1 | contig 12646 bp, 10 predicted proteins | sample SagtaG_2_FD_104922 | JGI IMG/M metagenome (GOLD analysis project Ga0137384, IMG submission 104922) | Vadose zone soil microbial communities from Sagehorn Ranch, Mendocino, California, USA - Sage2_R_60_16 metaG | ecosystem: Environmental > Terrestrial > Soil > Vadose zone | place: USA... | reverse complement strand
ACCGGCGCCGAGGCCGACCAGGACCAGCACCCGGCCTACCCCAGCGGGTAGCGCCACCGGCGGTACCGCGTGCACGAAGACGGCGGCATTGGCGGCCCCGGCGTACAGCGCGAGGCAGGCTCCGGTGATGCCGAGCGCCAGGTCGGCGGCCGGCCGGGCCCGCGCGGCGTACCAACCGGCCACCACGGCCGCGACGCCGCACAGCAGCGGCCACGGCTGGGACCCGACGAGGACGCGGAATGCGCCATAGAGCCCGAGCGGGCCGGAGTCGACGACCGCCGCGCCGGCGTACCCGAGCGCGGCCAGGCCGGCGCCGACCGCCACCCCGGCCGCGACCGCGAGCGCCCGGGCCGACCGGAGCAGCCCGAGCCCGGCCACGGCGGCGACCAGCAGCAGGACACCGGCCCACCAGACGGCCGGCGCCGGCGGCGGTACCCAGTCCAGCGTGCCGGTCACCGCGAACTCCCGTACCCCGTCCCGCAGCGGTACCGACCACGAGCTGATCCGGTGCGGAGTACCGGGATCGGCGGCCACCTCGGGCGGCTTCGTCGGCAGCATCCAGTGCGCCCGATGGTCGTGCCACAGCACCGCCGGGACGCTCGACAGCTTCTGCCAGGCCGGCGGCGCGTACGCGGTCGCCGACGCGGGTGGCGTCGGGCCACCGGCCGCCGACTGGTTGAGGTACGTCGCGGGGGAGTTCGCGTTCTGGTACACCCCGTCGGGCGCGACCCGCAGGTACGGCTCCCCGGAGTACCCGAGCACCTCGATCGGGCGCCCGGTGTGGTTCACCAGTTCCAGCTGGGTACCCGCGCTGACCGCCCGGACCGTCAGGCCCGCTACCGGCACGGTCATCCCGGTGACCACGCACCGGTAGTCGCTCGCCGGTGGCACGTCGGCGCTGTGCGCGCTCGCCGGGCTCGCCACAGCGAGCGCGCACAGCACCCCCGCCAGGAAGGCGACGACCCAGCGCACGGTCAGCCGACCGCTCGCACCAGGTCGCTCACCGTGTTCTGGATCTGCTTCCCGTTCACCAGCACCGTTGGCGTCGCCTGGATGTTCTTGCTCGCGGCGGTATCGGTGTCGTGTGCCATCCAGCCCGCGTACTTCTGGCTGGTGACGCACTGCGCGAAGCCGCTGTCGGTCAGCCCGACGCTGGCCCCGATCTGCATGAGCTGGTCGTTGGTGAGCCCGGCGCTGCCCTCGGCCGGCTGCTTGTCGTACAGCGCCTGGAAGTACTGCGGGAACTTGTTCTCGTCGGCCGCGCACGCCGCCGCCGCACCGGCGCGGGTGGAGTACCCGGGCGGGTTGGTGCTGGGGTCGAGGATCGCGATCGGGTGGTACACCAGCGTGATCTTGTTCTTCGCCAGCATGTCGTCCAATGTGGACTTTGCCTGGCTGTCGAACTGCTTACAGATCGGACACAGGAAGTCCTGGTAGAAGTCCACGGTGACCGGGCCGGACCCGACCGGTATCCCGGTACGGTCCTTGCTCGCGTGCGCCGGTGTCGCGTAGTTTGCCGGCGGCGCCTGGTTGGCGTAGACCGCCCAGCCGACCAGCCCGGCGATGACCAGTACGGCCGCCGCCACGATCGAGACGATGACGGTCCGGCGTCGCCGCTGCTCCCGCGCGAGCTGCTCGCGCACCATCCGGTTGGCCTGCTTGACTTTCGCGCGGGAAATCATGCTTCCCCCAGTACGTAACGATCGACGGCAAGGGCGGTCCGGGGGGTGAGGAACAAGAATCCTGCGACGGCCAGCAGGGCCGCGTCGCGCACGATGTCCCAGAAGTAGTTGGGGTGTACGCCCGGCGCGAGGTTGCCGCCGACGCCGAAGCAGCCGCAGTCGATGGACAGGCCGCGGGCCCACACCGAGGCGATGGCGATGATGTACACGACCATCAGCACGCCGGCGACGGTGGCGGCGAACCGGGTGGCGAGCCCGAGCAGCAGGAGCAGCGCGAGCGCCAGCTCCACGAACGGCAGCCCGGCGCCGATCACCTTGGCGAGGCTGAAGGGCAGCAGCCGGTACGCGTTGACCGCGCGCCCCGATCCGGCCAGGTCGGTCACCTTCGACCAGCCGGCGACCGCGAACACGACGCCGAGTACCAGCCGGGCCAGGGTGCCGCCCCACAGACGTATCACATGCATTGGTCGTTCCCCGCTACCGGGAAGTTCCCGCCGGATCGGCCGTGGCGGCCGCGACGAGCTGCATCCGGGCCCGCGCCACCCGGGACCGGATGGTGCCGACGGCCACCCCGCAGGCCGCCGCGGCCTCCTCGTACGACAGGCCGAGCAGCTGCGTCAGCGCGAACGCCTGCCGCCGTTCCTCGGGCAGCCCGCGCAGCAGGTCGGTGGCGCCGATCAGGCCGGCCGGGTCGGGTACCGGCTCGGGCCCGTCCAGCCGCCCGTCCAGCCGGCGGCGGCGCTGGAGCGTGCGGATGTGGTCCGCGCAGACGTTGCGGGCGATCGCCAGCAGCCAGGTGCGCACCGAGCAGCGGCCGGCGAAGTTGCCCAGGCCGCGGAATGCGCGCAGGTACGTCTCCTGGGTGAGGTCGTCGGCCGTACCCGGGTCGACCAGCGCCGCCGCGAACCGCCACACCTCGCCCTGGGTCGCCCGCACGAAACCGGTCGGATCGGTGACCGGGTCGGGGACGGATTCCACAATGGCCCAGGTTACCCGGGAACTTTCCGGGTCGGCCGGACGACTACCCGGTCGTGACGTGCGAGGACGTGCGGGTGGCGGTGTCGGCGCGGTTGGACGCGGAGGACCCGGGGATCGCCCCGGAAGAGATCGACGGGCATCTGGCAGGGTGCGCGGACTGCGCCGCCTGGCTGCGCGAGGCCGAACGGCTGGCGAGCAGGGTACAGGTGCCGCCGGCACCCGACCTGACCGGGCGGATCATGACGGCGGTCGCGGCCGACCCGGTGATCGCCGCCGGCGAGGCCCGCCGGCGTGCGGCCGAGGAGGCCCGCGGCCGCCAGCGGGTACTGCGGGTCGCTGTGGCGGCCGCCGCGCTCGTCCAGCTGGCGCTCGCGGTACCGATCCTGGTCGGCGCGTTCCTGGCCAGCGAGGTCGGGCCGCACATCGGCCGGGAGATGGCGTCCTTCGACGTCGCCGTCGCGGTCGGCTTCCTGTTCGTGGCGGCCCGGCCGGCCCGCGCCCGCGCGCTCGTCCCCGTCGCCATCGTGCTCGCCGCCCTGCTCGGGATCACCTCGTCGGTGGACATCATCCGGGGCGTCGCCGGGCCGGCGCACGAGATCGGGCATCTTGTAGCGGTGATCCAAGCCGGGCTGCTGTGGGCGCTGAGCCGGACCGAAACCGGACCGCGGGGGCGGGTACCCCGGCCGCGGGTCGCCCGATGAGGCTGCTCGCGGCCATGGCGTTGGGGCTGTTCGCTGTCCTCGCCCTGCCAGCCAGCCCGGCCAGCGCCCACGCGGCGCTGGTGCGTACCTCGCCGGTGCAGGGCACGGTGACCCAGCAGCCGCCGTCCGAGATCGTGATCACCTTCTCCGAGCACGTGTCGCCGGTCAAGGACAAGATCCGGGTGGTCGGGCCGGACGGCAAGCGCATCGACAAGGGCGAGTCCTCAGTCACCGGAGCCGACCTGCACATCCCCGTGCGTACCGACGTCCCGCGCGGTACCTACCTGGTCAGCTACCGGGTCATCTCGGCCGACAGCCACCCGGTCGGCGCCGGCTACAGCTACTCGGTCGGCGCCCCGTCAGCGACCGCGCCGAACACCGGTCAGGCGCCGTCCACCCGGACCGACGTCGTGGTGGCGGGGGGCGTCTCGGTCGCCCGGTACCTCAGCTTCGCCGGCCTGATCCTGGTCGTCGGCCCGGTCCTCGTGCTGACCGCGCTGTGGCCCCGACGGCTCTCCGCGCGCGCCCCCACCCGGCTGGCCTTCCTCGGCCTCGGCCTGATCGGCCTGTCCACCCTCCTGGCCCTGTACATCCAGGCGCCCTACCAGAACGGCGGCACCCTGTTCTCCGGCTCGGCAAGCGACCTCGGCGATGTCCTGGCCGGCTCCTACGGACGGGCGCTGCTGGTCCGCCTCGCGGCGGCGGTGACGGCCGGCCTGCTGCTGCCCGCGTTCCTCGCCGGCAATGGCGGCAAGCCGGTACGGGCGCTGCTCGCCCTCGTGGGCGTGATCGGCGTGGCGACCTGGCCGATGAGCGGGCACCCCTCGGACTCGAACGCCCCGCTGCTCACCATCATCGCCGACGCGGCACACCTGACCAGCGTGGCCATCTGGCTGGGCGGCCTGATCATGCTGGTCGCCTTCCTGCTGCGCCGGGCCAACGACAAGGAACTGGACGCGATCCTGCCGGTCTGGTCCAACTGGGCCGCGCTCGCCGTGACGGTCCTGGTGCTCGCCGGCACCGCTCAGGCGCTGATCCAGGTCGCCACCGTGAGCGCGTTGCTGCACACCACCTACGGCCAACTCCTGCTGCTGAAGATCGGCCTGCTGGCCGTGGTCCTGGCGGCCGCCGCGGTGTCCCGGCAGGCGATCCGCCGCCGGGCCGCGGGTCACGCCCAACCGCCTGGTGTACCGCGGCTGCGGCGCGCGGTCTTCGTCGAGATCGCCGGCGCCGTGCTGATTCTTGGGCTGACCTCGGTACTGGTACAGACCACGCCGGCGAGGTCCGCCGCGGCTTCCTCGTCGAACCCGGCCGACCAGGGCATCTACTCGGCCACCCTGGACTCGAAGCTCTACCAGCTGCAGCTGGACATCGAACCGGCGAAGGTCGGTAACAACGAGGTCCACCTGTACGCCTTCACCCCGCAGGGCGCGGCCCTGTCGGTCAAGCAGTGGAAGGCGAGCGCGGCGCTGCCCGCGCAGGGCATCGAGCCGATCGACGTACCCGTCCTCCCGCTCACCGACTCGCACGCCGCCGGTTCGGTCACCTTACCGAGCGCGGGCGCCTGGCAGTTCAGCTTCACCCTCCGGGTCTCGGACTTCGACGAGGCCACCGTGACCACGACGGTCACCGTCAAGTAATCGAAAGGACCAATTCATGGGGACACCTCTGCGCGCGGCACTGGCCGCCACAGCGGCAACAGCGGTCGCCGTCCTTGGCTTCGCCTCCGCGGCGAGTGCGCACGTGACGATACAAGCCGGCACGGTCAGCCCGGGCAGCTATGCGCGGGTCGCGTTCCAGGTACCGACGGAAAGTGACACCGCGTCCACCACGAAGCTGGAAGTACAGATCCCGACCGACCACCCGATCGCCTCGGTGGCCACCATGCCGGTCCCGGGCTGGACGGCCGCCGTCGAGACGACCAAGCTCAGCACCCCCGTCAAGACCGACGACGGCGAGGTGAGCGAGGTCGTCAACAAGATCACCTGGACCGCCACCTCGGCCGACTCCGCGATCAAGCCGGGCCAGTTCCTGGAGTTCCCGCTCTCGCTCGGTCCGCTTCCGGATACCGACAAGATCGTATTCAAGGCGCTGCAGACCTACTCCGACGGCAATGTCGTGCGCTGGATCGACGAACCGACGTCGAACGGTACCGAGCCCGAGCACCCGGCGCCGGTGCTGAAGCTGACCAAGGCGGGGTCGGACGCCGCCGGGGCGAGCGTCGCTCCGGATACGGTCACCGTCACGCCGGCCGCCAGGAGCACCAGCGACGGTACCGCCCGCACGCTGGCCATCACCGGCGCGGTCCTCGGCCTGCTCGGTCTGGTACTCGGCGCGCTCGCCCTGGTGCGCAGCCGCCGCCCGGTGCCCCCGCCCGCGCGAGCGGAGGCGAGCGCCAATAGTAGAGTCCCGGGCGCCGGACTGGCCCCGGTGCCCGGGACACCGTGCACCACCGTGGCAAGATCAGCTTAGGGCGGTATGGTGCCGCCCGTCCGGCAGATCGATCCACGTGGCCCTCTTCGGTACCGTCACATGGTGGCGCCGAGCAATGAGGGGAGAGCGTGGTGACTGGTACGCCGGGTGGCGTCGTGAACCGCGGGGCCGCGCGGGGCGGCTGGCGGGCCCGGGTACCGACGTTTTTCGCCATCACGCTGACCGTCCTCGCGGCGCTGTGCGCGATCGCGGCGGTGAGCGAGGCCGCCGGTCAGCGCATCCAGCCGGTGCGGTTGGTGGTCAACGGGCTCCTGCTGCCGGCACCGGCCAACCTCGGCTACGCCGCCCTGGTCGCGGTACTGGCCGCCGGCGTGGCCCGGCGCAAGCGGGTCGCGCACGTCTTCCTGGTCATCTACTTCATCCTCCAGTTCGCCTACGACGCCCTCCTGCTCGCGGCGCTGTTCCTCATGACACCGGCAGACTTCGGCGACCGGCCGCCGCCCTGGTGGGCCAGGGAGATCGTCGCCGGCAACCTGGCCATCACGCTCGCCGTACTCGTCGTCCTGTACCTGTCCCGTCGCGAGTTCTACGCCCGCGTCCAGCGCGGCAGCCTGCGCCAGGCGTTGTCCGTCCTCGCCGCGCTGCTGACCGCGTTCACCGTGATCGGTTGGGGCCTGGTCGAGGCGTTCCCCGGCGACGTCGACCGCGACGGCCGCCTGCCGTACGCGCTGGAACGGGTACTCGGCGGCGCGTTCGCGTTCCACTTCAACCGGCGCGGGGTCGCGCCCGGCTGGGTCAACCTGCTGCTCGGGCTGTTCGGCGGGATCGCGCTGTTCGCCGCGATCGGCGTGCTGCTGCGCTCCCAGCGGCAGATCGCCGCGCTGACCCGGGCCGAGGAGGAGCGGATCCGCGCGCTGCTGGCCGGTTACGGCGAGCGGGACTCGCTGGGCTACTTCGCGACCCGGCGGGACAAGGCGGTGATCTTCTCGCCGAGCGGCAAGGCGGCCATCACGTACCGGGTCGTCAACGGTGTCAGCCTGGCCAGCGGCGACCCGATCGGGGAACCGGAGGCGTGGGGCCCGGCGATCCGCGCGTGGCTGGACACGGCGCTGGCGTACGCCTGGACGCCAGCCGTGATGGGCGCCAGCGAAGAGGGCGCGACCGCGTACGCCCGGGCCGGGCTGCGGGTGATCGAGCTGGGCGACGAGGCGATCCTGCACGTGCGCGACTTCTGCCTCGACGAGCGCGAGATGCGGCCGGTCCGGCAGGCGGTCAACCGGGTGCAGCGGGCCGGGTACACGGTGCGGATCCGGCGTCACGCCGAGATCTCGCCGGTCGAGATGGGACACATCATCGAGCTGGCCGCCCGCTGGCGGGACACCGAGACCGAGCGCGGTTTCTCGATGGCGCTCGGCCGGCTCGGCGACCCGGCCGACGGCCGGTGCGTCCTGGTCGAGGCGCTGGACCAGGCCGGGCGGGAGGCCGCGGTACTGTCGTTCACCCCATGGGGTACCGGCGGGCTGTCGCTGGACCTCATGCGCCGCGACCGGGAGTCCGACAACGGGCTGATGGAGTTCATGGTCGCGGCGCTCGTCGAGGCGGCGCCGAAGCTGGGCGTGGAGCGCATCTCGCTGAACTTCGCGGTGTTCCGAGCGGTCTTCGAGGAGGGCGCCCGGATCGGCGCCGGCCCGGTCCTGCGGATGTGGCGCAAGCTGCTGCTGTTCTTCTCCCGCTGGTTCCAGCTCGAGTCGCTGTACCGGTCCAACGTCAAGTACCGGCCGGAGTGGGTACCCCGGTTCCTGTGCTACGAGGACGTCCGCGACCTGGCGAAGGTGGCGCTCGCGTCCGGGATCGCCGAAGGGTTCGTGGTCGTACCGAGCCTGCCCACCCTGTTGCGCCGGGGCCTCGCCGCGCCGCGGTTACACGTGCCCGCCGTCCTGCCGCCGCCGCCCCCGGCCACCGCCGAGGAGGTCGAAGCCGAGACCGAACCGGGGCGGCCCGAGCAGGTCCGGGTACGGCTGTCCAAAGTGGACAGACTGCGCGCCGGGGGCGTCGACCCGTACCCGCCGGCCGTCCCGCACACCCATGACTGCGGCGCCGTCGCGGCCGCCCACGCCGGCCTGGCCCCGGACACCCGTACCGGCGACGAGGTGAGCGTGGCCGGCCGGGTCGTCCTGGTCCGCAACCACGGCCGGCTCTGCTTCGCCACGCTGCGGGACTGGTCCGGCGACCTCCAGGTGATGGTCACCGCGGACGGCGTCGGCGCCGTGTCCCTCGCGAGCTGGAAGTCCACTGTGGACCTCGGCGACCACGTGAGCGTGACCGGCGAGGTGGTCACCTCCAAGCGGGGCGAGGTATCGGTGCTCGCCAGCTCCTGGGAGCTCGCCGCCAAGTGCCTGCATCCGTTGCCGGACAAGCATCGCGGCCTGGCCGATCCGGAGGCGCGGGTCCGCCAGCGGTACCTGGACCTGATCGTCGACGCCGAGTCGCGCGAGCTGCTGCGGCTGCGCGGCGCCGTGCTGCATGCGCTGCGCACGACGCTCGTCGGACACGGGTACCTCGAAGTGGAGACCCCGATCCTCCAGGCGGTGCACGGCGGCGCCAACGCCCGGCCGTTCATCACCCACAGCAACGCCTACGACCTTCACCTGTACCTGCGCATCGCGCCCGAGCTGTACCTCAAGCGGCTGGCCGTCGGCGGGGTCGCGAAGGTCTTCGAGCTCGGCCGGACCTTCCGCAACGAGGGCGCCGACGCGACACACAACCCCGAGTTCTCGATGCTGGAGGCGTACCAGGCCTACGGTGACTACACCACGATGCGCGAACTGACCCGGGAACTGGTCATCGCGGCGGCCCGTGCGGCGCACGGCCGGCCGGTGGCCCGGCGCGGTGCCGAGGAGTTCCCGCTGGACAGCGAGTGGCCGGTGGTGACCGTGCACGACGCGGTGGCCTGGGCGCTGGGCGAACCGGTCACCCCGGACACGCCGGTCGAGGAGCTGCGGGCGCTCGCGGCGCGAGCGAAAGTACCGCTGAACCCGGCCTGGGACCGCGGGCGCGTCCTGCTGGAGCTGTACGAGCGGCTGGTCGAGGCGGCGACCACGGCACCGACGTTCTACACCGACTTCCCGACCGAGGTTTCCCCGCTGACCCGCGCCCACCGCAAGGATCCGCGCCTGGCCGAGCGCTGGGACCTGGTCGCGTCCGGCACCGAGCTGGGCACCGCGTACACCGAGCTGATCGACCCGGTGGAGCAGCGCCGGCGGCTCACCGAGCAGTCGCTGCGCGCGGCCGGTGGCGACCCCGAGGCGATGGAGCTGGACGAGGACTTCCTGCAGGCGCTGGAGTACGCGATGCCGCCCACCGGCGGCCTGGGGCTCGGCGTCGACCGGCTGGTCATGCTGCTGACCGGGCGGTCGATCCGGGAGACGTTGCCGTTCCCGCTGGTACGCCCGAGTGGCGCGGGCCCGGCTTCACGGTAAATAACCCTTTTGCTGCTTATCATCGTGACGTGATTCGTGTCGTGCGTGTCCTGCTCGGTGTCGTCGCGGTCCTGGTCGCCCTGCCGCTGCTGCTCGGGGGGGTGGCGCTGTGGGCGGCCATGCAGCACCGCGCCGACGACGGCTCGTTCACCGCGCCGCTCGTCCCGTTGCGGCCATCCGGGTACGCCGTCGTGGTACCCGACGTCGACGCGCTCCTGCGCCGGGAAGCCCCGTTCGTGCGCGGCGGGCAGACGACGCTGCGCTTCACCGCCCGCGCGGGCGGCGGCCCGGCCTTCCTGGGCCTCGCGCCCCGGGCGGCCGTCGAGCGGTACCTGGCCGGCGCGTCCTACGCCGCCATCACCCAGGTCCGGCTGGCCCGGGGTGGCCTGCCGGTGAGCCTGTCCCAGGTAACCGGGAGCGCGCCGGCCTCGCCACCCGTGGACCAGACCATCTGGCTGGTGTCCAGCACCTCGGGCACGCTGTTCTGGTCCCCGTCCAACCTGCGTGGCGAGCACCTCGCCCTGGTCGTGATGAACCCCGCCGGCGCCCCGGTCGGCGAGGTCGTGGCCAGTGCCGCAATGACCCCGCGCTGGCTCGATCCGACCACGTACGGGCTGCTCATCCTCGGTACCGTCGCCTTCCTGATCGGCATGGTGCTGCTGTTCTGGCCGCGCCGCCACCGCGAGATCGTGTACGTGGTCGAACCGAGCCAGGTACCGGAGATCGCCGCCCGGCTGGGTATCTCGACCGAGCCGCTGGCCGCGGCCCTCGGCGGTACCCCGGATCCGGCGCCGACCGCCGCCGATCCGCCGGTTCCCGACCCTGCGACCGGCCCGGCTGTCGAGCCGCCGGCCTGGCTGGTCGAGCCGGACCGCGTCGGGGTGCCTCCGGCGCCACCCGCCCCGGTCAGCCCGGCCTACCTGATGGGCGGCGGGGTGGTCGTCGCGCCGGGGCCAGCCGGGCCGGGCGCACCGACCGGCCCGACCGCGGTCGGGGTCGCGCCGGCCACCGAGCTGCCGATCTGGGCCGGACCCACGCCGGTACCGGTGGCGACCGGCCAGCCCGGCATGTACCGCTCGTTCACCGCACCGCCGCCGATCACGCCGTCGTTCGCCTGGCCGCCGGTGCATACGCCGCCGGACCAGCCTCGCCGGTAACCACGTGGCCCGAGGTAACCGCGTGGCCCCCCGCATCAACATTGCGGGGGGCCACTCTACCGGGGGGCAACCAGACATCTACTACGATACACCCGAAACGGCAGAAGTGGTATGAGAAGGAGCATCAGCAGCAGGTACCAGTTGCTGATCAGGAACCCCGGCACGGTGTCCAGCCAGCGGTAGCTCAGGCCGTAGTCGAAGGACGCGATCACGCCCACGCTCACGGTGAGCCAGACGGCGGCCGCGAGCCCCGCGGACCAGCCCCGGTACCGGCCGGGCGACGCCGCCGCGTCGACCAGCACCACGACCGCCGGAAGGAACCAGTACAGGTGGTGCTGCCAGGAGACCGGGCTGATCAGCACGCCCACCAGCCCGGCCAGCGTCATCCCGACCAGCTCGTCGCCGGCCCGCGCCGCCCGCGCGGCACGCCACAGCCCGTACCCGGCGATCAGCGCGACCAGGCCCAGCCACACCAGCCGGCTGGGCTGGTGCGGCGCGGCCAGCCGCAGCAGCGTCCCCCACACCGCCTGGTTGGGGATCCGGTCGAGGTGGCCGACCTGGTTGGCCTGCCAGACCGTGAACGTCCAGTACCGCCACGACTCGTGCGGCGCGACCAGGGCCGCCAGCAGCGTCGCTCCCGTGGCGGTCCCGGCCGCCGTAGCGGCCGCCCGCCAGCGCCGGGTAACCAGCAGATAGACGATGAAGATGCCGGGGGTCAGCTTGATCGCCGTTGCCAGGCCCACGCCCGCGCCGGCCCACCGGGACTGCCGTGGTACCAGTCGCAGCAGATCACCGACCACGAGTACGGCCAGTAGCAGGTTGATCTGCCCGAAGGTGATCGTCTCGCGGATCGGTTCCAGCGCGGTGGCCAGGGGGAGGGCCAGCCCGAGCACGAACCAGCGTGGCCAGCCGTGCCGGTCGGCGAGCGGTATCACCAGCCACGCCGTCGTGACCGCGAGCGCCGCGAAGCTCGCCAGCAGCATCACCGCCACGACGACCCTGACCGGTACCCAGGCCATCGGGTACATCAGCAGGGCGGCGAACGGCGGGTAGGTGAAGCCGAGGGGGCCCTGGATCGGGTCGTAGTGGCTGAAGCTGTAGAGCGGGTGCCCGGCCGCCCACCACCGGATCGCGTCGTAGTAGATGCGCAGGTCGTAGTAGTTGTGCCGGTTGCCGTACCAGTAATGGCCGAGCGCCACCACGACCGCGACGGCGGCCACGATCGCCGCCCGCCCCGGAGCCACCGCTCGCCTGGGCGCCTCCCGCGCCGTGGTCATCGGGTCACCCTATCGAGATGTCCGGTGCGGGAAACGGGGCACCCGGTGACGCTGACGATCGCTGGCTGGTAGCCGCTCCGACAAGCTGCGCGGCTGACGATCGCTGGCTGGTAGCCGCTCCGACAAGCTGCGCGGCTGACGATCGCTGGCTGGTAGCCGCTCCGACAAGCTCCGCGGCTAGGCTGTCAGCGTGGGTGATCTTCTGGTGTGGATCGACTGTGAGATGACCGGGCTCGACCTCGGGCGGGACGCGCTGATCGAAGTGGCGGCGCTGGTCACCGACCCGGACCTCAACGTGCTCGGCGACGGGGTCGACGTGGTGATCCACGCGGAGGACGCGCTGCTCGACAGCATGTTCGACGTGGTACGGGAGATGCACGAGAAGTCCGGCCTCACCGACCAGGTGCGGGCCTCGATCATCGGGGTCGAGGAGGCCGAGGACCGGATCATCTCCTACGTCACCACCCACGTACCCGAGCCGCGCTCGGCGCCGCTGTGCGGCAACTCGATCGCCACGGACCGGGCCTTCCTCGCGCGGGACATGCCGCGACTCGACGCGCACCTGCACTACCGGATGATCGACGTGTCGTCGATCAAGGAGCTGTGCCGGCGCTGGTACCCCCGCACCTATTACGGCCAGCCGCCCAAGGGCCTGGCCCACCGCGCGCTGGCCGACATCAAGGAGAGCATCCGCGAGCTGGAGTTCTACCGGCGCACCGTATTCGTACCCCAGCCTGGTCTTGATGTCGACGCGGCGAAGGCGGTGGCCGCGCAGATCGCCGAGGAGCGGCCGATCTTCTGACATAATCCCGGTCGACGCGGGTTGCGCGGGTGTGGCTATCATTAGCGACGCACCGCATGGTGGCTGTAGCTCAGCTGGTAGAGCACCGGGTTGTGGTCCCGGGTGTCGAGGGTTCAAGTCCCTTCAGTCACCCTGTT
>Ga0137384_10003405_pt1 | contig 12655 bp, 10 predicted proteins | sample SagtaG_2_FD_104922 | JGI IMG/M metagenome (GOLD analysis project Ga0137384, IMG submission 104922) | Vadose zone soil microbial communities from Sagehorn Ranch, Mendocino, California, USA - Sage2_R_60_16 metaG | ecosystem: Environmental > Terrestrial > Soil > Vadose zone | place: USA... | reverse complement strand
GCTCTCGTGTTACGCCGGACTGATCTGGGCGGCTTCGGCGGAATCGTTCCTTCGTCCAGTGGGTAGATTCTCACCCCGAATGCCGGATGTGCATTACATCCCCATCTTGCACGATGTAGTCCTTCCCTTCCAGTCGCAGTGTGCCGCGGGCGCGGGCGTTAGCCTCGGAGCCGGCGTCGAGCAGTTGGTCCCAGCGGATGGTTTCGGCGCGGATGAAGTGCTTTTCAAGATCGGAATGGATGGCTCCTGCGGCCTGAACTGCGCGCGTGTTTACCGGGATGGTCCAGGCGCGGCATTCGTCTTCGCCGATGGTGAAGAAAGACACCAGGCCGAGTAGCTCGTAGGTTTTGCGGATCAGGCGGGTTAGGCCGCTTTCCTGAAGTCCGTAGCTGGAGAGGAATTCGGCGGCATCGGCGTCGCTCATTTCGGCGAGCTCGGCTTCTACTTTGCCGCAGATTGCGGTGGCGCCCGCGTTGCGGGTTGCCGAGCTTTGCTCGGCTGGACGGGCGTGGACGCCTGTCCCTACACGATCCACGATGAGATCGGTTAGCTTGTACTTCGCCATCGCATCTTCCAAATCTTTGCCTAGCTCGATGCTTTCGCTGATGTTCAGAACGTAGAGAATCGGCTTTTCGCTCAGGAACATGAATCCGCGAAAGCGTTTCTTATCTTCCGGCGTCATTTCCATTTCGCGTAGCGGGCGCTCGGATTCAATCTGTGCCCGGGCACGCTTCAGCAGCTCCAATTCTTTTTCCAGGTCCGCCGAGCGCATCTTCTTCAAATCTTTTTCCACGCGCTCCTGGCGCTTTTCGATCTGGCCGAGGTCGCTGACCATGAGATCAAACTCCACATTCTTAATGTCGCGCACGGGATCAATCGGCCCGGCGTGCGGGATGGAGTCATCTTCAAAGGCGCGGACTACGTGGGCAAGCGCGTCGACGTTCCGAAGATGGCCGATGTAGCCGGACTCTTTGAGCGCGTCCTGACCGATGGCGCCGAGGTCGACGTACTCAACCGATGCGTGGGTCAGTTTCTTCGGATTGTACTGAGCGGCAAGGCGGTCGAGACGGTCGTCCGGGACCTTCGCCACTCCAACATGCGCCTCGCGCGGATTGGAAGGCGTAGAGGAAAGATGCACATTGGTGAGAATGCGGAACAGAGATGTTTTGCCTACCTGCGGCAGGCCGATGATTCCAGTTTTCATAAGGAAGCTATCAGCTTTCAGCCGTCAGCCATCAGCTAAGGCGAAAGGCCAAACCAAGAGAATAAATGATTCGTGCCAGCCGTACCTACGCTTGTGAGGAACCGAGGCGCCGTGATGTGGAGTACAGCACGATTAAACCGAGCACGAGCACGGTTTGTTCTATTCGCGTTGACCAGGCATGGAGTGAATCGAACTGCAGGCGGGTGGGATTGTCGCCTGTGAGAGAAGCAATCTCTGTGGATGAGGCGCGGAGAGTGTCCATGCGCGGGATGATCTTGAATTGCGAGATCGCGGTGAGGGCCAGCATCGTGACCACGAATATGTGCCTTAGTTCGAGTGTGCGCGGGCTTCCATGCATGGTGCGGTTGTAAAATAACGAACTCGCGAGGAACACAAACCCGGAAGCGAAAGCAATCCAGTGCAGCTTCAGCAGCGAACTGCGGACTACCAGTCCGGCTAATTGAGTTGATGGAAGTGCCGAGAATGCGGTCTGTGCGACGACTGGGAAGAAGATGAGTCCACCCAGCCAGACTGACAGTGCAAGCAGCATGAGAAAGCGCAGGAAGTTCATGCGGGAATAGTAAATGAGAGCGCGTAAATGAGCGTACGCAACAGAACTCATTTCCAAGCACTGTCATTCCGGATGGCTGGGGGAACCTGCTTTTCTCCGGCAGCACTGGTAGCGCGGGCGAACAGCAGGTTCCTCACGGCTAAAGCCGTTCGAGAATGACATCCGATTAAGGTGTGAAGCTGCAGGGAGGTGCGGCAAACGTCCCGCCGCTATACGGGCACGGGAACTGAATCCACGATGTCCTGAATGACCTCTTCCGTGCGAACTGATTTCTTCATGCCGGAGGAATGCATGCCGTGAATGGCGACACGGTGGGCGAAGACTGGCACCGCAAGCGGCTTGAAATCTTCGGGGACGCAGAAGCTCCGGCCATCGAGAAAAGCCATCGCTTGTGCAGCTCGATATAACATTTGCGAGCCGCGCGGAGAGACTCCGAGCGTGAGCTTTTCGTGCTTGCGGGTACGGGCGACTATTTCAAGAGCGTAGGCGATTAGCGAATCGTCTACCTCGACTTCCGTAACAACCTGCTGCATTTCTAATACGTCAGTGCCGGTCAACACTGCTTCGAGGTTTTCGAGTTGCGCCATGCCGGCTTCGGCGCGAAGGATTTCGCGTTCCGACTTGCTGTCAGGGTATCCCATGTGTACGCGCATGAGGAACCGGTCCAGCTGCGATTCGGGTAGCGGATAAGTTCCGTGGTGCTCGACGGGGTTCTGGGTGGCTATGACGAGAAATGGCTGCGGAAGCTGATGGCTGTTCGCATCGACCGTGACCTGGCCTTCGTTCATCGCTTCAAGCAGGGCCGACTGGGTTTTGGGCGTAGTGCGATTGATTTCATCAGCCAGCAGCACGTTCGTGAAAATCGGCCCGCGCTTGAATTCAAATTTCTGCTCGGCTGCTGAGTAGATCGAGATGCCTAGAATATCCGACGGAAGCATGTCGCTGGTGAACTGCACGCGCTGAAAGCTGCAGCCTAAGGAACGTGCCAGCGCATGGGCGAGAGTAGTCTTGCCAACGCCGGGAACCCCCTCGATCAGCAGGTGGCCGCGCGCAAGGACAGAAACCAGTGCCAGGCGAACGATATCATCTTTGCCGCGAATGACCTTTTTAAGCTCATTTTCCAGGCGCGAAGCCCGATGCGACGCGGCAATCACGGTTTCCAGGGACATGGAGGCGATTCTACTATGCGGGCGTGGGCCCGTATTGGTTACCTTGGTGACTCAAAACCGGGCCACGGATTTACACGGATCTTCACGGATTCTTATCTTGATCCGTGAAAATCCGTGGCTAAGAACTTGCATCTTCACTGCATGAACTCTGCTGGTCTGCCGGTCAGCCGTTCAATTCTCTTTGCCGTTGGCGGATGCGTTCGAAAGAGGCTCGCGAAGTCCATCCCCAGAAACGGCTGGATGATGATCAGGTGCGCAGTTGAAGGAGTGGCTGCCATTGGCACGCGCTTCGAATACGCTTCTATCTTGGCTAGCGCACTGGCCAGTGCGTAAGGATTTCCCGTGAACTGCGCTCCAGTTTCGTCCGCCTGATACTCGCGCGAGCGGGAGACCGCAAGTTGAATTAGAAATGCGGCGAGTGGGGCGAGAAAAAGCATGAGAATGGCGCCCAGTCCTCCACCCCGATTGTTGTCGTCGCGCTCGTAGCCGCCGAAGATCATGCCCCAGCGCGCCATGTCAGCGAGATAGGTCACCGCACCGGCAACCGTCGCAGCTACGGAACTGATGAGAATGTCGCGGTTGCGAACGTGGCCGAGTTCGTGGGCCAAAACGCCTTCGAGTTCCTCGTCATTCAGGAGACCGAGAATTCCGTGAGTTACTGCCACAGACGCATGCGCCGGATTCCGTCCCGTAGCAAAGGCGTTAGGTGAGTCGGTCGGAAGAACGTAAATTTTAGGCATCGGTAGGCCTACGCGTTGCGTGAGGCGTTCCACGATCTCGTACGCTCGCGGAAGTTGTTCGCGCGTGACTGGCTGAGCGCGATTCGCCGCCAACGCCAGCTTGTCGGAAAAGAAGTAGGAGACGAAGTTCAATACGGCTGCGATGATCAGCGCGATCAACATGCCGTTCTGGCCACCGAAGATTCGGCCAATGCACATCAGCAGCAGCGTAAGCGCGGTCAGCAGAAACGCGGTTTTAAAGGTATTCCCCATAAAATTCCCTAGAGAATAGATGCTATATTCCAGCCGCTCGCTTCATCTCTCAGAGAACGGCAAAGACGGGGAGTCTTGCGCAAGAAAGTGAATTCAGCGGTTGCGCTTGATGGCCCGGGCAAGCGTCTCATCCAGTGCCGCCTTGGCTTTGGCGTATTCCGGGTCGGAAATCTGGCCTTGCTTATGTTCGAGTTCCAGTTGGAAGAGCTCCTCTTTGAGGCCCTCGAGCAACGCGGCGGGACGGCTGGAAGCGGGAGTTGCCGCAGTTGCGATTAGAGACTTGGAGTGGTTCACGGTGTAGAAGGCCCCCGCCAGCAGCACTGCGCCGAAGCCGCCGAGAATCGGCCAGCGGTATTTGTCGAGTGGATCGGGCGCATCGATCGGGCGTCCCAGCCCACCGCCAGGGCGGTTGTCGGTGGTAGCGGTCGCTGTTCCTTCTGGCGCATTGGATGCGTTCTCGTTCTGGTCGCGCAACGTGCCTTCGCCCGAGATCTCGAAGACCAGTTTCTGCCCAGGTTGTGGATTGCTGGCGACCTCGGCGATCGCGTCCGGCAGATCCGGAGGCTGCTTGTCTTGATACACGCCAGATTGCGCGGGAGCAAATGCGATGGAGCGCGGCATCATGGCAACGAAGTGCTGTAGCGGGTAAATCAACCGCGGGTCGACTGTGGCTTTGCCCGCGTAAGGCATGTGATAGCTCACCTGGAATTCCGTCTTGCCTGGACGCAGAGGGAAAACGAATGCATAGCGTCCCTTCTCAATCTGCGGCGTAGGGTCGATCTTCACGCTCTTTCCGCCCTCAGTTTGTGCCTGGGCTTCTTCGATCTCCGCGCCTTCAGGAACGTAGAATTCAAAATTAGCGTCATTCATTTGAGTGCGCGGAGGCGAGGAAGTATTGTTTACGGCAAAAATGCGCGTGATACCGAGCTGTCCTCCCGCAGCCTGCAAGTACATCAAATCGGCGATTGCGTTTACTCCCGCGACTTTTTTGGCGGCGTCAAACACTTGGACGTCCACGGATTTGGTACCGGGAGGCGCAGGCTGGTGATATGTGACACCCTGATGAACGGCCCGCACCAGGTGAGGGGCGTTATCGTCGTCAAATTTGAAACTGAATCTTCCCTGAGCGTCAGTTGTTGCGTGTCCGGCTTCTTCCATACCGGCGGCCAGTTTAATCAAAATGACTTCATCGCCGGCGGAGGGCTTGTTCGTAGTACGGTTTGTGACCGTGCCGGTGATGGTCGCTGCGGATAGAGATGTACTCGCGGCCAGCAATAATACAATCGTGAGTAAATAATTTCGATGAATCCCGTGGGGACAGCCGCCGCCCTCGGCTGTCCTTCGTGTGCGAGCTGGTCTTCGACCCGCGGACAGCCGAGGGCGGCTGTCCCCACATTCCTGGAGCCTTTGCCAACATCGGTTTTTGAAACCGCCGAATTTCAAATGCGCTGTCCCTTCTTGTGGATGATTGCCCTCGCCTGCGACGCCCCCGATTCTAATTGCGCGATCTCGGCCAGAATTGCTGCTGCTTCTTCTTCGAGAGAGTTTCTCATTGTCTGATAGTCAATTTTCGGGACTTTGCCAGCCTTGTATTCGAAATTCAGGTCGCGCAGGTTCTCGTAAACCACTTCTTTTCTTTCGTGAAGGTAAGCGACCCGGGTCTTTTCCGGGCCCACCGTCATTGTGTCAGGGATGTGAAAAATATAGTAGAACGCGATTGCGGTGACGAGAACGCACGCAAAGAGAATCACAGGCTCGTCTCCTTGCGTGCCTGCTCACGGAAGCGATCTAGTTCTTCGCTATGAATTGCTGAGGCCGCGGTGGCATGGACTGGGAGCTGCCGCTTTCTCCACATTCCAACGATGAAAACGACTAATGTTATGCCTAATACCAGCGCCAGATAGGGCATGATCCAGGCAATGCGGTTGAAGCCACGATTGGTTGGAACGGTCAGGACGGTCGTTCCGTAATTCTGAATAAATGCTTGCAATACGGCATTGTCAGTCTCTCCCCGATCAACCGCCGCGACGAGCTCGTCGCGCATTCGCGTCGAGTAGCTGCAGCCGACGTGGTTGCACTCGAGCAGGATCTGATTGCATCCGCAGACACACATCATCTGATGGCCGAGGCGATCGACGCGTGCGGAATCGCCACCCGCGCCGAGAAGGATCAACAGTCCCAGGAGCATAACCGCGAGTAGCCGCACACGTGTTGCCGGAATGTGGAAAGCCGACATCAATCTCCGGCTCCTACCGGAGCCGGGCGGACGTGGACGTCCGCCGCTACACTTGCGGGAGCGGTCGCGCGTACCGGGGCTGCATTCGGCATCAGGGCGACGATGGTGCCGAAGACAATGACGATTAGTCCGATCCATATCCACGACACCAGAGGATTCAGGTGAGCTTTGATGATGGGACGTCCAGTCTCGGGGTTTTGGCCCTCGTAAACGACGTACAGGTCCTCTTTAAGTGTCGAGCGGATTGCCGGTATATGTTGTTGCTGCTGGCTGGCAGTGTAGAACCGGCCCTCAGGATAGAGTGTGTCTATCTGCTGTCCACGCCTGAATACCTGAATGATGGCCAAATCTGTGCGGTAGTTCGGATTCTCTTCCTGCGTGTAGGAACGACAGAGCAGAGTGTAAGGGCCAATGGCGAGCTTGTCTCCGAAGGCCATCTCCTTCTCAGCTTCCCGATTGAAGGGGGTGCCAAGAATTCCGATGAATACCAGGGCTACTCCGAAGTGCGCAATGTAGCCGCCATAGCGGCGAGTGTTGCGGTGGCACAAATGCACAACCGACGCTGCGATGTTCTGTCCTGTGTGGCGGGAGATGACGCGTCCGCCGCGAACGAATTCTGAGATCACGGTGAACGTGACCAATGCGGCCAGCATCGCGGCGACGAGTGCGTAGAAGTAGGAGACGTCCTTCCAGGGGCGCACACCGAAGACGACAATCGCGATTCCGATGCTTATCGCGCCTAAAGCCGGCCACAGAAAGTTGCGCTTCAAACTTTCGAGGGAAGTTTTCCGCCAAGCGAGCAGCGGACCGACCGCAGTCAGCAGTAGAAGCAGCAGAGCCACAGGAATCGCTACCTTGTTGTAGAAAGGAGCGCCGACCGTAACCTTCCTGTCCTCGACCCACTCGGAAAGCTTTGGAAACCAGGTGCCCCACAGCACCGTGAAACACGCCAGCACGAACAACAAGTTATTGAACAGGAAACTTGATTCGCGAGAGATCAGCGATTCAAGTTTGTGCTCACTGCTGAGGTGCGACCTGTTTTTTAAGAAAAAGAAAATGAACACCGCCAAATTAATGGCGAGAAACCACTCAAACCAGTCTCCAATAGAGGACTGCGCAAAGGCATGGACTGAGCTGATAATTCCGCTGCGCGTCAGGAAGGTGCCAAGTATCGCGAGCCAAAACGTGGAGAATACCAGCCACAGGTTCCAGGTTTTTAACATGCCACGTTTTTCCTGCATCATGACGGAATGCAGAAAGGCTGTGCCCGTAAGCCAGGGCATGAGTGATGCGTTCTCGACCGGGTCCCATGCCCAATAGCCTCCCCAGCCAAGGACAGAGTAGGCCCAATGCGCGCCGAGAAAAATGCCGCAGGTCAGAAATCCCCAAGTCACCATTGTCCAGCGGCGAGTGATGTGGATCCATCTCTCGCCCGGATATTTCATCGCCAATGCGCCCAGGGCAAAAGCAAATGGAACGGTGAATCCCACGTAGCCGAGATAAAGCATTGGGGGATGAATCACCATCTCGGGATACTGGAGCAGCGGGTTGAGCCCATTACCATCCGGCGGAAGCGTGCCCTGCATTACCGCGAACGGCCTGGCAGCGAAATTGAGCAGTAGCAAGAAGAAGATTTGCACACCCGCGATCACGACCGAGGCATGAGCAAAGAGTCGCTCGTCGGTCTTATGACGTAACCGCAGGACCAGCCCGTAACTGGAAAGCAACAACGACCAGAACAGGAGCGAGCCCTCCTGTCCCGACCAGAGTGTCGCGAATTTGTATGGCAATGGGAGGTCGCGATTGCTGTGATGCAAAATATAAGCGATCGAGAAATCGTTGCGAAACGCCGCCGTCACCAGGACGACCGCGCCGAGAAACACTGCGCCGAAGCTGGCAATGCCGGCGCGGCGCGCGGTTTCGCTCAGGCGCTCCGACCCGGGTTGTTTTCGAATTAGGGCAGCCAACCCGGCAACAAAGGAGTAACCGCTGAGAGCCAGAGCGAGCAGGAGAACAAAACTGCCTAGTTCCGCCATGATAGAGACTTCATTTTTTCAGAATTGCCGGGAGGAGGCAAATGAAGTGGTCAGTGGCTAGTGATTAGTGGCTAGAAGAACCCGACCCTGACCACTAATCACTGACCATTAGCCACTCTGTTTTAGTGCTTCGCGCACCTGCGCAATCAAGTCTTCCGGCGCGCAGGGTTTGTGCAGAAATTTGATGTCCAGGCCGGCGTACTCCTGCTCGGCCTCGTCCATGCCGCTAATGACGAGCACCGGAACTGACGGGCTGAACCCGCGCAATTCGCGAACGAACGCGTCACCGCTCGCCCCGGGAAGAACGTGGTCCGTGAGAATCACGCGCAGGCCGACGGTCGCGGTCTGGTCGTGTAGTAGTTCCAAAGCCTGCTCGGCGCTTTCAGCGGTCAATACGGAAAATCCCGCTCCGCGCAGCACAGCCTCGCGCACGCACAGCTGCGTTGGATTATCGTCGATGACGAGAACGTCAGGCATGCGCAGCTCCTGCTTCTGCCAGTGATGCCGCCTAATATTAGCGCAACTCAGGCCGTGTAGGTCTGATCGGCGTGGCGGCCCAGCACTTCGCGTTCGGCGGCAAACCAGTCTTGCTCTTCCTGGCCGGGAGCGCAGCCGCGTTGTTCGTAGAGCTCATAGGCGCGAAGGCGAATTTCGTACTCTAAGTCAGAAGAGGATCCGTTCCGGCCGTTGCCACTGTCAGGCATCTGCAGAACTTTCTTTTCTGCCTTGGGTTTGGTGGTGCGAGGGGTCTTTGCTTTGGCCATTCTTTACTCCTTAATTCTCGTCAAATGGTGTTTGGCCACACACTGACGCAACAACCGAGTGGCTGCATACATCTCTTGTGGCGGGTATGTCCTTATGATAAACCTGAGTGCCTGTGGAATGGTGAACAACGCTGTAAAAAATTTCGCTTAATAGCAGAAGAAAATTTAATGAGTTGAAATAATTGGTGCCGATTTGGTAGTTCCCAGGTTCTGACAGAATACAAAATCGTTTTGCTGGAAGTTGGTGCCTAGGTGTTATTACTTAGAACTTAGTGAAAGTCGTGAGAACTGGTTTGAGCGTGGGTGAGGTGGAGAGGTGAAACGGTAACGGCTTTGACCGAGATCACTCCATCCTGATTTTGCAAAATGCCTTCGAGCAGCAGAAATTGCTCTGTGGCCAGCAGCAGGCGGTTCTGCTGGAACAAATCCGGAGTGATGATCGCGTTGGAGACTCCGGTTTCATCTTCCAGGCTTAAAAATACAAATCCTTTCGCGGTGCCAGGGCGCTGGCGCGCGATTACGCAACCTGCGATACGAATTTTGCGCCCGCTGGGTATTTGGCTGAGATCGATGGCGCTGCGGACGCCGAGTTTCTCCATGCGCTCGCGATGATAGGCCATGGGATGCGGGCCGACGGTCATGCCAGTGCCCCGGAAGTCAGCGACCAGGCGTTCTTCGTTGGACATCATCTTCAATGGGGATTTGATGTCGGGCTCGGGGATTTCTTCCAACAGAGGGCCAGAGGGATTTGCGGCAGCGCCGGCGTTCCAGAGGGCATCGCGGCGATGGAAGGGCTGCTCACCACAGAGACACAGGGACACAGAGGAATCGTTTTGAGAATTCGTGGATTGGAGATGTCCGGTTTGCTCAGTTTCGCTCTGGTTGAATTTATTTTTCTCGGTGTCCCTGTGTCTCTGTGGTGAAATTTGAATTGAGTTCAGCGCTCCGATTTCCGCAAGCGTGTTTAGTTCATCTTTTTTCAATTCCGGTACACGCCGCACGAGATCCTGAATGGACGTGAACGGAGCACGGTTTCGTTCGCGCGCGATGGTCCGTCCTGCATCTTCATGCAATCCGCGTACGTAACGTAATCCGAGCCGGAGAGCAATTGTACCGTCCCTGCGGGACTCGGGGTCTTCCGGCACTGTCCCAGGGATCACCTGGGCTAACGAATTCCGCCCCTTTGGGGGCTGGTGCTGTAATGCATGTCGTCCTTCCGGGACTGGGTCATCCATTGCTTGTATCCAGGGCTTGCCCCCTGGGTAGTAATATGCCGCTCCTTCGGAGCTGGGTTCAGCATCATTCTTCACAATTGTGTTTTGGTCAACGACCAACGACGAACGGCCAATGACGTAGTTTACGGCTTCTTCCAGCGTGCACTCCCACTCCGACTTCATTACATCTATCGGCAATACTTTCAAACCGTGCCGCTGCGCGTCTTTGACGATGGTTGCGGGGCTGTAGAAGCCCATGGGCTGATTGTTCAGGAGAGCTGCAGTAAAAGCCGCAAGGTAGTGGCATTTCAGGTAAGCGCTGGCGTAGGCGATCAGGGCGAAGCTGGCGGCGTGGGATTCAGGGAATCCATACAGCGCGAAGGATGTGATCGAAAGCACGATTTGCTCTTGGGCTTCGCGCGAGATGCCATTGCGCTCCATGCCGGCGCGGAGTTTGGCTTCAATTTCCTGCATCCTTTTTTCGGAACGCTTGAATCCCATGGCGCGGCGTAGTTCCTCGGCCTCGCCGCCGGTGAATCCTGCGACCACCATGGCCATGCGTAGAAGTTGCTCCTGAAAAAGCGGGACGCCCAGAGTTCGCTTGAGCACGGCTTCGAGCGATGGATGAGCATAAGTGACATCTTGCCGTCCCTGTCGCCGCTCTAAATATGGATTCACCATCTGGCCAACGATGGGGCCAGGGCGAATAATCGCGACTTGCACGACGATGTCGTAAAACTTTTTTGGCTGTAGCCGCGGTAAACATGACATCTGCGCCCGACTCTCGATTTGAAACATGCCGATGGTGTCGGCCTTTTGCAACGTGGAATAAACTGCGGAATCGTCTGCAGGAAGTTGTGCCAAATCAACTTCCTCAGCGTAATGATCGCGAATGAGATTCAGCGAGTCTTTGAGCACGGCCATCATGCCCAAGCCGAGCAAGTCCACTTTGATGATGCCGAGGTCGGCACAATCTTCTTTGTCCCATTGCACGACCACGCGGCCCGGCATGGAGGCGGGTTCGAGCGGAACGACGGAATCGAGTTGGCCCTGGCAGATGACCATGCCACCCGAGTGCTGGCCGAGGTGGCGCGGCAGGTCTTGAATCGCCTCGCACAGCTGAAAATATTTTCTGATTCGCGGATGGCGCAGGTCGAGTCCGGCATCACGAAAACGGTGATCGAAAGTGTCATTGGGGTCGCGATATTCCCATTGAGCCACCGCAGCAGAAACTTTGCTCAAAGTTTCTGGATCGAAGCCGAGCACTTTGCCGATTTCGCGCGATGCCATGCGGCTGCGATATGTGATGACGTTGGCGGTCATCGCAGCACCCTGTTCTCCGTAGCGGCGGTACAAATACTGGATCACGGTTTCGCGATCATCGCCGCTGGGAAGGTCGAGATCAATATCCGGCCACTCGCCGCGTTCTTCAGAAAGGAACCGCTCAAAGAGCAGTTCCATGCGAACGGGATCGACGGCGGTGATTCCGAGCGAATAGCAGACAGCGCTGTTAGCGGCCGACCCGCGCCCTTGCACAAGAATGTTTTGCTCGCGGCAAAAGCGGACCAGGTCCCAAACGATCAGAAAATATCCCGGCAGCTTGAGATGTTCGATCAACTTAAGTTCGCGTTCGATCTGGCGGCGGGCGCGTTCTTTCAACTCCGCAGCAGCGCGGCCGTAACGGGATTGAAATCCTTCGCGAGCACGCTCACGCAGGAACGACATCATGTTTTCCCCTTCAGGCACCGGATATTTAGGGAATTCGTATCCCAGGTGTTCAAGCGTGAATTCGAGACGTGAGGAAAGCTCAACGGTGTTGGAGATGGCTTCGGGAAGATCCGCGAAGAGTGCTTTCATCTCTTGCGGAGATTTCAGATAGCACTCGGAATTGCGGGCGAGCAGGCGTCCGGCAGTGTTGAGAGCACAATGGTTGCGGATGGCGGTAAATACATCGGCAAGTTCGCGGGCATCTTTGGTGGCATAGCGGACGCCGTTGGTGGCGACCAAGGGGAGTTTCAAAGAGCAGGCGATTTCGATAGCTGCCCGATTGCGGAGTTCTTGCTCGCGGCGGAAGTGGCGTTGCAGTTCGACATAAACATTTTCGTGTCCACAAAGTTGAATAAGACGCTCGACAGAGCGGCGAGCTTCGTCAATGCCGCCATTTCGAAGCGCATGCGCGAGAGGGCCGTCATCTCCGCCGGTAAGGCAGATTAATCCTTCAGCATGTTGCTCAAGTTCGTCTGCAAAAACTGCGCCTTCGTCTTTTTTGGCGCGCAGCTTCATTTTCGTGATCAGGCGACAGAGATTTTGATAACCGGTGCGGGAAGTGACGAGGAGAGGCAGGCGAAAAGAATTGCAGATTGTAGATGTTAGATTGCAGATTGGTTGAGATTTAGCGAAATCTAAAATCTGAGATCTACAATCTGAAGGTCCGGTCGTGACTTCCGCACCGATATGTGCTTTGATCTT
>Ga0137384_10003401_pt1 | contig 12666 bp, 10 predicted proteins | sample SagtaG_2_FD_104922 | JGI IMG/M metagenome (GOLD analysis project Ga0137384, IMG submission 104922) | Vadose zone soil microbial communities from Sagehorn Ranch, Mendocino, California, USA - Sage2_R_60_16 metaG | ecosystem: Environmental > Terrestrial > Soil > Vadose zone | place: USA... | reverse complement strand
GTCGGTGGCCTGCTCAAAGGCCCGCGCCAATGCCAAAACCTTTCCCTCAGAAAAGCGCGGACCGGCAATCATCAGCCCGACCGGTAAACCGCTAGAGGTGAAGCCACAAGGCACCGAGATGGCCGGTATTCCGTACACATTGAACTGTCCGGTGTTGTCGAGTTCGGGATTCAGCGGCCGTTCGGTCTCCTCCCGTTTGATGGCGGCGTTGACGGTGCGCGGTATCCGGCGCCGCGTCGGCAGTACAACCAGATCCACATCCGAAAACGCGTCGTCGAGAGTGCGGCGAATCAACTCCAGCTTCCAGCGTGCCCGGACGTAGTCCGCCGCTTTCAGGTTGGCTCTGCTTTGCAGCGTGCGGCGGGTGGGCAGCATGTAGCGCGTCGGCGTGCGGTTAAAGTACTCCTCGTGATACGCGTAGCTTTCGGCCGGAAGCACAACGTCAGTGGTTGGCGGCAAGGTCACGTCTTTGATGCTCCGGGTCATCTTGGACACAACTCGAATGGCTTCGTCCACTGCCTTCGCCACGTCGGTATCCACAAGGTCAAAGAAGGGAGCGCGCGGAATGCCCAGCCGGAATCCAGACACCGGCTGCTTCATCGCCGCGACGTAGTCCTGCTGGGTGCGCTCGACGCTGGCGATATCCAGTTTGTCGTATCCAGCCAGCACATTCAGCATTAAGGCGGCGTCCTCGATCGTGCGCGTGATGGGCCCGCAATGGTCCAGGGAAAGCGTCAGCGGAATAATACCGCGGATGGAAACCAGCCCGTATGTTGGCTTCAATCCCACAATCCCGCAATACGCCGCCGGGATCCGGATCGAGCCGCCGGTGTCGGTCCCCAGTGCCCCAAAGCACAGTTCGGCCGCGACGGCGGCCGCCGAGCCGCCCGAAGACCCGCCCGGATTACGGTCCAACGCCCAGGGGTTACGCACCGGGCCAAAATAGCTGGTGGCGGAGGTACCGCCCATCGCGAACTCATGCAGGTTGGTTTTGCCGATCAGGATCGCCCCGGCGGCTTTCAGACGCCGTGTCACCTCGGCGTCTTCTGTGGGAACGCGCTCATCGAAGACGGCGCTGGCGGCCGTCGTTCTGATCCCGTCCGTATCGATATTGTCCTTCAGAGCAATGGGGATCCCGTGCAGAGGACCGCGCAATCGTCCTGAGCTCTGCTCGGCGTCCAGTTCTCGTGCCTGAGCCACCGCCCGGTCCCGCAGGACTGTGATGAAAGCGTTCAGCTTGGGGTTGTAGACGTCAATACGTGCAAGGCATGCCTGGGTAAGTTGAGATGGTGTCAGTGCACGCGATCGAATTCGGGCGGATACTTCCGCCAGGCTGAGGCCAGCGGAGTCCTCCGAGCCCTGAAAGCGCGCCGCAAACGCGCCAAGCATTGAAAAGGTGAACTGGCGTCTGTCGAATTTTTCCACGGTGGGGAAAAACGGTACCACAGGCGTGACCAATGCTCAATGTTCAATTCCCAATTCCCATCCGAAGTGGTCGCCGGGAGCACTCTGCGGCGTCGCTGCGTTGGTCCACTGATGGAATCGTTGTGATTAGAATGGAATTCCTTGGGCTCTAAAAAAGCTGAGTTTGTCAAAGTAGCCGCGCTGGAAAACGATTTGTCCGTTCTTAACTTGGAAGAATCCGCATCCGCGCACACCCAATGGGTCCGACCATTCAAGAATCCCCCATTCTCCGTCTTGAAATAGATTTTCGACCTGACAGAGCATTCTTGCGCGCCCAAAGTCCAACTCGAACAGTTTTCGAATCTCTTCCGCGCCCTTCAGCGGTTCATAGGCAACTTGGTGATTGACTGCGTCCTTGTGGTAGAGGCTCACAAGCTCGTTTACATCTGCTCGATTGAATGCACTGACCCAAGCTTGAACCACTTCTTTTGGTGTCTTGTGCATGGGGTCTCCTTCTCTTCCAATACACTACACGATTCGAAGAACTTCCAAAAGTACTGGGCCAAACTCGAACATCCGGAGTACCACGCCGCAGTCGCATCATCGATTTCCTGGAGAATGACGCGTTACACGCGAAGCTCTCTCGAACAAAATTGTGCGAGCAAATCACGCATCCGACATTCTTGTAGGTCATTCCTTGATTCGAAGATTCCTCAAACCCGTGTCAGGCCTTGATTGGCACGATCCCGAAGGAAAGGCATCCACATTGCACGTGCAAGCCAGATCAAGGGATGTGTCTGGGCTTAGTTCACATTTGAAAGGAGTCCCATGGACTACGTCGTTCCTAGTGAAGTTGTATCTGATGCTTTGAAGGCAGCGGTGAAGAAAGCCGGCCTTTCCGCTTGCGATATGTTGATCCGAGGTGCTCTGGCTGGAGCTTTCCTCGGTTATGCGACGTCTCTCGTATTTGTGGCGCTCTCGCAAGGATTGCCGGCGCTCGCCGGCGCAATCATTTTTCCCGTCGGCTTCGTGATGCTGGTGCTGTTGGGTTTCGAACTGGCGACAGGAAACTTCGCATTATTGCCTGCGGCTTGGATGGACCAGCGTATATCCGGTGGCGCGATGTTACGCAATTGGGCATGGGTGTACGTTGGTAACCTGCTTGGCAGCGTTTTCTACGCAGTCTTGTTCTACCTGGCGATTACGAGTTTCGGTGCGAACGATGGCGGCACGCTTGGAGATCAGCTTCGGCAGGTCGCTCAGAGAAAAACGGTGGCATATGCGACGTTGGGCATGGGCGGATGGGGCACAGCTTTCATCAAGGCAATGCTTTGCAACTGGATGGTTACCGTGGGAACGATTTTGGCATTTGCGTCGCGTTCAACGATCGGCAAGATTGCAGCGATGTGGCTTCCCATCACCATATTCTTTGCGCATGGCTATGAACATTCCATTGTGAATATGTTCGCGATTCCGGCGGGCATGCTGCTTGGGGCGCCTGTTTCGGCCGCCCAATGGTGGTGGTGGAATCAAGTGCCTGTGACGCTTGGCAACATGCTGGCGGGTGCGCTGTTTACCGGTGTTGCGCTTTGGTACACGTACGCGCGGAAACAGGAATACGCCGCCCAACCTTCAGAAGCTCCATCGAGCCTAGCTGTGGCAGCGGGAGACTGATCCATGCGGGTGGTATTCGTTCTCTTACTGACGCTGTCGACTCTTTCAACGATTGATGCTAATGGCCAGGCTGTGGCACCGGTGTCGACGCCCGCGGGTGCGGCACCTGCACCTGCGGTACCGCAGCCGATCAAGCTTGGCGATGTGACTGTGACCGGCACCCTGCGATTGCGGGCTTATGCCTGGGACTGGTTTCAGCCCACATCAGGAAATAATGAGTATCAGTATTCCGGCAACTTCCTGCGCGTTAATCTTTCTGAAAGCCGCCATACCTGGCAGTGGAACGCGGAATTGGCAGTACCGTTTCTATTGGGAATGCCTATGGGCGCGACCGGCACGGGACCGCAACAAGGAGCGTTGGGTTTTGGTTCGAATTACGTAACCGCGAACAAAGCAAGCCGGAACGCCGCTATGATTTTCCCACGGCAACTGTACGTGGAGTCTGACAACATCGGGGGTGAGAAGGGACACCTGAAGATAGGACGGTTCACGTTCCTCGATGGCACCGAGCTTGCGCCGAAAAATACAACATTAGCCGCACTGAAACGTGACCGTGTGACCCAACGGCTTCTCGGCGATTTCGGATTTTCCGACGTGGGCAGAAGCTTTGACGGTGGACATTTCTCGTACTCTCCCTCATCGACAGACAACATCACTGTCATCGCCGCCATCCCAACGCGCGGCATATTCCAGGTGGATGGCTGGGGATGGAACAAAGTTGGTTTCGGCTATGCGGCGTATACCCATGATTGGGGCAAGGGACGCCACGCAGCCGACACTCGCCTGTTCATGCTCGAATATGACGATTGGCGCCACATTCCCAAAACGGACAATCGTGCTCTCGCCGTCCGCCGTGGAGATACGGACAACATTGTCATCAACACATTTGGCGGTCACACCCTGCACGCTCTCGATACGAGCGCTGGGACATTGAATCTCATGTTCTGGGGAGCAGCTCAAACCGGCCGTTGGGGTGTTCAGAAGCAGCGCGCTGGTGCCATCGATGCCGAGGCCGGCTTCCAACCAAAGATCCTGCCGATACTGAAGCCATGGTTGCGCGGCGGCTACACCTGGGGTTCGGGGAACGGCAATCCGAAGGACAGCACGCACAGGACATTCTTCCAAGTGCTGCCGACCCCCCGTCCTTATGCGCGCTTCCCGTTCTTCAACATGATGAATACCGAAGACGCATTCGGCGCTCTGATCCTGCGGCCACATACGAAGGTTACGGTGTCGAGCGAGTTTCATTCGCTGCGGCTCAGCCAAGCGAATGATTTTTGGTATAGCGGAGGCGGTGTTTTTCAACCCTGGACCTTCGGCTACTCGGGACGATCGACGTCCGGCCGCCGGTCGCTGGGGAATCTCTACGATACAAGCCTCGAATATCGGATGAACAGGAAGCTCACAGTGACCGGTTACTTCGGCTATACGCAGGGCTTGGCTGCGATGGAACAGATCTATCCGCAAGGCAAGAACGGCGAGTTCGGATATCTGGAAGGCCTGTATCGTTTCTAATTTCGCCTCCAAACAAAAGACATTTATGTGTGAAGTCCGTATAGAACTTACAAAATCGTAAGAAAATGGCAGTAAAAGAACGGTTGGTCGTGATCGGTAATGGGATGGCGGGCGCGCGTTTTGTCGAAGAACTTATCGCGCGCAACGGCCAGGGACACTTCGATATTGTTGTGTTCGGAGATGAGCCTTATGGGAACTACAATCGGATACTCCTGTCGAGTGTTCTCGCCGGATCTCACGAAACCAAAGACATCTTTCTGAATTCGCTCGAGTGGTATCAGGAGAACGGCGTCACGCTCCACGCGGGAGTTCGTGTTGAAGCTATCGATCGCAGCAGAAACCTGGTCATTGCAGCCGGCGGAATGCAAGAGCATTATGACCGCCTGGTCTTTGCGACTGGATCGAGTCCATTTGTTCCTCCCATCGAAGGACTCACCACCGCCACAGACGGATTCCTCGACGGCATCTTTGTTTTTCGTACGCTCGATGATGCCTTTCAAATCATGAAGTATGCCGCGAACGCGCGCAAAGCTGTAGTTCTCGGCGGTGGCCTGCTCGGACTCGAAGCAGCGCGCGGTCTGCTGAATCGCAGTCTTGAAGTTCATGTCGTCGAATTGATGCCGCATCCGATGGCGGTGCAGTTGGACCCTCCTGCAGGTGGTGTACTTCGGTCGACATTGGAAAGCATGGGCATCCGCTTCCATCTGGGCAAATCGATAACAACAGCGACCGGCAATGGCAAAATCGACGGCGTCAAGTTCAGCGACGGCGGCGCAGAGTCGTGCGACATGCTGATCATCAGCGCGGGCATTCGTCCGAATACCGAAATTGCGAAGGAAGCGGGACTGGCCGTTGAGCGCGCAATTGTGGTCGGCGACGGTTTGGCGTGCGTCAACGATCCTTCTATTCATGCTATCGGCGAATGCGCGCAACACCGCGGGCAAACCTACGGTCTTGTCGCCCCCGGTTCGGAACAAGCTAAAGTGCTCGCCGATCGTCTCAGCGGTGCGAATCCGCAAGCGGTTTACGCGGGGTCGGACATGTCGACTACCTTGAAAGTCATGGGAGTGGATTTAGTCGTTCTGGGCAAGAGAGAGCCCACTGATGACCAGGATCAAGTCCTCACGTATGCCGACGCCCGCCGTGGAATATATAAAAAAGTCATCGTCTGCGAAGGCCGTCTCGCGGGAGCCATCTTGCTCGGCGATAGCAGCATAGCGCCTCGGTTGCTTCGGGCGTTTCATAAAAAGGAGAAAGTCCCCGAGAATCCGGCTGAACTGCTCTTCCCTGCGCGACCAACGAAACCGACCGATATCGATGATCAACCGGACGCGTTCGCTTCTTGGGATGGAGCTGAGGAAGACTCACATGAGCAGCCGCTCAAAGAAGTCATCGCGATCATCCGGCCGGAACGCTGGCTCAAAACGAAATTAAAGGTCGAAAGTTTGGGGATCATCGCTTTTACACATCACCGCGTTGTCGGCCGGGGAAGACAACGGGGTTTGCAGTTCCTCGCCCGCCGCGGCGCCACCTCCGGAACGGGATTCCGGTATTTACCGAAGCGAATGGTGTCGTGGATTGTCGCGGAAAGCCGGGTTGAGAGCCTGGTTCACACCATTATGGAGGCGAATCGAACTGGTCAGATCGGAGACGGAAAAATTTTTGTACTGCCCCTCGATGGAGTGATGCAAATCCGCACTGACGAGTCCGACGTTGAGACTCTTCAAACAGCGGAGAACGTCTTCGCGAATGCCTGAAGAATTTTGGTAATGATTAGAGGTTAGATGGGTCAAGGCTCCAATCCTATCGAAGAATACAAGCAGTCTAAAAAAGGCAACCCGTTGCAGATCAGAGAAGATCTCCCGCGATTGGTTACCGAGGGTTGGGAGGCGCTCACGCCTTCCGACAAGGAATTGTTGAAGTGGGTCGGGGTCTTTTTTCGAAAGCCGACACCGGGCAAATTCATGATGCGAATCCGAATGCCTAATGGATTCGCCGCCAGTTCGCAATTGGCTGCCATCGCTGATGTTTCGAAACGTTTAGGGAATGGCACGCTCGACATCACGACGCGCCAGCAAATCGAACTGCGTGGATACACCATAGAAAGCGTTCCCGAAATTTGGCAGAGATTACGCGGTGTCGATCTGAGTACGCTTCAAACAGGCCAGGACAACGTGCGCAATATCAATGGCTGTCCTCTCGCAGGGTTGACACCCACGGAGTTGTTAGATGCGTCTCCTATTGTGTTTGCTCTCGATCGAACCATTGTAGGTACCGAAGGCAACCCTGAGTTCGTGAATTTGCCGCGCAAGTTCAACATCACCATTACAGGATGTGTGGAGAACTGCACTCACACTGAATCGCAAGACGTCGCTTTGGTGCCAGCGACTAAGTTTATCCATGGAACGCTCCATTCGGGATTTCACATCCTGGTGGGCGGAAAGATGGGATCCGGTGGCTTTACGATTGCCTCGAATCTTGACTGGTTCATCGAGCCGGATCAAGCGCATGAAGTCGTCATCGAAATAATCAAGCTTTTCCGCGATGAGGGCCCTCGCGGCGCCAGAACGCAATGCCGATTGGCGTTTCTTTTAGAGGAGTGGGGTCTGGATCGCTTTCGCGAGGAACTCGTGCAGCGTCTTGGATGGCAGCCGGGGCCCGCGGGAAAAGATGCTCGCTCAGAAGGCCACAATGACCACTTTGGTGTACGCCGGCAGAAGCAGCCCGGACTCTATTCCGTTGGTCTACGCGTCAACGTTGGGCGGATTAGCCATGAATCCTTGCGCGAACTCGGTCGCCTCGCGGACGTGTACGGTAACGGTGCGATCCGCCTCACCACGGGTCAAAACGCCATTCTCGTCAACATTCCCGATGAGCGCGTTGATCCGCTCTTGAGCGAGCCCCTCCTTCGAGAATTATCACCGGAACCCTCACGCTTCTCTAGAGGCCTCGTCAGTTGCACCGGAATTGACTATTGCAATCTCGCCCAAATCGACACGAAAGGACGCGCTGTCCAAATTTCCAGGGCATTAGAGGAACGGCTCGGCAAGGACGGCAAGCCCATCACGATCCATTGGTCGGGCTGTCCGGCTGGCTGTGGCAACCACCAGGCGGCAGATATCGGTCTGCGCGGCATGAAAATGAACGTTGAAGGCCGGTCGGCAGACGCAGTCGCGATCTATGTCGGCGGACGAACGGGACCGCAAGCTCGTGAAGGGACGCCCATCATGGATATGGTGCCCTGCGACGAAGCCTTACCGGATGTGCTTGCAAACGTCGTGAAGCATCTGCAATTGTTCAAACAAGTCCAACCGCGGCCGGCCATCCGGGATCGCATCTTAATGGTGCCTGCTACTGAAATACCGGACGAAGAGTTCGAGTTTGAGGAAGCTCAGGCGGCGGTGAGTCTCGCAGAAATAAAGGACACTCCCAGCGTAGGAACTTTGACCGTGACCAATGTGGCGTCGAAGAAAGCGGTTCAGGTCATGGTTTGCAGCCTCAATGATCTCAAGAGTGGTACTGGCTATTCCACGGCCGTTAAGGGAAAACAACTGGCTTTATTTCTTCACGCGGATGGCCGGATCTTTGCCGTCGATGCGGAATGCCCGCATGCCGGCGGCCCATTGGACGAAGGAAGCGTTAAAGGCTGCGAAGTGACGTGTCCTTTGCACGACTACAAGTTCGATTTAATTAGCGGCCGGTGTTCGACAGATCCCGGCCTGAGTTTACGGACTTATCCCGTCTTCGTTGAAGACAATCAGGTATGGGTGGAGATTCACGCATGAGAATGATTCGCGCGGTCATTCGACCCGATCGAGAAGAACAGGTCATCAATGCTCTGGAATCGGCAGGAGTCGTTTCTTTAACGAAGATGGATGTGTTTGGCCGCGGCCAGCAGCGAGGGGTGCAGGTGGGCAATACGATTTACAGCGAACTGCCAAAGATCATGCTCACCGTTGTTGTCGAAGAGGCAAAGCTGGATGCAGCCGTCACCGCGATTCAAATCGGCGCAAAGACCGGCCAACACGGCGACGGGAAAATGTTCATCAGCCCCGTGGATGCCGTCTATACGGTCCGGACAGGACAAAAGGTTCAAGACGCGGCTCGACGGAAAATCACTCCCACTTGATCGAGTTGTCCGCGGATCGCTCAACAGATCGCAACGTAACGGTGTGTCCGTCCCTGCTGGCATCGCTCAGACAGCGATTTTCGACAACAGCTCTTTGACGCTGGCGGCCAGATTCTGGCGAGACACTTCAAACTGTCCGGGACGTTCCTGCAGCCACAGATCGCGGCTGCCGGTCAGTTGTGGCGCGCGGGCGCGACCGACCGACATATCCTTGATCGTAACGACATTCTTTGCCTTTTCGTCGGGTCCGTAGAGAAGGACAACCGGGATTTCCAGCTTGTCGGCAAACTTGATCTGTTTTCCCGCCCGGTCGGTTCCAAAATACATTTAGGTCCGGATTCCGGCGCGGCGGAGCTCGAACGTCATCGCGATGTAGTCGTCGTTCATTTGCGGATCGAAGGTGGTGACGAGGACGTCTGCCGTTGACTTGCGGAGTTTCACCTTGTCGAGGGCCCGCAATGCCGCGAGCAGACGATCGACGCCCATCGATGCGCCCGTCGCCGGAACGCGTTCGCCGAGGAAGCGCATTACCAGATCGTCGTAGCGCCCGCCGCTGAAGACGGACCCAAACTGCGGCGCGTCCAGCAGGATCGTTTCAAAGACAGGCCCGTTGTAATACGCCAGGCCTCTGGCAATGCTGAGATCGATGACGACGCGATTGTCGTGGTATCCGGCGACATCCAGGTAGTGCGACATCTTTTCGAGAACCGCGATCTCCTCGTTGGCGCCGGGTATCGAGCCGAAGGTGTCGTGCAGTCGCTTGACGACTTCGGACCTGCTGGCCGACTGGATTCCCAGAAATTGTTCGATCTGATCCACTTGCGGCGCTGTGAGGCCAAGGCCCGCGATTTTGTCGCCGGATTCGTCCGTGTAGCCGGTGGTCAATTCCAGGCGAACCTTCGCAATGCCGTTCTTTTCCAGTTTGTCGATGACGCGAAATACGTCCACGGCGCGTTCCGGTGTGATGGAGGCGTAGGTCAGCAGCAGGTTCAAGACGCGCCGGCTGGAAAACCGAACCTGGTACCTGGAAACGCCCAGCGCTTCAAGGCTGTCGCAAATACCGCCAATGATCTCCGTGTCTGCCATCTCCGACTGGACGCCAACCGCGTCGATGTCGAATTGCACGAACTCGCGAAAACGGCCAGGCCCCGGCTTGTCCGCGCGCCACACGGGCCCGACGGTGTATCGGCGAAACGGTCTTGGCAAATCCCTGTACTGCGCGATGACGCGAGCGAGGGGCACGGTGTGATCGAACCTCAAGCCAAGCTGCTCTTCTTCCGGGTTCTGAACAACGAAGATGGATTCCTGGATTTCTTTCCCGCCGGAACCGGAGAGCACGTCGAGATACTCGACCGCCGGCGTGGTCAGCGGTACGAATCCGTAGAGTTCGTAAACGCCTCGAACGACATCGATCATGGCCTGACGGGCCAGCGTGTCTTCCGGCAATAGATCTCGGAGTCCCCGTGACAGACGGGGTTGGACGAGGTTCATGGATATTCTCTCCCAAAATAGGAAACCCGCGGGCGTAACGACCGCGGGCAAAACACCGAGGAAGGGGCTCGAACCCTTGACCTATGGATCCACAATCCAGTGCTCTACCAACTGAGCTACCTCGGCATCGGACAGAAACCTAAACGCTTTATTCTACGACACCCAAACTCTGAAGCAAAGACCTAGCCAAGCCTGGAAGCGCTGACGTCTGCCTCAATATCGGAGTATTTTTACCGGGGTTCTTCGCATGAATGCTTCGATGAAGGAAACAATGGCGTCCGTCTCGAAGAAGGTTTGGTGCGAGGTGCAGAAAGTTCGGTCTGCGGTGGAAATGATTTTTTCCGTCTTTCAAAGAATCATTTCCGTCTGGCAGCGCTCCGTAATTTTTGCATGATCGACTTGTGCCAGCTAACATTATGCCCATGAAACGAAACCTACTTCGCTGGAGCGGCCTCCTGGTCATGCTCGCAGGATTGCCGGCGCTGTCATGGGCACAGAACAGCAAGCGCTTGACGGTGCCCGGCATCAACAACTTCTGGTTTGTGGACAAAACAGTATCGACTGGTGGCTCGATCACATCGCGGGACATCGCGATGCCGGCGTTGAAGAAACGGGGGATCAAGACCGTGAGCGACCTAGCGGGCGGCGCTCAAAGTGCCGCCGAACGTGCAGCGACGGAAGCCGCCGGAATGAAGTATCTGGTCTTTGCGATCAACCCGATGACGCTCGACCCCGCACCCATCGAGCCGTTTCTGAAGGCAGCCAGCGACCCGACCAACTTCCCGGTTTTCATCCACTCGGGCAACGGACACCGTGCAGGAATGGCGCTGATGATCAAGAGAGTCCTCGTGGATGGGTGGACGATTGAGAAAGCGGGCATCGAGGCCGCCGCGTCGGGCCTCATCGACGATAACGCGATGGCGCCAGTCTGGTGGAAGTTCGCGCAAGACTACATCATGAGCCACAAGAAGTAGACGGCCAGGCTGTTCCAAGCAGGCGGGGCTCGCTGAGGTAATTGTGTTCGGGGTATGCCGACTAAGCACGCTCGAACAATCATTAACGGTAACCCTCTCTGCGGGCGCGTGTACACGACCGGGATCAAGTGAGCCTGTTGGGAACGCCGCGATCGAGATCGATGACCCAAATGTCGCGGTTGCGTGAAGGGTCCAACGGCACCGCTCAACCCGAGTAATTGCCCCGCCCTGAAGGCCTGCCTTTAGCGGACCTTCAGCTACTGCTGTGGCGGCCTGCCGCGCTGGATCGGTCCGCCGCCTCCCGGAGGAGCACCTTGCGGCCCACCTGTCCCCGGAGGAGCGCTCGCGCCACGCCCGCGTCCACCGAGGCGTGGCTCTGGCAATCGGTTGAAGTAGTACGTCCGATAGCGAATCGAATTTCCTTCTGCATCCAAGAACTCCGGCGACTGCTGAAAAATCAGCGGCGGAGGCATGCGGTTGGCCACGGTCGCGTCGAAGATGTATAGCCGGTTCTCGTGCAGGTAAATGCCGATATACGTCCGCGATTGATCGGGATTGGTGAGTTGGAGCTCGTGTCCTGTCACGAGGTTGATGTAATGGAAGGCGTCGAATGTCACTTTTACGCCGGGCTTCTGCCGGTACTGCGTGGCAGCGTACTGGACGGATCCGAGGATATCGATCTGCCAGTACATTGGGGCTTGAAAGTCCTTGCTGTGCTGATTTGCCATGTAGATGGCTTCCGAATCTGAGTAGTCAACGACAGTCACCGTGTAGCGATTGGGCCCTTGCTGCCAACGGTACGCTGTTGCCGGGAAGATCGAATCGTATTCGGACTTCCAAGTGATCTTCTCAGTCATTGGCTGCCCCGGTGCGCTGACTGCAAACCGATCCTCGAGGTTCTGGTAACGGATCCACTCCTGCGCAAAGAGCGACGGTGCAACGAGCAGCACGCAGGCTGCGGCAACAATTCTGAGTACGCGCATGAACAGCTCCTTCCGCCCGCTGATCCGACGGGCGGAAGAATAATGGCAGAAAAACGCCGTTGGAACAATCTGCCGTTTCTTCACCTGTCGGACAGGTGCTTCGCTCTCCCTCCACAGTGGTTCGAACATGACCGCGTGATGTAATGATGCACTCAGAACAGAAGCTTTAAGGCAAATTGGATCTGCCGCGAAGTTCCCAGAATCGACGTGATGGTGCCGGCGTTGGCGTTCGGGGCACCGCTGCTGGTGAAGGCGCCCAAGGTGGTCGACGGGTAGTTGAAATTGGTGTGGTTCAGAATATTGAAGAATTCCGCGCGAAACTGGACAGCGGTCGCCTCGGTGATTTTGGTATCCTTCGACAGATTGACGTCCAGCGTCGCGTAGCTGGGTGATGTCCCGATACTGCGTCCGGAGTTCCCCAAGGTGCCGGCAGGTTGGAGCTGGAAGCAGGCCGGATTGTACCAATGAATTCGCGACTGATTTGCCCTGATGTCGC
>Ga0137384_10003400_pt1 | contig 12669 bp, 11 predicted proteins | sample SagtaG_2_FD_104922 | JGI IMG/M metagenome (GOLD analysis project Ga0137384, IMG submission 104922) | Vadose zone soil microbial communities from Sagehorn Ranch, Mendocino, California, USA - Sage2_R_60_16 metaG | ecosystem: Environmental > Terrestrial > Soil > Vadose zone | place: USA... | reverse complement strand
GCCATCGAGCTGCGCCAGGATTGGTTGGCCGCATTGTCGAGATAAGGACCCACGATCTCGGTCAGCGCCATGGTGCTGTGGCCGACCGATTTCAGCAGCTGATAGACGATGGGTACCGACGGTGCTTCGAGCGGAGCCATGCCGGGCCGATAGAGGATGAAGCGTCCGCCCGCTCCCGAGAACAGGCCCAGGATCACGGGATGCTTGCTCAGGAGGTTCGCCTGGAAGACTCTGGCTGCGTCGTCGTAGAGCTCGAACATCATGGTATTGAGCGCCAGCACGTTCTTCGTCGCCGTCTCGGCGGGGCTCGAAGCCGTTCGACCGGCGATGGGCGCCATAAACGACGGCAGATCTTGGGCTTTGGCCGCGGTGCCCAGCCCCAGCAGCATGATCGAGGTCATCGCTGCATAGGCGTAACGTGTCAGGAGCGCGTGGGTTCGCATGGTTTCCCTCTCAAAGCGCCGTTACGTCTGCCCGCCAATACGCAACACGTCGGGGCAGAGCGAGCCAGCTCCCGTCGTGGGCAGACTTGGCGCAGGTGGTTGCCGGTCGGTGGTTGACGGCTGACGACTAGCAAGGCGCGGGAACCGGCGCAACCGCGGGGTTGGAGGGTCGCTCGCACTGGCTGCGCCGCGGTTCGTCGATCTGGACCGTTCACAGTTTGACGCGCAGGAGTTGGGCGAGCTCGCCGATGATCCCGCGGCGGAACAGCAACACGCAGACGACAAAAATCAGGCCCTGGACGACGAACACCCATTGACCGATCGTGGTCAGATAGTTCTCGAGCGTGACCATGAAAAAGGCACCCGCGACCGGCCCGAACAGGGTGCCCAGTCCGCCGACCAGCGTCATGAGGATGACTTCGCCCGACATCGGCCAATCGACGTCGGTCAAGGAGGCAAGTTGAAAGACCAGCGCTTTGGTTGCCCCTGCCACTCCCGCGAACATCGCCGACAGTACGAAAGCGACGAGCTTGTAGCGCTCGGTCCTATAACCGAGTGAGGTCGCGCGCGCCTCGTTCTCTCGTATCGCCTTGAGCACTTCGCCGAAGGGCGAATTGATGATGCGATAGATCAGCAGGAAGCAGCCGAGAAAGATGACCAGCACGGTGACGTACATGTTGGTCTGGTTCGCAAGGTCGATGAGCCCGAACAGCTTTCCGCGCGGGACCGCCTGTATGCCGTCCTCGCCATGCGTGAACGGCGCCTGGATGGCGAAGAAGTACATCATTTGCGCCAACGCGAGCGTGATCATCGCAAAATAGATGCCTTGCCGACGGATCGCGAGCGCGCCCACGATCGCGCCGAGGCCGGCGGCGGCCGCGGTTCCCGACAGGATTGCGAGCTCCGGCGGAAAGCCCCAAACCTTGGCCGCGTGGGCGCCGATATAGCTCGCCCAGCCGAAGAACAGCGCGTGGCCGAACGATAACAGCCCGACATAGCCGATCAGCAGGTTGAACGCGCACGCGAACAGCGCGAAGCACAACGCCTTCATCAGGAACACGGGATAGGCAAATATCGGCGCGATAATGAGCGCGCAGGCCATAATGACGAATGCAATTGCCTCGCTGCGCGCGCGCACGGCGTGGTCCCCCATCGCCTGCGCAACGCGCTGCACGCTACGCGCTCCTTCCGAACAGGCCGGCGGGCCTGATCAACAGCACGATCGCCATGATGATGAAGATCACCGTGTTGGATGCCTCGGGAAAGAACACTTTGGTGAGCCCCTCGATGATGCCCAATCCGAACCCGGTCACGATTGCGCCCATGATCGAGCCCATGCCGCCGATCACCACCACGGCGAACACCACGATGATGAGATTCGCGCCCATTCGCGGGCTCACGTTGTAGACCGGTGCCGCCATCACGCCCGCGAGCGCAGCGAGGGCAACGCCGAAGCCATAGGTGAGGGTGATCATGCGCGGCACGTTGATACCGAAGGCGCGCACGAGCGTCGGATTTTCGGTCGCGGCGCGCAGATAGGAGCCGAGCTTCGTACGCTCGATCACGAACCAGGTCGTCAGGCACACGGCGAGCGAAAACACCACCACCCACGCGCGGTAGTTCGGCAAGAACATGAAGCCGAGATTCTGCCCGCCTTGCAGCGCCGGCGGCACGGAATAGGGCTGGCCCGAGGAGCCGAAGAAATTGCGGAACGTGCCCTCGAAAATGAGCGCGAGCCCGAAGGTGAGCAGCAATCCATAGAGATGGTCGAGTTTATAAAGCCATTGCAGAAACAGCCGCTCGACGATGATCCCGGTTATCCCCACGATGAGGGGCGCAAGGACGATGGCCCACCAATAGCCCAGCCCGGCATATTGCAGGAGAAAGTACGCGGTGAAGGCGCCCAGCATGTACTGGGCGCCATGGGTGAAGTTGATGATGTTGAGCATGCCGAAGATGACGGCGAGCCCGAGGCTGAGCAGCGCGTAGAACGAGCCGTTGATGAGCCCGATCAGCAACTGCCCGAACAGGGCCTGCGAGCTGATGCCGAGCAGTTCGAACATGGCTTTCCGTTCGTACTCGGAGGACGTACTCCACTCGCCTCACCCTTCGAGACGCACTCCTCGAGCGCTCATCGGAATGAGGCGAGTGTCGAGCGACGCTCGCTCAGCCGGTCACCAGCGGGCAGCCGCCTTCCTTGAGCGGACGGAACGCCTCCGCCGCCGGAATGGTGGCACGCAGATTGTATAAGTCCCACGGTCCCTTCGACTCTTCTGGCTTCTTCACCTCGAACAGATACATGTCGTGGATCTTACGGCCGTCGGCCCGCACCGTGCCCTTGCCGAACAGTTTGTCGTCGGTCGGCGTCTCCTTCATCTTGGCGACGACGACCTTGCCATCGGCATCGCTCTTCAGCTCTGACACCGCCTTAAGGTAGTGCGTCACCGCCGAATAGACGCCAGCATGGATCATGCTCGGATAGATGCCCTTGTTCTGCGCCGCGAATTTCTTGGCAAACTCGCGGTTGACATCATTCGTGTCCCAATACCACGCCTCGGTGAAGATCAGACCTTGGGCGATCGGCAGGCCAAGCGCCTTGACGTCGCTGATGAACACGAGCAGTCCGGCAAGCTTCTGCCCACCCTTGACGATGCCGAACTCGGACGCCTGCTTGATCGAATTGATGGTGTCGCCGCCGGCATTCGCGAGCCCGATGATCTTCGCCTTGGATGCCTGCGCCTGCAGCAGGAAGGAGGAGAAATCGGTTCCGGGGAACGGGTGGCGGACCTTGCCCAAAACCTTGCCGCCACTCTTCTCGACCACCGCCGCGGTGTCGCGCTCGAGCGCGTGGCCGAAGGCATAGTCCGCGGTAAGGAAGAACCAGGTGTCGCCACCGGTCTTCACGATCGCCTTTCCGGTCCCGTTGGCGAGCGCCCAGGTGTCATAGGTCCAATGGATCGTGTTAGGAGTGCATTTGGGACCGGTCAGATCCGAGGCCGCCGCGCCGGAGACGAGGAAGACCTTGTTTTTATCCTTCACGATCTCGCTTACGGCTAGTGCAACCGAGGATGTCGGCACATCGACGATCACGTCGACCTTATCGACATCGATCCAGGTGCGCACGATGTTGGAGCCGACGTCAGGCTTATTCTGATGGTCGGCGCCGACGATCTCGACCTTGAGCCCTTTGGCGGCGGCGCCGAAGTCCTCAACCGCCATGCGCGCGGCGACCACCGAGCCCGAGCCCGTCAGGTCTGCATAGAGGCCCGACATGTCGTTCATCACGCCGATCTTGATGGTTCCGTCGGTATATTGCGCCTGGGCAGAGCCGCACCCGAATGCGATCGCGACCGCCGCGAGACTGATCAGTCGTTTCATATGGCATTCCTCCTGTTGATAATTTGCAGTCCGGCACCCCGATTCACACACCCAGATAGTCGTGCAACTTGTCGAGGTTGGCTTCGAGTTCGGCATTGGCGAACCGGTCGATGATGCGACCATTCTCCATCACGTAGTAGCGATCCGCAACCGTCGAAGCGAAGCGAAAATTCTGCTCGACCAGGAGGATGGTGAAACCCTGCTGCTTGAGCATTCCGATGGTCTTGCCGATTTGCTCGATGATGACCGGGGCAAGACCCTCGGTCGGCTCGTCGAGGAGAAGGAGCCGCGCACCGGTGCGCAGGATGCGGCCGATGGCGAGCATCTGCTGCTCGCCGCCGGAAAGCTTCGTGCCCTGACTCGACAGGCGTTCCTGGAGATTGGGAAAGAGCTCGAAAATGCGACCGAGTTCGAGCCCGCCGGGCCGCACCTTGGGTGGTAGCAAAAGATTTTCCTCGACGTCGAGGCTGGCGAAAATTCCGCGTTCCTCCGGACACAGCGCAATGCCGAGCCGCGCGATCCTGTCGCTGGTCAGGCCGATGAGCTCTTTGCCCTCATAGCGCACCGACCCGGTGCGCTGGCCGACGATGCCCATGATCGATTTCAGCGTGGTGGTCTTGCCGGCGCCGTTGCGACCAAGCAGCGTCACCACCTCGCCGGCCAAGACGTCGAAGCTGGCGCCGTGGAGCACATGGGATTCGCCGTACCAGGCTTGCAGTCCCTCGACCGCCAGTAGCGGCGCGGTGCCCGGACTAAGCATGCCCAACCCCGAGATAGGCCTCGCGCACAAGCGGGTCGGCCGAAACGGTCTTGTAGTCGCCCTCGGCGAGCACTCGGCCACGCGTGAGCACCGTGATGCGATCGGAGAGGTTGGCGACGACGCTGAGATTGTGCTCGACCATCAGCACCGTGCGGTCGGCGGCGACCGACTTGATGAGTGCGCTGATGCGATCGATGTCTTCGTGACCCATGCCGGCCATGGGCTCGTCGAGTAGAAGCATTTCCGGGTCGAGCGCCAAGGTGGTTGCGATCTCCAGGGCACGCTTGCGACCGTACGGCAATTCCACCGCCGTCCAATGGGCGAAGGACGACAAGCCGACGTCGGCGATGAGCGCCATCGCCCGTTCGTTGAAGACGTCAAGTACGCGCTTCGAGCGCCAGAAATCGAACGACGATCCGCGCTGCCGCTGCAGCGCGACGCGGACGTTTTCGAGCACCGTCAGGTGCGGGAAAACGGCGGAGATCTGGAACGATCGCACCAGTCCAAGCCGCGCCACCCCGGCGGGAGGGAGCGCCGTAATGTCGCGGCCCTTGTAGACGATCCGCCCTCGCGTGGGATTCATAAATTTCGTCAGAAGGTTGAAACAGGTCGTCTTGCCGGCGCCATTGGGTCCGATCAGCGCGTGAATCGTGCCGCGCGTAACCCGCAGGCTGACCGCGTTGACGGCAACGAAGCCAGCAAATTCCTTGGTGAGATTCTCAGTGTGGAGGATGCAATCGTCGCTCACGACGCCGTGGTCCCGCTTGTCGACCATAGTGTTACCACGTCCAGGGCAAGTTGAGCAAAAGTAGGAGCGGTTTTACGCACGCAGTCATGCTCGGTCTGCCGCGAGATCGAAGGCTGCATTGGCCTTTTGGCTCGACGGCTTGTCGACGCGCTCGAACGCGCGCGGTCCCGCCCGCGACCAACTGCGGTCGCGGCTTCCGCCCATCCCTACCACCCTTCCTCAACCTTCCCCCCCTTCTTATGTAATGGCACAGTAACGGCGGCCATCGCCGATTCTGCCTGATGAACCGGCGTCGGCAGCAGCAGTGGGAGCACTGGCCTTGCGCCTCCTCGTGATCGAGGACGATCCCGATCTCAATCGGCAGCTCGCGACCGCGCTCGTTGACGCGGGCTACGTGGTCGATCGTGCCTTCGACGGCGAGGAGGGCCACTTTCTCGGCGAAAGCGAGCCCTACGATGCGGTGATCCTCGATATCGGCCTGCCCAAGATGGACGGCATCTCGGTGCTCGAGGCCTGGCGGCGTGCCGGCCGGGCCATGCCGGTCCTCATCCTCACCGCGCGCGACCGCTGGAGCGATAAGGTCCAGGGCTTCGACGCCGGCGCCGACGACTACGTCGCCAAGCCTTTCCATCTCGAGGAGGTTTTAGCGCGCATCCGCGCACTCTTGCGTCGTTCGGCCGGTCACGCCAAGAGCGAGCTCAATTGCGGCTCCGTGCGGCTCGACACCCGTACCGGCCGCGTGACCGTCGACGGCAATCCGGTCAAACTCACCTCGCACGAATATCGCCTGCTCTCCTACCTGATGCATCATACCGGCCGCGTGGTCTCGCGCAGCGAACTGGTCGAGCATCTCTACGACCAGGACTTCGATCGCGACTCCAATACCATCGAGGTGTTCGTCGGCCGCGTCCGCAAAAAGCTCGGCGTCGATGTCATCCAGACCGTGCGCGGGCTTGGCTATCTGCTCGCTCCACCGGGCAATGCGTCTTAATTCGCTCGCCCTTCGGCTGTTCTTCTCGGCAACGACTTGGACCGTGGTGATCCTCGTCGTCACCGGCATTGTGCTGTCGTCGATCTATCGCGCGGCGGTGGAGCGTGCGTTCGACCGAAGGCTGGGCGTCTACCTGCGCACCCTGGTCGCCGACGTCGCGACTCCGGAGGAGAACGCCGGCAAGTTTCCCCAATCGATCGGCGAGCCGTTGTTCGATCTGCCGCTCTCCGGCTGGTATTGGCAAGTGACGCGGCTCGACGCGCCGACGCCCGACGTGCGTTCGTCCCGCTCGTTGTGGGACGCGACGCTGCCGCATCTCGCCGACCTCGGCCCCTCGTCGGCACCGGGCGGCGCGCGGCAGGGTTACGCCGAAGGCCCCGAGGGCCAACAGCTGCGCATCGTTGAACGCACGATCGACCTCGGCGAGGAGGGCCGTTACCTGGTTGCAGTCGCCGGCGACGCAGCCGAGATCGACGAGGAGACCCGCAGCTTCGACGGGGCGCTCGTCATCACCTTTGCGGTCCTGGGTGTTGTGCTGCTGCTGACCACCACCTTCCAGGTTCGTTTCGGCTTGGCGCCGCTCAAACGCATCTCCGAGGGCCTCGCCGCCATCCGCTCGGGTACGGCGGAACGGCTCGAAGGCGCTTTCCCGGTCGAGATCGCGCCGCTTGCGCGCGAAACCAATGCGCTCATCGACGCCAATCGTGAGATCGTGACACGCGCGCGCACCCATGTCGGCAACCTCGCACATGCATTGAAGACGCCGATCTCGGTCATGATGAACGAGGCCACAAGTCTTGGCGGCGATCCGCTCGCCTTGAAGGTGCGCGAGCAGACCGAGATCATGCGCGACCAAGTCACGCGCCATCTCGAGCGCGCGCGGCTCGCCGCGCGCGTCGCCGCGATCGGTACCGTCACCGATGTGCGTCCGGTGGTAACGGCGCTCGCACGCACGATGGAAAAGATTCACCACCATCGCGGTGTCGCCATCGACGTCGACTCGCCCGAGGGCGCCCGCTTCCGTGGCGAGCAGCAGGACCTCGAGGAAATGGTCGGCAACCTTGTCGACAATGCCTGCAAGTGGGCACAGTCGCGGGTGGCGGTCGAGGCGTTCTCGGAAAAGCCTGATCCCAGAGATGATCGTCGGGTCGTGCGCATCGTGGTCGACGACGACGGGCCGGGGCTTTCGCCGCAGCAGCGCGAGCAAGTGGCCCGCCGCGGCCGCCGTCTCGACGAGACCAAGCCGGGCTCCGGCCTTGGGCTTTCGATCGTGGTCGAACTCGCCAGCCTCTATGGCGGCGGCCTCACGCTCGGCACCGCGCCGATCGGCGGGCTGCGCGCGGAACTCATGCTGCCGGGGGCATGATAGCCCCCGGCCAGGCCGGCCCCCATTAGCGCTGCGGGAACAGAGTTTTGCCCTATTTGGGCCATTACCTAGCGAGCGGGCACTGGCCGATGGGGATCGCCGGCCTGCTCAGATCACGGGGTCAGATCATCTGGGGGCTTGAGACATGTCTTTCGTTCGCCTGAGCGCTGCCGCGCTCGTCGCGCTGCCGATGGCGGCTTGCAGCGGTACTCCTGAGACCGGCCAAGGACCGAAAGAGAATACGGGCACGCTCGTTGGTGCGGTTGCCGGCGGTCTGATCGGATCGCAGTTCGGCGGCGGAACCGGCGAGCGCATCGCGGCTGGCCTCGCTGGCGCGGCGCTTGGCGGTTTGATCGGCAATCGCATCGGCGCCGGCATGGACGACGACGACAAGCGGCGCGCCTATGCGGCGCAGATGCAGGCGCTCGAAGGCGGAAAGTCGGGTGTGGGGGTGGCGTGGAAGAATCCGGATTCCGGTCGTTATGGATCGGTGGTTCCGGGTCCCGCCTATCAGTCCAACGGACTGCAATGCCGGCCGTATACGCACACCATCTATATCAACGGCCAGCCGCAGGTCGCTCGCGGCAACGCTTGCCGCAATCCGGACGGCACCTGGACCGCGGTGGGCTGACGGCAGCATAACCCCGACCGCAGCAGGTCGCGCGAGCTTGACTGGGCTGCGCGCATTGGCGGCATCCCGCACGAAAAAGGGCGGCCGAGCTTCATGCCGCGAGCCGCGCTGAGGCGTGGTATTGCGGCAGCCGCGGCGTAACCCTGTAACCCGCGAGCCATCGATCTGCGCCGCCCGAGCGGGTTCCCCGCGCTCCCAGGGCGCGAATCACAAAGCGCGTGGGCCGACGGGTCTGGCACGGCGAGAACGCTCACCACTTGCGCGACGTCCACTTGCCGCGATGCCGCCACGCCTCTCGCGCTTCGTTATCGCCAATTACGCTCGAGCATAGGCGTCCTGGTTACGGCAAATTTACGAGCTCCCGCTTCCCCATGTCGCGGCTTTAACGGTGGTTCGTCGTTGCAGGGGGGCCGCTCCCCGTGATGTAACCGCGCTAGGCGTGCCCGATCCGCGAGACTGCTGTTTTCGCCGCGTCACCTCGGCAATGTTAAATTCAGCCCGATGGATTGATTTATGACGCTGTGGTTCGGACTCGCACTGATGACGGCCGCGGCCATTTTGGCCGTGCTCTGGCCGCTTGCGCGCCGGGCGAGCCTGGCGCGCTCGGGCAGCGATGTTGCGATCTATCGCGATCAGCTCGAGGAAATCGAACACGACCGTGCGGCCGGCCTGATCGAGGACAATGAGGCCGCGAGCGCGCAGGTCGAGGTGTCGCGCCGGCTCATCGCCGCAGCCGATGCGCAAACGGCGCTGCCGAGCGATGTGCCGTCGGCAAGATGGCGGCGCCGGGTGGTCGCGATCGTGGCGCTTGTGCTGCTGCCCATCGGCGCCACAGGACTTTATCTCGCGCTCGGGTCCCCGTTGCTGCCGGATCAACCGCTCGCCCCGCGTCTTGCCGCTGCCCGCGGCAATCAGTCGGTCGACACTTTGATTGCACAGGTGGAGGCGCATCTCGAGCACAATCCCGAGGACGGGCGCGGTTGGGAGGTGATCGCGCCGATCTATCTGCGGCTCGGGCGTTTCGATGACGCGGTGAGGGCGCGGCGCAATGCACTTCGGCTCAATGGCATCACGGCTGAACGCGAAACAGCGTTCGGCGAGGCGCTGGTGTTCGCCGCCAACGGGGTCGTGACGGCGGAAGCGAAGGCTGCGTTCGAAAGGGCGGTCGCGCTCGATGCGAACGGCGTGCAGGCGCGCTACTTCCTCGGGCTTGCGGCCGAGCAGGACGGCGATCGCACGCAAGCCGCCGCGACTTGGCGCGCACTGATCGAGGCCGCGCCCCCCGATGCGCCATGGATCGACTTGCTGCGACGCGCGCTCGCCCGCGTCGACCGCGCCGGCGCGCCCGGCGGTTCAAGCGATGGTGCCAGTAGCGGTCCGAGCGACGAACAGGTGGCTGCGTCCTCGCAGCTGGCTCCAGAGCAACGCCAGGCCATGATTCAAGGTATGGTCGAGCGGCTTTCCGAGCGGCTGCATCGCGACGGCGCCGATGTCGAGGGATGGCTGCGCCTCGTTCGCTCCTATATGGTGCTCGGCCAACCCGATAAGGCGCGCGCCGCCGTCGTCGATGCGCGCCGTGCGCTCGCCGGCGATGCGATCAAATTGCGGCGGCTCGACGATCTCCTCAAAGGACTTGGTCTCGAAGGCTAAGCGCCGGGGATCACGCGATGACCCGCAAGCAACGACGCCTCTCCCTCATCGGTGCCGCGCTCGGCGTGCTCGCGCTCGCGGTGGCTTTGGTGCTCGGCGCGCTCAAGGAGTCCATCGTCTTCTTCAATTCGCCGACCGACGTGGTCGAAAAACACATCAAACCGGGAACGCGCATCCGCCTTGGCGGCCTCGTGAAGGAGGGCAGCGTTTGGCGCGGCGACAGCCTGGCCGTACGTTTCGAGGTGACCGACGGCAAGCGTACAATCCCGGTCGCCTATCAGGGCCTATTGCCGGATCTTTTCCGCGAAGGGCAGGGTGTAGTCGCCGAAGGCACCCTCGATCCGGCTGGTACATTTCGGGCCGACAGCGTGCTCGCCAAACACGACGAGACCTATATGCCGAAGGACGTCGCCGACGCTTTGAAGAAGCAAGGTCACTGGAAGGACGACTACGAAAGGAAACTCGGCGCCGCACCGCAGGGCAGGGCGCAATGATGCATTCCGTGCGTTCGCGCGCGGGTGATTGAAGGGGCATGACGATGATCGCCGAATCCGGCCACTATGCGCTCGTGCTGGCGCTCGCCCTGGCGCTTGTGCAGGCCAGCGTGCCGATGGTCGGGGCGCGCAAGAATGATCCCGTGTTGATGGCTGTGGCCGGACCGACCGCGATTGCGCAATTCTGCTTCATCGCGATCGCCTTCGCCGCGCTGACGATGTGCTACGTGCGGTCGGATTTTTCCGTCGTCAACGTGTTCGAGAATTCCCATTCGGCAAAGCCGCTCGTCTACAAGCTCAGCGGCGTGTGGGGCAATCACGAAGGCTCGATGCTGCTGTGGGTCCTCATCCTCAGCGTGTTCGGTGCGCTGGTCGCGCTGTTCGGCGGCAATCTGCCGGCACGGCTCAAGGCCAACGTGCTCGCGGTGCAGTCCTGGATCGCGGTGGCATTCATTCTCTTCATTCTGACCACGTCGAATCCATTCCTGCGCATCCCCGAGGCTCCGTTGGAGGGCCGCGACCTCAATCCCATCCTGCAGGATCCCGGCCTCGCCATTCATCCGCCGCTGCTCTACCTCGGCTATGTCGGCCTCTCGATCTCATTTTCCTTCGCCATTGCCGCGCTGATCGACGGGCGCATTGATGCCGCCTGGGCACGCTGGGTGCGGCCGTGGACGCTGCTCGCTTGGATGTTCCTGACGCTCGGTATCGCCATGGGCTCATATTGGGCCTACTACACGCTCGGCTGGGGCGGCTGGTGGTTCTGGGATCCGGTCGAGAACGCGTCGTTCATGCCCTGGCTGGCCGCGACTGCGCTCCTTCATTCCGCCCTCGTGATGGAGAAGCGCGACGCGCTCAAGGTATGGACCATCCTGCTCGCGATCTTGGCCTTCTCGCTCTCGCTCATCGGCACCTTTCTCGTGCGCTCGGGCGTGCTGACGTCAGTGCACGCCTTCGCCACCGACCCGACGCGCGGCGTCTTCATCCTGGCGATCCTGCTGCTGTTCATCGGTGGCAGCCTCGCACTGTTCGCGTTGCGCGCGCCCTTGCTCAAACAGGGAGGCCTGTTCGCGCCGATTTCGCGCGAAGGTGCGCTGGTGCTCAACAATCTCTTCCTGGTGAGCGCTTGCGCGACCGTGTTCATCGGTACACTCTATCCGCTCGCGCTCGAGGCGCTCACAGGCGAGAAAATTTCCGTCGGCGCGCCGTTCTTCAACGCGACCTTCGCCCCGCTGTTCGTTCCGCTCCTCATTGCCATGCCGTTTGGTCCGCTGCTTGCCTGGAAGCGCGGCGACCTGCTCGGCGTTGCTCAGCGTCTGGTCGGTGCCGCGGGCATCGCCGCGATCGCCGTCGCCGTGATCTTCGCCATGGAAGGCGGCGGGCCGCTCCTGGTGCCGTTCGCGATCGGTCTTGCGCTCTACGTCATGGCCGGCGCGTTGACCGAAATCGTGGAGCGCACGGGCCTGCTCAAGGTCCCGCTCGCGACTGCGTTCGCGCGCGCGCGCGGTTTGCCGCGTTCGGCCTGGGGCGCCACCTTTGCGCATTTCGGCCTCGGGATCACGCTCCTCGGCGTCATCGGCGAGACGCAATGGAGCCTCGAGCGGATTGCGGAGCTCAAGCCCGGACAGTCGATCGCGATCCGCCGCTATGATCTTCACTTCGACGGCGTGACCGCGCGGCAGGGACCGAACTACCGCGAGCTCGCCGCTCATTTCACCGTGCGACGCCATGGCGACGTCGTCGGCGTCATGGAGCCGGCCAAGCGGAGCTTTCCCTCTCGCGGCACTGCCGTCACCGAAACCGCGCTGATGACGCGGGGAGTCTCCCAGCTCTATCTGTCGCTCGGGGACCCAAACCCGGACGGTTCGCTCGCGGTGCGGCTCTACTATAAGCCGCTGGTGCTGCTCATTTGGTTCGGCGCCGTGGTGATGGTGATTGGCGGCGCGCTCTCGCTCTCGGACCGGCGTTTGCGCGTCGGCGCGCCGAAACCGGCGCGGAGCAAGGCCGCGCTCTCGCCGGCGGAGTAGATCCCCATGAGATGGCTCTGTCTTATTGTCGCGGTGCTTACACTGGTGGCCTTGCCGCCGGCGCTTGCGGTCGAGCCCGACGAAATCCTTTCGGATCCTGCGCTTGAAGCGCGCGCACGTGCGCTGTCGAAAGACCTGCGCTGCATGGTCTGCCAGAACCAATCGATCGACGATTCGCAAG
>Ga0137384_10003397_pt1 | contig 12677 bp, 13 predicted proteins | sample SagtaG_2_FD_104922 | JGI IMG/M metagenome (GOLD analysis project Ga0137384, IMG submission 104922) | Vadose zone soil microbial communities from Sagehorn Ranch, Mendocino, California, USA - Sage2_R_60_16 metaG | ecosystem: Environmental > Terrestrial > Soil > Vadose zone | place: USA... | reverse complement strand
CTGAGCCCGTTGGAGCCGGGTCAGCCAGGGAGCACAACGAGCGGGATGCAGCTGGCCGGGCTTGCGCGCACCGTCACGACGTCAGCGCTGCCCTGGAGGTGGCACGGATGGCTGAGAAGATCATCGCCGTGCGGGAGCTGCAGGCTGACCGTGACTCCGGCCTCGCTAGTGACGATGTCGTGCGCCGCCGGGAAGCGGAGGCGCGGCTGGAAGCCTCGGCACGCGCCAGCGCTGTCCGTCAGGATCCGGCGCCGAGTCGTCATGCCAGATCGCTGGAGCTCGATGAGCCGGAACTGGAGGCAGGACTATGACCAGGACTACGGTCAATCACGTGGATGCTGACCGGCTCGACGACCAGGCGCCGCCGCGCGGCACCGCGATAGTCCGGCCGCAACGCCACGTCCGCGCCGTACGGGAGCATGACGCCACCCAGTCCGCCGATCCGTCCGAGGCGGCCGCAGAGTCGTTCACGGCTCGCGCCCTGGCCTGGGCATTAGGGGAGAGCACGACCGCACCGGTCACCGGCCGCATGACTGCGGTACCACCTAGCCGGCCCGACATCGAAACCGAGATCACAGCCGCGGACGACAGGTACCTGAGCGGCGACCAGGACATCAGCGCCGATGCCGCCGCAATTGTCCTGCGCTGGCTCATCGGCGACGACGATCACGTCCCGATCGCGGTGGAGAACCCGGGCGAGCTGGTCGGCGGGTTCGGCGACGTTGTCCGCTCGCCGGAGCAGATAACCGGCGTCTTGGCGCTCGCCGCCGAGGGACTGCGGCAAGCCGCGGCAAGGGGCCGGGATATCGACGCCGGCGCAGGCGCCCGGGCATTAGCCCGGAAGGACGCTGCCTACCTCGACGGCGTCCTGGCTACGCTCGCGTGGGTGCTTGGCGAGCGAGCCGGCTCCCCGATCGCGAGCCCGCACTCTCGCGAGCTGACCACCAGGGTCCTCAAGGTGCAGCGGGTCCGCGCCCAGGACGTGATCGAGCAGTCCAGGTACCCCTGGATGGCCGGCCGCCTCCCGCCGCTCTGGTACGGCGAGGGCGTCAAGTTCACCATCACCTGGCTACTCGGCGACTGGACCGCGCCACCCGTCGACCCAGCCGGGCGCGGGCCCTACGCCCAGGACAGCGAACTGCCCGCGATGCTCCACGACGCCCAGACACGGCAACGCCATTTCTGAGCGCAGGCGGCGGCCACCGTCAGCCCGGCATGGTGCTGACAGGAATCGTTGATGCGTGGCACATCAGCCTTGCATGATGTGTGACGCCCGGCGCAACTGATGGTCCGCAGCAGATACATACCGCGAGGATGCGTGCCTCCGTCCGCGAGGTACGTCATCCGATCGGCGGCATAGCGCATTGTTCTGCGTAGGGCTGGGCGGGTGCCTGTTTGCGGGGCTACTCAGCCTTTCGCGGGCCTCTCCTTGCCCTTCCTGCGCGGGTGCTCGATGATGGCGTCCGGGCCGGGGAACACCAGGCTCGTGTGACCGTCATCGAAACGCACCAGGTAGGGAGGTTCCCCGCCCGCGCCGCGGACCTCGATGATCTCGCCTGTCCGTTCCGGCTGGCCCACGATGTTGCCGTGCACGTGGAGCCGGTCCCCGGCGGCTGCCTGCATCCGCCCACTTCCTCACCCGCGTTCCCGCGCTACCCGTGCGGCGGAGGACCCGCTCACGGTGGTGTGCCCATATTGCCACGGCCAGTGCCTGCCCCGGCGCCGACGGTTGGTGCCGGGTGCGCGGGCATCGCACCTCAATGCGGTATGAGCGGACGGTGCTAGGTGCGACTCAGGAAACGCCTGGTTCATTCAGCGGCAGTTACTTCACAACGGGGCGATTACCCTCCGTGGATAGACCGGTCACTGCGCTCCAGTGGGCGATCTTGCGCCGCAGTCTTTTCACGCGGGGATCGTCAACACCCCGATATCCCTCGGCCTCGTACAGTAGAGCGCGAAGCTGCTGAACAGCCTTTTCTGGGTTACCAGCTTTGCCCGTCCACTCGGCGAGCGACCGGCGAATACTAAGCAGGAGAACCGACCCGGGCTCCCGGAGCGTTTCGGTGTCGGCCAGCAATGCCTCCAGCAACTGTACTGCCTGCGCCGGGTCGCCAGCCTTGCCGACGCACTCGGCATGGTCTTCACGGGTAGAAAGCGTGCCGTTCCATAGACGACCATTGGCTGTGGTCGCTTCGCTGACTAGCCTTTCCCAGTCGTGCAATGCCGCGTCAAAGGCGCCCGCCTCGGTGAGGCACATCGCAAGCCGGTACCGAGTGCCGAATACCTGATCTGCTGTGCTGTGAAATCGTTCGGTCATGTCCGTGATCAGCGAGCGGAGCAGGCGCGCCGCCCGGTCTGGTTCTCCGGCCTCGCGAACCCAGAACGCAACCTGGTCTCGGCAGCTGACCGTCATCTCGTCATCTTCGCCAAGGTGACGGGAGTAGTCGTGACTGAGATCCTCGTAAAGCCGTGCCGCGGCGCTATGCGCGCCTCCTAGCCCGGTCATCTCCGCAACGCCGAATCGCATGCCCAAGGTCTGCTTGTGGCCGGGTCCCAGTATCTGCCCAGCACGAGTAGCGAGATCCTCCAGCAGCAGCCGTGCAGCGTCAGGGTCACCGCTGTGGCCGGTTTCCCATGCGACCAGGTCGCACGCATCGAGCGTTTGCGGATGATCGGGCCCGTAAACCGCGGCCATCCAATCGGCGGCGTCCTTGGCGAAGCGCAGCGCGGCCGCGCACCCGCCCCGGTCTTCACGGATCAGGTGGCAGCGGCGGATTGTGGCCCGGAACAAGCCGCCAGCCTCGGCGCGGCGGAACGCAGACTCGGCCTGGTTGATCAGCGACCAGCGCCAGGCCAGCTCGCCGATGTCCAGCGACTCCTGCGGTGTGCTGAACGCAATCAGCGCATCCAGGGCCTGCGGCGGAACCCGGTCCTTGCCGATGGCATCGATCAGGTAGTCAAAGGCGAGGAAGCCGCCCTCAGCAGGTAGCAGCAGGCTGCTAGTCGCATACAAGGGGCTTGTCGCCCATTCCACGGCCGCCGCAGTTGACTCCGGCCGCAGCCGCTCACCGCCGCGTGCCTGCAGATACGGCTCATGCATCGACAGTAGAACATGAATCGGCAAAGGCCGGTGAACACCAGCTCGGCGGGCATCAACCGCGGCAAGGACCATCGCAGCCGCCCGCGGGTGCGTTGTCGGCGCCCACGCATCACGCCATTCGGCCAGCAGCTGCGGAGCCGCGGCAAGATACTCCGCGACACCGTACTCCCCGGCATGGCTCAAGGCCTCGGCAAGACGCCGATCATCGCGCCAGCGGCCGGCCCGTATGATCTCTTCCGGCGACCACCTCCGGGGTACTTCCACCTGGGCCGCCAGCCGCAGCACATCCCAGCCCTCGCGCAGGGCTTCCCTGCCCGCCCCCTCGGTGCCAGCTCCTATCCGCCCGCTGAATTTGGCGTACTCCTCCGACCGCATGGTGGCCACAATGAATCTCTCGTCCCCAGCGGTGCCTAGTACAGCCCGCACCGCAGCGCCGGTCAGCCCGCCCGAGCCGAGAAAGCGTTCCAAATCATCCAGCCACAGCACGCTCCGCGGCGTCTCGGCTGCCAGCTCTGCCGCCACCTCCGCGTTGTCCCGGCGAGACGGCTGCACCACCCGGTAGCCCGGCAGCTCTTGCCGTATTACCTCGTAAGCAGCCCGCGATTTCCCCGCCGTTGACTCTCCCACCAGCAAGACAAACCGATCCCGCCGCAGTACCTCGCCCAGCCGGGCGCTGACATCCCGAACCACAAACGCCGGACAGCGATCCCTGAACTCGCTCCCGACCGCCGCCGGGTGCACGCCCAGGGTCACCGGGTCATCCAGATCGCGGACCAGCGGCAGCCGACCAGAACGCTCACGCCAAACCCCGCCATCCAGCACACGCCGCCGCTCGTCACCAGCCTGCAAGACTGAAGCACCACGAGCCGTCCAGACGCCCACCGCCACCGCGACGACGGCACCAATACCACTGGCGAACGCCCCCGGCAGCCACACCCTGGCCAGCGTCGCTGCCACAGCAGCCAGCGCAGCCGCGACAATGAAAACCCACCCGTTCCGGCTCGCCTCCACCACTCGCACGGCTCCTCCAACCCCCAGGGCTCACATCAATCATGCCGACACCGCTGCATGGCGTCACGGCGCTGCGCATCTACAGAACGATGGCGCCGCATCGGCGGCAAGAGCAGGTGGCGCGGATCTGCGCTGCAACGCCGACCCGGTGGCGGGTTGTCCGGCGGGCCGGAAGGTCGGCAGAATCGATGGCGTGAGCGTGCAACTGAACCACACCATAGTCTCGTGTCACGACCAGCAGCGGTCAGCGGCGTTCCTAACCGGGATCCTTGGCTTGCCGCCGGCTACCCGTTTCGGCCACTTTCTCGTGGTAGCTATGGCAATGATGTCTCGCTGGATTTCGCCGAGACAAGCCGGGAAATCGCGTCCCAGCACTACGCGTTTCTCGTCGGCGAGGAAGAGTTCGACGCCACCTTTGGCCGCATCCGTGAAAAGGATCTGCCGTACTGGGCAGATCCTGCCAAGGCCCGGCGCGGGACGGTCAACTACCGTGACGGTGGCCGAGGCCTGTACTTCGAAGACCCCGATGGCCACCTGCTCGAGATCATCACCCGGCCGTACGGCAGCGGCAGCTAGCCCGCACGCCGCCGGGCCGGCTGAGTCCTCGCCGATGGCTCCGGACACCAGCCGACAGCATTTAGACACGAGCCAGCGCGCGAAGCGCGGCATGAGAGTAAATTGAGCGCTCCGTGGGCTCAGGTTCAGTGGAATGAATTAGCGGCGAGAGCGGGAGGCTCCTGGGATTGCAGTTGCGGTCGTTCGTCGCAGTAGAACCCGGCCCACGGGGGATGATTTTATGTGACCATAACCGAGAAGTGCCATGATCTGTTCTTGGCAGGATCCGCGTGTATAGGTCACCGGATCAACCTCAGCTCGCGTCGCATTGCAGCATGCACGCGGTCCTCCCTGCCTCAGAATAGGTAAGAAAACTTCCCTTTGAGGCTTTCCAAGTCGCCGTACCAGGCGGCGCTGGCTCATAGCGCACTTGGATGCTCAGGCCCAGGGATTTCAGCCACTGCCTCCGCACGCGAGCTGCGCCAGATGCGCTTGTATCGCCGATGGCACGTCCGCCGCGGGCGTCTGGCCTGTTACGGCTCCGTTGTGGATGGTGAGGCGGAGAGCACGAAATGACTTGGTCACAGGAGCGGTGTCAGCTAGGCACACGGCTGCCCCGACCCATATGGCTGCGTTACCCGGAGCGCCGGGGATTCGATTCAGCACACTGCGCAGGTTCCATGACACCTTGAAGGAGGGTGGCCGGGTGCCAAGGCCTACTGGGAGGTACGAGGGAGTTCCGCTGGCTGGCGCTGCTACTGCGTACCCCACTGCGGCGGCGCCAGGAGCCTTCGCGCTGAGCGTTGAGTCAGTTGTGTTGTACGCGAGGTTTTGCACCGGCTGCGGCTGAGGCAGGCCGCCTAGGCGATTGCAGGCGGGGGATGGAGTCTGGCCCAAGTCCCGCAGCGGGCTCTGATCCAGAAGCACTGCAGAAGAAATGACCTGGTCGGGTCTGCCATGAACGATCAACCAGCGATCGTCTGGGGTTTTGAGCCTGCTGTCGAGCTCGACTGATCCGATGCAATAGCCATCGAACCCCAGGGTGCAGTTTGCAGCGTAACGGTTCACCTGCACGTACTGTCGACCGGGGCCACTGCGGGCATTCGCGCCTAAATCGGTGGTCTGCGCGAAGAACATGGCGCCGTACACCGGCGCTCCAGGGCAGGCCGGAGCTCTTGCGGCCACGGGCGTGTTAGGCGCGGCCAACTCGGCCACGCTGTACGCAGCCAGCGCAAGACCAAGTAGGGCCGCGATCGATGAGACCGTGGAGCCCGCGCTCTCCTCCCCCTTAGTGGTCGCCGCCCGTCCGGATTGGCGGATCTTCATAACGACTGCTCCTACCGTCACGACGATAGCCGCTACGGCGAGGCTGGCCATCTTTGCAGCGGACTCTCCGTATAGAACTCCTCGCGAGAACAAGATCACCCGGACTATCACGGTTGCTATGGCGAGGAGAATCAGGACGACGACTGCAGTGTTCCGCAACCATTTTGTCTGCCACCACCTAGCACGCTGGCTTCTGAGCGATTCAGTCGACATGGAGGAATCCTTCTGTTTATCCGATTCATGGTGTTCACACCTGATTGCTGTGTTTCATCCGGCGAAACATGGGTAAGGCATCATAAGCATACGCCGACGCGCTTTCGATTAATGCCCCGCAGGCCCTCTCATGAAGTCATTCAGCAAGGCAATCCGGACATTGATGCTCTGAGTCACCCAGACGGGGCCGCCGGCGTGGGCACGCGGGCAGATCGCCGTCCGACCACAGGCGTAGACCTCGGCCGGACCTCGTGGCAGCCGCAGCGTGGGCCTCGAGCGCCGACCGCCACGCGGCAGATCCGTGCGACCCCGGCGGGCACTTGCAAGGTGGTAGCAGCGCGACGACGATCGGCAGATGAACGCCGCCGAACCACGGCTCAGCAGGGCATGACTGCCGATGCGGATAGTGCCGCTGCTGTTTACCTGCGCGCTCGCCATCACGCGGTTCCGAAGATTCGGCTGCTGGTGCATCCCGACGATGACATCCGGAAGTGGCTGTACGGTGTTCCCCAGCCGCAGGAGGCTTGGCTCATGTTCGCCGATGACGGCACGGTGCTGGGCTCGACGGTGACTGGCCGGGCCAGTATGTGCACCTGGGATGGGCTGGCTGCAGACTCGGCACCAGGTTGCTTGAGCTGGCCATGGCTGCGTCTCTGGGCCCGGATACCGAGTCAGGCTGACGCGCCATGATGATGGCACTCCAGCGACACACAGCACAAATCCAGAAACACCAGCTACCTAGGGGTGCGCAATGCGGATTTTGATGGCGGGTACGGGAAGCGGTGGCGACCGGAACTTTGAGGACACCGTGCTCACCCAGGTCGACCTGGAGCAGTATGCAGGCAGCCTGACGGCGGACGAACGGCAGTTTCTGACGCGTTTGCACGGCCAGTTCGCAAGCGTCTGGGGCGTTCCCCTGCCGAAGCACAGCGGGATTACTGCCGCCACGAACCTGCAGCCATGTGATCAGGTCTGGTTCCACCATGGCGGGCTTGTCCACCACGTAGCCACGGTGATGGCCGTGTTCCACAACCTAGACTTCGACCGGGCACTCTGGGGTGACGACCCCTACCCCCCATCGGGATTCGTCTTCACGCTGGCAGAACCCCAGGCCGCCCGGATTGCCAAAGCCGAGATCAACAGGCTGCTCGGCCACGAGACCCGCTTCACCTGGCAGGGCAATCTCCTGATCACCGAAGAGATGAGCCACAGGCTCGCTGACGCCGTTGAGCTTGTACTCACCGATTGATCACCGGTGAAGGGCTCCCCGGATTCGTCGCCCGACCTCCATCGAGGACGGGCATTGGCGAGGAGGACGTACGGCCGGGCTGAGGCCGGACAGCATGTAGCATGCGCGCCCGGTGCGGCATGACCGGATGTTGACGCGACTCGTGCGAGGCATGAAGATCGTGTCCACCGAAGGGCGGGTTCCACGTGCTGACATCCGCTGACTACGACGGCATCCTGATGACTGTCGCGCACCCCTGGGGCGATATCGAGACCACGCTGTCGGCCTGGATCGAACGCGGTCCCGGCCCCCGGCCGTTCGTCACTATTACCAGCGCCCGCCGGCGCAACGGCGATCCGGTGCCGCTGGACGCTATTCCGCTGCAGTACCGCAACAATCCCGAAAGCCGAAGGCTGCAGCGACAAGGCCTGCTTCCATCGCCGTGGGGACCGCCCCCCGACCACGAGCCTCAGAACATAAGTCCGATGCAGAACCTGATGCACGACCGTCATCGCGGCTAGATCCGGACGTCCGCCGGGCGAGGCGGCGCGCATACTTGTGCGAGTTTCCGGTTCGCCGCCGAGGTAATCTGCTGGAGCGACAGAGAGTGATAGCGCTCGCCGATCCGCCTATGACGCCTAGGCCTGGGCGATCGACGTAAGCGCGCTGATCGAGCACCAAACGGTGACTCTGGGACCTGAGAAACGATACATCCGGTGCGGACGTGCCAGCTTAGCGCTGCTCACGCTCCCTGCACCGGGGCGTGAACGAATTACCTCGCACCCCCGTCGTTTCTGCCATGCCCAACACTTGATTAGACCGCGTGTCCTTCCGGCAGGCTGACCCCCGGCGGTGGGGTGCCGGTGAAGCTAAACATCGGCGGATGTGACCACTCGCCGGGACTGCTGAAATCAACTGCGCCACCGGAGAACTTCGCGCTATAGAAGCTGACGTCGCTCCGAGAGAACTTCGCGCCGCTGAAGCTGACCGTGCCGCCGGAGAACCCCGCCATAGTGAAGTCGACCTTGCTGCCGGTAAACTCCGCCTCACGGAAGCTGGCCCCGGCGCCGGTGAACTGCGCGCTGCTAAAGTCGACCTCGCCGCGAGAGAACATCGCGTTGCTGAAGTCGACCGAGCCGATGTGGGAAACACTGGCGTTGGCGACGTCAGTCCTGTCGCGGCCCGAGAACTCCGCGAAATAGAAACTGACCTTGGCGCCGGAAAACTTCGCGTCACTGAAGTCGGTCCCGCCGCCAGTGAACTTCGCGGTGCCGAAGTCGACCAAGCCGCCAGAGAAATCCGCGCCGCCGAAGCTAGCCCAGATCCCGGAGAACGTGGCGTTATTGAAGCTGACCTTGCCTCCGGAGAACTCGGTGCCGTCACAGCTGATCCCTACGAGGGGGAACTTCGCACTGTCGAAGTCGACCGAGCCTCCGGAGAACTCCGCGCCGTCGAAGACCACTCTGTCGCGGCCCGAGAACTCCGCGAAATTGAAGCCGACCTTGGCGCCCGAGAACTTCACCCCGCTGAAGGAAGCCCCGTCGCCACAGAACTTCGCGCGGCTAAAGTCGATCTCACCGCCGAAGAACTCCGCACCGTCGAAGCTCACCCTGCCGCCCGAGAATTCCGCGCCGCTGAAATCACCGCCATCGAAGACCACTCCGGTGAAGTCGAAGCGAAGGCGCTGCCACGACACCGGCGCCCCAGCTCGAAGATGTGCCGCGATCACACGGATTATGGTGTGACGCACTTCCCGATGGGCGCCGAACGCGAGCCGTTCCGCTGCGGGCGCGTCCTTGCCCGGATCCGGCACGTAGGGCATGCGCAGGTAGGCGCACAGGACATCAATGCAGGTCTGCCTGTTCTCCTCCCAATCATCAGCGAGCCCCGCCATCGCGTGTATCCCCGCTAGACGCACGGCCGCCTGGTCATCGCCGAGCTGTGCAGCGATCGTGACAAAACGTTCGTTCAGCACCCGGACCTCAGTGGCTCTGAACGTGCTGCGCGACAACGCGAAATTCCGCGCCGTATACACTAGCGCCCCGGCCGCGAACACTCCCGCGCCGAGCGTCAGCGGCTGCGGTCGTACGGCCTCACGCGCTGCCTGCAGCTGCAGCGTCCGGTGTACGCCGGTTAGTACTCCCACGTCATGCGCCGCAATCAGATCCGTGACCGGCCAGACCAAGGCGATGATCACCGCCGCAGCTCCGGCCACGGCCGCTCCGAAGACAAGCGCGTGCTTGTTCCAGATGCGCTTCAACCCCATCCCAGCTCTTGGTTCACACGACAGACACTAAGGCGCAGAGGGTGCAGGGACGTAGTTCTCTTGCAATCCACTCCGCAATCGAGACCGTGACGCCCTCAGCTGTTCGCTCGCAATTGTCACCTCAGGCCCGTAACTAGAAGTTCGAGAGACGGCCGCCATCGAAGGAACCGCCTGGCCGTCGGCACGAACACCGCTGCCTGGAGGTGATGGTGCACTCTCCGCATCTGTGAGCACGCCGGCTGGTCACGTGGCCGCTGGCTACCTCGGCGAGGTACACGAAGTTCGCTTCACCAGCCGGAACTGGAGCGGCCCGACAACGCACGGTATCCGCTCGGCGCGGCATGTGCGGATGGTCGTCTACGCCGTCCTCGCTCGGGATCTGGCCATATGGGGGCGCCTGGCTCGGCTGGTGCTACCCAGATCATCGCCTTGCAGCTAAGGTGCCACGAACTCGACTTTCTGGAACTCCGGTCGTTGGCGCCATTGGCGAGCCAGACACGCAAAGCGTGGGTGGTCTCGTCGGTAGTCGCTCCCACAGCTACAGGCAGATCCCGGACCATGAAGTCCACCCGACGCCCCTGATAGGACAACCATGTCGCTTTCTGCGGATGTTTGAAGTCTGTAGGGTACTGCTGCCGCCCGTGTACCGATGGACCGAAATCGGCATGCGTCTCGTACCGCCCGCACCGAAGTGGCATTCCGGGGATAGCAGCGTAGAAGGTCCAGATGTCGAAGTCCTTTACCCCTGTGACCCCGTCGAGGTAGTGCAGAGCGCCGCCTTGAGCCAGAACTACTGCTACTCGTCGATTTTCCCATGAATGTGCGCGGGCGCCCTCCCGAACAAATTGAGCATGCTGGATGTCGGCGAGGGCAGCGAGCCGGTCCAGGTGTTCACGCTCAATTGGCGCGAGGCTTCTTTCGGATCGCTGCGAGAGCATGCGTCGATTGTCCCTGACTACGATGGAATGCTCATCCCCGGCTCAGGCCTGTGCCTTGCACGATACACCGGTGCCCTCCAAAGGCATTTCAAGCCGCCAGCGCTCAGAACATGCAGTGCTTACCACTGCCGAACAGGGGCGGCGGTCGGCGATAGGACCGAGAATGAGAACAGGAACGGGAACGGAACCTATGGCAACAACAGGACCGCCCGGCCTGTGGCGTGATAGCGCGGTTCGGCAAATGTCTATCCTGGCGGATAGCTGACCATTATATTCCCGGGCTGGCAGCGGTGTGAGACAGCGGCAGCTGACTTCCCGGAAAAGGCCCGGGAACACATGGCGCGACGCTGGCGGCGTCATCGCGCTCCTGTCAGGACTTTGTCACGGTTGACGGACACAAGCGGGATGTCGTATCGGTCGGCGAGCTCGCGGGCCTTGGCATACTCGGTAGAGTAGGCGACCACCAGGGACCTGACTCGTGAGGTCAGCAGCGGGTATCCAGCATCGGCCGCGGCCAGTGAACGGTACTTGATGGCCTGGTGGATGCCCACGCAGACCTCGCGTTCGCCCTCGACTTCGACCTCGATGACGGTCCGGTCCGGAAGATGATTCTCGAACATCACGTCGACCCGGTCCCCGGTGGCAAACGGGTACTCGACGTGGGCTATGGCGGCAGCGCTCAGGCCGAACTCGAGTGGATGATCAGCCACATACAGCTTCAGCAGCTTGTGCGCCGCTGACTCCCCGCCAGCGCTATAGCCGCCGACGTGCTGGCCCGCGGGAGGCGGCACGGCAATCGTGGCGAGGTTGTCGACCCCGAAGACCCGCCCGGGCTGCTCGCTGACGCCGAGGGGCTCATCACCCCAGCGGAAATAGCCGATCCGTTCCCCCGGGTACAGGCGCAGGTCGCACCGCCAGGATGCGTGGTCGCGGTGCGTGTCGCCCAGCGGCGCGGTAAAGGCCAGCACCCATTCGCGCATCTGCAGGTAGTCACAGATGAAGTAGTGATCTGCCTGGTACATTCCCCGCCCGGGAATGGCGAACGCATACAAGTAGAACGGCGTCTTGTGGATGACCGGCGGGTCGTAGCCGCCGCCGAACCATCCCAGGCTGATCGGCACCTGCCAGCCATTAAAGCGGTGGATGGCCCGCGCGGCCTTCCCGTCAATGAGGAACTTCCCAGGGTCACCGTCCGGTGAGGCGGGGCTGACCATGAGCGACCGCGCCGCCTCCGGCTGCCCGGCCAGCATGAGGCTCAGGACCGAAACCTTCGCCTCCGACAGCTTCATGGCCGCCCTCCCAGGCAGGATCGTAACCGATCCGGCAGCAGACGGACACCCATCGGATCGGGAGGCAAGCGTACCGATCCCTGACCCACCGGACAGGATCGTCTGCAGCTGCACCTGCGAGGCCGTGATTTACGGGGCGGATGGCGAGCCGACTGTAGCTTGAGGTCATGGATCCCGTGGTGGTGGCTTCGCTGATCAAGCCGACTGCGGATCAGTTGATCGAGGTGGCGGACCTGTTCGACCACTACCGGCGGCATTATGGGGAGCCGGCAGTGCCTGGGCAGACCCTGGAGTGGCTGCAGGAGCAGACTGATCACGGGAGACTTACTGTTTTTACCGCTCACATCGGCAAAGATCTGATCGGTCTCGCCACCGCGGCGGCCCTGCCTGCGTCCTTGCGATTGAGCTGCTACTGGCAGCTCCGTGACCTCTACGTTGCTCCGGGTGCGCGGCGGCGCGGAGCCGGGCGCGCGCTCCTGGACGCCGTTCATCAAGCGGCCACCGCCGCTGGGGCGGTCCGTCTTTCGGTCCAGACAGAGCCAGGCAACGCCGCGGCGCTTGAGCTCTACCGCACGAGTGGGTTCGTCCCTGTCGAGGATCTCCGGGTCCTCACACTGTCGATCCACAACGGAGACACCTGAGCCCGAACCATCACGCCATCCGCGGCATGAGCGGATGGGCTGGCGGGCTGTGTCCCGGGATGGTTGGGAACGCTCGACCTAGCTGCATGCCGCGGACCTGCTGCCGCTTG
>Ga0137384_10003389_pt1 | contig 12694 bp, 10 predicted proteins | sample SagtaG_2_FD_104922 | JGI IMG/M metagenome (GOLD analysis project Ga0137384, IMG submission 104922) | Vadose zone soil microbial communities from Sagehorn Ranch, Mendocino, California, USA - Sage2_R_60_16 metaG | ecosystem: Environmental > Terrestrial > Soil > Vadose zone | place: USA... | reverse complement strand
CGTGTCGTCGACATGCGCGACCCAATCGCGCAACGCCTCGTTCATTGCATCCTTCAACGTCGCGGTGCCGGAATATACCGGGACGACCTCGGCGCCGAGCAGCTTCATGCGGAAGACGTTGAGCGCCTGGCGGGCGATGTCCACCTCGCCCATGTAGACGATGCAGTCGAGGCCGAGCAGGGCGCAGGCGGTGGCGGCGGCGACGCCGTGCTGACCCGCCCCCGTTTCTGCCACGATGCGCTTCTTGCCCATGCGCTGTGCCAGCAGACCCTGTCCCAGCGCGTTGTTGATCTTGTGCGCACCGGTGTGAGCGAGATCCTCGCGTTTCAGGTAGATCTTGACATCCGGCGCGACAAGCTGAGAGAAGCGCGGCACATAGTGCAGCGAGGTAGGACGCCCCACGAAGCTGCGTAGTTGTTTCTTTAGCTCCGTCTGAAAGGCTTCGTCTTGCTGCGTCTCTTTGTACGCGGACTCCAGGTCTGCCAGGGCGCTCATCAGGCTTTCGGGCACAAACTGTCCCCCATAGGCTCCGAAACGCCCCTGTGCATCGGGATAGTGATTGTGCTGGTAGGTTGGTGCCTGCTTTTCCTGGATCTTATGCTGTTGTATTTGCATTGGATAGTCCTCTACGTGTGCTAGTGCGTACTTGTGCAATGAATGCGCGTATCTTTGCTGCGTCCTTCTGCCGATTGGTCTCGACGCCGCTGCTGACATCAACCCCCCAGGGACGAACCTCCGCTATGGCCTGAGAGACATTTTGCGGCGTCAAGCCACCTGCCAGCAGGATGGGATACTGTCTGGCAACTTCGCTTGCCAGTTGCCAGTCGTGCGTCTCGCCCGTGCCGCCCCACGCTGTCGAGGGCGTATCGAGCAGTATGCGCCACGCGACTTCTGCGTACTCGCTGAGATCCGCGATCTCGGAGCTATCGAGCACGCTCAGACCTTTAATCACAGGCCTGTTGATATGTTGGCAGAAATTAGGTGTCTCTGTTGCATGTAGCTGCACGAAGTTCAACCCTGCCTGCTCAATCACGTCGTTGATGTAGTCGGCATCTTTATTAACAAAGACGCCGACGATGTCGGGTACTGTTTGTCCTTTGGGTGGAGATGTATAACGCTCGCTTGCTGCGAGAAGTGCGCGGACCTGCCCTGGCTCGACATAGCGATGGCTGGCTTCATGAAAGATGAAGCCGAGCATGTCCGCGCCCGCCTCTATGGCGACATCGATGTGTTCGGTGGTGCGCAGCCCGCATATTTTTACCTGCATGCTGTCGTTCGCACCCTCAATAAGCTCGCGCATCCGCCCCGGCACGTCTTGCGAGACCACCAGCGACTCGCCAACCAGCATGCCCTGCACATCGTAGCGTGCCAATCGCCGCGCATCGGCTGCGTTGTGGATGCCGCTCTCGGCGATCACCACGCGATCGGCTGGGATGTGCTGGCGCATGTCGCGGATGAGCTGGGGATGCATCTCAAAAGTGACCAGGTCACGACTGTTGACGCCGATAATCACCGCCCCCGCTTCAACAGCGCGCCGCGCCTCCTCTTCACTGTGCGCCTCTACCAGGCAGCGCATGCGCTGCTCGTGAGCTACCTGCAACAGGTGGCGAAGCTGTGCGTCATCCAGAAGGGCGCAGATGAGCAAAATGGCATCAGCCCCCCAGGCTCGTGCCTCGTAGACCTGGTATTCATCGAAGATGAAATCTTTGCGCAAGACAGGAACGTTGACCGCGCTCTTGATAGCGGTCAGGTAACGCGGCGAGCCTAGAAAGAAGTGCGGCTCGGTCAAGACAGAGATGGCCGCCGCGCCGTTGCTCTCGTAGGTCCGTGCCATCGCTACCGGGTCCATGTCGGGCGCGAGCATGCCCTTCGAGGGCGAGGCACGCTTCACTTCTGCGATTAGTTGTACCCTGCTGCGTGGCTCGAATGCTTCCAGCAGATCACGTGGTGCAGGCTGCCCGGCGGCGGCCAGTTGTAGCTTTTCGAGAGGATACTCGCGCTTGCGTACTTCCAGATCTGCTCGCGTTTTCGCGACGATTTTATCAAGAAACATATATCACCTGCCTACTGTCTGCGAATAGGCTATCACGTCCTGTAGCTTCTCCCTGGCTTTTCCTTCGCGCAGCGTGGCGCTGGCCAACCGCACACCTTCTTGCCACGATGACACAGCATCGTTCGCCAGCAGTGCCGCTCCGGCGTTCATACATAGAATGTGCGTTGCGGGCGTATCAATATAGCTGCTGAGCAACTCGCGCAGCGTGGAGGCATTGTAGGAGGGATCGCCCCCCTTTACTCCTGACAGGTCGGCGGAGCGCTGCAATCCCACCTCTTCAGGGGTAATCGTATACTCGCGCATATCCTGACCCTGGCGGACCTCGCATACCCGTGTTGGCGCGCTTATCGAGCATTCGTCGAGTCCGTCTTCGCTGTGAATGATCAGTGCGTGCTGGCAACCCAGGTGAATGAGTACCTCGCCCATCTTACGCATCAGGCTACTATCCGCTACACCCAACACCTGAAACTGTGTTCGGGCCGGATTGGTCAGTGGACCGAGAATATTGAAGACGGTGCGTATGCCGATTTCGCGCCGTGTCGGACCGACATGTTTCATTGCCGGATGGTATGTTTGCGCAAACATAAAGCCGAAGCCTACCTCTTGCACTGAATGTGCCACCGCCTCCGGTCCCAGGTCGATTCTAGCCCCTAATGCTTCCAGCACGTCGGCGCTGCCACACTGGCTCGTGGCAGATCGATTGCCGTGCTTGGCGATGACAGCCCCCGCTGCGGCGGCAATGATGCCCGCTCCCGTTGAGATGTTCAGTGTACCTGTGCCGTCACCGCCGGTGCCACAGGTGTCCATTGCTCGCGCTGCGGCCTGCTCGTTCAACTGCACTTGCAGCGCCTTATCGCGCATGACTCGCGCCAGCCCGGCTATCTCTTCGACTGTTTCTGCCCCAGGTCGCAAGCGCAGCGCGGTCAGGAAGGCTCCCAACTGTGATGGGGTTGCCATGCCGGTCATGATCTCTTCCATGACGCCCGCTGCTTCCTCTTCATTCAGCTTGCCTCCCGAGGCGACGTGTACGATAGCTTCACGAATCATTTCGTGTTCCCCTCTTTCCTTCTGGCATCACTGCCTGTGTTATGCTGCCCGTACTGATTGTCTTATAAAATTGCGTAGCAGGTCTTTCCCTACGGGGGTCATGATCGACTCTGGATGAAACTGGATTCCCTCAACGGGATAGCGGCGATGGCGCAGTCCCATGATAATGCCATCGGCCGTCGTGGCTGTGATCTCTAGCTCATCTGGTAGTGTACTATATTCGACGATGAGACTGTGATATCGGTTGGCTTCAAATGGCCGGGGCAGGTCGCGGAATACTCCCAGACCTTGATGATGTATGAACGACGTTTTGCCATGCATTGGCTCTGGCGCTCGGATAACACGCCCGCCGTAGACCTGCCCGATGGTTTGATGGCCCAGGCATACGCCCAGAATGGGGTAGCGCTCGCCGAAGGTCTCGACAATCTGGCACGAGAGGCCCGCTTCGTTGGGTGTGCATGGCCCCGGTGATAGCACGATCTGTTCGGGATGCAAGGCTGCGATTTCGTCAAGCGTGATCTTGTCGTTGCGCCGTACCTCCACCTCTGCTCCCAATTCTGAGAGGTATTGGTAGAGGTTATAGGTAAAGCTGTCGTAGTTATCAATCAGTAAGAGCATGTTATTCCCCTTTACCTGCATATGCCGTACTTACTTCTCTGTGTGCTTGCAGATGCTCTTTTGCCATCTTCTCTGCTTCATCGAGCGCCCGTAGCAGGGCTTTTGCCTTATTGAGGCTCTCCTGGTACTCGTTGCCAGGGTCGGAGTCTGCGACCACTCCACAACCCGCCTGGATATAAGCTTGACCATCTTTGATGACCATCGTGCGCAGTGCAATGGCCGTCTCCTGGTTGCCCGTATGGCTGAAGTAACCAACTGCTCCGGCATATACTCCCCGCTGGTCTCCTTCCAGCTCGCTGATGATCTCCATCGCCCGTATCTTGGGTGCGCCCGATACCGTCCCTGCTGGAAATCCTGCCCTCAGTGCCTCGAAAGGCGAGATGTCGTCGCGCAGCTCTCCCATGACGTTCGAGACGAGGTGCATAACATGCGAGTAGCGCTCGATTTCCATGAATTCGTCTACTTTGACACTGCCTGGCTTACTGACACGTCCTACATCGTTGCGCGCCAGGTCGATGAGCATGACGTGCTCGGCTCGCTCTTTGGGGTCGCTCTGCAATTCTTCGGCAAGTTCCTGGTCGCTCTGGCGATCGGTGCCGCGTGGGCGCGTCCCGGCGATGGGACGGATGGTGACTTCTCTATCCTCAAAGCGTACCAAGAGTTCTGGTGATGCTCCGACAATGTAGAAGTCTTTGAGATCCAGGTAGAACATGTAGGGTGACGGGTTGATCGCACGTAATGCCCTGTAGATGGTGAACGGAGCCGCGTTGACGCGCCGACTCAGCCGCTGTGAAGGCACGATTTGAAAGGCGTCTCCGGCGTGGATATATTCGACCGAGCGCCGGACCATGTCTTCAAAACCCTCTTTTGTACGATTGGAGGTGATCTCTGTCCTGCCCTCTGTGGTGGGTTCGGGCTCCTGGGGCAGGCGTATCGGACCCCGCAGACGCTCCTGCACATCGTCGATGATGGCACACCCCCGCTGGTATTCCGCGGCAAGGTCAGGTGCATCCAGGTGGAGATGTGTGACGGCTCTGACACGGTGTTTGACGTGATCAAAGACCAGCACTGTCTCGCTGAAGCAGAAGACCGCCAATGGCAGATCAAGCGTGTTCCTCTCAGGAACGGGCACACGCTCGAAGCGCGCCACAACTTCATATGCCAGGTAGCCTACAGCGCCGCCGTAGAATTTGGGCAGCTCGTCCTGGGCCATATCTGGCGGCGTGACCAGCCGGTATTGCCCAAGCTCCGCTTCAATCAGTTCAAGGGGATCGTGACAGGAGACTTCTTCGACTCGGCTACCATTCGCTTCGTTGCGATCATTGACTATCTTATGCAGTTGTGCGGTCTCGCCGCGATGTACCAGGACCATGTAGGGATCAATGCCGATAAACGAGTATCGCGCCACCTGCTCCCCACCCGTAACGCTCTCTAGCAGGTAACTGTAGGGCGATTGGGCGGTTTTACAGTAGGCAGAGACGGGTGTCTCCATGTCGGCTTGAATGTCGCAGTAAAGCGGTAAAAGCGGTCTCCCCCCTTGCCCGGCGTTGCTCTTCTCAGCCTCGCTCAAGCGTTTGACCTCTTCGAATGTCGGATAATACATATCTGCTCCTGCCTTGCAGTTTGTTCTTCAATACGATAACTGGTGGGCGACGGGCGGGGTAAACCCCGCACCCTACGCGCAGCCGATGGGGTAGGGTGCGGAGTTTACCCCCGCCCGTCGCCCACACATCACACCACACCTCGCGCCCATCACATAATCATCAACAACATCTAACCAAGCCCTATAACTTCTTTGACGCGATTCAGCGTCGCCGTCGCCAATGGCCGCACCTCGTCAGCTCCCTGCTTGAGGATGCTCTCCAGCGTCGGCATATCGTTTATGAGCTCGTAGTAACGCTTCTGGATCGGCTCAAGCGTGGCCACCAGGCGCTCGGTGAGCGCGGCTTTGAAGTCACCATAACCCTTGCCCGCGAACTCTGCCTCGATCTCCTGCTGCGATTGATTGGTCAACAACTGGTAGATTGAGAGCAGGTTGGTGATGCCCGGTCGCTCAGGATCAAAGGCGATGAGTCGCTGCGAATCCGTCGTTGCACGCCCAATCTTTTGTTTAATAACTTTTGGTTCATCCAGCAGATTGATGCGCGAGCTGAGGTTAGGATTGCTCTTGCTCATCTTCTGCAAAGGATCATCAAGCGACATGATACGCGCCCCCACGTCACGGATCTGTCCCTCGGGGATAGTAAACACCTCCTGTTTATAGATGCTGTTGAAGCGCTGTGCCAGGTCACGGGTTAACTCGATGTGCTGGCGCTGATCATCGCCCACGGGTACATAGTGCGTCTGGTACAATAAGATATCGCAGGCCATCAATACCGGGTAACAATACAGCCCCGCATCAACGGTGTCGGGATCTGCGCCCGCTTTGGTTTTGAACTGCGTCATGCGGTTGAGCCAGCCCGTCGGGGTGTAGCAATTCATGATCCAGCTCATCTCGGCGTGCTCATGCACATGCGATTGCACAAACAGTTTGCAATAGCGCGTATCCAGTCCACAGGCCAGGTAGAGCGCGGCCAGCTTGCGCGTGTTTGTATGCAACTCAATGGGATCAATCGGTAGCGTGATGGCATGCAGATCCACGATACAGAAGATGTTGGCATACTCCGCCTGCGAGTTCACCCAGTTGCGGATAGCTCCCAGATAGTTACCAATATGGATGTTCCCGGTGGGCTGCACGCCGGAGAATACGCGTTTTTTTACATGCGCACCACCATCGGCCTCCGCTTGCTGCGGCTGTATTTTCTGGTTCATTTCTATACTCATAAGTCTTCTCTCCATCAACGATAAAAATTGGATAAGGACAATAAAAAACGCCCCTCATCCCCTCAAGGGACGAGAAGCGCGCGCTTTCGTGGTACCACCCTCATTCAGATTACTTGCCGCTTATCAATGTATGTTAGCATGCAAGTAATCTCTCATTGCCGGATACAGTGAACAAATTCTTCACAAGAATTATGATCTGTTCGCGATATCCTGTCCTCGATAACGGGGGACGCTCCGAAAGAGTACTACTGGCTCTTACCTGTGAAGATCACACGCAAGAACGTTCGCTCTTTAGCTTGCAGGCCCATTCCATAACTGCAACGGTGCCGGTTCCCACCTGACCCGACTCTCTGTGCCCGTGCGACGCTATGTACTCTTCCTGTTCATAGCTTCAGTATTCTACTGTATCTGTGATTAGTATAGAGAGAAATGCGGACTCTGTCAAGCATCAACTCAACCGCCCCATATGGTAGAGTACGTTGCTGACGTAGCGCCAGTTGTATATTCCATAGTGCATGACGCCCCAGCCACCCTCGTTATAAGCACTGATGATGCGCACGACATTGCCTCCGAACATATACCACAATGTGCGCACGAAACTGGCCCCCATGTAGATATTATCGACCACCTTATAGGGATCGCGCCGAAAACCGCTATTGGCATTGATGCTCATGGCGGTATAAGGCATGATTTGCATGATACCAATGCCACCGTCGCGGGCAATGACATGCTGGGACCAGCCACTCTCCTGCCAGGCAATCGCCATTAAGAGGTTCGCTGGTAGCCCATAATATGCTGCGGCCCTGCGTATCCAGTAGGCCGTATTTTCGCGGGTGGACCATTCCAGTGCGTCGTAGGCATACCAGCGTACGTAGCCATTGGGCAAAACACCACTGTGACGCCCGCCTGCTGCACTACGTCCATAACGCGGGATGCACAGCCGCTGACCTGTATATATCAGATTGATATTGCGTATATAGTTCGCATGTGCAATCGTCCAGACGTTCGATCGATATATATATGCGATATTCCCCAGCGTATCTCCGGCATGCACTCTATGCCAGGAGCATATTCTGCCTGGCCCTGGATTTGCGGCCTGGACTTCGCGCTGCTTGTACTCTAGAAGCGTTGGCCCAAGTAATAAGATTGCTGTAAGCAGCACCAATATGGTTTGTCTGCCTGTTGCGGAGAGCAAATAAGATGCTAACTTGGATCGCCTGGTTCCCTTGTAGGATTTTATCGTTACGTCCTGCATCGCTACTTTTAGCATAGTTCCACGTTTCCTCCCTGTTCTTACTATATCCTATTATTAAATAGGGACGGGTAAATATGTTGGTAACATATATTTGTAGGTATTTGGTGATAAATCTGGGAGAAAATACATTACCTGTCGTGTCGTATGTGGATCGTATGCCGAGAATCTCAGAACAAGCCCCTTGACGACTCATGCTGTGCGTGCTAAAGTACAGTTGTACTCTCACTGTGATCCACGAGGAACTGCTATGAAAACCGATGAAGCACTCAGCGCAACTGTCGAAGAATACCTTGAGACCATCTATAATATGACGATGGAAGATGAGCTGGTTATCGGGGCGCGACTTGCCGAGAAGTTTCGCGTCTCAGCTCCCACGGTGACTGAGATGCTGAAACGCCTGGTCAGAGATGGCTATATTGAGATGGATAATAAACGCCATGTTGTACTGACTGAGGCCGGCAATCAGGCCGCCGAGGCGGTGTTGCGCAGGCATCGCCTGACCGAACGCTTCCTGGTCGATATGTTGGGAATGCAGTGGCACCAGGTCCACGAAGAGGCCTGTCGTCTTGAGCACTTTATCTCGGGTGCGGTAGAATCGCGCGTTATCGCCAGTCTGGATACCCCTACTACCTGCCCTCATGGTAATCCCATCCCCGGCGTTGTCCCTAGCGCCCGAAACTACCTCAAAGATCACCATGCTGTGCGCCTTTCCACTGTGCCAGTGGAGCAAACCGCGACCATTCTGCTCATCTCCGAGGTCGTTGAAGATGAAGAGGCGCTCATCATGTATATGCACGAAAAAGGTCTGACTCCAGGTATCCAGGTACAGGTGATCGATCAAGGCAGCTTCAATGTTGAAACACAGACCGAAAATGTTTTGTTAGATGTTAATCATCATCAGGTCTCCATCAGCAAGCCCTCGGCCGCGAAAATCTGGGTCACCCTCTAGCGTTCCTCGGCAGGGCAATACCATTTAATGCGTAGGGAGAGGATTTATCCCTACGAATATTCTCTCTCGCTCCCTTTCGGTAATGAAGTCGGCATCACTGGCGCGCTCAAAGAAGATGCGGTCTGCTCCTCATTTGAAATATACGCATGTCTCACTTTAAACAGCAGCTTGAATATCTGGAGCAGTAGTATTGCCGTGCAGAACAGTGCCAGCAGCAGCTCAGATACCGAGCCTAGAATGCCTCCCACCGCCTCCCAGCTTGCTCCAAAACCATATCCCAGCGACAATGGCACAAGCGCACCCAGTGTTTCCCCTAAGAAATCGAGCAGCAGGAAGCGGTGAAATGGATATTTTTCGGCACCAGCTACAAAATTTGTAATGCCCCCTAGACCGGAGAATAAAAAATGGCTGAGAAAGACCGCCCATCCTCCCCGCCGCTTGAAATACGTCTGAGAACGCGCCAGCGTCTCTGGAGAAATGAAACGTCTGCCTTTCCCTCTTTCGAGCCTGGCAAGTATCTTTTGTCCCACCGATCGACCAAGCAAGTATCCGCTGCAATCTCCACTGACTGACGCACTGATCGCCACTACGGCAAGCAGCACGATTTGAAAATCTCCCGTCGCGGCGAAGGCACCCGCTGCCAGCATCATAAGACTTATGGGGAATGGGAGGCCAATCGAAGCTACAAAAATTGTCACCCAGATCACCGGATAGCCATACTGCTGCCACCACGTGATAAATAGCGGGAGAAATGTGCTCAAGTCCTATGCTCCTGTAACAACCATATGGGGCGTGCTGTGCCTGGTCGGCGGGTGGTATGATGCTTGCGATAGTCGGTTATGGCCACTTGCGTGCTCTGGATAACGTCGTTGACTGGTCGATGAGAGCGGGTAGATATGACGTAAAGCGTGGTATGCTTTGCCGCTGGAGAAATAGGCACGTGGAGAGAGCGGCAAAGGTAATCATCTGGCACATGGTAGGTCCGCGATACATAAGAGATGGTCATCCAGGAACTGATGATGCGCACATCTTCCTTCCTGGCAAGCACATGATGCTGCTGAAAATTTTGCACCGCCTGCACGGTCTCAAGCGTGGCAAATACTGCACCAGCTAATGCTAGCATCAGCAAAATACTTATGATGATAAATTTGCTCCGTATATTCATGTGTGTGCCATGATAAGATGGATATCCTTGCTGTCGCGTGATGCTATATCACCAGAACCAATCATTAACCGAGCGACATTCCCCGCTTACTATCATACTATATTGGTGCCAGGAAGGGTAGCACTGCTGTGTGAAACCTCCCCCGTTCTTCTCATTGCTGGACTCTGCCTCTCCGCTTTTGTTATACTATGTACCTGGTACAATGAGAATAGGAAAGACTATATCCAATCGCGTATATGCTTACGTGTAATAACTATTCGGGTCTCTGAGCGTACAACGTGTACTCGCACCTCCATACGCTGCAAAGCAGTTTACTGAAGAGTGGATGCAATAGGACTGGCACCGTTGGTGTTGGATATGCCTGAATAGTCACTATATTTTAGGATGTATCAGAAATGAGTAGCCACGATATATCATTACCTATGCATGCCAATAAAGCAAGCATACAGGACAAAGAAGAACACTATACTCCTGAATCTCGTTCTCCGATTGTACCTCCAACAAGCAATATAAAAGGGACGACGAGATTCTCTCCCTTCTGGCGAGACCGCCTCTGCGAGGCTGGCCTGGTCCTTTCTATGCTCTTGTACTATATCATTGCTAATCCAAATATCCGTATTGGCCCACTTGCCAGCCTTAATCCTCTTTTATCCCTGCCTTTCTTGCTCGTGTTTGTGGCACTTTGCTGGTATCGCCTCCCTTTTGCCATCGCGCTGTTGCCACTTACCCTGCCGTTCTACATGTTTCAGAAGGTGGTCGTTACTCACTACGAATTTAGTCTTGCTGAGCTAACCCTCTATGTGTGCACTGCCGTTGCTCTGCTGCGTTTGCTGATCCTGCGCGGCGACCGCCAGGCACGCGTTGCCTGGCCGCAATTGCTCAACCGCCTGGGACCCTTTGCCATGCCTGCCCTCATCTTTTTGGTCACGGCCGCGCTCTCGATCTTTGTGGCCTATGAGCGCTGGTTTGCGGTGCGCGACTTCCGTAAGGAAATTTTCGATCCTCTGCTCTATCTTGTGCTGGCACTGCTCTATCTACGCTCGCGCCAGGATATGTTGCGCCTACTGGCGGCATTGCTAGGTACGGGCGCGCTTATTGCCTTGCTTGGTCTTGTACAATACTTCTTGCTAAAAAATACGCTCGTGCTTGAACCGGATGGCGTTCGTCGCGTGCATACGGTTTATGGTAGTGCGAATAGTATCGGCTTGCTCTTTGACTATATTCTCCCCATTGCGCTGGCCTGGATGCTTGCCCGTGTGTCGTGGCGCAACCGCTTCATGGCGGTCGTGCTCTGCGTCTCTATGGCGGTCGTGCTCTACCTGACGCATTCCCTGGGGGCGTTGATCGGCATTGCTGTGGCGGCGGTATTTGTGCTGGCCTTCTCCCTGCGTAGTCGTCGCCTCCTGCTCATCGGCGCTCTGCTGGCCATCATTGTCGGTGCCGCTGTTCTCGCCGTATATCACGTGCAAATCACCCATCTGCTCTTTGAGCACCATGTAAGCCAGCAGGGTGTGAGCACGACGACCAAGCGTCTCTATCTCTGGCAGACCGCCCTCGCTATGATCCACGATAGCCCCTGGTTAGGCTACGGCCTTGATAACTGGCTCTGTCACTACAGTATAAATAACGTTTGCCCGACAAATCTGCATCACTACTGGATCTTGCGCGATCCCCTGACGGGTATGTCTACCGGTCTGGCCGAGGAGCCTACACTTTCCCATCCACACAATACGTTCCTGCATATCTGGGTCAGTATGGGCTTCTTTGCTCTGCTAGCCTTTGTCTCTGTACTGGTTCTCTTTTACTGGCTCTTTACGCGCATCCTGCTGCGATTGCACTCTATGCTATCCGCCAATAGCGAGCAGTTGCGCTGGATTACTGTGGGCATCGGTGCTGCTCTATTGGCAGTCCTGGTGCAGGGACAGGTCGATAGTGCCTTCCTCGAACAGGATCTATCCTACTGTTTCTGGATTCTCATTGTCCTGCACCTGCTGCAGCGCGTCCATGCTGGCACGTCCTGGCGAAAAGAATAGTCATGAGTTCCCCGGTAACTCATCAGATGCCCCTTTCACGCCGCCATAGGCGGTGTGCTCTTTATGAATGGTTGCGTGTGCTATCGCCTGCGGCGATAGCACACGCAACCATTCATAAAGAGTTGCGAAGCACCGAAGGTGCTAAGGAGTCTCGCGCAAGATGATCCAGGGTAACTGATGGATAATGTGTGCTTATTTCACACTCCACAAGCTCCCTACTTCATAGTTTCTTGGTTTAGATGCAGCTAAACTGTATATAGAAGTATGATAAGGGGGATTGTGCCCATGTTAATTAATATATCGATATCAGTGCTGCTTACCTGGTTGGCGTGCCATTTTATCGGAGATTTTGCCTTTCAGAGTACGTGGATGAGTATGGAGAAAGGCAAGAGTTGGGAGGTTAATTTCTATCATTGTGCGACGTATACCGCTACCTTCGTCCTTTTCGCTCATCCCTCGTTACTGGCTACCATCGTGCTGTTCGTCACCCATTTTATCGTCGATCCCCTGAAGGCACGTTATAACATCATCAATTCTATCTGGCTCGATCAGGTCCTGCACGTCGTGACTATCTTGCTCATCCTGGGCTTGAATATGTAACCTTGTCACTTGTGGCATGCCACATTTCGCTCACTCGCTTAGAAATGTGGCATGCTTGTATAACTAAAAGGGAGATCTCAACCCCTGAGAAGGATCAAGGCACTACGCTTCGCTCAGGCCCTTGAATGTGCTGGACATTCCTCTCTACCCG
>Ga0137384_10003365_pt1 | contig 12737 bp, 10 predicted proteins | sample SagtaG_2_FD_104922 | JGI IMG/M metagenome (GOLD analysis project Ga0137384, IMG submission 104922) | Vadose zone soil microbial communities from Sagehorn Ranch, Mendocino, California, USA - Sage2_R_60_16 metaG | ecosystem: Environmental > Terrestrial > Soil > Vadose zone | place: USA... | reverse complement strand
GGATCAGTTCGTAGGCATCCATGTCGGGGAGAATCTCGCCCGCCGTGGCAGCGGCGTCGAGCAGCTGGGCGCACACGGGGACGAGGCGGCCAGGTCCCTGGCGGGAGCGTGCACCACGGGGAGCGGGTCGCCAGCCCGGCCGCGACCCCCGATCCGGCCCGCGCGCCCTGGCCCGCCACGATGCCAGCGACCGGGCCGCCGGATGCTCCGGGCTCCGCGCCGAGAACCGCCGCGCGAAGCAGCCGACCGCGGCGGGTGGCCTGGCTCAGGAGTTCTCGGGCAGCTGCAGGTCGCTCTTGGCCAGTTCCTCGACGTTGACGTCCTTGAAGGTCACCACCCGGACGTTCTTCACGAACCGGGCGGGCCGGTACATGTCCCACACCCAGGCGTCGTGCATGGTGACCTCGAAGAACACCTCGCCGTTGTCGGCAGTGCGGACCTTGAGGTCCACGTCGTTGGTGAGATAGAACCGGCGCTCGGTCTCGACCACATGGGTGAAGAGCCCGACGACATCGCGGTACTCCCGATAGAGCTGCAGCTCCATCTCTGTCTCGTACTTCTCGAGGTCCTCCGCGCTCATGTTCTCCCCTCCGCCAACTCCACGATAGGACCTTCCGCCTCTTCGTTCATCGTGAGCACCGAGCCGTCGGCGAGCACCACGCCGTCAACGCGCTCCAGGTTCTCGGCCGGGACGACGAGGCGGCCCGCGGGTCCGGCGCCGTTCATCCTGGCCGACACGTTCACGAAGGACCGGCGGTGCACCGGGCTCGGGCCGCATGCGTCGAGCGCGGCCATGTGACGAGGCGTGGAGTAACCCTTGTGCCTGGCGAACCCGTACTCCGGATACCGCGCGTGCAGGGATGTCATGATCTTGTCCCTGGTCACCTTGGCGACGATCGACGCGGCGGCGACGCAGGCGGCGACCTGGTCGCCCTTCCACATCGCCAGCGCGGGCACCGCCAGGCCGGGCACCTCGAAGCCGTCGGTCAGCACATAGCCGGGACTCGCGGCCAGGCCGGCCAGCGCGCGCCGCATCCCGGCCACATTGCAGACGTGCAGGCCCAGCCGGTCGATATCGCCCGGCTCGATCACGACGACGTGCCAGGCCAGCGCGGACTGCACGATCTTCCGGTAGGCCGCCTCCCTGGCCCGGGCGGTCAGCGCCTTGGAGTCGGCTATGCCGGTTATGCTGTCGCCGTCCCACCGGTCGATCGCGACCGCCGCGACCACGAGCGGGCCGGCGCAGGCTCCCCGGCCGGCCTCGTCGATGCCGGCCACCGGGCCGAGTCCAGCCCGGGCGAGCACGCGCTCATAACCGGTCAGCCCGGCGCCGCGCCGCGGCGTGTAGCCGACCGGCCGGCGCACGGCTTCCAGGCCGGCGACTCCGGCGGCGGCGAAGCCGCGCGCGGCCAGCCTGCGACCGGCAGGACCGTGGGCAAGGCGTCGAGCGGCAGGACCGCGGGCGCTCGCCGCCCGGGTTCTGGCTGCCTGTGCCGCTGACCGGCGCATGTCTGTTACCCCCGCCGCGGCCCGCGGCGCTCGCGGCGCACGCCGGACCGCCGACCGCGGATCCGCGCTCGCAGTCGCAGCCGCCGCTCGAGCGCGGTGAGCGGCACGGCGGCGGCCAGCCCGCCGGCCAGCGGCAGATAAGGAGCAGACGGCCGCACCGGGACGCCGGTTGTCAATTCAGGCTCTACAGGACCAGCGCGCGATGCCGAGACATGGTTCAGCCCGCCCTGGCTGAATGTCGAGGGTATCGGCAGCATCCTGATCCGGCTGAGCGGCCACACGACCATGAAGGCGCGGCCGATCACCCTGCCCTCGGGGATGGTCCCGCCCTTGTCGTAAGGGACGCACTGGGGTGGCGCATAGGTATATCCGCAATCGTGATACCGGGAATCGGCCGACTGAGGCCGGTTGTCGCCCATGACCCACAGCCGGCCGGGCGGCACCACGACTCTGAACGCTCCCTGCGAGGGCCTGGCGCCGGGAATCAGGTACGAACTCTCGTGCAGCGCGACCCCGTTGACCGTGATCTGGCCCTTGGCGTTGCAGCAGGCAACGTGATCGCCGGGGACTCCGATGACGCGCTTGATGTAGTCGGTCTGCCCCGGCTCGGTCCCGAACAGTCCCCTGATCGAGTCGAACAGCTGGCCGAGAGTCGCGTCGTAGAGCCGGGCCACCGGATTGTGGCTGGACGGCGGCGACGCCGTCGGCGGGAGCCACGACCCGGCGCCGTTGAACACCACGACGTCGCCGCGGTCGATCGGGCGAATCCGGTAGATGACCTTGTTGACCAAGACCTTGTCCCCGACCAGCAGCGTGTCCTCCATCGAGCTCGACGGGATGTAGAACGGCTGCACCACGAAGGTCTTGATCAGCAGCGCGATCGTCAGCGCGACCGCGAAGAGCACGACCATCTCGGTGAGGAAGGACCACCGGCTCTTGGGCTCCTCCGCGGCGCCGTCGTCATCGGGCTCCGCGGGCTCCGCCCCCTCGGTCTCCACCTTTTCGGCCGCCGGACCTTCAGCCCGGTTCGTCGCGGTGGGCCCGCCCGCGCTGGCCAGCACGTCACTCGCGCGCTGCTCGTCGTTCATCATCACCATCCAGCCTAGCGGCCAGCAGGCCGGTCCAGCGGCCCGAGCGGCGGCCGGGCAGGATCGTCAGCGCCGGGGAAAGGGAACCGGAACAATAGGTCGGCCCGGACGCGTGGCGACCCGGCTGCCGCTGAGCAGCCTACCCGCCGCCGCCCATCGGCCGGCCCAGGCGGCCATCGGCCGCAGGCCCTGATCGCGCGCCGCCTGGGCTAGCGCACCGGCTCCCTGCGCTCCTTGATCCGCGCTGCCTTGCCGCGCAGGGAACGCAGGTAGTACAGCTTGGCGCGGCGTACCTGACCCCTGGTCACAACCTCGATCGTCTCGATCGCCGGAGTGTGCACGGGGAAGGTCCGCTCGACGCCGACACCATAGCTGACCTTCCGCACGGTGAACGTCTCCCGCGCGCCGCCACCCTGCCTGCGGATCACGACGCCCTGGAATACCTGGATCCTCGACCGGTTGCCCTCTGTCACCCTGACATGGACCTTGAGAGTGTCGCCAGGCCGGAAGGCCGGGATGTCCGATCGGATCTGCGCCTGCTCAAGCTCGGCAATCGCGGTGTGCATCGCTGTGTCGTCCTCGGGTCTCATCACGCGCACGCCTACGAACGCGCTGAAGTTGGTCTGGTCGCTGCTGAGGCATGCGACGTGCCCCGCGCGGCAGCAGCCTACGTGGGGCAGTGGCTTTCAGTGTGCCACATCATCCCCGCTGACTGCGAAACCAGCCTCGGACAGAACATGCCGATCACGCGCGCTCATCCCGCTGCCCGCCAGCCGGGCGGCGAGATCTGGCCTGGTCCGCGCCGTGCGACGGAGCGCTTCGTCACGCCTCCACCGGGCGATGGCCGCGTGATTGCCCGACAGCAACACGTCAGGAACCGCCAGTCCCCGCCAGGTCCTCGGGCGAGTGTACGCCGGCCCCTCGACCAGTCCGTGCATGGGGCCGACCCCGGCGCCGAACGAGTCGTCGTGAGCCGAATCAGCATTTCCCAGCACGCCGGGGAGCAGGCGGCAGATCGCCTCGGCCATGACCAGGACCGCGGGTTCGCCGCCGGCGAGCACGTAGTCGCCGATGGACAGCTCGCGCACCGGCATCAGGGTGCGCGCGTAGTCGGCGACTCGCGCGTCGATGCCCTCGTACCTCCCGCAGGCGAAGATCAGGTGCTCGAAGGCAGCCAGTTCGGCCGCGGCCGCCTGGTCGAACAGGGCGCCCGCCGGCGTCGGCACGACGAGCTGCGGGCGGCCGGCCGGTCCGGCGTCACCCGCGGGGCGAGCGCGGCGGCCTGCGATGCCGACAATGGCGTCGAGCGCCTCACCCCATGGCTCGGGACGCATCACCATGCCGGGACCGCCGCCGAACGGCGTGTCGTCGACAGTGCGGTGCGGATCGTGCGTCCACGAGCGCAGGTCGTGCACCTCGACCGTGATGTCACCGCGCTGCATGGCCTTGCCGATCAGCGAGACGCCGAGCGGGGCAAAATAGTCGGGGAATATCGTGATAATGTCCAGGCGCACGGCCGACGCCTCCTTTCTCGTTTCCCCGGCGGCCGGCCGCGCGGTACGCGGTTGGCGTCGGATGCCAGGCCTAGGGTGTGTCCCTAGATCGCTGCTTCGGGATCAACTAGATCGCTGCTTCGGGATCAAGCAGGCCAGGCGGAGGGTCGATCACTAGCCTGCCCTTAGCCACGTCTACGTCGGGTATCATCGCGGCCACGAACGGAACCAGTATCTCCACGCCGGACCGCTGTCCCGCGCGGTCGATCACGAGCATGTCCTGGCCGTGGTGCAGCACGTCGGCGACGGTCCCGACCTGCTCTCCCGCGACGGTGACGACGTGCAGCCCGATCAGGTCGTGGTCGTAGAACTCCTCGGGGTCCGTCAGCGGGGCCAGCGCGTCCGAGTCGATCGCGAGAACGGTGTCACGCAGCGCGTCCGCGGCATCCCGGTCCTCGTACCCGGCGAACCGCACCAGGAGCCTGCCCGAGTGCCAGCGCGCCGCGGCCACGGTCAGCGGCCCGCGCTCGGGCGGAACGGTGTCGAGCGACGAGCCCGCCAGGAAGCGCTGGTCCGGGGCATCCGTCCGCACGTCCACGGTGACCTCACCGCGCAGGCCGTGCGGCCGTCCGACCCGGCCAACGACGAGCTGCATGCCGGCTAGCGGGCCTCGTCAGCGTCGAGCAGGTCCACGCGGACGTAGGAGTCGCCGGCCAGCGAGCCGATGATGGTGCGCAGAGCCCGCGCGGTGCGGCCGCCCCTGCCGATGACCTTGCCTAGGTCGTCCGGGTGCACGCGCACCTGGAGAACGCGCCCGCGGCGCAGGTTGCGGCTGGAGACCCGGACGTCGTCGGGATAGTCGACGATGCCCCGCACGAGATGGTCGAGGGCCTCGACGAGCACGTTAGTCCCCGCTGCCCGGCTCGGCCGCTCTCGCGGCATCAGCGTCGGCGCCAGCGCTCGGCTGCTTGGCCGGCGCGGCAGCCCCGGCGGTGCCCGCGGACCCGCCCTTGCTCGCGGCGTCGGCGTTGCCCGTGGACTCGCCGTTGCTCGCGGCGTCGGCGTTGCCCGTGGCGTCGGCGTTGCCCGTGGCGTCGGCGTTGCCCGTGGCGTCGGCGGTGTCGGCGGTGTCGGCGGGCGCGGTCGCTTCGGCGGGCTCAGCCGCGTCTGCGCTCGCGGTCTTGGCCGCCTTGGCCTTGCCGGCCTGCGACTTGCCAGCCTGCGACTTGCTAGCCTCCGACTTCCCGCCATCGGCCTTGCCGGCCCCCGACTTGCCGGCCTCGGCCTTGCCGGCCCCCGACTTCCGGCCATCGGCCTTGCCGACCTCCGACTTGCTGGCCGCGGTCTTGGCCTTGGCCTGCTTGTCGGCCTTTGCCTTGTCGGCCTTGCCGTCGCCGGCCTTGCCATCGGCGCCCTTGGCGTCCCCGGCCTTGGCATCGCCGGCTCGCGAACCGCCAGCCTTGCCCTTGCCCTTCGGCGCGGCGGCGCTCTCAGACAGGGTCTCGGCGAGGGCAGCCGCGAAGATCTCCTTCTTGTCACTGCGCGGCGCAGCGGTCTTGAGTGTTCCCTCGGCTCCGGGCAGGCCCTTGAAGCGCTGCCAGTCGCCGGTCACCTCGAGCAGCTTGCGGACCGGGTCGGTCGGCTGTGCGCCGACCGACAGCCAGTGCTGCGCCCGGTCAGAATCGACCTCGATCAGCGACGGATCTGCCTTCGGGTGGTACTTCCCGATCTCCTCGATGGCACGGCCATCTCGCTTGGTGCGGGCATCGGCGACGACGATCCTGTAGTAGGGCTCGCGGATCTTGCCCATGCGCTTTAGTTTGATCTTGACAGCCACGGCTGTGGTCTTCTCCCAGCGGATTCAGTGCGGATGGCATGCGTTCGGAGTGGGAGCCGGGCACGCCACCAGCCTCGGTACGGCGGCAACGAGTTAGAGAGGGCCTCGCGGAGCCGATGGTTGCGCTCACATTCTGCCAGACGGACGGACCTGCGAGAGCCTAGCGCCCCTTCTTGCCGCGGCCACGCCGGCCGGCCGATCCCCGCAACCCCGGCGGCAACGGCCGGCTTTCGCCGGCGTCGTCGTCCTCGGGAAGCCCCGGCGGGCCATCTGCCGCTCCCTCGGCACCGCCGCCCTGGCCGAGACCGGCCTGGCCCCGGCCTGCGCCGCCGTGGCCCGCGCCGCCCTGGCCCGATCTGCGCAGGCCAGGCGGCAGGCCAAGACCGGATCCGCCGGATCCGCCCAGGTCGCCCAGCACGCTGGAATCGAGCCCGCCGAAGCCGCCAGGACCGCCGAAGCCGCCTGCTCCTGGCCCGCCAGCGCCGGCCGCGCCCCCGAGCCCGAGCCCGCCGAGACCTCCCGGTCCCGGCGCCCCGCCCGGCCCGGTAGCTCCCGCCGCCCCGGCTGGCCCCAGCGCCCCTGGCTTGCCGCCCGGCCGCCCGGCGCCTGCTGGCCGGCCGCCGCCCTTGCCCTTCTTCTTCCCCTTGCCCTTGCCCTTCTGGCTGCGCCGCATCCCCGGCATTCCTGGCATCCCCGGCATGCCGGGCATTCCCCCGCCCATCATCTGGCGCATCATCTTCTGGCCCTCGAGGAACCGGATCACGAGCGAGTTGACCTCGCCCACGGTGACGCCCGCTCCGTTCGCGATGCGCAGCCGGCGTGACCCGTTAAGGACCTTGGGATTCCTGCGCTCCTCCACGGTCATCGAGTTCACGATGGCCGCCGCCCGGTCCAGGTCCTTGTCGCTGACCTGACTGAGCAGCTCCCGGTTCTGGGCCGCGCCGGGCAGCATGCCGAGCAGGTTGCTGATCGGCCCGAGCTTGCGCACCATCGCGAGCTGCTCGACGAAGTCCTCGAGCGTGAAGCCTTCTGCCGATGCCAGCTTCCCGGCCATCTCGGCGGCCTGCTGCTGGTCGAACGTACGCTCGGCCTGCTCGATCAGCGTGAGGATGTCACCGAGGTCGAGTATCCGCGACGCCATCCGGTCGGGATGGAACAGGTCGAAGTCTTCGAGTTTCTCCCCGGACGACGCGAACATCACAGGCCGACCGGTGACCTGGGCGATCGACAGGGCGGCGCCACCCCGGGCGTCGCCGTCCAGCTTGGTGAGGACTACGCCGTCGAACCCGACGCCGTCCAGGAACGCCTGGGCCGTGGTCACGGCGTCCTGGCCGATCATGGAGTCGACGACGAACAGGATCTCGTCCGGGTCGACCGCGTCCCTGATCGCCGCGGCCTGGTCCATCAGCTCGGCGTCGATGCCCAGCCGGCCGGCCGTGTCGATGATGACGATGTTCTGCAGCCGGTGCCTGGCCTCGGTCAGCGAGTCGCGGGCAACCGCAACCGGGTCGCCGACCCCGTTGCCTGGCTGCGGCGCGAACACCGGGATGCCGGCCCGCTCGCCGAGCACCTGAAGCTGCTGGACCGCGTTGGGCCGCTGCAGGTCGGCCGCGACCAGCATCGGCGTGTTGCCCTGACCGCGCAGCCAGAGCCCCAGCTTCGCGGCCAGCGTGGTCTTACCGGAGCCCTGCAGGCCAGCAAGCATGATGACGGTCGGCGGCACCTTGGCGAACCGGAGCCGCCTGGCCTCGCCGCCGAGTATCTCGACGAGCTCCTCGTTGACGATCTTGATGACCTGCTGCGCCGGGTTGAGCGCCTGCATGACATCGGCGCCGAGCGCCCGTTCCCTGACCTTGGCGATGAAGGTGCGGACGACGGGCAGCGCCACGTCGGCCTCGAGTAGCGCGATCCTGATCTCGCGGCAGGTGGCGTCGATGTCGGCGGCCGACAGCCGGCCGCGCCCGCGCAAGGACGAGAAGACCTGGGTCAGCCGGTCGGAGAGTGTCTCGAACACCTGTGGTGAACTCCTTCGTGCTGCTATCCGCTGTGCTGGCTGCCCGCCGCTATCCGAGCATGGCGTCGACAAACGCCAGCGGCTCGAACGGCGCCAGGTCGTCCGGGCCCTCGCCCAGCCCGACCAGCTTGACCGGCACGCCGAGCTCCCGCTGCACGGCGATCACGATGCCGCCCTTGGCGGTGCCGTCCAGCTTCGTCAGGACGATCCCGGTGATGTCGACGACCTCGGCGAACACCCTGGCTTGACGCAGGCCATTCTGGCCCGTCGTCGCGTCGAGCACGAGCAGCACCTCGTCGACCGTGCCGTGCTTCTCGACAACCCGCTTGATCTTGCCGAGCTCGTCCATCAGCCCGGTCTTGGTGTGCAGGCGGCCCGCGGTGTCCACGATAACGGCGTCCACGCCGCGAGACACGCCCGCACTGACCGCCTCGAACGCGACGCTCGCCGGATCGGCGCCCTCGCGGTCCGCTCGCACCACGGTCGCGCCGACCCTGGTAGCCCAGGTTTCCAGCTGGTCGGCGGCCGCGGCGCGGAATGTGTCGGCCGCCCCGAGCAGGACCGTGCGGCCATCGCCGATCAGCACTCGCGCCAGCTTGCCGCAGGTAGTGGTCTTGCCGGTGCCGTTGACGCCGACCACGAGCAGCACGGCTGGCCGGTCGCCGTGCGGCGTGGCGTGCACGGTCCGGTCGAAGTCCGCACCGACCTGCTCGAGCAGGTCGGTGCGCAGCAGCGCTTTCACCTCGGCCACGTTACTGGTCCCCGCGACCTTGACCTCGGTGCGAAGCCGACTGACCATGTGCGCGGCCGGGCCTGCCCCCATGTCGGCGGTGATCAGGACTTCTTCGATCTCTTCCCAGGTCTGCTCGTCGAGCTTGCCCGACGTCAGCAGGCTGAGCAGCGCCGAGCCGAACGCCGTCTGGGACCTAGCGAGCCTGCTCCTGAGCCTGACCATCCGGCCCGCCGACGGCGGCGGTTGCTCGACGGCCGGGGTGGGCGCGGACGGCGCCGCCGGCACCGGCGGCGGCACGGTGATCTCGGCGGGCGGCGCGGCCGCCCCTGTCTCGGGCGCCGCAGGCGCATGCGCGCCGGTCGGCGCCGCCGTCGCCGTGCCGCGCTGGCCAGGCGGCGCGCCCGGCGGCGCGGCCCCGCCGCGACGCCGTGCACGCGGCGCGAGCAGCGCGCCGCCGCCGACGATCAGGACGACGAGAACGACCCCAAGAATGATGAGAACAGTTTCCATGACGGCTTCAAGTCTGGCAGAAGGGAACGACCAACCGAGCCAGGCCGGTCCCGCGTCGATGGATGGCGCTCAGCGCGAAGGATTTTCCCGCGCCGGCGAGGAAAACTCTTCAAGATCATTAAGCGCGGGCGCGTGGGCGGGGCCGGGCGATCCCTGGGGGCCGGGCCGGGCGAGTTCCGGGGGCGGGGACGGGGCCCAGGCGCGGGCGGGCCGGCTGGGGCGGGGAAGGGGCCCAGGCGCGGGCGGCCCGGCTGGGGCGGCGCCCGGCGCGGGTCAGGCCGGCTCGCGCTCGCGCAGGCGCTGGCTGATCACGGCGGACACGCCGTCGGAGCGCATGCTGATCCCGTACAGCGAGTCAGCGACCTCCATCGTCCGCTTCTGGTGCGTGATGATGATCAGCTGCGAGCTCGACCTGAGCTCATCGAAGATGTCGAGCAGCCGCTGGACGTTGGTGTCGTCGAGCGCGGCCTCAACCTCGTCGAGCACGTAGAACGGCGACGGCCTGGCCTTGAAGATCGCCACGAGAAAGGCGATCGCGGTGAGCGACCGCTCGCCGCCGGACAGCAACGAGAGCCGCTTGACCCGCTTCCCGGGCGGCCGCGCCTCGAACTCGATGCCGGTCGCCAGCATGTCGTCGGGCTCGGTCAGGATGAGCTTGCCCTCGCCGCCGGGAAAAAGCCGGCCGAAGATCTGCTCGAACTCGCGCGCGGTGTCGGCGTAGGCGTCGGCGAACACCTGCTGCACCCGGTCGTCGACCTCCTTGACGACGGTAAGCAGGTCCCGGCGCGTCTTGCGCAGGTCTTCGAGCTGCGTGACCAGGAACGCGTGCCGTTCCTCGAGCGCGGCGAACTCCTCGAGCGCCAGCGGGTTGACCTTGCCGAGCTGGTCGAGCTGGCGCTGGGCCGCGTCCGCGCGGCGCTGCTGCACGTCCCTGTCGTAGGGGACCGGCGGCCGGTCGTCGTCGCCGGCGGGCACGGGGACGCCGGGACCGTACTCGGCGACTAGCTCGGTCGCCTCGACGGCGAACTCCTCGAGGGCCTTCGCCTGGACCTGGTCGAGCCTGAGCCTCCGGCCAGCCCTGGCGACCTCGGCGCCGTGCGCGGTGTCGACGACCTTGTCGAGCTGCGCCGATGCCTCCCTGATCCGCGCCCTGACGGCCTTCAGTTCCTCGTCGCGCCCCTGGTGCGCGATCTCGGCCTGCTGCCGCTCCGAGTCGGCCAGCAGCAGGGACCGCTCGATCGACGCCAGCGCCACCCTCGCCCCGGCGGCCACGGCACTGGCCACCGCGGCCTCGGCGGCCCGGCGCCTGGCCCGCTCCGCCGCCCGGGCGACGGCCTGCCGCTCGGCCCTCGCCGCCGAAGCGAGCGCGTCGGCGCGCCCGCTGATCGCTCGCAGCCGTTCCTCGACCGTCCGCACCTCGAGCCTGGCGTCCATCTCAGTGCTCCTGGCGGCCGCCGCGCTGTCTGCCAGCGCCCGCCTGGCCGCGGCGGACGGTGCGCCGCCGCGCCGGGCCGGCCGGCTCTGGCCCGCCCCGCGCCCGGCACTGCTGCCGGCCAGGCCGGAGCCGCCGAGCAGGTCGGCTTCCTGAGCCTCGTCGGCCTCCTCGGCCCGCTCGGCCTCGGCCCCCTCGGCCCGCTCGGCCTCGCCGGCCTCGTCCTGCCTGTCCTCGTCTGCCGCCCCGCCGTCCAGCTCGGCGGTGCCGTCCCACCGGTGTCCGGCTTGGCCGTCCCGACCGGACTCGGCGGCGATCCTCGCCTCGATCTCGGCGAGCTGGTTCCTGCTCTTCTCGGCCGAACGGTCAGCCGCGGCGATCGCGGCGACGAGCCGGCCGGCCTCGTCCTGCGCCGCCCTGGCCGCCCCGGCCAGCGCCCCGAGCCTGCCGGAGATCTCGGCCGCGGCGGCGTCGACCTCTTGCATCGCAGCCTGCGCCTGCCCCAGCACCTGCCGCGCCTGCTCCTCCTCCTCCGCCGCGTCGGCCAGCTCGCGCTCCGCGCGCTGGGCGGCCGACTCGGCCTCGGCGAGCTGGCCGGCTGCCTGCTGAGCCGCGGCCCGAAGCCCGAGCAGGCTCTGCCCGTCGGCCGACCCGCCCCTGGCCCAGTGCGCTCCGAGCAGGTCGCCGCCGGTCGTCACGACCGCGACCGAAGGGTCGGCCCGCACCAGCTCGAGCCCGGTCGCCAGGTCGGGCACGACGAGAACCCCGGCCAGCAGCCGCTCGACTGCGGCGGCCAGCTCGCCAGGCGCCTTCACCAGCTCAATTGCGGGGATAACGGCTCGCGGGCGCTGATCGGCTTCGTCATGGCCGGTCGCCGCGGCTCGCTGGCCGGCGCGCCCCGGCTCGGGGCCACAGCCCGCGGCGGCGGCGCCGACGCTGCCGCCGCGACGGGCGGCGGCGCCGCTCGCGGCTGTGCCGGAGCCGCCGCTGTCGTCCGCGATCACCAGGTCGGCCGTGCCGGCCCGGCCGTCGCGCAGCAGCCGCAGGATCTCCGCCGCCGACTCGATGTCGCTGACCGCGACCGCGGCGGCGGACCGGCCGAGTGCGGCTGCGATGGCCTCGGACGCCCCGTCGGCGACGGTGAGCAGCTCGGAAACGGGGCCGAGCACGCCGGGGAACCCGCTGCCGTCGGCCAGCAGCACGGCCGCGGCGTCGGCGCCGCGGCGCACCGCCTCCTCGAGCGCCGCTGCCCTGGCCCGCAGCCCGGCCCGCCGGTCGCTGAGCTCGTGCTCGGCCGTGCGCAACCGGGCCAGCTTGGCCGATGCCGACGACACTGCGGCGGCTGCCCGCTCGTTGGCGGCGGCAAGCTCGGCCCGGTCTTCGTCCCGGCCGCCGAAGTGGTCCTGGAGCTCGCCGTACTGCTGCTGAGCCCGCTCGGCACGAGCCCGGGCCGAAGCGAGCACCGACGCCAGCCGGCCCGCCTCCTCCTGAGCCGCGGCGAGCCTGCTCCTGGCGGCTCCCGCCTGTCCGCGGAGCCTGGCCAGCCGTTCGGCGCGCTCGGCCGCCTCCCTCGCGTCCGCGGCGATCTTGCGCTCGGTCTCGGCGAGCGCGGCCTCCGCCGATGCCCGCGCCGACACGGCCAGCGCCAGCTGCTCGCGCGCCGTGCCGAGCCGGTCGCTCAGCGCCCGCTCCTGGTCGCGCAGGGCCGCCGCTTCATGCTCGAGCTCGTCAGGGTCCCGGCCCGGCCTGGCAGGCTCGGGCGGGGCCGACAGGTGCTTGTGCCGCTCCGCCGCGAGGTCGGCGACCGCGCGCAGCCGCTCGGCCAGCCCGCCGAGCGCGAAGTAGGTCTCCTGCGCGACCGCGAGCCGTGGCGCATGCTGCTGGGCGGCCGCCTCAAGCTCCGCCTCCTGCAGCCGCGCCGTCGTCAGGACGCCCTCGAGCTCGGCCCGCAGCGCGGCGGCGGCGGTCTCGTCGGCCTCGTCCCGCGCGAGCTCCGCTGACAGCGTGACGTAGTCGTCGGCGAGCAGCCTGAGCCGCGCGTCGCGCAGGTCGGCCTGGATGACGGCGGCCTTGCGGGCGAGCTGTGCCTGGCGGCCGAGCGGCTTGAGCTGCCGGCCGAGC
>Ga0137384_10003362_pt1 | contig 12740 bp, 7 predicted proteins | sample SagtaG_2_FD_104922 | JGI IMG/M metagenome (GOLD analysis project Ga0137384, IMG submission 104922) | Vadose zone soil microbial communities from Sagehorn Ranch, Mendocino, California, USA - Sage2_R_60_16 metaG | ecosystem: Environmental > Terrestrial > Soil > Vadose zone | place: USA: California... | reverse complement strand
GCCGGAACGTGCAAAAATACGCACAGCGGCTTCGAGAATAGCTAAGTGTGTATTCTGCGTTGGCATATCATCAAGGAGACCTCGGTGCACCAGCTCTGCTCGTGGCTCTTCTTTGCGTCCCGTAAAGTGATAATAGAAGGCTGGGCGCGAGAGTTCTGCTGTCTTGATATTCTACTCAATAGTTATGTCATTTAAGGGACGCTCTCCGGCCAGTGTTTTTTTTGCCTGGATGATGCGTTCTCTCCCGCTGCATTTTCCTTTGTCGAGCTGGTGTTCAGTCATCACTTTTAATAGCGTTTGTACTATACAGAAAAAACTACTGTACTATACAGTAGACATGTTAAGTATAGTAATGAAACCTGGGAAAGTCAAGAGTTACAGATCTTTTTACTTTTGGCGAGAGAAATGCATCTGCCTGTTTGGAAGCTCTGGCGTGGTGCAACGGAAGACAAGCTCATAGATTCCGATGCTGATCTGATCGCCATCGGCCAGCATATATCCTGTATCGTCAACTAATTTCTGACCATTTACAAAGACGCCATTGGCACTGCGTTGATCATAGAGAACATAGTGGTCATCTTCGTGCTTCAATAGTGCGTGATGCCGCGAGGTTGATGCGTCCTGATCGAACAGGACATCGTCGGAACCTGCTCGCCCAATGGTAGTCTCTTCACGTTCAAGTACGAACTCATAAGTTTCTGCGCTTCCGGGTAGGCTGATAATGAGGCGTGGAGAAATGCCTGGCTGCGGGGTCGCGAGCTCTAATGCCTCTTCTGCTTGTGATGATTGAGGTTCAGATGACCCTGGTGTTTCTGGCTGAGGAGTAGATGCTGGCTCAGCAGCGGGTTGGGGTAGTGGCTGATAGACGTCAGGGGCAGGCTGCGGTAAAGGTTCAGGAGCAGGTTCAGGTAGAGGCTCAGGAGTTGGTTGAGGCTGAGGTTGTTGCTCGAGATCAATCTCGCTGATAAGTGGCGGTTCGGTATGAGGAATTTCTGTAAACTCTAAAGTTGCTTGAGACTCAAGGCGAAGAGCGGGTTCGGGTTCCGGTTCGGAAATAGTGGAAAATAGAGGTTCCTCCTGGAGAACCGGTTCAAGCTCTGGGGCCTTTTCATTTTCAAGTTTTTGTTCCAGGGGCTGTAGTTCTAACTCTGAAATAAGTGCCGGTTCTGTTTGAGGAACGCGTTCGAACTCAGGAGCAGGCTGTGAAGCTAGATCAGATTGGGGAACTTCTTTAGATGGAGGGATGAGTGTAGCCACAAGTGCATCTGCGAATGCCAGTATTGAGGGGTAGCGTTCTTCGGGATAGACGGCCAGGGCCCGGCGTAGGATGCTTTCTTGCTCAAAAGTTACATGGGAGTTGAATGAAGAAAGGGGGGTGATGGTCTCTGTAAGTTTCAAATGTGTAATTTCCTCTGGTGAGCCGAGATAGGGAGGCCGGCCAGCCAGCCAGAAATAGAGGATCACGGCCAGCGCAAATTGATCGCTGGCCGGCGTGACTCGTTTGCCTAATTGTTCTGGCGCTGAGGTGATCGGAAGAAGCTGGACTTGTGGTTGACCAAAGCGACGTACGAAGTTTGCCAGACCAACATCAGCGAGGAGAAAGGGAGCAAAGCCAGGTTCACCGTCGACGTTGGGGCCTCGTAGCACCAGAATATTTGAAAGTGTGAGCGTTCCATGTAGACATCCACGCTTATGGATGTATTCAAGGGCCTGGGCCAGCTGGTGTCCATAGAGAATGGCATCGGATATACTGAACGGTGGCTGAAACCACAATCTCCCATCGCTGCTTAAAAGTGAGCCACTGGTGACATAGCGGCGGACGACATAGAGCCTGCCGTCGATCTCCCCATAATCGAGGACCGCTGCCACGTAGGGATGATTGAGCAGGCTAATGCCTTGCATCTCGCGAAAGAACTGACGGCGAGCAGCGTCTGGTAGCATCATCCAGGGATGGATGAGCTTCAGCGTTGCCTTGCGCTGGAGCACGGTGTCTTCGGCCTCATAGCTCTCACCTGATACGCCACTACCCAGGTATTGAACGACGCGGTAGCGCTCAAATCGTTGATTTTCTAGCAATGCTGGCATACCATAACCCTCACTTTTGCTTACACACAATGCGTTTCATCGATGTCTGCTATTGTAGCATATTGGTTTTTGCAGGGGTAGAAGGGTAGCTATTTTTCTTCTTGAGTTGATGTGTCTGTTTGTAATTGCTCTTCCTGCGTATCAGAATCTTTCGGGCTATCCCCCGTCGAGGAGGCCGGTGGTGAAACTGGCCTGCAATCTGTAGAAGTGGCGTTCTCAGTACCTGGTTGCCGTTTATCATCTCTGGATCTGGCTGCCGATTGCTTGCGACGCGAGCGAACTACGAAGAAGATCGCTATGACTGTGGCTACGATTACTCCTGCACCGATCCAGCTTACAGTTCTGGCGATGTGTTCTACCTGGGTGAAGTTATCATGGAAGGCGCGGCCTGCAACGTAGCCAATTGTGCCGTAGATGATGGCCCACAAAATGCCGCCGGCCGCGTTATAGATCATGAAATTGCGCCAGTTCATGTGGTTGACCCCTGCCAGGAAGGCAGACCACGCTCGTAATACCGCAATGAAGCGACCGAAGAAGACGGTTTTATCGCCGTGCCTGGCAAAGAATTTTTCGGCGCGTTCGAGATGTTTTGGTTGCAAGAACAGGTAGCGACCGAAGCGCTCGACAAAAGCGCGGCCGCCGGTCCGGCCAACAAAGTAGCCAATATTGTCTCCAGCGATTGCTCCAAAGGCTGCGCAGGCGATAATGATCGGAAGCTTTAGTTGATGATCGATAGCCGAGTAAAATGAGGCCAGGAGGAGCATGGTTTCCCCCGGGAATGGTATGCCGGCACTCTCGATCATGATAAAGAGCGTCACGGCTGGATACCCTAGAGTATGCAGGGCGTTCTGCAGTGTTTGTAGTGAGATGAGTGCCGCTAACGGTTCATGCAGAAAGGTTAGCGCCCGGACTCTCAAGATAGGTAGCCAGCGCATCAAGTAACTCCTTTTATAGAGAGCGTTCATTAAAAAAAGTAAATCAACGTCACGTGGTCATTGTACTGCTATCACCTAAAGAACGCGACTGCCATTTGTTTTTAGAGATGAGGAAAACGAAAAAGACGATTAGGGGCGGTCCAATCATAGCCAACCAACCCAGGAAAATCCAAGTACCAATGGGTGGATAGTCGTGGTAAAGGTAGGTGCTCAAGGCTGTTGCAGAGAAGGTCAGGGTAAATGCCACCAATGCTCGTCCTATGCGATCATGCGAAATGGGCAGGCAAACGCTGGCAAGACCTACCAGCCAGGTGACATACCAGGCAAAGAACCAGGGAGTTACGATGAGTAACGCTCCTAAGGTGGCAAGCGCAGCGAGTACCATGGTGCGTGTTGTAGGAACGCGCCAGATCCAGATTATTGCTATGATGAGTAGACAGCCCAGGGTGACATAGTTAATTCTATCCCAGACGGTGCGCTGGCTAAGCATGTACAGCGGCATGTATGTCCAGGAAGTATGAGCAGGCAAGCCATTCGCTATAATCCATTCATGTATGGCGCGCATGAGAGAATATTCCGAATAACGTGCCGATGGGGGTGAAGAAAAACTCTGCCTGATGTCGTGGATGCTGTGGCCAAGCCAGAATGGTGCATAGAAGGTGAGCGCAACAAGACCACCGCCAATGCAGGCTAAGAGCACCTTCAAGAACATAGACCTCCACTGCAAGGCGCCGGTTTGCTCATTAGTAGTAAGAGAAGCCGCCTGGGCGGGATAAAGAGTATTACGGGCCAGCACAACCAGGAAAAGAGCGATGAGGGGAAGCGCAGTGAACTTGACGAGCGCGGCCAGCGTAAAGGCGAGAACCGGTGGCAGATAGTGGGATGGGCGAGCAAAGTGCCGTTGCTCTGCATGCAGGCAAAGAAGTATACCAAGCAGGATCAACGTGACCATGAATATATCATTATGACCACCCAGGCTACTTTCCTGCAGCACAAGTGGATTCCAGGCGTAAAGCAGCGTACCAAGTGTTACTGTACGGGTTGAACTTCCCGTCTTTCTCAGAATGGTAGCTACCAGCCAGATATTTAGCAGGTGAGCTGCGAGGGCAAATAAGCGGAAGGCGAGGACGTAGCCCAGTGGAGAGTTGCCCAAAACGAGCGTCCAGAGAGAGCAGATTGTTAACCAGACCGGGCCATAGGCTGCTGTGACGTCTTTCCAGTCATCGTAGGAAGTAAGAGGATCCTGGGGAAAACGCGATGGAGCTACAAAATAGGGGTTTGCATGATGGGCAACAATGGTACGACCATAGCCCACATAAACGAAGATATCACGTGACAGCATAGCAGGTGTTAGTACAAAGATAAGCCCACCTATAATTGTACCTAGCCAGATGAGGCGTAGCACGTTTTTGTAATTGCTTTGTTCCGGCAGCCGTTGTATAAAAAAGGCACTCAGTCCATATACGCCAAAAGCAAGCGCCATGAGTAGCAGGAACTCGATGCTGTTGGTAGTAATCATTGAGGCGCGGTAGGCTGATGCCAGCTGCAAATTGGCAGGTAACCACGATCCCCACCAGAGAAGGAATGGATTGGTTGGCAGCGGCAAGAGGAAGGTTTTCCCCGCCAGGTGTAAGAGCGGGGTCACGCTTATTAAGATGCATAGAATAAAGGCGAGCATACACAGCACGAGGCCTCGTAGAGGCGCCTTTTTGGGCATACTGGAAGCCTGCTCACCCGGGTTTGCGGGTAATGGCGCTATCTCTACATTTTTTCTGTTCATAAATGCCATCCCTCTACACCATCCAACGATTCATGATAAAAAGTACGCTCAGTGTTGCCAGTAAGGCGGGAAACACGAGCATAAGCGCCTGGTGTAAGCGAGGATATTTAATGCCGAGCATGGCCAGGGTAATAAAGGCCGGAAACATCTCGAGCACAAAGCGCTGGTTGGATAAAAGGACATCGGTTTTGGCCAGGCCAGGACTCAGGAGGTAAAAAAAGAGTAAAATTGCCAGCCAGATGCTATAGCTCAGGCGCAGCTTGCGCCAACCTACAATTGCCAGCACAATGAAGCCGATAGTAGCAGTTAAATCCAGTATGATATGGGCCTCGTTGAAAGAGCCAAAGGGCTGGTTCCAAAAAAGGTCAATGAAGGCCTGCACTATGCCTCCCCATGGCCAGGTTGTATGCCGTCCCCAATGACTCTGCACACTGGCGAAAGCAATTGGATTACCCGTTATGTGCCAGCAGTAGATACAGTACAGCAATGTCCCTATTGGAATCAGGAGAAGCGGTAATACTCTGAGCACGAGGTTCTGGCGTGTGGCCGTAATGCTTGCGCGAGATACCCATAGTTCGATGATGTAGGGAATGACGAGAAGAAGTCCAGCCGAACGTGTCAATGAGGCGAGCAGTCCGAGCACACCTGCTAACCACCATTTTTGACGGCGCATGGCCAGGAATGAGCCTGCCGTAAGCAAAATTAGCAATGATTCGTTATAGGCGGCAAAGAAGTAAAATGCGGTAGGGAAGATACATAGGTAAAGCAGTGTGCGCCGCGCAACCTGGTCTCCTCCGATGTCGACGGCAAGCTGGTAGATCACAAAGAGAGCCCCCAACAAAGCTGCATTACTGATCAGTGTTCCCGCGAGCAAATAGCCCCAGCCGCCTCCTAATGGGTAGGCTATGGCCGCGATAAGCAAAGGAAAAAGTGGAAAAAAAGCCAGGTCATATGGAAGTTGATCATAGCCGAATTGGGCGATTCTTACATAATTGGCCGCGTCCCAGTGATTCCAGGATGAAAATAGTGCCACCGTATCTACTGGCGTACTTGAATATTTAGGCGCAGTCAGCAAAATATAGGCAAAGTAGGTTACCATCAGCAGTACCAGGCGCGTGCCGCTGAATAACCAGAGAATATCACGAATTGGAGCACGTTTCATAGTTTAAGTCACCTGCCAGAGCGAATCGCTGCTAGATAAGTTACTGCCAAATACTGCAATAAAATGGAGTTGAGAACTGGTCTGCATTCTGGCAAGCGTAGCGGTCACCATGCCAGGAGTCTCGAATCTGAGAAAAAGCTGAGGATGAAAGACGACATATTCGACATGGTACTTTTCCAGCATCTGCAGACTCGCTAATGATGGGAACTTGAGCAGCAGTCCGGAAATCGTTGTGGTCAAATCTGGCCGGTAGCCACTCCAGCCATTCACGATGGGATGGTCATGGTAAAGAGCATAGTAGTCATACCAGGCCTCATCTTTCCTGGTAAAATTTTCGTCCAGGTGAGCCATAGGCAGCTCGACAACAGGCTGAGCGCCGCCATGAGTGGCAAGCCACTGATAAACTGGGGGTATGGAGTTCCCTACAGGAACATGGGTGACCGGCAGGTAAGCGGGAAGCGACTCCAATAGAATGGCCAGTGGCAGGGCTACCAGCAGGCAGCGTACTGCGAGTGCGGGAAAGGAAAAATGCTTAAAGGGACGCGCTGTTGGCCGTGTCCCAATTTCTTGCTTTCCTGCCGATTTTGCATGTACTATTTCTTGTAGCCAGCTTACCGTATATGCAGACAGGAGAGCCAGCATCATTAATAATACGCCAACGAGGCGAGCGGGAACACGAAGGCCTCGGAAGCCGGGGAGCACATAATAGGCCAGTAGCCAGGGCATGGGTATAGCGGGCGCGAATGGATGGTTATATGACTGGCCCGGTAAAAGCGGCGCCCCACTACTCGTAGAATATTGTAAGTAGGGGCCAAAAGCAAAGAGTAAGACGATCAGACCCGTCCAGGCAAAGCTACGCATGATCCTATGATGTCTCCAAAAAGCCAGTGCTACACCGAGCGCTGTCAGTGCCATGATCGCCCATCCGAGGAAAAGAAAATGTTCACCATCCGGCACGATGATAGTTCCATTGTAAGAGGAAATCCCATACAGGCGGTTAAAGATAGCAGTGAATGTGAAGTCACGCGCGAAGGCAGAGTAGCCCACCGCTTCAAACGTCGAACGCGTCAGCCCGCTGTGCAGTGATGCAAGGTATGGCCTCAACAAAATGAAGAGTATGATGGATGCGGCAAAAAACACGGTGAGGGGTTTTACAATTTGAGCCATCAATTGTTCGATACACGCCCGTCTATTTTGTCGCATTTGTTTAACAAATGGCCAGCTATAGTGGATGAGCACATACGCAAGTAGCGTATAGCTCAGGAAGATACCATAGTAGATGCTACTAAATAATTGAAGCAGGTAGAACAGGACAAAGAGGCTCCAGTGATGCCAGCGGCTCCGCTGGAGGGAAAGATCGAGGAAGAGAAAAGCCAGCGGTATCCATTCTCCTGCGACAATGTGGATGTGATCAATTTGCGCTAACCGATATGGCGCGAAAGCATAGATGAGCGCGGCCACAAATGCTGCCAGTGGTTTTCCTGTGTAGTGACGCGCTGCGATATACATATTTACGCCGCACAGGAGAAATGCCAGGTAAAACGTTACATTATAGGCCAACACCGGGTTATTGCTGATAAGGAAGACGGGAGCAAAGAAGATGGCCTCGCCCAACAGGTTTTCAGAGTAAGACAGGGTAAGTAAGTTGGGATAGAGTAATTGTCCCTGCCACAAAAGGGCCGGGTGATGCAGTAATGTGTTTGTATCCCAGGAGAGCGTCCACATGTTGAGTAGAGGATCCCACCATTCTCCTGCTACCTCACCTGTGAGGTCAGGTGTGTAGCGTAACATCATAACTATAACAAGCCCAACTAATGCGAGAAGATAGAGTGCATCTTGCCAGTTCCACTGCTGGCTGTGTGCAGGTTGTAGCTCCCTCTCAAGTTGGGCTGCCGGTTTACCTTTTTGTTCTATTAATGGCGTAGAGGCGGCGACGATAGAGTCAGCAGGTTCAGTACTCACGTTATGGTTAAAAGCCTCCTTGCGTAGGCCTCTGCCTGTGGGCAGGTAATAGTGGATTTCAAGTCCCTCCGATTGTAGCAGGGTTACGTGCCAGAATAAAACAGTAAATAGTGTTCCCACCCATGATAGTATGCACAATATGTGAACGCCAGGCAGCAGGAATTGCATAGCCGCGCTGGACTAAGTGCATAGGCCATACAAGATAATCGTATGGGAAGTTGGCGTCATCAGGGTGAGCCTCTGAAAATTTCAGCCTTCCTGCGATATTCCGATTGTAACTATACCACGATATACTGTAGTCTCCATGGTTGAGTGTGCCGGGAAGGGCGACGAGCCCTACGTTAGCTGCCGTAGAGGTATGCGTTACCAACCAGCGTCCTGCTTCACGGTAACCAGGGTAGGCCACCTGTAACACCGTATTCTCACCATTGAAAAATTCGCTGGTGTAACCCTCGGCGGCATAAACCGTCGTCAGGCCTACTACATGCGGCCCTACGAAAAGGATCGTGAGAACGGCCAGCACAATGGCAGTGCGGCCGTGAATATGCGGTCGCATTGGCGTCGCAGGGCCTCCCGCTTCTGCAATCTCTGGCGTTGGCGTACTCACTGCACTGGCCTGGAATAAGGTGCCACCTCGATAGCGAAGAAGCGTGGCCAGCCCAAATGCCCCTGCTAGCACTACTGGCGGAGCCAGGGGTAAAAGATAATGCGTGCCAACCACAATATTCAGCAGACTAAACATACCCACGAGAGAGACCAGCCATATTAATAGAAACGAGATGCTACTAACTTCCGTCACCTGTAGATTTGATTTGTTCAAGTGGAAGCGAACCAGTTGTACAATTGAGAAGATCAGAAAAAATACGGCGGGAAGAGTCACAAAGGCGCTGAGCTTGGCAAGGACGATGTAGAGCACGGCCCAATGGGGGACATGCCCACTATACTGGCCTGCTAGAAATGTCAGGTGGCCCGTTACTGAGTGATTCCACTCGAAGAGCACGCTCTGTATCAAGAGGCTGTAGGGATGACGCCAGATAGCCGGATCGGCGATGAAAAAAGTTGCGGGCACCAGGATGAGCGCCCCTAACCACCATAGCCACGGCACGGATGGCCGCTGATCAGCGGGCACTTTTGGACGGATAGCTATGAAATAGTAGGCAGTGAAAAGGATCATGCCTGGTATGACCAGTGCCGCTGTGTATTTACTGGCCACCCCCAGGCCTGTAAATATTGCCGAGAGCAGGTACAGGCGTGGCTGCCGGATGGCCGGCCAGAGCAGAAGATAGGCCAGCGTTATAAGCATCGTCATCGTCATATCAAGGTAGGCCAGAGCGCTGAAATATACCAGCCAGGGACTTGCAGTGAGGCAAAGGGCACCTAAGAGCGCGATGGCGCGCCCGAAAGGTGCGCGTCCTAGCCAGTAAATAGCTACTACCAGGAGGGTGCCAGATACAATGCTGGGCGTGCGAGCGGCAAACAAGACACTGAACCGACCCCCAAAGTGCGAGTTAAGATAGATGGCGAGTCCGATAAGAAGCTTGACCACCGGTGGATGTTCATAGTTAAAATCCCACACGCTCGATGTTATCTGGAGGTGTAGCAAGGCTGGTAGATAGCCTTTCCCGCCCATGATATAAATGATTTCATCCGTAACCAGGTCAAGCTGCCTGGCTAGTATGATGCGAGGGACAAGAGCAACAAGTACCAGGGCAGGCAAGATGAGCCACTCGCTTACTCGTGGGGATGAGGTAAATTGCAAGCCTGTTTCTGCCTGGCTTGGCGAATATTTCTTGTTCTGGTTGTTTGCCCGGCGCGTTATCTTTGGTAGTGGTATCAAGTGCGATACCCCATTCTCTCATTGATTTTATGATTGCATGCTTGAAGCTCTGGCTAGTATATCATACGCCTGGAGAGTAATCGAGCCAGTAGTACCAGCGTACCGGCTGGCTTGACACCACCAACTGGTGTTCTTATACTGGATTTCCGAAGGATAAATGAGAGGTGAATAAATAGGTGGTATATGAGTAAGGTGAATGTGCGCCCCAGTGTTGAAGTTCAAAGATCAGGAGAGGAGAATAATAAACATACCTGGCCGCGCTTTCTGGACGCGATCGTAATAGTAAGTATGGGCGTAATCTTATATTTTGGGGCCTTGTCGCGCTATGTGGTAAACGGGGGCGAACCTACCAGGTATCGATGCTATGCCCTCGCTTTCTGGGGCGGCATACACAGTCTAGGCCCTTTGCGCAAGACTGATTGCTGGTTCATTGTCACTACCCCTGCTACCCCCGTCATTCATCGCATACTGGTCTGGCATTTTCCTGGCTTTCTGATCAGACTGGTGCAACAACAATCACCGTTAGTTCCATTGCATGCATTACCACGTGAATATCCACTCTTAGCAATTATCCCCTTTACGCTCACTTTGTTAGCTCCATATCAATGGTTTCTACTTGACTTTGCGGTGTGGATGGTTTTTGTGGCCGGCATTATATATTTCATCCTGAAAAAAAGCATGTCTATCAGTGCTGCCTTAGCCTTTGCCCTTTATCTGGTGATAGGAAACTGGGGCACAGCCCTGGCTCGTTTTGATCTCATCCCGGTTGGCCTAACCCTGGGGGCCTTTATCCTGGCTGAACGCTCACGCTGGAGGTTAGCATTTACTTTATTGGCCCTGGCCATCCTGTTAAAAATTTATGCCCTGGTCCTGCTACCTCCACTCTTCATAGCTCAGCAATTGCAGTATCGTGGAAGTAAATGGCATGCTCTACGCCGCTGGGATGGAGTGCTAACATTTTTAGCTGTATGTGTTGTGGTGACATCTATTTCGCTTGTTCTGAGTGTCGATGGTACGCTGGGTCCATTTGAGTATTTTCGTGATCGCCCCATTCAGGTGGAAACCCTGGAGGCGGCCATTCTGTGGATAGGGCAATTTGCGGGTTACCAGGTTCAATATGTCTATACCTTTGGCTCTCTCAACGTGATCGGCGATTTATCCTCCAAAGTTTCTCTTCTGGGTACCCTGTGCTTTGCTGCCGGGCTATTGTATACCTATTGGCTGCAGCTGCGTGGCAAACTCGATGTTTTTACCGCAAGTCTTCTGGCATTGCTGATTTCAATGATCACGGGCAAAATATTTAGCCCGCAATACTTGATGTGGGTAGCACCTTTTATTGCGTATATCGGGAAGAACCACTGGAAGTGGCTGGTGAGCTGGGGTATAGTGTGTGTATTGACCACATCTATTTACCCCTTTATGTATTCCTCTGCTCCCGATGCCTACTCTGTTCCGCAGGAACCGCTATTTTACCCCTTTGTTTTGCTGCGAGGCGCAATTATCCTGGGAATTATATTCACCTTGTTTTACAAGGCAAATCGGGCAGAAGTGATTACTCCCCCAATAATTCCTCGATTTTCGCCTCGATGGTTTTTGCTGTCGGATAGAAAGCAATTTCCTCGGGTGCATTATAAGGGGCCGCGGGAGCCGGGAGCGCTGAAATGAAGGCCGGAGTTCCATCCAGGTCATAGAAGCAGTTCTGGACAATCCACGAATGGATATGGCGCCCAAAGCTTGTCAGGTCGGCTTCTTCTGTGGCCACGATCACCCGGTTGGCTTCACGCACAGCGGCGGCTACGGCTTCCTCATCGAAGGGGGCCAGCGTGCGCAGGTCGACGACCTCAATGGCCCCGCCTTCGCGGTTCACGATGTCGGCCGCAGCGGTGCAGGCTTCCAGTACCATTGTGCCCCAACAAATGATGGCAACGCTGCCTGGTCCCTCTCCGATGCGCAGGCGCCGAGCTTTACCTATAGGTAATGTATAGTAGCCATCGGGAACGTTCCAGTACTCGGCTATAGCTGCAATGATGTTGCCGTGGCTATCTTTGGGTGGTTCAGAGCGATAGAGGCGTCCGCGCTCTAAAAATGTGACAGGTGATTGCGCCCGTGCTGCTTCAAGCAACAGGCCCTTGGCATCGAAGGGTGTGGCCGGGCAGATCGTGATCATACCTGGTATGTTTGTGAACCATTGTTCACCTGTGTTAGAGTGGCCGTATGCGCCGCCACCGGCCGTGCTGCTTGAGATAGGACCCCCACCTCCACTACCGGACTTGGTGCGGATGAGTAGCGGGACATGCCAATCGCCATAGTTCTGGTATAGGATACGAGCGGCCAGGCGAATAGTCTGTGTAGCGGATTGATGGTAGTCAACGAATTGAATTTCAGCACAACGCGCTTTACCATCTATCATGCCTGCACCGGCAGCGATACCAACGATGACCTGTTCATTGAGCGGACTACTGATAGCACGGTCGGTGAATTTGTTGACGAGTGTGGCAGTTGCGCCGAAGACGCCGCCTTTTGGGCTGCCCACGTCCTGACCATAAACGAAGAAGTAGGGGTCACGTTCTGCCAGTTCTGCCAATGCTTCGTTAATAGCAGCCAGCATGGTTGACTGGCGCCTGGCTCCTCGCGGCGTATTCTCTCGCCACTCGGGCACCTCGATTACGTATTGCATAACTCGTTCTTCCGTCGGCTCTGGCTCTTGCTGTACCTGGCTTTCGGCACGTTCCAGTTCGGTTCGAACCTCTTTACGGATACGCTCGATATCGTCTTCCTGGATATGTCCATGCTCTACGAGCCAGCGGCCAAAGTTTTTCACGGGATCTTTGGTCGCCATTGTATGCTCGATCTCTTCCTTCTTGCGATAAGATTTAATATCGGTGCTGCTGGAATGTGCATCAAGAAGGCCCAGGCGCAGGTGCATCAGGACGGGACCCTGGCCTGAACGAATGTGCTCAACCAGGCGGGTGGTAGCCT
>Ga0137384_10003360_pt1 | contig 12744 bp, 8 predicted proteins | sample SagtaG_2_FD_104922 | JGI IMG/M metagenome (GOLD analysis project Ga0137384, IMG submission 104922) | Vadose zone soil microbial communities from Sagehorn Ranch, Mendocino, California, USA - Sage2_R_60_16 metaG | ecosystem: Environmental > Terrestrial > Soil > Vadose zone | place: USA: California... | reverse complement strand
TTTTGCCTGGATAGGTGCGGTTAAGACGCGAGAGTGTCTGCACGGCATTGACACCACCCAGTTTCTTATCCACATACATCGTGTGCAGCAGTGGCTGATCGAAACCTGTCTGGAATTTATTGGCGACGATCAATATGCGATATAGGTTCTGTTTAAACATCTCGGCGGTCTGCGTCTCAGGGAAACCGTTCATATTCGACTCGGTATAGTCGATGCCTCCATCTCGAACAGTTCCGGAGAAGGCAACCAGGGCCTTGTACAGATAGCCATGTTCTTTGAGGTACCGGTCTACCGCCACTTTGTAGCGCACGGCATGCAAGCGCGACCGGGTTACGATCATCGCTTTGGCCTTGCCCTCTATAAGGTGAGCCACCTGCCCATTAAAGTGCTCGAGCATAATGGCCACCTTTTTGGCAATTGTTTGCTCATGCCGGTCTACAAAGGATTTGAGGAGCAGGGTGGCTTTGGTGCGGTCGTAATGCGGGTCAGTCTCGATCTTTTTTAGCAGGTTCCAATAGGTTTTGTAGGTGGTGTAGTTCTCAAGCACATCGAGGATGAAACGCTCCTCTATCGCTTGCCGCATCGTATAGAGGCTGAATGCTTCATACTTACCGTCTTCTCGTCGCATACCGAAGAGTTCGAGTGTCTTGGCTTTAGGTGTAGCGGTGAACGCAAAGTAGCTGACATTAGGCAGGTTTCCCCGCCTTTTCATTTCTTCAGCGATACGGTCCTCGAGGTCTTCTCCCTCTTCGCTTTCTTCTATGTCGGCATCATCAAGACTTCCTACTGTCAACACCGTCTTCAGGCTTTTAGTGCTCTCGCCGCTTTGAGAGGAGTGGGCTTCATCTATGATGACGGCAAAGCGTTTTCCTTCCAGCGACTCGATCTGACCCACGATCACAGGAAACTTTTGCAGCGTAGTGACGATAATCGTCTTACCATCTTCAAGCGCTTGCTTCAGTTGGCGAGAGGTTGTATCGATGTTCTCGACCACACCAAGAGTTTGCTCGAATTGCTGCACTGCCTGCTGAAGTTGCCTGTCGAGCACGCGACGATCTGTAATCACAATGATGGAGTCGAAGACACGCTTATCCTCGCTATCATGTAGTACTGAAAGCTGGTGAGCTAACCAGGAGATGGATTTACTCTTTCCGCTCCCCGCACTATGCTCGATGAGATAACGTTGTCCCTGACCTTTCTGGCGTGCGTCGGCTACTAAACGACGAACAGCATCAAGCTGGTGGTAACGCGGAAAAATCAGGCTTCTCTTGCCCGTCTTTCTGCCCTTATCATCCAGTTCCTCGACCTCCTGGATGAAATGCTGCACCAGGTTGAGCACGCTACTTCTGGCCCAGATGCTTTCCCAGAGGTAGGCTGTAGCGAAACCTTTCCACGAAGGGGGATTGCCCGCGCCACCGTTGCGCCCCAGGTTGAAAGGCAGGAAACTTGTTTTAGGCCCCTCAAGGTGCGAGCTCATGTAGACAAGATCTGGATCAACTGCGAAATGGGCCAGGCAGCAGCCAAAGGTGAAAAGCGGTTCGCGAGGGTCACGATCAAAGCGGAATTGTTGAATGGCGTTCTGGACATTCTGTCCCGTGAACGGGTTCTTGAGCTCAGCGGTGAAGATGGGCAGGCCATTCAGGAAGAGCACAAGATCCAGGCTATTATTGTTTCTTTCACTATAGCGCAGTTGACGAACTTCGCTGAAGATATTCGCAGCATAGAGGTTCAATAACTCGTAGTTCAACCCACTCGATGGGACAAAGTAGGCAAGCTGAAACCTGCAGCCATTGGCCTTGATGCCTTTACGCAGCACAGATAGCGTGCCGCGAGTGCGCAGTTCAGTAGCTAGCCGGTGAAGAAAAGGCGTCCTGGCATCGACCTCGTGTTGCCTCTTGAACTTCTCCCACTCTTTGGGCTGCGTAGCGTAGATGAAATTCAGAACATCTTCAGGAATCAGGCAGAGGGATTTATCGTAGTCTTCCGATATGTGCTTGTGATAGCCTCCTGGCTTAACGTTATCCGGCGTTAGCTTGCTGGTAGCAGGCCCATAGAGCGGAGGTGGTTGGTGTAGCAGTAAATTAGGATCATCTGGAGGCCCAACAATCTCATAAGATAGAAGCACTTGTTCGATTATGTCTTCGAGGTTCTTTTCGGAGATGTCCATGGGTCAACCTTCTTACACTAATTCCCTGTCAAACCGCGATGGGCTCCAGATTTCCTCGCAGATTAGCCGATAAAGCTCTTGCTTGATAACTATCGAAGAACTTGGCTTCTAAGTCTTGGAGTAGCTCGGTAATTTGCTTAGTTGTCCACTTGTACTCACGTTGGTAGTAGTCAATTCCATACTTAACTCCATCCAGGAGCTCACGTACCGACTTTGAGCGTGCGTCAATCTTGTTCACGCAGTTATCCCCCTGTAACCTGCTTAATATTTCACCGTTGATGAAATACTCATCTCATCCTGAGACGCAATCTCCCCTCTCACATCGATCTTCCCCGTCACCGCTGAGGAGATGAGAGCAGTGCTATACTCCCTTAACTTCTCAATGCCCCCGCGAATCCTGGAAATTAGTGCATCAATTTTCGCTGTTGCATCCTTAGTATAGAGCATTATTTCATTGAGTTCATCTTCCGGCGGCATCAGTACTGGAAGTTCTTTTAGATTTGTTCCCGAAATTGAAGCAAGATTTGTGCTTTGTTTTGACTTCAAAATAAAATAGTGTTTTGCATAGCTAGTAAGAGTAATGATGCTTATCCAGTATGGATTTACTCCAAAATGAGGTCTAACGGCAAACACGTGATTTTGATGGAGACACGGTGCAATTATTTCCTCCCACACGTATCCTCTTCCGAGCTTATCAAAATCACCCCCTTCATTCATAAGAACATCTCCATACTTAAGTGAATAGCGTTCAACTTCATCTACACCAACTATAATCGTGGCGATGTCTGCTAGATCAAGATAACCATCTTGGACATTTGCGACACGTAAATAAGGAATTTCTACAACGTCTTTTTGACCCAGATCACGTCCTTTCGCTACTCCTGTAAGAACATCCGCAACAAACCTCAACCGCTTTACTTCCCAATGCGATGGAACCTCTCCCAACCATTCAACACCCGAATCTTTCATCGGTACTGTAGGATCAAGCCCTTTAGTAACTGCATGACTAATGAGAGCAGCGCGTTTCTCCTGCAAAAGTTCAATCAACCGCTCTTTCTTTGCTATAAGGGCGTTAATACGGGCTGTCTTGTGGTCAAGAAAGGCAGCTATGGCGAGTTGTTCGGGAAGTGGCATCACTGGAAGCCATTGCTCTTCAGTAAGTTCTCTGCTAAGTCCAGGAACAGCACTATCTTCCGAGATAGCATCAAGTCGAAGTGGTAACAAAGCATAGAACAACCAGCGCAAATTCACTTTGCTGTTTCTAACATCGATAAAGTAAGTAGTATCAATAGCAAAGCAAGGTTGATCAGAAAAGGTTATTTTTCCGAAGGAACCCTTTCGTCCAATCACTAGTGCAGGCGCAAGTGTATTCGGCTCAGAGTGAAAACCAACAGGACCATTCGAGCCAAAAACCGGAACCTCACCCTCTGAACGAGCATCTGCGGGTAAAGAATCACCATAACATAGATGTGCTATATACTTTAGCCGCATTACTTGCCAAGTCACCGGAATCTTTCCTACCCACTTAATGTTCGAATCCTTGTAGGAAGGATAAGATTTCCACTTTCCCGTTCGCGATGTAGTTGGAGTCAACTCTGTTTGAGTCATCCCGCTACCTCGCGCAACATTTCCAGTATATCCCGCTCCAAGGTCTTGATATCGGCCTCTATCTCCTCTAAGGGTCTTGGTGGCTGGTATTTGTAGAAATAGCGGTTGAAGTTGATCTCGTAGCCTATTTTCCCAATCTCACCATCCTTATGGTCACGGATGGCTATATTAATCCATGCATCGGGGACATGCGGCTTGACCTCGCGTTCGAAGAACGTCCAGATATCTTCTTTGAGTGGTACGTTTTCGGTATCGCGTAGCTCTGGGTCAGGCTCAGGATGGCCGTCTTTGTCGCGGCAGATTTCAGCGGTCTCGTCTCGCTCGGAGAGGGCAGTGAGAATAGCTTTACGAAGAGGTGGATTTAACTTGAGACCAGATCTCATAGCGGTTTTATCTAATTCTTTCTCGAATATAGCCCGATCCTTAAATATTGTGTCCGGTAGCGTCTTCAGCATGGAGAGAATAGCCTGTTGTTGTTCGTGCCCTACCGATTCCTCAAACAATTTCTCTTGTGTCTTTTTCTTTTTGCTCGTGGCAAGGTCGGTAAAGGCTTTCTGCGTATTGAGCCTCTCGATACGTTCTGGACTGGCCTGGAAGTTGAGCCGCAGCGGGCATTCGACAGTGATCTTGCGAGAGCCAAAATCAGTAATGTCAAATATCTTGGAGTATTCGCCCTCCGTAAAAGTTAGATAGATTTCGGCGATGCGCCTGATATGTTCTTTCGAGATTTCGCGGCGTTTGTCACCCAGGCTCTTGCGCATCTGTACCCAAAAGTCTGTGGCATTGATGAGTTGTACTTTGCCTCGTCGCTGCTCCTCTTTGCGGTTAGTGAGCACCCAGACATAGGTAGAGATGCCAGTGTTGTAGAAGAGCTGCTCTGGCATGGCTACGATGGCCTCAAGCCAATCGTTCTCCAGTATCCAGCGGCGAATTTCACTTTCACCACTGCCGGCATCTCCCGTGAAGAGGGGCGAACCATTCATGACGATGGCTACACGGCTGCCACCTGCATCTGTATCCTTCATGCGAGCAAGCATGTGCTGGAGAAAGAGCAGCTGCCCATCACTTATACGCGGCGTGCCAGCGCCAAAGCGACCTGCGTAACCTCGCTCTGCCTCAGCTTCTACAGCGACCTAGTCCATTTTCCACTCTTTGCCAAAGGGAGGATTGGTGAGAAGATAATCGAAGTGCTTGTCAGCATGCTGATCTTTCGAGAGCGTGCTGCCGTACTTGATGTTTTCTGCGTCACGGCCATCGATGCTCTTCATATAGAGATCAGATTTACAGATGGCAAAGGTTTCTCCATTGAGTTCCTGACCAAACAGGTGAACTTCGGCATGCCGGTTGATTTCAAAAATACGATCCTTGGCGATGGTCAGCATGCCACCAGAGCCACAGCAGGGATCGTAGACAGTACGCACGATATGGTTCTGTTTAAGCGCCTCCTGATCCTGCGCCAGTATCAGGTTCACCATCAGACGAATTACTTCACGCGGCGTGAAGTGTTCACCAGGATTCTCATTCAAAGCCTCGTTGAATTTGCGGATGAGTTCTTCGAAGATATAACCCATTTCCAGGTTCGGAACTTTATCGGGGTGAAGGTCAATGTTCTTAAACTTCTCCATCACGAGAAAGAGGAGACCGGCCTCCTCGAGCCTGGCGATGGTATTATTGAAGTCAAATTTCTCCAGGACTTCGCGCATGTTGTCGCTGAAGCCGTTGATGTAGGCTCGCAGGTTCGCTGCGAGGTTGGGAGCATCATTGAGGAGGCGCTCGAAGTCATAGGGTGAGGTGTTGTAGAAGGCGTAGCCGGAGGCTTTGCAAAGTTGGGGAGCGAGATTTTCAAGTTTGCCTTTCAGTCTGGCGTTAATTTCAAGTACGTGCTCTTTTGTGGGTTGTAATACACAGTCAATACGGCGGAGGACTGTAAGCGGCAGGATAACGTCCTGGTATTTGCTGCGTTTGAATGTATCACGGATGAGATCAGCCACGCTCCAGATAAAATTGACTTTTTCGCTAAAGTTGTGCATGAGCTTCTTTTCTCGCACCCTTCCGTCACTGCATTCAGCAGCGGTTTTTCTCTTGTCCAGGAACAGCTTACTACTGTGCTTGTCTACTGTCAAGCGAGTGGATTTCAGATCCTCCCATGAAACTCAGTACATTTGTAAAGCTGTGCTATGTCTGATATACTTAGGCATACCATCCTATCTTTAAGTTTTCAACTGGGACGCATCAACCTTACAAAGGGAGATACTCAATGGCATTAGGTCCTAAGTTGTGGCATAAAATAAAGCAGTATCTAGTGCTTCTTATCATTGCTGCGCTCACCGTGGCGGTAGTAATTATACTCATCAATATAGGATACGGTGTCAGCTGGACTGGATTCAATGCATATACATATATCAGTCCGAAAGTACAACAATACCAGCGTGAAAAGACCCTTTGGGATTGGTTGCAACTTCTTTTTATTCCGGCTGTTATTGCTGTCGGTGGGGTTTTGTTCAATCGTGCACTTGATCAGACTAACCGTAAGATTGCATCTAACAAGCAACAGGAAGATGTGCTGCAAGAGTACCTTGACAAAATGTCCGAACTGTTACTTAACAAAAACTTGCATACAGGGCAAATGAGTGCCGAGATAATCTATGTAGCAAGCGTACGCACGTTGATAACATTGCACAGACTAGACCCCTCTCGTAAAAAGACTATCCTTCAGTTCCTCAGTGTATCTGGCCTTATCAGTATCCTCGATTTGAAAGAAGCTGATTTGAGTGGGGCAAATCTGAGCAATACTAACTTGAGCAATATCAACCTGAGCAATACTAACCTGAGCGGAGCCATCCTGAGCGAAACCAACCTGAGCGGAACCAACCTGAACAGAGCCACCCTGAGCAATGCCATACTACATAAGGCGATCTTGAGCAAGGCTAGCTTCGTGAGCGCCAGCCTGAACTTTTCCGACTTAAGTGATGCTACTCTGCGCGAGGCCAACCTGAGCGGAGTTACCCTGAGTGGGGCCAAGTTGATTGGAGCCAATTTGGGCGGAGCCAATGTGAGCGATGCCAACATGAGTGACGCTGTACTGGACAATGCCAGCTTGATAGAAGTATCCTTAAGTGATAAACAATTAAATGAGATCAAATCGCGCAATAACATTGATACAACGATGAAAGTGGATACATCAAATATAGACGTTCTTCGTGAGAAAACTCCACACACCGGCACGTATGGTGCTGGGCTTATAGCGACTATCATCCTCGTTCCACTGATTGCTGCGTTGCTGAGCGCCATAATCTACATCGCATTGCCGCAGTTACCAGGGTCAAAGTTAATGACAGCTCTTGGTGGTACCATCCTCACTCTCATGGGCTGGTTACTCGTGTCAATACCCTACCGTCGCCTTACTGCCGTTGATCGTGCGAATGCCTCTAGCTACGAGCTACTCCTCAACCGCTTATATCAACTTCAGGCATTAATCACTACCCTGCAAGCTGAACCGAAGCTTGAGACCAAGAGTGTGCAAACTATCAGTAAGGAAGAAGTATCCAACTCTCTCAATGCAATCTACCTTGGTCTTACTCAGAAGGGCATATCCTGGATATTAGGCACCGGCTACGTGAATATGTGGAGGCTCATGCACCGTGTAGATGAAGCTCTCATTGATATTGAACCCATTGAAGCGGTCATCCACGATGCCCTCCATGATGAGATAAGCCTTCAAGATGCCACTATCGAGAACAAAGATGATCTGCTCAACAAATTGCGCAGAGCGCTGAAGATCCTTGACCAAGGAGGTGCTGTTTATCTCAATCAGCAAGTACTCCAAGATGACCAGACCAAGCCTCCTGACCACCAAGCAACACCGTCCGCCAAGCAGAACACGGTCAACCCAAAGCAGAACGACGGGCTATTTTCTAATACCATTAATTCCGCAACACAAGCAAGATCCATAATACGGGAAGTTAGATTCTCGCTCCATCAATTTCGCGATGACCGCTGGGATATGCTGTTACGTTTCCGTACCCGGCTGATGAATATGATCCTGGTAACTGGTCTGCTTCTTTATGTCCTTGTGGAATTTGCGATCATTATGAGTATAGGAGCAGAGATGCTGAAAGCCGCAATCATCCTCTACTTTGTTGGAGCAATAGTTGGGCTCTTTAGTCGATTGTACGACCAGGCAAAGACCGATACCTCAATCGATGACTTTCGCCTTGCTGCAGTACGCCTGCTAGCTGCCCCCCTCTATTCTGGCCTAGCTGCTATCGGCGGCGTCGTAATTGTTCAAAGGGCCATTTTAACAAATAACAACGTTTTTGATCTCAACCTGACTAATATTCTTGTTGCCGCTGTTTTTGGGTTAACACCAAGTCTCTTCGTTAATGCCTTGCAAAGACAAGCCGATCAGTACAAGGCTGATCTGAAAAGTACACAAACCTCATCTCAAGCGCCACCTGGAGTAAAAAGGGGAACTTGAGTATCCAAGCTGTAATAGACAGTTTGGTCACCGCAGCGAGCAGGGTACCAGCAAGGAGTACCCTTTTCTAAAGCCTCGGTACTATCTTAAAGCATTGCTATGATATACTCCGTCACAAAAAGATGGAAACTGCTTTGAATACGAAACGAGAGGTAGAAAGCGATGAGTGAGTACAGATATACTATCATTCTGGAGCCTGATCCCGATGAGGAAGGTTACACCGTAACTGTACCAGCTCTGCCAGGATGCGTAACACAAGGTGAAACCATCGAAGAGGCAATAGTCATGGCAAAGGATGCCATTCGCCTCTTTATTGAGACACTCATGGCTGAAGGTCAACCAGTGCCCCAAGAACTTGAGCACCCGCAGGCCATCATTATCAACGTTGCGGCCTGAAACTATAGACCACGCGCCGCCAGCCCTGCCCGTACCACCGCGAACTCGTCCCAGGGCGTTTCGCTTGTGCCGTAGCACATAGTCTGCTCGTGAGCTTTGCCGCAGGTGACCACGAGATCGCCGGGCCGCGCCAGGCCGATGGCGGTGATGATGGCCTCGGCACGATCAGGGATACAGATGAAGTCGATGCCCTCTTGCCGCCTGTGGATCTCCAGCCCGGCGGCGATTTCCGCAATGATGGCATGCACGTCCTCGGTGCGCGGGTCTTCGGCGGTGATCACCGTCAGGTCGGCAGCACAGGCCACCTCGCCCATCAGCCGCCGCTTGGCCACGTCGCGCAATCCTGCCGAACCGAAGACGGCAATCACCCGCCCGCCGGGGGTAACCAGTTCGCGGGCCACAGCAAGTGTCTCCTGGAGGGCATGTGGCGTGTGGGCAAAGTCCACAACTACGTCGAAGTCGCCAGAGTAAACCAGATCCATGCGTCCCTTGATCCGCTCTACAGCACCCAACCCCGCCGCGATAGCCGGCAGCGGCACGCCGAGAGCCAGCCCGGCGCACGCCGCCGCCAGCGCATTCGCTACGTTGTAGCGCCCCAACAGGCGGAGTTGCACCGGCACCGTGCCGGCCGGGGTCTGTAGCAGGAAATGCGTGCCTGCACGCGTTATTCCTATGTCGCGTGCGCTGCAGGTCACTCCTTCTCCTCCGGCCAGCGAGTACGTCAGTACAGCGTCGGCAGGCGTAGCTTGTAGCACGGGGTAGGAACGGTCTTCGCGGTTCAGTACGGCGCTCTTGACTATGCCGGGTTTGCAGGCGGACGTAGCCAGGGCATGGAACAGGCGAGCTTTGGCCGTCATGTAGCTCTCCCACGAGCCGTGCCAGTCAAGGTGTTCGTGGGTGACATTGGTGACCACCGCTACATCGTAGTCTACCCAGGCCACGCGCGCCTGGTCGAGCGCATGGGAGGTCGTTTCGATTACAGCGGCGGTGCAACCGGCGGCCACCATCTGCGCGAGGTAGCCCTGTAGATCGAAGGCTCCGGGCGTTGTGACATGGTAGCCGGTTTCGAAGACCTCGCCATTAATCAGTGCCGAGATCGTGGTGATCAGCCCTGTGCTCATGCCTGCCGTAGCCAGTATGCTGTGGACCAGGGTACTGGTAGTTGTTTTGCCGTCGGTGCCGGTGACACCGATGATGGTCATTTTACGACTGGGGAAATCGTAGAAGGCGGCGGAGAGGAGCGCGAAAGCCATACGCCCATCATACACCTGCAAGTAAGGAATGCCGGTGGGCAGCGGTGCAGGCAGGTCGGCCAGTGGCAGTTCGCCGACCACGGCTACCGCACCCGCCTCCAGCGCGGCCGGAATATAGAGGTGGCCATCGGTGTCGCGCCCGCGGCGGGCCAGGAAAAGCGTGCCTGGTCCCACCCGGCGCGAGTGCTCAGCCACACAAGTGATGTCTATGCTATCCAGGTCGGCCACGGGCCGGACGAGAGCGCCCCAGGCAGGCGGTAGGCGGTCAAGCAGTGCTTGCAAACTAATCGTTGCTATAGCCGGCCTCCATCTTTTCTTATTCTAAATGGAGTATACTATTGGACCATGAGCAGGTCAATGCTGGTCGCTCGCCCACGCCCGGCCTCTGGACTTTTTTGCTATACTGGCAGGTGGCTCGGGTTCCAGGCAAGTGGCTCTAACATGACAGAGATGCGGGCGAAACGCGTATTGGAAGCAAAGATCCTTCGCTGCGGTTTGAAATGCACTACGCCACGTCTCGTCTATGCCTCGCTTGTGGCTAGTGAAAGGAAGCTCAGGATGACAGGGTGGGGGTCAAGGATGACTGTCGGGTTTGTACCTTTCGTCGCAGTGGGCGATCATTTGGGGCACAAAGATCCTTCGCTGCACTCAGGATGACAGGGAGGGAAGGATATGTGGTGGGGTTCCCGTTAGGCCGATAAATCGGCGGTGCGCGCGATAAATCGGCGCCTACAGGGACTCGTCGTTCATGATATTCAGGGTACTTTGTGAAAGGTCATTATCGGTGGTGGCGATACATCGGGCCCTATGTTTCACCCGGGAAGATAGAGACCCGAAATGTATTGGGCCTTGCACCCCGCTATAGATGGAAGGAGAATCCTTTGCAGAGCATTTGGTATGACAGTGTGCGACAATACACGACGCGGCTGGTGGGAATCCGCAGCGTCAGTCCCGGTAAGGGCGAACTTCTGGTGGCAGAAGAAGTACTGAGTTTGCTGAGGGCCGGTGGGCTGGAGAGTGCCTATACAGAAAGTGGACTCGATCCACTCATAGGTGATCCCTTTGGTCGTCAAAATGGCTATGCCTTTCTACGTGGGCGCAGCCTGCGCACTATAGTAATGCTTGGGCACATCGATACGGTGGATACGGCCGACTATGGACCATTGGAGCCCTGGGCAACCGATCCCGGAGGACTGGCTGCCCGCCAGGATGCGCTGGTGGAGTTAGCACCTGACCTGGCTGAGGACCTGGCCTCGCATCCTGGTGATTGGATGTTCGGCCGAGGCGTTATAGATATGAAAAGCGGCGTCGCTGCCACTATTGCGGTGATGCGGCGCCTGGCTGAGATGGCTCGCGAGGGAAACTTACCTCTCTCAGTTGTCCTCCTGGCCACACCCGACGAGGAGAATGAGTCGGCAGGTGTGCTCCAGGCAGTTCACTTGCTACTGCGCCTGCGCGAGCAGTACAGCCTGGAATACCTGGGGGCAATTAACACCGATTACACAACCGCACACTATCCCGGTGATGTGCATCGTTATATCTACACAGCCACAATTGGCAAACTCCTGCCCAGCTTCCTGGTTATTGGGCGCGAAGCACATGTCGGAGTTCCCTTCGATGGTGCGGATGCCAATCTGCTGGCAGCGGAGCTGATACGGGATCTCAGCATGAACGATGAGCTATGTGACGTGGTACGCGGGCAGAGAACAGCGCCTCCGGTCACGTTGCACGCAACCGATCTCAAAACCCACTACGATGTGCAACTGCCATTCATGGCCTATTTCTACCTGAACGTCTTGACCCTCTCTACCGGACCAGACGAGATGCTGGCGCGGCTGCGCCAGCGGGCCCAGGCTGTATTGGACCGTACCTTGCAGCGGATTGATGCAGCAGAGCGCCGCTGGATGCAGACCAGCGGCGACCCCGCGAGAGTGGAACGGCTCAAACCTCGCTCCGGCATTGTGCTTACCTATGCCGATCTGTACGCTGAAGTAGGGCGGCGACTCGGTGAAAAAGGCGTAGACGTCGAACTGGCCAGCGTGTGGGAGAGCTTGCCTGGGGGACTGGATGCGCGCGAGCGCTGCCTCCACCTGGTACGTCGCCTCTGGGCGTTGAGCGGCAAGCAAGGTCCTGCTGTAGTGATCTACTATGCTCCCCCCTATTACCCGCATGTGGCCGCGGCTCCATGCCAGCTACACGAAGTCGTGAACGGGGTTGCTAGGGCACATCCCGAGTTGCATCTCGAGGTGCAGGAATATTACATGTTCGTCTCAGACTTGAGCTACTTGCAGCTCGATCCCCGTACAGACCTAGCAGAACTGACAACCAATATACCCACCTGGCAGGAACCTGGTACCACTGCACGCCCTGGCTCCTACAGTCTCCCCCTGGCGGCTATTCAGCAGTTAGACCTACCGGTAGTCAATCTGGGTCCATATGGAGCGGGCGTGCACCAGCGCAGCGAGAGGGCACTCATGTCCTACTCCTTCGGTACACTCCCCCAGTTGCTCTACGAGGTGATCGAACGCCTTGGGAACCCGTAGGTGCCGATTTATCGGCCCTAATACGCATCAACCTACCAAATGGAACCGGATGATCCGTAGGGGCGAGGGTGGTGGAGCGGCGCGGGGAGGGCCAGGTTTGCAATGCATTACGCCACGTCTACGCACACTTCGCTTGTGGCTCATGCAAGGAAGTCATGGTCGCCCGACGTCCTTGTGCCGTTGCACCACCACGTCATCAACAAGCTGGGCTACGCGGGCGACCATAAAGGCCCTCCCAACCCTTCCCAACCGCCCTCGCCCCTACGGATCGCTCGACTTCCTGCCACACTCTGGCCAACC